>Ga0335081_10002132_pt1 | contig 31073 bp, 22 predicted proteins | sample Lox_Sample_35_FD_206713 | JGI IMG/M metagenome (GOLD analysis project Ga0335081, IMG submission 206713) | Soil microbial communities from Loxahatchee National Wildlife Refuge, Florida, United States - Lox_Sample_3.5 | ecosystem: Environmental > Terrestrial > Soil > Wetlands | place: USA...
TAAACCAACCGCTGGACCGATTCGGTTCGGCCTGGTTTTGGGTGTTCTAATCCAATTGACGATCCTGATCGGATTCATCGTTGGATTCTTCCAGCAGGCCCGTCCGGCCCAGCCGCTTCAGATCTCTCTCTTGTCTCTTCCGAACGCGGCCGAGCCGGAAGGCCAGGTCATTTCCGACTGGTGGATCAAAGACGCCCGGATCGGTATGACGGACCAGATCCGGCAAGCGAAAAGGATTTTGCTTTCCGAGCCATCGGCCTTCAAGCAGATTTCCAAAATTCACCAGATTCTGCACGGTTTTCATTCCGGGCTTTCCGTCCAAGACGAAGAGCGCCTTGCCGAATTGATCTACCAGGAGAGCCTTCGATACGGTTACGCGCCCGAATTAATTGTTTCAGTGATCATGACCGAAAGCTCCTTCTCTCAACGGGCGTATTCCCGTAAGGGTGCGATCGGGTTAATGCAGATCAAACCCGGGACGGGACAGGAAATGGCCGAGATCAATCAAATCTCGTTTCACGGCGCAAAGGCCCTCTACGACCCCAATCTCAACATCAAATTGGGCATCCAGTACCTGGCCTTGCTGCACCAGCGATTCGGGGATCTGAAGCTGGCCCTGACGGCCTATAACTACGGGCCGACTCGAATCGCGGGATACATGGACCGAGGTGAAAACATTCCGCCCGGATACACCCGGAAGGTTCTTCGCCGCTACGAACAACTCCTCCAGGAAAACCCGAGCGATGATTCCCCGACGACCGACGACCGCCAATCCTGATCCATTCCAGGGGCTCGCGTTGCCGCCATTATCTGTGGGGACCCCTGCGGGCTCCGCTCTTCCAATGCCCCCATGCCCCGTGCTCGGACAGGCGAAGCCTGTCTGTCCCTCGCTTACCCCCTGGCGGAGCCGGACGGAGCCGCCCCCCTCTCGCTCGCCGTGCTCGCCGGATAGATACCGTAAACGGGTGACCGCTATCGGCTTCGTCCGACTCCCACGCGATCGCAATGGGTTGAAATCGGACACCGGCTGCAGTGCGGCGAAATCGGCTTGCAGAGATTTTGACCGTAGGTCACCAAAAGATCGTTAAAGATAATCCAATAGCGCTTGGGCAGTTTTTTGCGAAGGGCCATCTCGGTTTCCTCCGGAGTCTTCGTCTTGACGTATCCCAGCCGGTTGCTGATGCGGTGGACGTGCGTGTCCACGCAGATTCCATATTTCCGAAAACCCAAGGTGATCACCAGGTTCGCCGTCTTGCGCCCGACTCCTTTGAGCGTAAGCAGTTCTTCCAGATCGTCCGGAACCCGGGCGTGATACCGCCGGATGAGGTCCCGGCTGACCGAGAGGAGGGTCCGGGCCTTGGTCCGGTAAAAGCCGACGGGGTAGATGGCCTTCCGGATCGTTCCGGCCGACAGCCGGATCATTTCGGCCGGCGTCTTCGCCAGTCGAAACAATCGCTCGGTCGCTTCCGCCGTCGTGCTGTCCTTGGTCCGAAGGCTCAACAGGCAGGAAATGAGGACCTGGTAGGGATCGTTCGACCGGTCGGCCACCACCCCGACAATGGGAACCTTCCACTTCCGGATTTCCCGTTTGAGAATTCTGACAACGGAGTGAATCGCTTGATCGTCCATCGTTAGACCGGTATTGTACACGATCACGATCGGGAAACCAAAATGAAAACCTGCCCCGGTAGTTGAATTCGTCTTTATAAAATGATACGATGCCTATGACGACTAGAGCGGAGCGGGAACCGATGGTGGCCTTGGCCAGAAAGACCCTGATTCATATGGTCGGCTGGACGTTCATCCTGCTCGGGATCGTCGGGCTCTTCCTGCCGGTTCTGCAGGGAGTTTTATTTCTACTGATCGGCCTTCTGATCCTTTCGAAAGAGAGCCAGCGGGCGAAAGACCTCCTTCATCGAATCGAGAAACGGTACCCGGTCCAATACCGGAAAATGCACGAATTCAACGAACGGCTTAAAAAACGGATCCGCGGCTTCGTAAAGAAATAGCCTCTCCCGCCCGTCTCCTCCGGAGTGTTCCATGCCTGTCCCGAATCCCGATCCTCAAATTTCAACCCGACCCCGTCTTCTTCTGATCGACGGCCATTCGTACATCTACCGGGCGTACTTTGCGATCCGCAACCTCTCCACCTCGAAAGGGATCCCGACCAACGCCGTCTTCGGCTTCACCACGATGCTCTTGAAGACGGTCCGCGACCAACGGCCCGATTATCTCGCGGTGGCCTTTGACGCCAAAGGCCCGACTCTTCGGCATGCGGAATACCGGGAGTATAAAGCCCAACGACCGGAGATGCCCGACTCCCTCCGCCGGCAGATCCCGTATATCCAGCGTGTGGTGGAGGCCTTTCGTATCCCCGTCCTCCTCCAGGAAGGGTTGGAGGCGGACGATCTGATCGGAACCCTGGCCCGTCAGGCGGAGGCGGCCGGCCTGGACGTGACGATCGTCAGCGGCGACAAGGACATGTTCCAGCTGATCTCGCCGCGAACCTGCGTGTACGACACGATGAAGGACAGGGTGTATCGGGCCGAGGATGTCCGGGAGCGATTCGGCGTCGAGCCGGAGCGGGTCATCGATATTATGGGCCTCATGGGCGACTCGATCGACAATATACCGGGAGTTCCGGGGATTGGTGAGAAAACGGCCGTGGATCTCATCCGCCGCTTCGGCTCGATCGAGAATCTTTTGGCCCATCTCGACGAGATCGATAAACCCAAGCTCCGAGAGAACCTTCGCGCGTTTTCGGAGCAGGCCCGGCTGAGCCGCCAGCTGGCCGAGATCAAGCGGGACTGTCCGGTCGAACTGAACCTCGACCGCTTCCAGCGGGCCGAACCGGATGCGGAGGCGATGACCCGCCTCTTCCTCGAACTGGAATTCGGCAGCCTGCTCAAACGGGTCGAATCGCCCGCCCGCCTGCCTGCCGGTCAGGCAGGTCCGACAGACGGGCCCGCCGCTCCCGACTCGGTCCGGGTCGAAATCACGGATTCCGATGAATCGCTGCGCGGGATGGCGGGCGTCCTGGCCGCCGCCAAAACCATCGGACTGGGTTTTTGGACCCTCCCAAGCGGTCCTGCCCGTCCGGCAGGCGGGTCTTCCGCCGACCATCATGCGCCGGGCCGGGACCGGTCCGCGATTCTGGGAATCGCCCTCGCGGTGACGGATCGGGTCTTCTATATCCCGTTGGGCCATCACTACCTGGGCGCGCCGGCCGCGCCGGAGAGCCGAATCATCATAGAACAGTTGCGGCCCTTGCTGTCGGATGCGTCGATCCGGAAGGTCGGCCATGACCTCAAAGCGGCCCTGTTGACAAGCCATCAAAGCGGCCTCTCGATCGAAGAGCCGATGGATGACACCATGATCGCCTCCTATCTTTTAAACCCCAACCGGCGGGATCATAGCCTGGAAACCGCAGCGATCGATCGGCTCGGCCTCCGCTTGCCCGAACTGGCCGCTCCGCTTGCGCCGGAAATTCCCGTCGAACAGATGGCTTCGGCCGCGGGCGAACGCGCGTCGGCCGTTCTGCGACTCGATTCGTCCCTCCGGCCGCTTCTTCACGAACAGGGACTGGACCGATTGTTCGACGAGATCGAGATGCCGCTGGTCCCGGTGCTGGCCGAGATGGAAGAGATCGGCATCAAGCTGGATGTCGGTCGGCTTGCGTCTCTTTCCAAGGAACTGGAGACGCAGCTGTCGGGCATGGTTCAAAGAATCCAGACCCTGGCCGGAACGGAGTTTAATCTCAATTCTCCGAAGCAGTTGGCCGAGATCCTGTTCGACCGGCTCGGTTTAAAACCCATCAAGAAAACGAAGACGGGCTATTCCACCAATGAAGAGGTGCTGCAGCAACTGGCCCTTCAGCACGAGCTCCCGGCCGAGATCCTCAACTACCGGCAATTGACGAAACTCAAATCGACTTACGTCGACGCGCTGCCCCGTCTGGTCCATCCCGGGACCCGCCGCCTTCACACCTCGCTGAACCAGACCGTCGCGGCCACCGGCCGTCTCTCCAGCAGCGATCCCAACCTCCAGAACATCCCGGTCAAGGGCGAGTGGGGAGCGCGCATCCGTCAGGCCTTTATTGCGGAGACCGGATGCCGCTTGCTTTCGGCCGACTACAACCAGGTCGAGCTCCGGATCCTGGCCCATCTTTCACAGGACCCGCACCTCCTGTCCTCCTTTCAACACGGGGAAGACATCCACGCCACGACGGCCACGCAAATCTTCGGCCTCGCCCCGGAGCAGATCACGGCCGAGATGCGCCGCACCGCGAAGACGGTGAACTTCGGGATCATCTACGGGATCAGCCCCTACGGCCTGTCCGGCACGCTGGGCGTTTCCCAGTCGGAGGCCAAACGGTACATCGACCGGTATTTCGCCCATTACAGCGGCGTCCGACGCTTCATCGACAAGACGATCGCCGAGGCGAAGGAACGGGGCTACGTCACCACGATCTTTTCGAGGCGCAGGCCGATTCCGGAGCTGGCCAACGAAACGCCGTCCGTCCGTGGTCTGGGCGAGCGCACCGCGATCAACACGCCGATCCAAGGAAGCGCCGCCGACCTGATCAAACTGGCGATGATCCGCATCGCGCGGCGGCTGAAGGCGGAAGGCCGTCGGTCCCGGATGTTACTGCAGATTCACGACGAGCTGATCTTCGAAGTTCCGGAAGAGGAGATCGATCCGATCACCGGGCTGGTGCGGAATGAGATGGAGGGCGTGATGCCGTGCCTGCCGGCAGGCGGGCCGCTTTCCGTTCCCTTGAAGGTCGACATCGGCGTCGGCGCGAACTGGAACGAGGCGCACCCGTAGTTCAGCGAGCAAAGCGAGCGAGAAGGGGAGGCTCCGTCCGGCTTGGCCGGTGGAGAATAAGCGAAGATCAGGCTTTGCCTGTCCGAGCGCGGGGAGTGGGGGCATCGGAGGACCAGTTATAAGGGTCGCCGGACGGGCCCCCACAGATAATGGCGGCAACGCGAGCCCCTATGATGAAGACGCTATTGCAGCCCCAGCGTCGTCCAGGTCTGTCCGCCGTCGGTCGTCTTGATGATTTTCCGGTTGAAGAGGGCGGCATAAAAAGTGGTGTGGTCGATGTCGGTCTTCATGAAGTCGGCCGCCGCGAAGGCCGTCAGGCCGGGCTGGAGGATCTCGGAAGGCGTCGAGCAGTCCCAAAGAATGCACCAAAAGCCCCCTCGATCCACGCTCCGAACAATCCCATCGGAACCCGCGTAGAGCGTCAGATCCGCCGTGGTGGGACCGATCAGCGGCGCCACAAAATAGATTGTGAATTTGAATTTGGGATCGTAGGAAAGGTTAAAAGTAATCCCCGAGTCCGTGCTCTTGTATATCCCGCTGCCACCCGAACCGGCTTCTCCCCCGCTCGTCCCGACGTACAGCTCGGAAGCCAGCTGCGGGTTCACGGCCATGGAGACCACCTCCTCCTGCGTCAAGGCCTTCAGGCCGGGGATGGCCTCGGTCCACTGGGCATCGATGCTCGGGTTGACTCCTCTCGAGAAAAACCCGCCGCCCTCGGTCCCGATATAGAGCCGGCTCGTCGCCTGGTCGGGGACGAGGGTGGGGTAAATGGCCATGGCCGTGACGGCGGAATTGCTCAAGTTGTCGGTGAACGGCGAAAAGGTGAAGCCGCCGTCGGCGCTTCTCCAGACACCGCTCGACTGGCTCGCCAGATAAACGCCGCGGCAAGGGGGGGTGGGGGGACAAAAGTTGCGGTCGATGACGATCGCCCGTATGCTGGTGATCGCGCTTTGACCGATGGGACTTGACCAGGTCTCACCGTAATCCAGGCTGGCAAAGATCCCTCCGTTTTCCGTTCCGGCATAGATCCGGGACGGCGTGACCCAATCAATCGCCAGCGCCGTGACCTTCAGGTCGATCAATCCGTTGTTGATCGGGGCCCACGAACTTCCGCCGTCGGTGCTCTTGAAGACGCCGCCGCCGTCGGTGCCCACGTAGAGCGTGGTCGGCGTAACGGGATCGATCGCGATCGCCTTGAGGTCGTAGGTGCTCGAAATATTCTTGGAAGGGGAACCCCAACAGCCGGACAGGACCGGGACGAGGATTAGGACCAGGATCAGGCCGCCAAGGGGATGAACATTGACGACCCGGTTGAGAGAATCTTCGGAGGTCATTACATCATCGGGATTCGGTAGTGTTGCACCATCCGCTGCCCCGCGGTATCGATCACCGAGAGATTCTCCTCGCCGTAATTCGTGACGAAGACGTTTTTCCCGTCGGCCGAGAGGGCAATGGACCGCGGCGATGCCCCCGCGTCCATGGTCTTCTGAACCGTCCCGGTCGCCGCGTCGATCAGTGAAAGGGTGTTGGAATGTTGATTCAAAACATAGGCGGTTTTCCCGTCCGGGGTGAAAGCCACTTCCATCGGCCCTTCCCCGACCGGGATCGTCCGGATCACTTGAAGGCTCGACAGGTCCACGACCGCCACGCTGTCGGCTCCTTCGTCGGCGACGTAGGCCTGACGGCCGTCCGGCGCCACGGCGACGGCCATGGGCGCCAGGCCGACCTCGACGCGCCGGACGATCCGCCACGACGCGGTATCGATCACGGCCATGTCTTTGTAGCCGTGATCCACGACGTAGGCCTGACGGCCGTCCGGCGAGAAGGCGATCCCGCAGGGCCGGCTTCCCACCGGGATCGTCCGGACCACGCGCTTGGAGGCCGTATCGATGACCGAGACGTCGTTCGATCCGTGGTTGCTGACGTACAGAAACCCTCCGGAAGGGGTCAGGGCCGCGCGGATCGGATTGCGCCCGACCGGGATCGTCGCCGTCACTTGTTGCCCGGCAAGGTCGACGACCGAAACCGAATCGGAAAGATGGTTGGCCACGTAGGCTTCTTTCCCGTCGGATGATATCGCCATGAAAATCGGCGCGCTCCCGACCGGAACGCGGCTCACCGCGCGCTGGGACTGCCGGTCCACGAACAGCAGCATCCCCTCCCCCGCCTTGGCCCGAAGCAGAAAGAGCTGTCGGTCCGACGGGCCCGCGACCACGCGCAGCGGTTCCTGACGGATCGCGCTCCACATTCCCTCATCCGGGTCGGCGTCCTGTCCCTTGAGCAGCCAATTCTCGGACGCGTAGGGCTTCTTCGCGGGACCGGAAGTCGCGCCGCAACCCGCGAGCCCTCCCGCCGCGATGAAGATGGCGAGACTCCAAGCGATCCCCTCACGTCTTTTCATGATTCTTCCTCCTTTTAAGAAGCCTACAGCGGAACCTTCGCGTATTGGGCGACGACGCTCTTCCGTTCGGTGTCCATCAGGCTGACGTCGGTCCGGCCTTCATGCGTGATGTAGAGAAAGCGGCCGTCGGCCGTCAGCGCCATCGAGCCCGGGAATTGGCCCACCGGAAGCGTCGCCATCACCCGCCCCTCGTTCGCGTCGATCACCGACAGATCGTTTGATCGGGCATGGATGACGTAGGCGACCTTTCCGTCCGGGCTGAAGCTTACCTCGACCGGTCCCGCCCCGGCCGAAAGTGTTTTCACCACATCGAGACTCGCCGTGTCCACGACCGAGACCGTATCGGAACCCTCGTTCGCCACGAGGATCGTCCGGCCGTCCGGGGTGATGCCCAAGCCCATCGGCATCTTGCCGACCTTGACGCGCTTGACGACGAGGGAGGTGGCCGTGTCGATCACGGCCATATCCTGTCCGCCGTGATGAACGACGTAGGCATATTTTCCCCCGGGATCGAAGACGAGACCGCAGGGCCAATGGCCGACCGGGATCTCGCCGTCGGCCTGCTTTGTGGAAAGATTCAAGACCGAGATCGTATCCGACCCGTGATTCGCGACGTACGCGTAGGTTCCCGACGGCGCGATCGCGATCCGGATCGGGCGATGGCCGACCGGAATCGTCCGGACGACCCGCCGCGTCGCGGTGTCGACCACCGAGACCGTATCCGAGAGGTGATTCGCGACGTACAGCTCCTTTCCGTCGGCCGTCAGGGCCAGCGCGATAGGCACCTTCCCGACCTCGACCCGTCCGGCGATCCGGTAATTCGCCCGGTCCAGGACGACCAGCGTTCCATTTTCATCCGCCTTCGCGGTCCGAAGGAGATAGAGCGCGCGGTCGTCGGGCGAAAGGGCGACCCGCAAGGGACTCTGCCGCATCACGCGGTAGACCCAGACCGCGTCTTCCGTATCGTAATTGTATTCGGAATTTAAATCCTTTTCATCGCCGGGATGGACGCGGTCCTGAGGGTTGTTCTCCTGGTCCGACGCTTGCGGAGCCGCATCTGGATAGGGCGAGGCCGCCGCCCGATTCTGAGCACCGGAAAATCCTCCGCAGCCCGTTAAGACGAAAAGGGAGAGGAGGTATGATGCCAGATGCCGGTGACGAAAAACCCTTAACGGCTGTAACATATGTTTTCTCTCCACAAGCATCCCGCCACCAGCATCTTTACACTTATACTCACGGCCCCGCGGTGTAGTACAGTCGCGTGTTATTATCCCCGGACACCAGGGGCGAGGACCAGCCGAGGAAGACGGACAACGCGCTGCCCGCTCCCCCCGTCGCGGGCATATCGATCACCGGGCTGTAATAAGCGCTCTCGGATCCCACGCCGCCGTCAATAATAACCGCGCCCTGCCAGCCCGGCACGGACACGTTTCCACAGGGACCCGGCCCGGTCGACAGCGCGAAGCAGTTGCTGTAGATCCGGAACATCGCGCCGTCGTTCTGCGTCCAGACCTCCACCCCGTTTCCTGCGGCATCCATCACGATCTGCGGCGCATGCGCGTCCCCGCTCCCGGCGTCGATCTCTTGTCCGGCCAGCCAGGGACTGATAAAATAGTGGGCCCAAATATTCCAGCCCGATCCATCGTAACTCTCGTAGGTCGTAATGGCGTAGCCGGCTCCGTTCGACGCCATCGCAATATGCGGATTCCTGAATTGGCAATTCAGAATCGAGCGAACGCCGTCGAGCGAGGTGGAGGAGGGGCAGCCGCCGGCAAAGGGCCCGGTTCCGAAGACCGTGGGAGTCGATACCGTATTAACACCATCGGGTATGGTTAGGACAGGATAGCTGCCAAAATTGGCTAATATATCCATAGTCCAGTTGACGGCCGACCAGGGAGAACCCATCCCGTACTCGCGCGCCACGATCGCCTGGCCTTCATAGTACTGATCGGCATTTCCATCCGGATTACAGTTCCCGTTATGAGCCCCGCTTGCACAGCCCGCCCCCAAAGGATTCGAGATAGAAAAATCCTCGCTCAGCCCCCAAGAGGTCTTAATCAACAGGAAAGTCTGGCCCGTTGTATCCATCGCGAGATCAAACTCGACGATGTTGACGCAGGAATCGCTATTGCTGACCGTTCCCCGACTTGGCGCACCTCCGTCACCGGCTTCGAAACAAATAAGTTGATTCCGGCTGGCAACGCTGCCGGGCGTACCGCTGGAGAGGTTGGCATCCGGACTAAGGTCCATCGGACTCTGCCAGCTTGTTCCATTGAAAAGATTGGCCTGAAGGCTTGAGACCATACAAGGACCTTGTTGTATCGTTAAATTGTTGACATCACCTGTAACGCCCCCGTCGAACGTCGAAGGGTCAACCGTAGGCGGGACAAAGCAGTCCGTCTGTTGCACCATCTGGATAAAGGCCACAATCGAACGACCGAAGTTGTCCACCTTCACACGCGGGCTCTGGCTGGGTTGAACCGTGGAGCTGTCCACACCGCTGAGGTAGCAGATGCCGTCGTTCAGGCCGCTCCCTGCAGGGCAAATGGTGTCCGACGTGTCCCAGACCCCGTTGACCAGCCGCCGTACGACCGTCTGCCATCCGGCCGAGAACTTATAGATGTCTCCACCCGTATCAAAGGTATTTCCCAATCCCGCATACAAATCTCCATCGTAGACGGCAAGAGAATGCACCGAGTCATACGTATTAAAATCATGGCTATCGGACCAATCTGTCTTATCGCACGCGATACACCTCTTGATATCTCCGCTGCTTCTCGTCCCTCCGCTTGGATCGCCCAGACCGATGTACAAAAATCCATTATAGGGGACCATGGTATTGACACCCGCAAAATTTTCCGGATAATCACTCCCCGTGAACACATTGGTCCAGTCACTATTTCCACCGCAGATGCTGCAACTCTCGATATCGCCATGCGCTGCGGTAACCGACTGAACGTCCTCCCCATAGCCGATATAAAGCCGGCCGTTGTAAACCGCCATGGAATCCACGGCCCCGTAGGTCGCCGAATTATCTCTAACGGTAACCCAGTCCGACCCGTCGCAAATCGTGCAGCGCTTCACATCGGCCGTGGTAACGGAAGAGATGATATTTCCATCTCCAAAACCGGCATAGAGCTGGGGGGCGGCGCAGGTCGAACATTGATAGACGGCCATGGAATCTATGGCGCCGTAGAAACCCGGGTTGGGAAACACCGGACTCTTCCAGACCATTTGCCAATCGGAGCCGTCGCACACGGCGCACCGCCATATGTCTCCTTTACCAGGCGTCCCCACGGTTCCGGTCCCGTGTCCCATGCCGATATAGAGCGATGGAGTCGGACAAGCAGGACACTGATAGACCGCGATCGACCGCACGTCATTATAAATCGCGGCGCCGCCGACGTTCGCGCAGGGGGGGGAGCCGCCGCCGCACGACAGATTATTCGTGGTCAATGGAGTCCAGGCGGTTCCGTCAAAGACCCTCATGTCCCCTTCACTATTGTTGGTGATACTGGCGCCCAGACCGGCGTATAATTTACCATTATAAACAGCCATGGACCTAACTTCTTCATACCCGTTGGTTGGGTCATCATCATTAAAAGAATAGGACCAGGTATTTGTGCCAGCATCGTAAACGTAGATGTCCGAGCTTCCTCTCTGGATGCCGCCCATGCCCGCAAATAACTCGCCGTTGTAAACACCCTCCATCGTCAGCACCTGGGAGCAATTATTATTCCCACCACCAGGGCATTGCGGACCTTGATCCGTCATGACCGTGATCCTGATCCGATCAATATTGAGCGGGGCCGCCGTCGTATCGTTATCCGAAATCAGGACACCGAACGAAGGATTGGGGGAGCTGGGAGCGCCGATATCGGACGGCGTCCAAATCGTTCCCCAGAGGTCGTTCAGGTTCCCGGTCACCGTGCCTGTATCCGTGGTCTGGCTCATCTGAATGCCCGTCTTGCGCGTTCCGACCAATGTACAGCCCGACTTTGTCAAACCGATGCGATATTGACGATCCGTTGCAGTGCCTGATGCCCCATTGCCTTGCACGCTCACGATAATACCCTGAATACTCGTTGCGGTAATATTAAAATTGAAACCGGTAACACAAAGGTCATCCTGGGTCGTGTTATTGTATGTGGCATAGAAGCCATCCGCAGCAGTTTGTACGGCATTGGTTAATGTTCCCGAAGGAGTAGCCGTCCAGTTCGTCCCCGAGGCCGCTCCAGGGGTTTTAGGAGTAGGATTCGCGGCAGTCGAATCAAACACCTGGATCCAATCCTTTTGATTGTACTGCGACCAGACCGCCATGGCGCTGCCGACACCGTCGTCCGCCGTGCCTCCGGACGGCGGCACGCCGTTGTTCGCCGGGTCCGGCTCCAGCGCGATCGCCGGGTCCGCCGCGTCAAAGTTGGTGAACTCCCCAGAGTCGTTGAGCTGCTGGACGGCTCCCCAGATCCCGCCGCTGAAGCGTCGCGCATAGACCCGCTGGGCCGTGCCGTCGTGCTGCTGCCACACCACAATCGCGTCCCCGTTGTCGTCCATCGAAACCTTCGGCGACCAGGCGTCGTACTGCGCGCTACCCGTGTCGATCACGCAGACCCCGTCGTTTCCCGTCGGGTCCGGATTCCCGAACGGGCAGGCCGTGTCGGTCGTGTCCAAGACGCCGCCGGTCCAATGCGCCGCGTAGAGATGGTAGACTGCCGGGAGGCTATCCGAGGCGTCCAGATCCACCCGCTTGGTCCAGACCGCGACCGCGCCGCCTCCGCCGTTCGGCTGGACCGCTACCTGGGGGGTCACGTCAAAAACCGCGCCGACATCGAGCGGCGAGGCCGAGGGCGCCCAGGCCTTGGCCCTAAGACCGTTGTCGGCATTCCCGGACGAGGAGCTGGTTTTCATCCCGCAGCCGCTTAAAAGATAAATACTGCTCACCAGCGCGAGCGGAGGGATGAGGTATGATCGTTTAAGCATTTTCATCACTTCTAATTATAACCCCTGTCCATCATCCTCAGTTGGACCGCGCAAAGTAGATATCGTTGCCCTCTTCTTCCGTGTGCGCATCGGCATCGGCCGAGGAGACAAAGGGGTTGCCGCGGCCGTCCGTCCAGAGGAGATACGCCCTGCCCTGCTCATCCACCGCCAGGCTCGGGTGGTAGTGACGCGCGCGGGCGGCATCGTCGTTCACTTTTTCGTTGGCCCGGAGGCCGACCTGTCCCGGGCCGATCTGCGCGAAATAGATATCGGCCTGGCCGTTCCGGAAATCCTCCCAGGCCAGATCGATGCCGCCGCGCGGGTCGAAGGCAACGGAGGGGAAGGCCTGAGGGCGGTCCGTTCGATCATCGTTCACCCGGCTCGACGGACTGAAATGGGCCCCGCCGTCCGCGCTGACGGCCAGATCGATGTCCGCGTCGCCCTGCCGGACCTTTTCCCACCAGAGCGTTTCGCCCTTGGCGGCGTCGGGCGGATCGACCGGCCCCGATTGCGGCCGGAACTGGGCCCAGGCGACGGCGACCCGGCCGTGCGGATCGACGGCGATGCTGGGAGAAACCTGGACCGTCCCGTCGGCCCCGGACACGACCCTCCGGTTCGGCTCGAAGGTCCTTCCGCCGTCGATGCTTCGGGTCAGATAGATTTCGGAGCGGCCGTTCCGAAAATCCTCCCAGGCCACGACGACGAGACCCCCGGCTCCGGCCCCGACGGTGGGGTGCGACTGGACGGAACGGCCCGCATCGTCGTTCAGCCGGAGGTTCCGGCCGAAGCTTCTTCCACGGTCATGACTGACGGTAAAATAAATGTCCCCCTCGCCGTTGCGGTCGTCCGACCAGGCCGCATAGACGTTTCCCTCCGGAGAGACCCCGATCGACGGATTGCCATGATAGGCCCAGCCGTTGTCGTCGTTGAGGAGGAGGTTTTTGGTAAAGGTCTTCCCGCCGTCCTCGCTCCGCGCGAAAAAGATGTCCGCGTGGCCTCTCCGGTCGTCCCGCCAGATCATATAGATCGCGCCCGCGGCATCCAGCCCGAGGCTGGGCTTGTACTGCCGGGCGCGGCCCGTGTCGTCGTTCACCCGGACATTCGGACCGAAGGTCGCTCCCCTGTCGTCGCTTTTGGCGAAGAAGACGTCGGAATCCCCGTTTCGAACATCGTACCAGGCCGTGAAGACCTCTCCTCCCCGCACCGCCACGCTGTGCGCCCCGGAAGAAAAGGTATGCGCCCAGAAGGACCGCCGGCCGGCGTCCGTGATGCGGTGATTGGGCTGAAACGAAGATGCCGGGGACTTAATGCTGGATGCCGGTGAGCTGCCTTCAACCTGCTGAGACAATGCCGACGGTCCCGCTAACGGGGTCAATGAAAGAGCCAGTGATAAATAGAATACCATTTTTCTCTTCCAGCATCTTGCGTCACGCCACTTGCTTCTCATCGCTTTTTCCTTTCACCCGCATCCTGTATCCAGCATCTCTCGCCCGTTCACCGATTCAATTCTTCCGGTCCAAGCCGCTTTCGTTGTAGGTCACCAAACTGCGCATATCGTCCGCCGGATTATGGGTCAGGTTGACCAGCCCCGAACCGTCCCGGTTCATGGCATACAATTCCCAGTTGCCGTCCCGGTTGGTCACGAACAGGATGCGGCCGTCCGGAAGCCAGACCGGATCGTCCTCCTCGGACCGGGGCGTGCGGGTCAGGTTGTGGGGTTTGGATCCGTCCGCGTTCATGATATAGATCTCCCGGTTGCCGTCGCGAATCGTCACGAACGGAAGGACTCTTCCGTCCATCGACCAGGTAAACATTCCGCTGCCGTCGTCCGCCGGATTGCGGGTGAGGTTCGCCGGGTCCGAGCCGTCCGGGTTCATGGAATAGATCTCCCGGTTGCCGTCGCGGGTCGTGACAAACCCGATCCGGGTCCCGTCCGGCGACCAGAAGGCGTTCCAGTCCAGACCGGGGCTGTGGGTGAGGTTCCGCTGATGGGAACCGTCGGCGTCCATGATATAGATGTCCTCGTCCCCGCTCGCGCTTGTCGAGGTGAAGGCGATCCGGGTGCCGTCGGGCGACCATTTGGCGTCCGACTGCTCGTTCTCCGACCGGGTCAGGCGAATCTGGCGGGATCCGTCGGCGTTCATGAGGTAAACTTCCCGGTTTCCCTCCCGCGCCGAGATGAAAAGGATTTTTTTCTTGTCCGGCGACCAGCGGGGGAATTCATCCGTGCCGGTGTCGGTCAGCCGGTGCTGATCGGTCCCGTCGGGCGCCATCGAATAGATATCCCGCTTGCCGTGATCGTTGTTCACATAGACGACCCGGCTGCCGTCCAGCGTCACCACGGCAAAGTACTTGGCCCCGCTGCTGTTCGTCAGCCGGATCTGGTGCTCGCCGTCCGGATCCATCCGGAACAACTCGCGCTCGCCGGTGCGATTGGATGAAAAATAGATCTTGTAGTCCCGGGTCTCGCGCGGAATCAAAAGGCCCGGCTTGACCTTCTGACCGCACCCGGACACGACCAGGACGGCCGTGATCGCCGCCATTGCCCATCGGTACGTCCTTTTCATAACATCCTCCATGGACTCTTCCACCGGGGGGGGCCCGTGCGGAAGCGGAAACCGTCCTCCGACCCGCCTGCCGGCAGGCAGGCGCCCCCCGGACCCCTACCGTCCCGGATAGAGCCGGATCCCTCTTGTGTCGTCGGCCGGGTTATTCGTCAGATTCGTCACTCCGGACCCGTCGCGGTTCATGGCGTACAGCTCCCAGTTGCCGTCCCGGTTGGTCAGAAACAGGATCCGGCCGTCCGGAAGCCAGACCGGATCGTCTTCATCCGCGTTCGGCGTGTTCGTAAGATTCCGGGGATTGGACCCGTCCGCGTTCATGATAAAAATCTCGCGCCGGCCGGCGCGGTTGGTCACAAACGGCAGGACCCTTCCGTCCGAGGACCAGGTGAACATCCCGCTGCCGTCGTCCGCCGGATTGCGGGTCAGGTTCATCGGATCGGACCCGTCCGCGTTCATCGCGTAAATTTCCCGGTTGCCGTCGCGCGTCGAGACGAACCCGATCCGGGTCCCGTCCGGCGACCAGAACGGGTTCCAGTCCTCCGCGCGATTCTTGGTCAGGTTCGTCTGATGGGCGCCGTCCGGATCCATCACGTAGATCTCTTCGTTGCCGTCCCGGTTCGAGGTGAAGGCGATCTTGTTTCCGTGGGGAAGCCACTGGGGATCGTCCTCCATCCCCGGGGTGTGGGTCAGCCGCGTCTGATCGGTCCCGTCCGAATTCATCATGTAGAGCTCCGCGTTGCCGTCGCGCTCGGAGATGAACACGATCCTCTTTCCGTCGGGCGACCACCGGGGCGCGTAATCGTCCGCGTCGTTGTGGGTGAGCTGGACCCGGTCGGACCCGTCCACATTGATCCGGTAGATCTCACGGTTGCCGGTGCCGTCCGTGACGTACACGGCCCGCTTTTCATCCGGAGAGGCCACGGCGTAATCCACCTGGCCCATGTTGCGGGTCAACCGGGTCTGGTGGCTTCCGTCCGGATCCATGACGTAGAGTTCCCGGGTGCCGTCCCGGTACGAAATAAAAAACAGTTTAAAATCCAACGGCGCGTTTTGCGGAGCGGAGAGATCTCCGGCGCTTCGTCCGGACGGCGTCATCATCTGACCGCATCCGACCAGCCCCGACATCACCGAAACCGCCAAGGCTCCGAGCACGCCCGAAACGACCTGCGATCTCCTCTTCATTCGTCATCCTCCTCTTGAACAACCTTCCAATCCGCTACCAAACCACCAGGCTGTAATTTTCCGGGCCGTCCTTCGCGATATCCACCCGAACCGGACTCTCCTCCAACGGGATCGTCCGGACCGCCCGCTGCCGTTTCAGATCGATCACGGTCAGGGAAGCGGAACCGCTGTTGGCCACGTAGGCCCACCGTCCGTCGGGTGAGACCGCCGCGCTCTTGGGAGCGCGGCCGACCGGAATGAGGCTCACGGTCTTCAACCCCCGAGTTTCCAGCACGGACACATCGTTCGACGCCTCGTTCACGATGAGAAGCCGCGCGCCGTCCGGCGTCACCGCCGCGGCCATCGGTCCCGTCCCGACCGCGACTTGCGCAATCTTCTCGAACGACGGGATGGACAAAACCGAGACGCGGTTGCCGCCGTGGTGCGTGACATAGGCCCGGGAACCGTCCGGTGAAAGCGCGATGCCGCACGGGTTGTCTCCCAGGACCAACGTCCGTCCCACTTCGCCCCGCGCGTTTTCGATGATCGACAAGTCCCCGGAATGATGATTCGTCACCAGTGTGAACCGGCCGTCGGGGGTCACCACGATCCCCATCGGGTTGGTTCCGACCGGGATGCGCTTCAGGATCCGGCGGCCCTCCAGGTCCAGGACAAAAACTTCGTTCAAATCTTCCGGAATGGCGTAACCGGTCCGTCCCCAGACGGCCAGTCGCATCGGTCGATGCTCGCCCATGATGGCCCGGGCCGACCGGAAATCGGGATAGCCCTTGTCGATCCGGACGTCGGGAATCCCGCCCCCGCATCCCCAAAGGGCGATGCCCGCCAGCGCGACCGCGATCGTCATCCGAGGCGTTTTTGTCACGGCCGCACCCCGGCCGCCTCGGTCAGCAAGCGTTTTTGCGTCCCGTTCGGGTCCGTGATCCAGATCCGGTATTCACCGCTCGCGTTCGTGACGTAGGCCAGCCATCGGCCGTTCGGGCTGGCCGTGGGATGCCAGATGCGGGTGCCGGGCGGCGCGATGGAGCGGGTCAAGGACACGATCTCCCCGCTCTCAAGATTCTTCCGGTACAATTCATCGCGGCCGGCCGATTCGGCGACGAAATAAAGTTGCTTGCCGTCCGCGGACCAGGCCGGCAGCCGCGCCGATGGAAGCCGCACGACCGCGCCCGCATGCCCTCCGTCCCGATCCATGATATAAATGGCGGAAGTCCCGTCCCGGTTGGAGGTGAACGCGATCCGACGGTCGTCGGGCGACCAGGCCGGTTGAATATCCGCACCCGGGGCGTCGGTCAACCGCGTCGGGTTCGAGCCGTCCGATCCCGCAACGTAGACCTCCCAATGGCCGTCCCGATTGGACTCGAACGCGACCCACTTTCCGTCATGAGATTCGACCGGGTCCTCGCCCGGTTCGATCGCAAAAGGGCGCGCATGTCCGTCGATCGTCCCTGGGTCCGCACGCTCGATCCGACCGGTTTCGGTGTCCATCACATACCATCCCCGAGCCTCATCCCGCCCGGCCGCAAAGGCGATCCGGCGACCGTCGGCGAACCAGGTCGGATGCTCTTCAAAATAGCCTCCCGTTCCGTGCGAGCCCTCCTCGTTCGAATGGAAGCTCACGGCGATCTCGCGAAAATCCGACATGCGGATGGCGTAAATTTCTTCCCGTCCGCCCCGGTTCGAGGAAAAATAAATTTTCGACCCGTCCGGAGACCAATACGGGCAGATGTCGTTGTCGGGATTGAAGGTCAGGCGCGTCGGGTTGGACCCGTCCGAATCCATGACGTAGATCTCCGGATTTCCGTCCCGATAGGAGGCAAACGCGACATGCCTCATGTCCGGGGAAAAGACCGGGCTGGATTCGGCCGCCGGGGTCTGCGTCAGGCGGACCAGACCCGTTCCGTCCGCCCGGATCGTGTAGACGTCCCAGTTCCCGTCTTTGTTCGATTCAAAGACGATCCGCCGACCGTCGGAAGCCCAACGCGGATGATCCTCGTCCGAGGGGTAGTCCGTCAGATCCACGGCCTCGCCTCCTTCGGAGGGCATGAGAAAAATATCCCAATTCCCGGTGCGGTCCGAAATGAACGCCAGGGACCGGCCGTCGGGCGAATAGACCGGCGCGTCGTTGTCTTGGGCGCTGGCCGTCAGGGCCTCCAGGGCCGTGCCGTCGGGATGGACCCGGTAGATCTGCCAGCTTCCGCTCCGGTTCGACGCGAAGGCCAGCCATCGGCCGTCCGGCGACCAAACGGGATTATAATCCTGCGCCGAGCCGCTTGTCACGCGCCGAAGGTCCCGCCCGTCCGGCCTCACGGTATAAACGGCCCAATTCCCGCTGCGCCGGGAAGCGAAGACGATCCGGCTTCCGTCGGGGGACCAGGCGTAACTGCCGTTTCCGTCCTCGGCGCGGTTCCGGGTCAGGTTGACCGGGTTCGAGCCGTCGTCGTTCATCACGTACAGCTCGGTGTTGCCGTCCCGATTGGAGACAAAGGCGATCCGCTTTCCGTCGGGCGAGGCCACCGGCCAGATGTATACCGGTTTTCCCTCCCGGAGATCCATCGGCTGGTCTTCCTCCTCCGAGCCGTACGGTTGATTCCCCTTCAGCGGATTAACAAGGGATGGGGCCGGACCGCCGCCGCATCCGGCCGTCAAAAAGGCAAAAAGCGTTGCAAGGTTGAAAAGTCGCGCGGCCGCATTGAACCTTTGGACCCTTAAACCCTTCACCGTTTCCGGATCATGTTTTTCTATTTCGGCGACCAGTATGGCCACTTGCTCTCTCCTTGCAACCGGGTCAACTGCGTGACACGGGATCCATCCGGACTCATGGTGTAAATCTGATAATGCCCATCCCGGTTCGAACTGAACGCGATCTGCCGGCCGTCGGGCGACCATTGGGGCCCGATGTCGTCGGCCGGATCGTTCGTCAGGTTTCGCAGATCTTGCCCTCCGGCGTCCATGACGTAAATATCATTCCGCCCTTGTCGAAGCGCTTCGAAGGCCAATCGGCGCCCGTCCGGCGACCAGGCCGGGTTCGACGCGGCGCCGTCCATCCGCGTCAGGCGGCGGGGCTTGGACCCGTCGGCCGCCATGACATAAATCTCCCAATGACCGTCCCGGTCGGACTCGAACGCGATTTGGGCTCCGTCCGGGGACCAGACCGGTGTTTCGTTATCGCCCGTTCCCCGGGTCAGCCGAAGCGGATCGCCGCCCTTCGCCTCCACCCGATAGATCTCCCAACGGCCCGTCGCATTGGACTCGAACGCGATCGTCTCTCCGTTGGGAGACCAGGCCGCCGCCACCTTGTCGCCGGGAAGATTCGTGAGCCGAGTCCTTTCTTGCCCATCGGCCCGCATCAGGTAGATCTCCCGACGGCCCTCGTCGCCGAGCATGAAGGCCAGCCGGTCACCTTTAACGCAGCCCTCCGGCTCCGCCGGGGGCTGCGCGGGGCCCGGGGACATCGGAGCACCCGTCGAAGACGGAGCGCACGGGCCCCCGGATCCAACGGGCGACCAGGCCGGGGCGCTCTGCCGCTCCGGTGTCCGGGTTATCTTCGTATCGACGAAATCCCGAAGGGTCATACTGTAAATCTCCCAGCGGCCGTCCCGGTCGCTGAGATAAGCCAGCCGTTCTCCGTCGGGCGACCACGCCGGCCAGATATTTTTACCCCGGCCCCGCGTGACGTTGCTCAAGTGGCGCCCATCGCGGTTGACGATATAAATGTCCCGGCCCCCCCCATGCAGAACGGTGAAGGCCAGCCGGGCCTCCCGCCCCGCCGGGTCCGGAAAGCCTAATTCAGGCCTCGGACTCCCGGTCGTCGCGCAAGCCGCGGGAAGCAGCCAGGCCGCCGCGATGAAAAGCGCCCATCGCCATGCCGTTTCCTTCATCTCCGCCTCAGGGAATCGGCGCAACGAACGGTCCGTCACCCTCGTCGTGTCGGGCCTGTTGCGTTCCCCAGAGGTCCATGACGAAGATCTGCCAGGGTCCCTGGCCATCCTTCTGGACGAAGCTGATTCGCGATCCGTCCGGAGACCAGGAAGGAACCTCCTTTTCCGAAACGGCGTCCGTCATCGTTTTCTGAATCCGTCCGGCCAAATCGACCACCGAGATATAGGCCCCCGCTTCCCCTTTCGAGACGAACGCGATCATCTTCCCGTCCGGCGACCACCGCGGGCTGTCCTCCTCTTCCGGCGTCCGGGTCAGTTGCCGGGGATTCGAACCGTCCGCGTTCATGACATACAGTTCCCAATTGCCGGTCCGGTTGGAGACAAAGGACAGGTGCTTCCCGTCCGGCGACCAGTTGGGGCAGGTGCTCTCGCCCGAAGTCTTGGTCAGCGGGCGGGGCCGGGAGCCTTGACCGTCCATGAGGTAGATCTCGTTGTGACCGCTCAGATCGGAGACGAAAACGACATGCTTCATGTCCGGAGACCATTTCTGGTTGTCTTCCACGGCCGGCAATGTCGTGAGCCGTCGTTGATCCGAGCCGTCCGGGTTCATCGAAAAAAGGTCCCAGCTTCCCGACCGGTCCGAGATGAACATGATTTTCAATCCGTCGTAGGACCAAACCGGCCAGCGGTCGTTCGCGGCATTCCGGCTCAGATTGGTCTGATGCGTACCGTCCGAATCCATGACATAGATCTCTTTATTCCCGTCGCGGTTCGAGACGAAGAGTATCCGCTGCCCGTCCGGCGACCAGATCGGGTCGTCGTCGTCCGCCGGGTTCCCGGTCAGGTTTCGCGCATGCCCGCCGTCCGGATCCATGGCGTAAATTTCTTTATTGCCGTCCCGCCTCGACTCGAACGCCAGGCGGGTTCCGTCCGGCGACCAGACCGGATTCTCTTCGTCCGTTTCGGTCCGCGTCAGCCGCACGATGGCCGGCGTCGTCCGGCTGATCCGTTCGGAAATGATCGGATCCGTGTTGAACGGTTCCGTCGCGACTTGACGCATCCCACAGCCGATCAGGTTGATCGCAGAAAACAGAAAGAAGGCCGAGACCCGGAGTCGAAAGAACGTGTTCATTTAACGGGCCTCCAGAACGGCCATGTGTTGTCCGACGCCGTGTGGGTCAGGCGCGTTTGATGCGAGCCGTCGCGGTTCATGACATAAATCTGATTGTGGCCGTCCCGGCTGGAGACAAACGTGATCTGTCCCCCGTCCGGCGACCAGGTCGGGATGTCCGCATCCGTCGGGCCGACGGTCAACCGCTTGATGCTCGATCCGTCCACGTTCATCAGGTAAACCTGCCAGTTGCCGTCCCGGTTCGAAATCACCGTCAGCTGCTGGCTGTTCGGGGCCCAGAAAAAAGCCCCGCGGCCGTCCTCGTGTTTATCGCGGGTCATGTTCGTCGCGTTCGACCCGTCGGCGTTCATGACGTAGATTTCGTTGTTCCCGTCCCGGTTGGAAACGAACCCGATCTTGGTGCCGTCCGGCGACCATTTCGGGTTGAAATCGTCCCCCCGGCTTTTGGTTAGATTCCGCTGGTCGGATCCGTCGGCGTTCATCACATAGACTTCGCTGTTGCCGTCCCGCTTCGACAGAAAGGCGATCTTGGTGCCGTCCGGCGACCAGAACGGCCGGGAATCCTCGGCCGGGTCGCGTGTCAGCCGACGGAGATCGGTCCCGTCGCTGTTGACCACGTAGATTTCATGGTTGCCGTCCCGCGTCGAGATGAAGGCCAGTCGGCGGCCGTCCGGCGACCAGAAGGGATCTTCATCCTCGGCCGGGTCGTGCGTCAGCCGGACCGGATGCGAACCGTCCGCGTCCATGATGTAGACTTCCTTGTTCCCGTCGCGGGTGGAAACGAAGGCCAGCCGCCGGCCGTCGGCCGACCAGACGGGCCAGACGTCGTCGCCGGGGCTCCGCGTGAGGTTGCGTTGATCGGACCCGTCCGGGTTCATGGAATAGATCTCCCAGTTGCCGTCCCGGTGCGACTCGAACGCGATCCGGCGGGACAGGCCGCCTTCTTCCCCGGATGCGAGTCCGGAACCGCACAGGACCAGACCCACCGTAGCCAGTATAACCCCTTTCATTTTCGGTCCACCTCCTTTAGATTGATCCGACCGTCCCGCTCAATTGAGCAACCATTGCGGATCGGCTTTCCGTCCCGCGACGGCCGTCACGGGCGTCGCCCCCGAACCGTCGGCGGCCGCAATGAAAAGTTCGGGGGCGTCGAGTTGATATCCCACGAACAACACCCTCCGGCCGTCCGGAGACCAGACCGGCTTGGCCTCGTCCGGCACGCGCGACATCAGTCGCTTTTCATGGCGGCCGTCGGCATCCATCACATGGATTTCCCGCCGGCCGGATTGATCCACGGCGTACGCGATCCGGCTTCCGTCCGGAGACCAGACCGGATCCGTCTCGTCCCCGCGGCTCCGGGTCAACCGCGCGATGCCGCTGCCGTCCGACGCCATCCGGTAAAGCTCCCAGCTTCCGGTCCGGTTCGAAACAAACAACATCTGTTTTCCATCCGGAGACCAGGCCGGACACCGATCGTCGGCGAGGTTTCGAGTGAGATTGGCCGGATGCGATCCGTCCGCGTCCATCGAATAAATTTCCCAGGCCCCCTCCCGCCTGGCTTCATACGCGATCCGGCGACCGTCCGGCGACCAAACGGGGTTGGCCTCCTCTTCCGGCGTCTCGGTCAGCCGCCGCTCGCTCGATCCGTCCGCATCGATGCGATAGAGCTCCCAATTTCCGTCCCGGTTCGATTCAAAGGCGACCCGGCGGCTGTCCGGGGACCAGACCGGCCCTTCGTCAATCCCCTTGGCGTAGGTCAGTCGGACCGGGGCGCTTCCATCGGTGTTCATGATATAGATTTCGTAGTCGCCGTCCTGTCTCGAAACAAACGCGATCTTGGTTCCGTCCGGGGAAGGCATCAGCCCTTCCTCCTCCTCCGGAGTGGAGGTCAAACGCTCGGTGCGTCGACCGTCGGCCGTCACCGAATAAATGTCCCAGGGACCGTCCTGCGTGGAGGCATAGACGATCCGGCCGGCCGCGGCTTCGGCCGGGATCGGAACGGCGGCGGGCGGGCTTTCCTTGAAAAGCGTCCCCTCGCAACCGGCGATGAAGCCGATCAAACCGCAAACCAGGAGGCCTTGTTGTCGGTCCCGCTTCCATCGGCCTTTCCCGCCGTCCATATTCCACTCCGCCAACCTTGACCGGCCCGCCGCGGGAGAGCCCGGGTCACTGAACCGCCAGACCGCTCGGTCGGACCCCGACCTTCACGGTCCGGACCACATGACCGGACGGAAGGTCGATCACCGAGAGGTCGGACGATCCTTCGTTCAAAACATAGGCGTAACGGCCGTCCCGGCTGACCTTGACCTCGACGGGGGTCTTGCCGACCGGGATATCGCCGACCACTTGGTACGTGCCGGCATCGATCACCGAGAGATCGTCCGTGCTGACATTCGTGACGTAGACGAATTTTCCGTCCGGAGAAAACGTCAACCCGGCCGGAAAACTTTTGACGGTGATCGTCCGTTCGATGTTCCTCGACGCCGTGTCGATGATCGTCACGCCGCGGGGATAATCCGCCACCCAGACCGTCCTACCGTCCGGTGAAACCCGGAGGCCGGTCGGCATCTCGCCCACCTTGATTTTCTGAACCACGGAACGGGTCCCGGTTTCGATAACCGCCACCTCGCTGGAGCTGCCGTTGCTGACGTAAACGAAGCGCCCGTCGGGGGCCACATCGATCCAGTTGGGGCCCAGTCCCACCGGAATGGTTTGAATCGTCCGCCCTTGCGCCAGATCGACGACCGAGACGGTATGCGACGAACGGTTGGTGACATACAGGATCTTTTGATCCGGGGACAGGGCCAGGCCCGTCGCGCCGTTCCCGACTTCGATGGTGTTCACCACCCGATCGGAAGACGTGTCGACTACCGTTACGGTATTCGTGAAATTTGCCACGTAGAGACGGCTCCCGTCCCGCGTCAACGCCACGCCCCCCGGCAGCGCGCCCACCGGCAGCGTCTTGAGCGTCCGGTACCGGCGGGCGTCGATCACCATCAGATTATTGGATCCCTCGTTGGTCACATAAAGGAGCCCGCGCGGAACCGATCCGTCGGGAGCGGCGGGCGTCGGAAGACCGCATCCCAGAATTCCCAACAGAGCGAGACCTGTCGCCGCCGGTTTCCAGACCGGGTTTCGGAGCCTCGGGGGCCGGACCGTATCGGCCGAAGGGATCGTTGCGCCGTGCGAACTCATCGTCGCGCGATCCCTTCCTGAATGGATTCTCCCATGGCCAGCGACTTGAGCACCCGTCCGGTCGCCATATCCAAGACCGTGACGGTGCTGGAGTCCCGGTGCGAAACAAAGGCCTGCTTGGCGTCGGGGGTAAAAAGCACATCCACCGGAAACTTTCCGCCGGTCGGAAGGGTCCGGACCACTTCCGCCGAGGCGGCGTCGATGACGGAGAGGCTGTTCGATTTTTCATTCGCCACGTAGACCCACCGGCCGCCGGGGCCGAGGGTCACCCCCGCCGGGGCCTTCCCGACCGGGATCGTCTTCACGACGATGTTGGTCGTCAGGTCGATCACGGACACGTCGTCGCTGATATTGTTCGCGACAAACGCCCGCGTCCCGTCCGGCGTGATGACGATCCCCTCCGGAACGACGCCCACCCCGATCGTCTTCACCACGGTCTGCGCGCGGGCGTCGATGACCGAAACGTTGTTCGAATCGCAGTTGGTCACGTAGGCAAACCGGCCGTCCGGGGTGAACACGATGCCGTCCGGCGACTTGCCGATGGGCAAGGTCTTGACCGTTCTGAAGCTCGAGGTTTCGATGATCGTGAGGTCGTTCGAGGCCGAGTTGGCCACGTAGGCCCACTTTCCATCGGGCGAAATATGAATGCCGTCCGGGGCCGTTCCGACCGGAACGGTCCGCGCCACCTTCAGCAGACCCAGATCCACGACCGAGACGCTGTTCGAATCGAAATTGGCGACGAGGGCATACCGTCCGTCCCGCGTGGTCGCGACCCCCAAAGGCCGCTTTCCAACCTTGATGGATTTGACGATCTGCTGGGTGACGGGATCCACGATGGCCAGGTCATCCGTCGTGGCGTTGGTGATATAAAACAGGGGGGACGGCCCATCCCCGGTCGCACCGCCGAGCAGGGAGGCTTCCTGACGGCTCTGGTGATTGGCCCAGGCATTGATGGGGGCTAGAGACAGGATTAAGAATGCGAATACGATGCCACCGATACTTAGCCACCCGGCCTTGCCTGTTCTCATCCTGAAGTCTTCCATGATTACTCTCCTTTTACTTTTTCATCCACATCCATATACCGTATCCGGCGTCTTTCATTTCAGGGTGATGACCCAGATATCGCTGTTTCCGGAGCGCAGGGACGTGTAGGCAATCTTGCGGCCGTCCGGGCTCCAAGAAGAACGCCACCCGTCCACCATTCCGTCCAGCGTCAGGGGCGAGCGGTTCGATCCGTCCGAATTCATGATCCACAGATTCGAATCGGCCGTACGGAAGATGATGCGTTTGCCGTCCGGACTCCAGGAGGCCGCCGGATTATTGTCGAACCGCTTGTCGGCCACCAGCCGAACCAGGTTTTTCCCCTGCAGGTCCGACAGCCAAAGGCCCCATTCCCCGCTCAGGTTCGAAGAGAAAAGGACCCGCGTGCTGTCCGGGTTGAAGGAAGGATGCCAGTGCTCGGCCATCCCGATCGAGTGTCGCCACTGTTTTTGCGTCGTCAGATCGATGATCCAGTTTTCATCCTTTCCCGTTCGATTCGACGTAAAAATGATCATCTTCCCGTCGCGGCTCCAGGAAGGATCGCGATTCCATGTGGTTGGAAGAGGATCGGCCCGGGTCAGGGGCCGCTGATGGGATCCGTCCGCGTCCATCAGCCAGAGTTGGTTGACGCCGTCGCGGCTCGAGGTAAAGGCGATCGTCTTCCCGTCCGGGCTCCAGGCCGGGGACCAGTCGCCCTTCGGGTGATGGGTCAACGAATGGGCGTTTTTCCCGTCCAGATCCATCACCCAGATCTCTTCCTCCCCGCTCGCGTACGATGTGAACGCCAGCCGTTTCCCGTCCGGACTGAAGCTGGGAAGGTAGTCCATCTCCGGACTCGTCGTGAGTTGAACTTCATTACCCACCTGCGGTCCGAGCTTGAACGCCGCCGGAGTCTCCGCCATGGCCGCGGCCGGGCAGAGGACGACCCCGATCATCATCACACTAAAAAGTTTACGCATGGGATTCCCCGTCTTTGATATTTTTTGCATAAATGTTAATCATCACTCGCCGAAAAGTGTTCCCGTTGACGGGCGGCGCTGACCGAGCGCCGGGCGTCTTCATCCCGTCCGGTATAGGCCACGTACGCAATCCTGGAGCCGTCCGGCGACCAGCGATGCCGGTCTTTGCCTTTATCGGCCAACCCAAAGGTCAATCGCCGCTGACCGGAGCCGTCCGTGTTCATCACATAAATTTCATTGTGCCCGTCCCGGTCCGAAACAAAAGCGATCCTGTTCCCGTTCGGAGACCAGAAGGGATTAAAGTCCTTCGCCGGATTCACGGTCAATCGGCGGGCCCCCGTCCCGTCCGAGTTGGCCCGGTAGATTTCCCAGTTTCCGTCTTGCCGGGAAGCGTAGAGAACCTGCCGTCCGTCCGGGGACCAGGCCGGACCTTCCGCCGGGGCTTCGGTACGGCTGATGTTCTGCTGATGGCTGCCGTCCGCATTCATTCGGTACACCTGATACGGCCCGTCGCGATTGGAATCGAAGAGGATCGACCGGCCGTCGGGAGACCATTCGTTCCAGCAGAAGCCGTCCATCGCCGGGTTGTGCGTGAGGCGTTGCTCCCGGCTGCCGTCCGCCGCCATGACATAAACCTCCCAGTTTCCATCTTTATTGCTGACGTAGGAAAGCGCTTGTCCATCGGGCGACCAGGCCGGATCAATGCTGTCCCCCTTGAGCGTCCGGGTCAGCCGGCGCTGTTGCGATCCATCCGACGCCATCGAGTACAGTTCCCAGTGGCCGGTCTGTTGGGAGGTAAAGACGATCCGGGAGCCGTCCGGCGTCCATTCCGGATCGTCTTCATCGGACTGATTATAGGTCAATCGAAGTCCGTTGGACCCGTCCCGGTCCATGACATACACCTCGTCTCTTCCGTCTCGATTCGAGATAAACGCCAGCTTGGTCCCGTCCGGCGACCACGCCAGGCTTCGCCCCTCCAGGGGAGGCGACGTCAGGCGATACGGTTTCGAATCATCGACCGACGTCCAAAAAAGTTCCCAGTGCCCCTGAGACGGGGGCCGGTCCAGAGCTTGGCGGCCCGCCATCGGTTCGCCCGCGGTCCAACCCCAGCAACCGCCGAGAACGGTGACGGCGAGAATCCAGAACCCGATGAATCTGTTTTCCCGATCGTTCATCTCACCGTCACAATCCGGCGGCCCCGGGCGCCAGCCAATGTTTTCCGCCGTCCCGGGTGTAGCGGATCAGCCCGCCGGTTCCAACCGCCGCGCCATGTTCGGCATCCGAGAAATGAACGCTGTAAAAATCGTTCGTCGTATCGGACGCCTGAGCCCGCCACCGCGTTCCGCCGTCCTCCGTCGCCAGGATGACGCCCCGATCTCCCACGATCCAGCCGTGTTGCGCGTCCGGGAAATAGACGTCGCCCAACTTCTCCGTCGTGCCCACGGCCTCCCGCTTCCAGGCGGCCCCGCCGTCCACCGTATGCAGGACGACGCCATCGCTCCCCACCGCCCAGCCGTTCAACGGATCCACAAAATGGATATCGCCGAGCCATTTTCCATCAGGAGCCCGTTGCGTCCGCCAGTGCTTCCCGCCGTCCTCGGTCGTGAGGATAACCCCTCCGCGGCCGACCGCCCAGCTCCGAAGCCGGTCCTGGACGAAAAGTCCGTCCAGCCAATCCGTCGTCCCGCTTTCCTGCCGTTCCCAGTTCTCCCCACCGTCGCGCGTGCGGAGGATCAGTCCATTCCGTCCCACCGCCCAACCCTGCGCGGGAAGATCATCGGATGAACCCGCAAATTGAACATCGTAAATCCAATTTTCAGACGTCCCGCTGGTTTGGGAAAGCCAGTGCCGTCCGCCGTCCGTCGTGTGCCAGATCGCACCGAATCCGCCCACCACCCAGCCGTTCTTCGAATCGGTGAAATCGATTCCGCACAACCACCGCATCGTATCGATCGGCTGCGCCGTCCATCGTATCCCGCCGTCGGTCGTATGCAGGATCACTCCGCTGTCCCCGACCGCCCAGCCGTTCAGGGCATCTGCAAAATGCACCCCGCACAACCAGGTTTTGACCTCCCGACTCTGCGCGATCCAGGTGTCGCCGCCGTTCGCGGTATGCCGGATGGCCCCGCCGCGGCCGACGATCCAACCGTTCCGCGGATCGGCAAAAAACACGCCGAGCCAATTCGCCCGGCCGCCGGACTGGGATTCCCATCGTTCCCCGCCGTCCGCAGTATGGAGCACCGTTCCCGCCACGCCGACGGCCCAGCCGTTGCGCGCGTCCAAAAAATGGACGCAATACAGAGATCGGGCGGTTCCGCTGTTCTGGCGTCTCCATTCGCGCCCCCCGTCGATCGTCGACAGAACGACCCCGTCCTTGCCGACGGCCCATCCCTGCCGCTCGTCGATAAAGAAAACCTCGTAGAGCCAGTAGCCTTCGGGAAGGACTTGATTCTCCCAGGTCTCCCCTCCATCCCGGGTGTGAAGGATCAGCCCGTCCCGCCCGACGATCCAGCCCCGATTTGCGTTTACAAAACTCACGCTATAGAGGTAGCTTTGCGTTCCGCTCGCCTGGGGACGCCAGTGCTCCCCCCCGTCGTCGGTGTGAAGAATCGTTCCGTCCCGCCCGACGATCCAGCCCCGGTTGGAATCGATAAAATGGAGGCTGAACAGATGGGAGGATGTTCCGGCGCGTTGCCGCCTCCAGCGGTTTCCCCCGTCGAGCGTCCGTAGGATGGTCCCGTCGTCTCCGATCGCCCATCCCTGTAAGGGATCCAGAAACTGCACGCCGCCCAAACCGCTCCGACTGCCGCTCGCCTGCGCCGTCCAGTGCTCCCCCCCGTCGTCGGTGTGAAGAATCAATCCGCCTTTTCCGACGATCCAGCCCCGGCGGGGATCGAGAAAAAAGACCCGGTCCAGATCTTCCTGCGGCCAGAGCGAAGGCGCCGCGGCCTCACGCCGCAAGCTGCACGCCGAGACGAGCATCCCGAAACAGATCATGCTGACAAAGAACACGGCCAACCGGACACCGCCGGAGGTTCCGACGGGGGCCAAAACGTTTATCCTCATTTCGTCCGCTGAGCCACCTGCAACACCGCAATTTCCCCGCGCCCCTCGTCATTCACGCGGGTGAACGCCAGGTCCCGGCCGTCCGGGCTAAAGGAGAGATACAGAAAGCTCAAGCCCTCGAACACTTGTTTGTCCACGTTGTATTTGACTTCGTGCGTTCCCAGCAGCCCTCTCCCGATGCGCCGCTCGTTGTTTCCGTTCCCGTCCATGATCCAGATATCCCGTTGCCCGTTGCGCTCCGAGACAAAGGCGATTTGGGAGCCGTCCGGGCTCCAGGCCGGAAGAAAGTCCCGCCGCGTTTCGGTCTTTTGGGTGAGTTGTTTGATGGTCCGCTCCTGGGTATCGATCAGCCAGATATCGCTCTTGCCGCGCATCGAGGAGACGGCGGCCACCGATCGCGCGTCCGGGCTCCAGGCCGACACCCAATCGCCGCAGCGGATGTTCGGCATCCCCTGGACATTCCCGCCGTCCGCATCCATGACCCAGACGAGCACATCCATCGATCGAGATGATACAAAGGCGATGCGTTTCCCATCCGGACTCCAGACCGGCGCAATATCCAGACCGTTATAGTGGGTCAGCTGCCGGGTGTCGGTCCCGTCGAGTTTCAGGCTCCAGATATCCCAATTGCCGCCCTGATCGGACGCGTAGGCCAGCCGGGTTCCGTCCGGGCTCCACGATGGAAAGCGTTCATTGCTCGAATCATGCGTGATTTGTTTCAGTCCGGTTCCGTCCCGGTTGATGGTCCAGATATCCCAATTTCCGGCCATGTCGCTTTCGAACGCCAACGACTTTCCATCCGGACTCCAGACCGGATGGACCGCGTTGGCCGGCAACGCGCGGATGGACCTCACGGTCACATTGTCCAAGGCGCAACCGGCGACTAAAAGTTGAAAAATTAAAACGGTAAAAAAAGTCGAACGGATTTCCGTCCTTTTAACTAAAGCCTTGGACCTTCCAATCTCAAAAACCTTCATCGTATTCTTCTCCAAACCCCCGTCCACTTTTACGGCTGCCACCGGGGCGCACTGACCCCGCCGCGGTTGAAGGTCAACCGCTTCAGGTGGTCCCCGTTGGGATCCATGATATAAACCGCCTCCTCGCCGTCCCGATTGGAGACAAAAGCGATCTGTTTTCCATCCGGAGACCATATCGGCTGGGCGTCCACGGCCGGATTCCGCGAGAGATTCTTCACGCCGGACCCGTCCCGGTTCATCACATAAATCTCGTTGTTGCCGTCCCGGGTCGTCGTGAAGACGATCTGTCGGCCGTCCGGAGACCAGACCTGCATCCCCATCTGTTCATCGGACTTCGTCCGCGTGACATTGCTCGGGTTCGAGCCGTCGGCGTTCATCACGTAGATCTCCCAGTTCCCGTCCCGATTCATATCGCGGTCCGTTCCCCACGCGATCAGGGCCCCGTCCGGAGACCAGGAATGGAATCCCCGCCCGTCCTCCGCGGGGTTCTGAGTCAGATTGATCGGATGCCCTCCGTCGGCATCCATGGCATAGATCTCATAGTTGTCGTCCCGTCGGGACACAAAGGCGATCTTGGTCCCGTCCGGCGACCAGTCGGGACTGTAATCCCGCGCTTCGTTCCGCGTCAGTCGGCGAACCGGGCCGCCGTCCATGGTCATCGAATAGATTTCTTGATTGCCGTCCCGATCCGATACAAACGCCACCTGTTTCCCGTCCGGAGACCAGGCCGGATTGTAATCCTGACCGAGGTTCCGTGTCAGGTTGGTCTGGCGGGAACCGTCGGCATCCATTCCGTAGATCTCTTTGTTGCCGTCCCGTTCCGACACGAAAACAATCTTTGTTCCGTCCGGCGACCATGCGGGGGCGCGGT
>Ga0335081_10002134_pt1 | contig 31063 bp, 25 predicted proteins | sample Lox_Sample_35_FD_206713 | JGI IMG/M metagenome (GOLD analysis project Ga0335081, IMG submission 206713) | Soil microbial communities from Loxahatchee National Wildlife Refuge, Florida, United States - Lox_Sample_3.5 | ecosystem: Environmental > Terrestrial > Soil > Wetlands | place: USA...
GGTCGAGCGCGTCGGGGAACGAGCGCTGGATGCCCTGCTGGCGCTTCGCGATCGCGTTCGAGACGAGGATGTCCGGCAGCATGTAGCCGAACAGCAGCACGCACATGGTGATGACGACCTTGAACGCCGCCGCCATCTTGACGTTGCCGCCGAAGAGCAGCAGCGCGCTGAACCCCGCGAGCCCGAGCGGGAGCGCAAGGCGCAGGAAGGTGAACGTCACGATCGCCTGCGGGCTGCGGTAGCCGGCACGGATCAGCTTCTTCCTGAGCTCGGTCTGCTCGGTGAGGTTCTTGACGTTGAGCTTCTCGAGCACCGTGCGCATGAAATTCTCGCGCCCCGAGGTGAGGCGGCGGAGGCTCGGGCGCGACTGCTCGAGGCGCTGGCGGCGCTGCTGCGAAAGCTCGCCGCGCTTCTGGTTGATGACCTTGAGCCGACTCTTGAAGATGTCAGGCTGCAGCCACGGCAAGCCCAAGCCGATCACGGTGAGGAAGGCGAGCGCCGAGAAGATGAGCGGGATCAGCGTTTGCGGGTTCACGGGATCACCTCGTCTTCTGGACCGGCGGCACCGCCGGCGCGAGCACGGCCGGACCGGTTGGCGCGGGCGGATTGGCTGGCGCGGGCGCGGCCGGGCTCGCCGGCGTGGCGAGCCCGGCGATGCCGGTGGCGAGTGCGGCGCCCGGCTGCTCGCTGCTGGCGTTGGGGATGAGCTCGACGACGGCGGATGCCGCGGCGCGTCCGGCCTTCTCCGCCGCGTCCGAGCCGAACTGCGTGCCCAAGGATTTCGCAAGCGCGCCGTCGGCGCCGGCCTCGACCGCGGCAGCCGCGGCCGCGGCCGCGACCGAGCTCGAGGCCTCGGCGGTGATGGCGTCGGTCACGATCGAGGCGACGCGCACGGCCGTTCCGTCCATCGACGAGAGCGAGCCCGCGACCGCCGCGCGCGCAATGCGGTCGGCGACCATGTCGGCCGCCTCGGCCGAGTTCTGCGCCGCCTCCGCCGGGGCCGCGTCGGCGCGCTTCGCCATCATCGTCGGATCGCCCGGCGTTGCCTGGCGCAGCGCCACGATCGCCGCCGAGATGGCGCCGCGCGTCACTGTCGTCGCCGCGAGCTGCGCCGCTTCCTTGCCGAGCGCCTCGGCGTCCTGCGGCGATGCGCCCGAGCGCTCCGCCGCCTCGGCCGCGACCCGCTCGGTCGCTTGCATCGCCGCCTTGACCGAGCGCTCGGTGATGGCGGCGGCCGAGGCCGCGATCGCGTCGCGGTCGGCGTTGACGCCGACCGCCATGATGACCGCCTGCGTCACGAGCGCCGCGGCGGTCGCCGATGCGGTGAGCGCGCCCTGCGCTGCCTCGGTCGGCGACGTGCCGCTGGCGCGGATCACGATCTCGCCTGCGGCGAGCGCCGCGATGCCGGCGCCGGCGCCGGCGATCTCGGGCGCGCGCTGCGGGGCGACGATGGCGGCCGTGGCCGCGATCGCGCCGCCATTGGCGCCGACGGGATTGCTCGCGGCGCGCGCGGCGATGGCGGACGCGACGATCTCGGCCGCCTGCTCGGGATAGCGCGTGACCAGCACGGCGACGAGCGATTGCGCCTGATCGGCGTTGAGACGCGCCGCTGCCTTCGCCACCGCGATCGGGTCGCCCGCCACCGGCGTGACGCGCGCGCCTTCCTGTGCCGCGGCGCTGCCGCCCGCGAGCAGCGGGAGGACGAGGAGTGCCAGGGCGGGGACGATCGGGCGCATCGGCGGCGCGCTCAGATCTCGAACGAGATCATCTGCTTCATGAGGAAAACGCCGATCCCCATCCAGGTCAGGCCGCCGTAGAAGATCTTCTGGCCGGTTGGGTCGGTCCACAGAAGCGAGATGTAGCCGGGGTTGATGAGATAGATCATCAGCGAGATGAGGAACGGCATCGAGCCGATGATGGTCGCCGTCATGCGCGCCTCGGACGACATGGCCTTGACCTTGTCGGCCATCTTCTTGCGCTGGCGCAGCACGTCGGAGAGGCCCGCGAGCGTCTCGGCGAGATTGCCGCCGGTCTGCTGTTGCAGATTGAGGACGATCGCGAAGAACTTCATGTCGGCCGTCGGCATATCGCGGCACGAGCGCTCGAGCGCCTGCTTCAGCGTCATGCCGAGCTTCTGGCCCTCGACCAGGAGCTTGAACTCGGAGCAGACGGGCTCGGGCGATTCGCGCGCGATGATGTTGAGGCATTCGCCGACCGGCAGGCCCGACTTGATGCCGCGCACGATGACGTCGATGGCGTCGGCGAAATGCTGGGTAAAGTGCTTCTGGCGCTTGCCTGCGCGGCTCGTGAGGAAGCGGCGCGGCAGGCCCAGCCCCATCACGACCGGCACGACGAGGAACATCGGGATCGGCAGGACCCCGAAGAGCCAGGAGATCGCGTGATACCCCATCAGGAAATAAAGCCCGGTGCCGATCACGGCCGAGGCGGCACTGGCGAGGTAGAAGCTGCGGATCGAGATCGAGAGCCCGGCCCGCTCGATCATGAGATGAAGCTCGACACGGCGGCTTTGCTTTTCGCCCTCGTTGCCGGTGCCGGCTTCGGCGAGTTTCGTCTTGATCGAGCGCGAGCGCTGCTGCGGGCCGCCGCCGCGCGAGCGCGCGGCGGGCGTGTCCTTGACGCCGCCGGCGATGTCGGCGATGCGGAGCTTGAGCCGGGCGCGCGGCCCCGTGTGCGCCATCACCACGAAGGCCAAGAGGCTCGACATGGCGAGGATCATCACCCCGACCGCGGCCATCATCACCGGGCTCATGCGGCGGCGTTCCCTTGCTCGGCCGCCTCGAGCGCGGTCACGAGATCGCGCTCCTTGCCGAAATAGCGCGCGCGCTCGTAGAACTTGGGCCGGAGGCCGCTGTATTTGTGGCGGCCGATGATCTTGCCGTTCCGATCCTCGCCGGTGATCTCGTAGACGAACACGTCCTGCAAGGTCACGACCTCGCCTTCCATGCCGACGATCTCGGAGATGTGTGTGATCTTGCGCGAGCCGTCGCGCAGGCGCTGCGCCTGGACGATGACGTTGACGGCGCCGGCGATCTGCTCGCGCACCGTCTTCGTCGGCAGCGTGAAGCCGCCCATCGCGATCATGTTCTCGACGCGGCTGATGGCTTCGCGCGGATTGTTGGCGTGGACCGTGCCCATCGAGCCGTCGTGGCCGGTGTTCATCGCCTGCAGGAGATCGAACGCCTCGGGGCCGCGCACCTCGCCGACGATGATGCGCTCGGGCCGCATGCGCAGGCAGTTGCGCACGAGATCGCGCATGGTGATCTGGCCCGCGCCTTCGAGGTTAGGGGGCCGCGTCTCGAGCCGCACCACGTGCGGCTGCTGCAGCTGCAGCTCGGCCGCGTCCTCGCAGGTGATGACGCGCTCGCCCTCGTCGATGTAGCGCGTGAGGCAATTCAATAGCGTGGTCTTGCCCGAGCCGGTGCCGCCGGAGATGAGGACGTTGAGGCGCACGTTGCCGATGATCTTCAAGACCTCGGCCATCGGCGGCGGGCACGAGCCGAACTTGACGAGGCTCTCGAGCGTCAGCTTTTCCTTCTTGAACTTGCGGATGGTGAGCGCGGCGCCGTCGATCGCCAGGGGCGGCCCGATCACATTGACGCGGCTGCCGTCCAAGAGGCGCGCGTCGCAGATGGGGCTCGCCTCGTCGACGCGGCGGCCTACCGCCGAGACGATGCGCTGGCAGATGTTCATGAGCTGCGCGTTGTCGCGGAAATGCACGTCGGTGAGGACGATCTTGCCGCCGGTCTCGATGTAAACCTTGTTGTAGCCGTTCACCATGATATCGGCGATGTCGTCGCGCGCGACGAGCGGTTCGAGCGGCCCCAATCCCAGGATGTCGTTGCAGATGTCGTCGACGAGATGCTGCTGCTCGGCCGCCGACAGCACGAGGCGCTTGATGTTGACGATCTCGCTGATGATGTCGGTCAGCTCCTCGCGCACCGCGTCGGGCGAGAGCTTCGCCAGTTCCTTCAGGTCGACGGCATCGAGAAGCGCGTTGAAGACGGAGACCTTGATCTCGTTGAAGTGGCCGTCCTCGATCGCGGGCGCCTTGGCAGAAGGCGGCGGCGCTGCGGGCCTTGCCTCGGGCGCGGCGGCGGGCGCTGCCGCCGGGGCCGCCGCGGCCGGCTTTTCCTGGACGATCGTCGTCGAATCGCGCTTGCCGAACATGTGCGTCTCAAGCCTTTGCGCGCGCAAGAGCCTTGCCGGCGGCTGCCGGCAGGAACTTCTCGAGGAGCCCCGGCTTCTTCGCCGGCGCGCCCTTCTTCTCCGTGCCTTGGCGTCCGCTGACGAGCGTGGCGAGCTGGTTCAGCGGCTCGATCACGCCTTTGGCCTTGGGCGCCTCGCCCACCATGTGTCCGGTGTTGGCCGCCTGGCCGAATATAGTCGCTTCGTGCGGAATGGTCACCGCCAGGGCCGAGCCCAGGGCGTTCGCGAAATCCTTGGCCGTGATCTCGGTCTTGGCGTTCTCGCCGAGGTGATTGAGGACGACGCGGACCGGCGCGTCGTTCTTGCGCTTGGGATTGAGCGTGTCGCAGATGCTCTTGGCGTTCCTGAGACTCGCCAGGGTCGGGACCGCGGTCACCACGATCTCGTCCGACTGGTCGAGCACGTGGCGCACCCAACCGCCCCAATAATGCGGCAGGTCCACGAGCACGAAGGCGGCGTTGTGGCGGAAGCGCTTCAGCATCTCCTCGACCATTGCCGGGTCGATGTCGGCGGGGCGCGTGCACTCGCCGGGCGCGGTCAGGAGGTTCAGATTGTCGCTGTACTTGCCGAGGATGCGCGCCAGCACCTGGTCGTCGAGCCGGTCGGCCTCCGCCAGCGCCTGCGCCGAGTTCTCCGGCGATTCGAGATTGAAGTCGATGCCGATCGAGCCGAAGGCGAGATCGAGATCGACGAGCGTCACCTCGCCGTCGAAGAGCTTGCCGATGCACCAGGCGACGTTGTTGGCGATCGTGGTCGAGCCCGCGCCGCCCGAGGCGCCGATGAAGGCGACGAGCCGCCCGAGCTTGAGGTCGGCCGGGTCGGCGACGACGGCGACGATCGATTCGAGCAGGTGGTGCTCGTCGACCGGCAGAGGAATGTATTCGCGGATGCCGGCCTTGGTGAGCGCGCGGTAGAGCGCCACGTCGTTGTGCGCGCCGATGAGGATGAGGTTCGTCTCGGGCCGGCACACCTGCGACAGCTTCTCGAGCTCCTCGAAGATCTTGTCGGGCGCATCGCGCGTCTCGATCACGAGCAGGTCGGCGCTGGGCGCGCCCTCGTACTGGTGCGTCGCGGTGTCGATCGTGCCGTCGAAGAAGCTGGGCCGCGCCTTGGCGAGGCGGCGGTCGGCGAGCACCTGCTCGACCGCGCTGCGCGTGGCGGGATCGAGCAGGAAGGCGTGAATGTCGGCGCGCTGAATGGCCGGTCTCCCTGATTAGGGCGTCGGTGTTGGGGTCGCCGTCGGCATCACGGTCGGCGCCACGCCGGCCGTGTTGGACTGGCTCGTCGTCTGCGCGGTGGTGCTGACCGCGACCGCGGCCGAGGTGTCGTGGTTCGCCTGGATCGCGTTCTTGCGCCCTTCCGTCGGGTTGCCCTGCGTGAAGTTGCTGCCAACGCGGCTGATGACGTTCGCATCCTCCGACGCGAGCGGCGCCGGCTGCACGAGGACCGACGGGTCGGCCGCCATCACGGCGGTGTTGTGCCACATGGCGCAGCCGACATTGGGATCGGTCTGGTTCGCGAAATTCAGGTCCATCGGCTGCGTCCAGCCGGGGCAGGGCGGTGCCGCGAGCATGAGGCGCTGATAGGAGAGCGAGACGACGCCCATCTCGCCCTCGCCGGTCTCGTGCGCCTCGATGGCGCTCTTGGGCACGCCGGCGGCGATGAGCTTGAGGGCGACGAGGCGCAGCTCGGCCGCGGCATTGGGTGTCGGCCGCGCCGCGACGACGATGGGCCCGTGCCCGTCGTTCAAATAGCTCGCGACGAGCGTCGTGAAGCGCGGCGCCATGTCGCCGGTGAAGGGATCGGCCGCGCCGGCGAAGTGCGCGGCGAGCGTCACCGTCTCGGGCTCGACCTTGACCGGATAGCGCTGCTCGACCGAAAGCCGCGGCTCGTCGCACGCGGCCAATGCCAGCACCGAAGCGGCGAGGAGTGCTGGGGCGAGGGCGGAACGGAGGGTCATGCGCGTCACTCCAGTATGAGCCCCATGACGCTTTTGGCCGCCGCGGGCAGCGTCGTCGTCGCACCTGGCGCGTAGGTCGATTGCAGCCGGTTCATGAAATAGAAATTGAAGTCGCTCGACGGGCCGAACCCGTCGGTCGGATAGGCGATTTCGCCGGGTGCCGTCGGCTTCACCAGCACGGCCGTGACCGAAACGACGAGATCGTCGAGATTCTGCTGATAGGCCTTGCTCGAGAACAGCGCGCCCAGCACCGGCACGTTCATGATGCCGGGAATGCCCTGGAGCGAGTTGCTCTCGTCGTTCTTCAAGAGGCCCGCCAACGCGATGCTCCCGCCCGACGGCAGCTCGACCGTCGTCGTCACGTTCTCGCTCGTGAAGGCGGGCGCGCCGCAGGTGTTGACGGTGGGCGCGATGGCGCCGGCGGCGACCGTCGTCTCGAGCGTCGAGATCTCGGCGGTGATGCGGATGTTGACGAGCCCGTCGCTCAGCACGACCGGCGTGAAGGTGAGCTGGATGCCGAACGGCTTGTAGATGAAGTTCTGCGTCGGGACCACGGTCTGGCCCGAGTTCGTGAATGTCGTCTGGCAGATCGGCACGCTGCCGCCGACGAGGAAGGAGGCGGTCTCGCCCGAGACGGCGGTGAGGTTGGGCTCGGCCAATGTCTTGGCGAGCCCGTTCTCGTCGAGCGCCTCGATGAGCGCGGTGAGGCCGGTCGCGGCCGTGAAGGGGATGGCGAGGGCGGCGCCGCCGAAGGGCGAGGCGGGGAATGTTGCGCTGGCCGAAACGCCGCTGGTGCTGAACGCTATGCCGGGTGCGGGAACGCCGCCGACCGAGCCGCCGCCGCGCGTCGCCGGGATCGTCGGCGAGGTCAGCGTCGTGGTGCTGAACGCACCGGAGCCGCGGCCGAGATTGAACACGGCGCCAGGCGAGACGCCGAGCTCCTTGATGACGGTGCGCGACATCTCGCTCACGCGCACGCGCAGCAGCACCTGGTTCTCGTTGCGGACGCGCAGCAGATTGACGATGCGCGCGGGGAGCCCGCTCGGCGCCGAGGGTGCGGCGCCGTTGGAGCCGGCGGCGGCCGCGGGAGCGGCCGTTGCTGTGGCGGTGCCGGCTGGCGTCGTGCCGGCGGCGGGCGCGGGCGCGGCCGGCGCGCTCGCGCCCGTGCCGCCGACGAATTGCGATGCGATCGCGACCGCGTCGTCGAGCGCGTGCTGCGAGCTGACCGTGCCCGACAGCACGATCGACGTGTTGACGGTCGCGACGTCGATCGCCTCGTACGGCAGCGCGCGCTTCAGCGCGTCGACGAGCGCCGAGGTGTCGAACACCACGGTCACGTCGAGCGCGTCGATCTGGCGTCCTTGCGTATCGAAGAAATAGACCGTGGTCTCCCCGGCGATGCGGCCGATGAGAAAGGCCGTGTCGGGCGTCTGCAGCACCACGTCGGCGACGCCGGGGCTCGCGACCATCACGTCGCGCGCCGGCCGCGCCAGATGGATCAACTGCGACTTGCCGATGCCGACAGCGAAGAGCCGGCCGGCGGGCGCGCCGGTCGCGGGCGGCGCGACCGCCGGCGCGACGAGCGCCGGTCCGCGCGGGCCTTGCGCCAGGACCGGGAGCGCCGCGACGAGTGCGGCTGCGAGCGCGGGGGCGAAGACACGTGCCGGGGCCGGCATCATCCTCACCTGCTACCTCGTCCCCGCAAGCGAGTCGCCGTGATAGATGCGCAGCTCACCGCCCGAGCTGGCGACACCGCCGCCGCCCTCGTACTGCGCGAGCCGCGAGAGATATTGCTGCAGCATCGCGGCGCGGAACGTGCTCACCTGATAGTCCTCGACGATGGTCGGCGTCGGCTCGGCCTCGGGGTGGGCCGGCAGCTGGTGGCTGCGCAGGAGCAGGGAGAGGTTGCCGATCGAACTCGCGATCGTGAGCTTTTGCGCGTCCTGCAGCGTCACCTCGAGCGTGGCGCTGCCGCCGGTCTTGGGCTTGCTGTCGAGGTCCTGCACCGTCTGGTCGATCGCCAGCACCTTCACGTCGCGCAGCACGATGCTGTTGATCTCGCGCGTGTCGAAGGGCGGCGGGCCGATCTGGTCGCTGCGCTTCTGGTCGGCCTGCGATTGCTTCAGCGTGAAATGCTCGGACAGGAGCACGTCGACATAATCGCCCGGCAGGATGAAGCCCGACGTCGCGGAGATGTTGTCGATGTGGATGCTGATGGCGCGCATGCCGGGCGGCAGCTCGGCCGCCATGAAGCTGGTGTCGCCGGGTTTGAGGAGACGGCTCTGCACGATCGGCTCGCCGGTCTCAAGCCCGTGCAGCACGATCATGCCGACATGGTTCTTGGGATCATCGCCCTGGTCGTGCAGGAAATAGTTCGGGTTGAGCCCGTCGGCCGGCCATTTCTGCCAGCGCATGTCCTCGGCCTTGAGGGCCGTGCCGGCGGGCAGGTTGTGCGCCGCGACCAGCACCTCCTTGGCCGGCACCTGGACCGGCTGCGACGCCTGCTGCGAGGGCGCGGGGCTGCGCATGAGCCTGGGCACGACGAAGAACACGCTCGCCGCGAGGACGAGCGCGAGGCCGATGATGACGATGCCGATAGCCCGCATGTGCCACCAGGATGGGGGCGCGCCCGAAAAACCCTGCGCCCGCCCCAGTATTTTGCCGGAATTTCCCGTAAATCCAAGCGTTTTCGCGCCGATCGGGAGAATTCGGGCAAGCGCCGGACTAGGATTTTCAAGTCACGGCAGTAATTCGCCGGGAAAACGCGCGAGCAGGATCAGCGTGGCGGCCGAAATAGCGACGCCATAGGGCACGTCGCCGCGCCGCAACAGCAAGGCGCTCCACCAGCGCCCGGTCGGAATGGGCTTGGGCGCGAGCCGCCGCGCCGCCAGAAGCATGAGCGCGAGCACGCCGCCGATCACCGCCATGAGCAGCAGGAAGGGCGGCAGCCCCTTCCAGCCGAGCCACAGCGCCACCGCCGCCAGGAGCTTGGCATCGCCGCCGCCCATGAGGCGGAGCGCGAAGCCGGCGGCCGCCACGACGAGCACCGCCACTCCGGCTGCGAGATGCGCACCGAGCACGGAGAAGGAGAGCGCGGCGCCTGCCGCATAAATCAGGAAGGCCGCGACGACGCCGAGGCAGAGCGTGTTGGGAATTCGGTATTTCGCGGCATCGCTCGCCGCGGCGCCGAGAAGGCAGACCACCAGAAGCACGAGCGCCAGCGCCGTCAGCACCGTCGCGGGTCCCGCGCTAGAGCGTCGAGCCCGGCACGTTGCTGATCGCGCTTCCCGTCATGCCGAAGAGATTGGAGATATCGCCGCCAAGCGCCAGCACGGTCGCGATGATCGCGACCGCGATGGCGCCGGCGATGAGGCCGTATTCGATCGCGGTGACGCCCGAAGCGTCATGGCCAAGGGCATGGAAACCGCCGGAGACGTGCATAGCAAACCCCATAGTCAGCCTCCGGTCCGGCGGCGCTGCGAGCCGCCGGGAGCCCAGGTCCGAAATCCGGCCGCGGCTAGAGCGTCGAGCCGCTGACCGAGCTCAAGGCGTTGCCGGTCGTGCCGAACAGGTTCGAGATGTCGCCGCCAAGCGCGATCACGGTCGCGATGATCGCGACGGCGATGGCGCCGGCGATCAATCCGTACTCGATGGCCGTGACGCCGGAATTGTCGCGTTTGAAGGCGCCGAGAACGTTGGAGATCCGCATCGAAAACTCCATGTTGGTCCGCAAAACCGATGGTCGCGCAGACTAAGGTTCTTCCTTGTTGTCTTCTTACGAGAGCGGGCCGTCGTTGGACTAGAGCGTCGAGCCGCTGACCGAGCTCAGCGCGCTGCCGGTCTTGCCGAACAGGTTCGAGATGTCGCCGCCCAAGGCGATGACCGTCGCGATAATCGCGACTGCGATCGCGCCGGCGATCAATCCATACTCGATTGCGGTGACGCCCGACTGATCGCCGCCCAGGCGGGCAACGGCCGAGCGAGCGGTATTTGTTGTCGCAACGTACAAGCGCAGCATTGAAGTCCTCCGTGGTTTGCTGCCGGCGGTGAGCTTATGTCCCGGAACCCGCCCGACCGGCGAGCACAGTTCTTGCCGGACGCGCGAGGCAATCTTTACACAACGAGAAAATTCACCCCCTCGAACGGCGCGAAGAATAAAGGAGACCCGCCGCCTATGCAATGGGCTGCTTGGCAAATGCGCCGCTGGGGGAGGCGCTTTTCTTAATTATGATGTAATTCACGGCGGCCGATTCTCTGAAATTAAACCTCGTCCAGTGTTCGCCGGCGCCGTTGCTATTGAAACTGTGTTGAAGCGCTAGTCATCTTGACAGCGGGCGTTAACGAAGCTTATGTCACATCTGTCGAATTCGGGGAGTGACCACCATGGCGCAGGCGAGCGACGGCGCGAATCCCGCCACACTCTCGCTGACGGGCGTCGGCCTGTTACGCGACATCCCCGCGGCCGAGCGCAAGCTGATCGAAGAGAAGTGCGGCTTCCGCCGCTTCGCGCCGGGCGAGGTCATCGTCGCGCGCTTCAGCGCCGGCGCGTCGGTCTATTTCATCCTGTCCGGCACCGGCCGCGTCGTGCATTACTTGCCGGGCGAGGACGAGATCACGATCGCGACCGTGGGCCCGGGCGACACGGTGGGCGAGATCGCGGCGATCGACGGGTTGGGCCGCTCCGCCACCATCATCGCCGATGACGAGGTCGTCACCGCCGAGCTCTCGCGCGCGGATTTCCGCGACGTCGTGGTGGCGCACGGCGACGTCGCGTTCGGTCTGCTCTACCGCTGGGCCGCGATCATCCGCGAGCTCGACGACAAGTTCTCCTACGTCTCGACGATCAGCCCCGATCAGCGCGTCTACTCGCAGCTTGTACGCCTCGCGCGCCAGGAAGGCGAGGGCTCGCAGCATTGGGTGATCCGCGAGCTGCCGAGCCATCAGGAATTGGCCGAGTGGTCGCAGACGAGTCGCGAATCGGTCGCGGCCGCGATCGCCGAGCTGTTCCGCCGCGGCATCGCCGAGCGCCGCAACAAATCGCTCGTCATTCGCGATTACGGCATGCTGAAGAGCCTCGTGCTGACCGGCCGAACCGAGACGGCGCGCGCCTCGGCCGAAGGATAATTCCGTGGCCGAGAACGGCGAGGCGGCAAGACCGTCGGGCACGCTCCTGTCGCTCGACGGCGTCAAGGTGCTGGCGAGCGTGCCGGCCGAGGAGCGCCGCTTCCTCGAGACGCGCTGCACCTTCCGCCGCATCGCCGCGGGCCAGGTGCTGATGGAGCGGTTCGGTGCCGCGCGCGCGGTCTTCTTCATCGTCAGCGGCCGCGCCCGCGTCGTGCACAAGCTCGATGGCGAGGACGAGGTGACGATCGCCGTCGTGCAAGGCGGCGATGCCCTGGGCGAGATCTCGGCGATCGACGGCGGGGCCGCCTCGGCCACCGTGATTGCCGAGGAGGACTGCATCCTCGCCGAATTGTCGAGGGAGGAATTCCAGGCGCTCATCGTGCGCCGTGGCGAAGTCGCGCTGTCGCTGTTGAAGCGCTGGGCCGCGATCATCCGCAGCCTCGACGACAAGGTGAGCCTCGTCTCCTCGATCGGCCCCGAGCAGCGCGTCTATTCCGAGATCCTTCGTTTGGCGCGCGTGGAAAAGCCCGGCAGCACGCGCTGGCTCGTGCCCGAGATGCCGGGCCACCAGGAACTGGCCGCGCGCGCGCAAACCTCGCGCGACGCGGTCGCGACCGCGATCGCCGAGCTCGCGAGCCGCGGCATCGCCGAGCGCCGTACGCGCTCGCTCTACATCAACGACTACAAGGCGCTGCAGGACATGATGCGCCAGGGCAAGCAACCGCCCGCGCCGGCCGCGCGCGCCAGCAACGGCTGAGCCCCGCGCGCGTTCTTCGCGAAAACCCTTTGCCTCTGTATTTTCGTCATGGCCGTGCGTGTCACGGCCATCCACGAGTTCCTAGCCGCGATAAAGAGCGACCGAGGAAAGCGCCACTAGCTGCCGGGTGCGCCCGGTGCTGGCGCATTCGCCTGCGGCGCCGGCGCGTTCGGAAGCGGCGGGACCGTCGGCACCTGAGCGCCTTCGACCAGCATGATATTCATCATCTGCGGATAAGAGAATCCCGCCCCGCCGCCGGCGTCTATGGCGAAGCCGACGAGGCCGCCGAAGACGATGTTGCCGTACGTTCCCGCATCCGCCGATGAACTGAACACCGCACTCCCGGCCTCCTGGTCCTTTTTGCAATCGATCGCCAGGTCGCCGAAGGCTTTGTGGATGGTCACCGAGCCGGGCGTCTGGACGTACCAAGTCCCCTTGCTATTGGTGAGATTGCAGTTTGCGCCCTGGATCGGCCCGGTCTTGTCTGCCGTTGTGATGGAGACGGGTTGGCTGCTTGAGCCAGTAATCGACGCGCACGCGCCGAGGCCAAGCGCAAGCGCGCTGGCAATAACAGCGTTCCGCATTGGTATCCCCCGAAATGTACTTTCGTAGCATCACGCTATACCTATGATACAGCACGTTCAAGTATAGAGTTTTTAATTTAAAACAAATTATCTGGGAGCCACTAAAAGAAGGGCTTGTCTGGCAAGGCGGCATTTCGCTCAGAACACCAAGTCCAAACGCGCTAGCGCCGCGCCGCGGCCGCCTCGATCTCCTTGAGCTGCGCGAGGCCCGCGGCGATCTTGAGCTCGAGGAGTACGCGGCCGAGCGCGGGCGTCGCGCGCGAGGGGTCGCCTGCGGCGCCCGAATTCCTGGGCCAGCTCTTCGGCGCAAGCAGCCCCGTGCGCACTTCATCCGGCGCCACGCCCATGAGCTCGGCCGTGTCGAGCAATCCCGCATGAGCGCCGATCTCGGCCGGGGAAAATCCTTGCGCGCGCAAATAGTCCGCCTGCCCGTTACCGCCGTAATAGCGATCGAGAGTGGCGACGCGGACGCCCTCCCGCCGCCACGCGCGGTCGAGCGTGCGCGCCACTTCTCCCTGCATCCTCTGGCTCAGGCCGTGATCGCCGAGGAAGCAGACGAGGCGGAAGCCGGCGAGCTTCAGGCTCCTCGCCCCTTCGCGCAGCAGCGCGCCGAAGACCGGCTCCGAAAGCCCGAGCGTGCCGGGGTAGGCCATGTTCTCCGTGGGCGGATCGAAGCCGCCTTCGGGCACGTAGGCGATAACGGGTGCCACCAGCGCCGCGCCGTGGCGCCGCGCGATCTCGCCGGCGCAACTGCGCACGATCCGATTGTGCTTGCCGATCGCCATGTGCGGCCCGTTCTGCTCGCTGCCGCCGGTGGGAAGCAGCGCCGTCGTGGCGCCGCCGCCGATTGCGGCGGCGACCTCCGGCCAGGTCATCTCCTCGATGAAGCGTCCGCGCTCGGGCGGGGCGGCGCCGGAAGCGGGCGGTGCCGCCATGGCGGCCGCAGCGAGGGCAAAAAAGTTGCGGCGGTCCATTCCGATCCCCCGATTTTCCGCGCCGCGCAAATCGACAATTTCGGCGCGCTCGCCGATAATACCGGCCGTGAGCTCCGATCTCGTGCAGCACATTAGCGATCTCGGCGGGCGCGCCTTGGCGCTCCTCCTCGATCCGTTCGTGCAGCCGGCGTTTCAGGGCTCGGTCTTCTGGTGGCCCTATCTCTTAAGCGCGTTCCTCATCGCGCTCTGGGTTTTCCGGCGCGCCGAAGGCGGGCGGGCGACGCTCGGCGCTTTCTTCGGCAAATATCTCACGCGGCGCATCTGGGCCCATCCCTCGGCCCAGGCCGACTATGCCTATTACCTCGTGAACTCGATCCTCTATCCGTTCATCGTCGCGCCGCTCATCGTCTCGGGCGGATGGATCGCGGGCGAGATCGCGCAGGGGCTCGCGGCGGCGCTCGGCGCGCCGCCGCATCTTCTCGGCCTTGCCGCGTGGCGCGTCCTCTACACGCTCGTGTTCTTCCTCGCCTACGATTTCGGGCGCTGGGCCGGGCACAGCCTCATGCACGACGTGCCGCTCCTGTGGCAGTTCCACAAGGTCCATCATTCGGCCGAGGTGCTGACGCCGCTCACCAATTTCCGCGCCCATCCGGTCGAGCTGTTCGTGATGGCGGCGGTGCCGAACCTCGCCACCGGCCTTGCGAGCGGCGTCATGTGGTATCTCGCCGCGGGCGCCATCGGCTTCTACAGCTTCCTCGGCGCGCATGTGCTGATGCTGGGCTTCAACGCCTTTGCCAATCTGCGCCACTTCCCGGCGTGGGTCTCGTTCGGGGCAATCCTCAACCGCTGGTTCATCAGCCCCGCGCATCACCAGCTCCACCACAGCCGCGCGCCCGCCCATTTCGGCAAGAATCGCGGCTTCGACCTCGCGCTCTGGGACCGCCTGTACGGCACGCTCTATGTGCCCGGCGCGCAGGAGGAGGAGCTCCGCCTCGGCCTCGGCGATGGCAGCGACGGGCAATGGCACGCGGTCTCGCGCATGTATTTCTGGCCGTTCCGGCTTCTGCTCGCGCGCTGGGGCGTGGGGTCCGCGCCGCACGGCACCGACGCGGCCGCCCGCGCCGGCGCGGGTGAGCGCGCTGGTTGAAAATCTGCGTCCCGCCCGCCATCGTATTAAAGGCGAGAGGTGCGTGAGGGTATCGTGCATCGCATAGGGCCGCTGCGATTTTTGGCCCGGCCGCTCGGCGTGCTGCGCCGGCTCGGCCGGCGCCTCGGCCATGACCGGCGCGGCAACTACTCGATGATCGTCGCGATCCTGCTGCCGGTCATCACCGGCTTCGTCGCGCTCGGCACCGAATCGGGCCTCTGGCTCTATGACCAGCAGATCGAGCAGACGGCGGCCGACAACGCCGCCTTCAGCGCCGCGGTCTATTATGCGGGCCAAGGCGCGAGCGCCACCACCGCGACCATGACCTCGGCCCAGATGCAGGCCGCGGCGGTCGCCGCCAATTTCGGCTTCGGCGGCTCGGTCACGAGCACGACCACCTGCGGCTCGACGTTCGCCGGCGTCACCACGACGAACTGCTCCGCCTCGGGCGGCCTTGCCGCTTGCAACATCAGAACCCCCGCGACCGGCACCTCGTGCGTCGAGGTCAATTATCCGCCCGCCGGCGGGCCCAATGCCGGCGCCGCCAACTGCCCGCCCACCTCGGCCGCCAGTCCGTGCTTCATCGAGGTCATGGTGGCGCAGCAGCCGCAGCAGCTTTTCTCGGCGCTGCTGATGAGCCACCCGGTGACGATCGAGGCGCGCGCGGTGGGCAAAGTGGTCTACAGCACGGGCACGGGCTCGGTCACGAGCAATGCCTGTGTCCTCATTACCGACACGTCGAGCGATGTCGCGGCGTTGAGCCTTACAGGCAACGCCAACATCTCGGCCTCGAGCTGCGACCTCGCGATCAACGATCCGAGCACCTCGAACATTTCCGGGGTCGGCAACGCCAGCGCGACATTCGCGAACATCTTCGATGACGCCGCGAGCATCGCCACAGGCTCGCTCACCGGGAGCGCGGTCCTCAACGGCACCGAAAATTTCAACATCTCGACGCCCAATCCCTACAACCTTACGGGCCTGCCGTCGGTCGCCACGCCCACCGCGGGCCCGTGCGGCTTCACCTCGGTGACGGGCAAGCTGACGAGCGGCTCGAACGTCATCACGAGCATGTCGTCCACCACCGGCATCTCGGTCGGCATGTTCGCCACATCGCCGGGCTTCCTTTCGAGCTCGAGCCCGAACCAGAACGTCGTGACAGCGGTGAACAGCAGCACGTCGGTGACGCTCGCGACGAACGCGACCGCCACCGGCGCGATCGAGCCCATCGTTTTCGGCGTCAACAACAGCGCGATCGCGATCACCGCGAACGCGACGCTGCAGCCGGGCTACTACACCGGCATCAACGCGGTCGCGAACGCGCTCGTGAACATGACGCCGGGGACTTATTACATCTGCCCCATCCCGACGACCGCCAGCGCCACCGGCAGCACCACGGCCGCGTCCTCGACCATCATTCTGCCGAGCAGCGGCCCGCCCGCGGGTTGGGCCAACGGCATGGTCATCACCGATACCGGCGGCGCCATTCCCGCCAACACGATCATCAGCAGCATCTCGATCTTCGGCACGATCAGCAAGCACGCAAGCCACACCGAGGTGACTGATACCTTCAGCTCCACCGCGGGGGCGGGCACGGCCTTGGGCAGCATCAGCTCGATCGTCGCGACGGCGAATGCGATCCAGTTCTTCACGAGCCCCATGCCGTGGACGACCGGCACGCTCAGCGATACGGCGAGCCCTTCCGCGCTGCAATCGAGCACGACCGTCACCGTCAACACGGACCTTATCCTCGGCACCACGGCATCGGCCACGAAGACGGGCGACACGTTCACTGTCTCCGGCGGCGGCACCTTCAGCGGCTCCGGCAACGCTGTGTTCTATACCCTGCCATACATCAACAGCTCGGGCACGATCGGCTTGCCGGCGGCGTGCGGCACCAGTCCCTACACGAGCGCCACGGGCTGCTTCACCTCGACCGACGGCGTCACCATCGTGCTCCTGGGCTCGACCGGCTCCAATACCGGCAGCGGGCCCACCGATTGCGCCTCGTTCTCGCTGTCGGGCAATGCCTCTGTCGATCTCGTGCCGCCCAACGCGTCGGGCAACACCCTCAACGGCATCGTTCTCACCAGCACGCAGAACTGCAAGCCGGCCGCGATCGGCGCGACCTCGGGCGCCGCGACCGCCAAGATCACCGGCAACGGCTCGATGAACATCTTCGGCGCGATCGATCTCGGCCAGTATGCGGTGTCGTTCGACGGCAACGGCAACGATACCACTGGCTGCCTGCAGCTCATCGCTCACTCGCTCTCGCTCGTCGGCAACGGCACGCTCGGGCAGAACTGCTCCGGCGTGGGCACGACCGGGATCGTCGAGTCGAGTTCGGGCGGGGCCGGAACCTATTCCGCCTCGCTCGCCAACTGACGGCGCGCCCGCTCGCTACGCTTCGACGCAAACTCGCCGCAAATGCTCCCGGTCTTGCGGCATTTAGCATTCGCGGATTGACGTTTCCTTAGCCGTGCTCCCGCTCTGATGGCGGACGGAAAAGCGGGAGTCTCGTCATGGCGCAAATGCCTCGACTTCGGCCGCGCGATCTCGCGCGGTTCTTCTCCGACCGCAAGGGCGGCGTCGCGGTCCTGACGGCCGTCGCGATGACGGGCCTCTTGGGCGCCGCCGGCCTCGGCACCGAGGCGACGCTCTGGTACGTCGCCAAGCGCGACATGCAGGCCGCGGCCGACGCGGCTGCCTTCTCGGCCGCAACCGCCGAGGCGGCGGGCGCCAACTCGACGGCGTTCACCGCCGCGGCCGACGCAATCGCAAGCCAGTATGGCTTCACGAACGGCGCGAACGGCGTCGTCGTCGCGGTCAACAATCCGCCCTCGAGCGGCGGCTACACGACCAACGGCCAGGCGGTCGAGGTCGTGATCTCGCAGACGCAGACGATGCTGTTCTCGCGCGTCTTCATGAGCACCGCGCCGACGATCGGCTCGCGCGCCGTGGGCCTGCCGGGGAGCGTCAGCGGCGGCTGCGTCATGGCGCTCGACCGGGGCAGCGTCACCGACGTGTCGGATTCCGGCACCTCGACGTTGAACCTCAACGATTGCAGCATGATCGTCAATTCCTCGAGCAGCCACGCGCTCACTCTGAGCGGCAACGTGACGATCAACGCGGAATCGGCGGACATCGTCGGCAACTGGACGAAGAGCGGCGTCGCCGCTCTCAACACCACCGACGGCATCAACGTCGGCGTCTCTCCCGCCGCCGATCCCTATGCAAGCGTGCCGATCCCCTCCTATTCGCATACGACCTGCAACGCCAACGCCGCGCGCGCGGTGAGCAGCGTCACGGTCGGCCCCTCGGTCGCGGGCGGGACCTACGTCTTCTGCAACGGTCTCAACATCTCAGGCGGCAGCACGAAGGTGACGCTGCAGCCCGGCACCTACATCATCAATGGCGGCAGCCTCAACATATCCGGCGGCGCCACGCTGTGCGCGGCGGCTTCGTGCGGCGGGTCCGACGGCGTCACCATCGTGCTGACGAGCAGCAGCGGCACCAACTACGGCTCGGTGCAGGAGAGCGGCGGCTCCGCCATCGACATCGTGCCGCCGACGAGCGGGGCCACGGCCGGCATGGCGTTCTACCAGGACCGCAGCGCGCCCGCGACAGCGTCGTCGAGCTTCAGCGGCAACTCGACGCAGTCGATCACCGGCGCCATGTATTTCCCGAGCGCCGGCGTCAGCTACTCGGGCACGTCGGCAACCGCCACCTCGAACTGCACGCAGCTGATCGGCTACACGCTGACCTTCAGCGGCACGGTGACGTTCGACGCCAACTGCACCGGCGTCGGCATCAAGGGCCTCGGCAGCGGCTCGACCAAGCTCGTGGAGTAAGGGCGCTCAGCGCGGCGCGTCCTCGCGCACCTGCACCACGGCGGTCTTGTCGGCATAGAGCCGGCGCCAGCCCGGCAGGCGGTCGATGAGCACGACCGCGCGCGCGTCGGCGGGGAAGATCGTCCACGCGATCTTGTACTGCTCGAGGAGCGCCGGGAGGTCGTCGCTCCGTCCGTGCACGGCCTCGTAGTAGCGCTTGATGAACGGGTCGCCGAACATGTCGGCGCGGCCGTCGATGAACGTCTTGACGCCGTTGAAGATGAGGAAGTCGCCGAAATTATAGTCGTTGAGGACGGGGCCGTCGGTGACGTGCGCGGCCTCGGCCGCGGCAAGGGCCGCCGCCGGCGCGTATTTGGGCTCGGGGCCCAGCGGAAAGCGTGCCGCCACGCCGGCCGCGAGAAGCGCAAGAACGCCCGCAAGCACCAGCCCGCCGGCCGAAGAGGGCCGCGCGAAGCGGTCGAGCCAGTCGCTGCTGCCCGCGGTCCTGTTCTGAAGCTGCGGCCCGGCCCACGGCGCGGCGAGGAGCGGCGCGATGAAGGCGATGAGGTCGCCGTTGCGTGCGTGCTGCAGGCTCATCGCGAACAACAGGAGCAGCATGAGGACGCGCACGAACGGCAGGCGGATGCCGCGCCACAGCATCGTGCCGAGCGCGAGCAGGAGCCAGATCTCGAGCGTCGAGAGATGCTGGAAGTCGATGCTCTTCCATTCGAGCAGCATGGAGAGCGCGAACTTCATGTCGAGGAGCCGGATCGGCAGGAGATAGGCCTCGATGCCGTTGGGCGTGACGAGCGTTGCCGCGAGCGATGCGAGCGTGAAGAGGATCCAGTCCTTCGCCGCCTGGACGCGCGCGCGCTCGCCCGCCGTCATCAACACTGCCTCGACCGCGCAAAGTCCGGCAAAGCCGATGCCGACAAGGAAGGTGCCGTGCAGGTTGACCCACAGCACCATGATGAGCGCGGCCCACAGCGGCGGCGCGCGGCGTTCCTCGCGCGCGTCGACGAGAAGCGTCATCCACCACACCATGAGCGGCAGCGCCACCATGTGCGGCCGCGCCAGCCAATGCGGCGCGATCGCGATCCACGCGAGTACGGCGATGACGACCGCCTGCGCCGGCCGGTAGTAGCGCACGAGCGCGCGCACGAAGATCGCAAGCGCCGCGGCGAGCCCGAGGCTCGCCATCGTGACGAGCCCCTCGAAGCCGGCGGCATCATAGAAGAGCGCCGAGACAACGCCGCCCAGCCACTCGTGCGCGACCCACGGCGTGCCGGGGACGGAATGGGTGAGGAAGTCCACGTGCGGCACGGCCATGTGCTGCAGCACCCAGTGCCCGATCACGACATGGAGCATCGTGTCCGGGTCGTCGAGGCGCTGCCCGCGCGAAAGCAGGCCGGCGAGGAAGCACAAAAGCGCGAGCGCGAGCGGCAGCGAGATGTGGAAGCGCCGCGCGGCGCTCGTCGCGGTTGCGCCGGCGCCCAGCTCGCGCTCGGAAGTGGCCCTCGTCTGCATGTTGCCGCCTGTCCCCCGCGCCGTCGTTCGCCGCCGACTCTGCTTAATAGCAAATGAAATCATGGTTAACAGAGAGACTGCTTACGCACCTGGTGATCTTCGCCGTGAATTTCTTCGTATTTGTTACGCCCTATTTCTCAATTTCGCGCGAAGCCGAAGCGTCAAGTGGCAAATTTACGCATATTAATCTTGTGGGGTTACCCGCATGAGCGTAGAGCTTTTCGCGCAGGGGTCGGATCAATTTTCGAGCATCTTTCTCGGGAGTGGCAGCGATGAGCGACGGCGGTTACGGCTGGAGCGGCGGCTGGTGTCAAAGCTACGGTGGCGGCTCCGGCGGAAGCTACGGCGGCGGCGGAGACGACAACGGTAGCTGCTATGAGCAGGGCTGCCAGCTTCCGGCTTTCGTGCAGGCGGCGATCGCGGCCGCGGGCGACATCTACAGCACCACCGGCAGCGGCGTCGCCGACAACGGCCATTACGCCGACAACGCGAGCGGCGAGAATTCCCACGCTGGCGCCTCGAGCCATGTCGGCAGCGGCCAGGCGATCTCGAGCAAGGTCTACGACAAGGTCGCGACCAACACGACGGCGGTCGAGAACAACACGATCATCGATCTCGGCAACGCGGCGCCCAGCCAATCGATCTCCGATGGCGGCGGCAGCAACGACACGTTCGTCTTCTACACGGGCGTAAGCGAGACGATCAGCGTCGGCTCGACCGGCAACTACAACACGCTCTATGCCGGCAACGGCGGCAACGACAACCTCTCGGTCGCGGGCGGCAACAACAACTGGCTCTATGACGGCTCGGGCGGCAACGATCATCTCTCGGTCGGCGCCACCGAGGCCTCGGGCACGACCTCGAGCGGCAACCTGCTGCAGGTGGCCGACGTCACCGGCAACGCCGCGAGCACGCTCACGGTCGGCACCGGCAGCAACAACTCGCTGATCGCCGGCAACGGCACCGGCGACGTGCTGATCGTCGGCAACGACGCGATGACGGGTTCGAGCGCGCTGTCGAACGCCAACCTCATGCAGGTGGGCAACGGCGCCGGCGACATGCTCTCGCTCGATAACGGCAACAGCAACGTCATGCTCGCGGGCAGCGGCGCCGGCGACATTTTGAGCATCCTCTCCGGCAACAGCAATTACATGTCGGCCGGCAACGGCGCAGGCGACCAGGTCAGCCTCATCAGCGGCAACCAGAACACGCTGCTCGCCGGCAGCGGCATGGGCGAGATGCTCTCGCTCACGACCGGCAATGACAACTACCTCAAGACCACCGATACGACGGCAGCGACCTCGGGCGGCGACACGCTCTCGCTCGGGACCGGCGATTACAATACGCTGATCTCCGGCAACGGCGCCAACGACGGTCTTTTCCTCGGCACCGGCAGCTACGACATCCTCGCCGCCGGCAACGGCGCCGGCGACATCGTCGGCGTGGACACGGCGACCGGCTACGACACGCTCATTACCGGCGACGGCCAGGGCGACATCGCGAGCTGGAACACCGGCAGCTACAGCTCGGTCTTCATGGGCGAGGGCAACAGCGATGTTGCGACCTTCAACACCGCGACCAACAGCCTCGTCATCACCGGGGACGGCACGGGCGACCAGATCCTTTTCAGCTCTGGCATGTGCAACCTGATGCAGACCGGCGATGGTGACGGCGATACGATCATCAACAGCGGCACCTCGCAGAACGACACGCTCTCGGTCGGCAACGGCAACGGCGATTCGGTCCAGGACAGTTTCGCGACCAGCGACCTCCTGACCTGCGGCGACGGCAACAACGACTTCCTCGGCATCGGCAACTTCATCCCGGTGTCGATCCTCGAGCCGCCGCCGTTCTTCGTCGGCACCGGCTTCCTGTGGCAGCAAGGCTTCGGCGACGGCAACGTGCTCGAGGCCGGCAACGGCAACGGCGACGTCGAGATGGGCGGCTTCGGCGACAACACGCTGATCGCCGGCGGCGGTCTCGGCAATGCCGCCGAGAGCGGCGGCACCTGGAGCGGCAGCTTCGGCGACACGCTGACGGGCGTTGGCTACGATCCGCGCTTCAGCTACAGCACTCTCTTCGGCCCGCCGCCGGCGAGCCAGGACACCTACGTCCTCAACTGCCAGGGCGGCGATCTCGTTCAGGACACGACCGCCGATCTGCAGAACGCCATCATCACCAGTCTCGATGGCGCCTCGACCAGCTCTATCTTCGTTGCGGCGTCGGGCTCGGGCTCCTCGGGCTCGTCGAGCTGGGGCAGCAGCGGCTACGGTGGCGACGATGACGGTGGTTGCGGCGGCAGTGGCGGCGGCTACGGCGGCGGTTGCGGTGGCAGCGGCGGCTACGGCGGCGGTTGCGGCGGCAGCGGCGGCGGCACGTACGAGACGGTCAGCGCCTTCAACGCCATCGACGTGACCGACATGACCTATGTCGCGGGCGGCATGACCGCGACCGAGGGCAGCGCTGCCGGCCCCGACGGCACCGAGGTGTGGACCTTCTCGAACGGGACGGACTCGCTGACGCTCAACCTGCTCGGCAATTTCGCCGCCGCGGGCTTCTCGTTCACGACCGACACCGGCCTCGTCAATGAGGCGGCGACGATCACCTCGTACGACTACGCCCAGTCGGGCGGGACCTCGCAGGTGGTGCAGGGCCAGTCGACCTACACCGATCCGGTGAGCGGCAACTCGCTCCTCACGAGCGGCACCGTCATCACCTACACGGCGCCGGCGGGCTCGGGCTCGGGCTCGTGCGGCGGCGGCGGGTACAGCGGCGGCTGCGGCGGCGGCGACGATGACGGCTGCGGCGGTTCGAGCTATGGCGGCGGCGGCAGCTGCGGGTCCGGCTCCGGTTCCAGCGGCGGCGGCAGCAGCTGCGGCTCCGGGTCAGGCTCCGGCGGCAGCTCGGGCTGCGGCGGCAGCAGCTCGGGCTGCGGCGGCAGCAGCTACAGCGGCTGCGGCACGGACAATAGCGAGTGGATCGCTGGCGCCGGCTGCCACTGATTCAGCTGTAATTCCGGGCGGAATTCCGGGCCGGCTCCCCTGGGGGCCGGCCCGGGTCTTTTCCGGCGCCGGATTTGCAGAGGATTTTCGCATTAAGACAACATTAAGCGCGCTAAATTAACCATAGACGCCGTGAAATGGCCCTTTGGGCAGAACCAGTCATGAAAGCGCAGCCCGAACGACAAGGTCCCGGCCCCGGCGCCGACAGCGGCCTCGGCGCGCTCGTCATGCTGCTGCGGTTCCAAGGCATCGGCGCCGATCTCGAGCAGCTGCGCCACAGTTTCGCCGGCCGCCCGGTCGGCGTGCCCGAGATGCTGCGCTGCGCGAAGGAGCTGGGCCTCAAGGCGCGCTGCTTCAAAACCAGCTGGCGGCGGCTCGCCGAGACGCCGTTTCCCGGCATCGCCTGTTTGAAGGACGGGCGCTTCCTCGTCATCGGCCGCGTCGGCGACGGCAAGCTCATCGTGCAGCACCCGTTCGCGCCGAAGCCCGAGCTCTTGGGCGAAGCGGAGTTCGAGGCACTCTGGGACGGGCGCATCGTGCTGATGGCGCGGCGCGCCGCCTTGACCGATCTGACGCGCCGCTTCGACTTCACCTGGTTCCTCGGCGCGATGCAGAAATACAAGGGCCTGCTCGCCGAGGTCGTGGTCGCCTCCTTCTTCCTGCAGCTCTTCGCCCTCGTCACGCCGCTCTTCTTCCAGGTCATCATCGACAAGGTCCTGGTCCATCGCGGCATCAGCACCTTGGACGTGCTCGTCCTCGGCATGCTGACCATCACGATCTTCGAAGCCGTGCTGTCGACGCTGCGCACATATCTCTTCTCGCACACGACGAACCGCATCGACGTCGAGTTGGGCGCGCGGCTCTTCCGGCATCTTTTGGGATTGCCGCTTGCCTATTTCCAGTCGCGCCGCGCCGGCGACAGCGTGGCGCGCGTGCGCGAGCTCGAGAACATCCGCAATTTCCTCACGAGCTCGGCGCTGACGCTCGTCATCGATTTCTTCTTCACCTTCGTCTTCCTCGCGGTGATGCTGTTCTATTCGCCGTTCCTCACCGGCGTCGTCCTGTGCTCCTTCCCGCTCTATATCGGCATCTCGGCCGGCGCCACGCCGTTCTTCCGCCGCCGCCTCGACGAGAAGTTCCGCCGCAGCGCCGAGAACCAGGCGTTCCTCGTCGAGAGCGTGGGCGCGATCGAGACCTTGAAGGCGATGGCGGTCGAGCCGCAGATGCAGCGCCGCTGGGAAGAGCAGCTCGCGGCCTATGTCGCCTCCTCGTTCCGCGTGCTCGCGCTCGGCAACACCGCGTCGAACGCGGTCCAGGTCGTCTCGAAGCTCGTGACCGTGGCGGTGCTCTTCTTTGGTGCAAAACTCGTCATCGACCAAAACCTGAGCGTGGGCGAGCTCGTCGCCTTCAACATCATGGCGGGCCGCGTCGCCCAGCCCGTCCTGCGCATCGCGCAGGTGTGGCAGGATTTCCACCAGGCGCGGCTTTCGGTGCTGCGTCTGGGCGACATCCTCAACACGCCGGCCGAGCCCACTTATACCGCCTCGCGCGCGGCGCTTCCGGCGATCCGCGGCGACATCGCCTTCGAGCACGTCACCTTCCGCTACCGCATCGATGGGCCCGAGATCCTGCACGACATCAGCTTTGCCGTGCCGGCGGGGCAGGTCCTCGGCATCGTCGGCGCCTCGGGCTCGGGCAAGAGCACCCTCGCGAAGCTCGTCCAGCGCCTCTATGTGCCGGAGGGCGGCCGCGTCCTCGTCGACGGCGTCGACATCGCGCAGATCGATCCCGCGTGGCTCCGGCGCCAGATCGGCGTCGTGCTGCAGGAGAACGTGCTCTTCAACCGCTCGATCCGCGAGAACGTCGCCTTGGCCGATCCCGGCATGCCGATCGAGCGCGTGATGGCGGCGGCGAAATTGGCCGGCGCGCACGACTTCATCCTCGAATTGCCGGAAGGCTATGACACGATGGTGGGCGAGCGCGGCTCGACCCTCTCGGGCGGCCAGCGCCAGCGTATCGCGATCGCGCGCGCGCTCGTCATGAACCCGCGCATCGTCATCTTCGACGAGGCGACCTCGAGCCTCGATTACGAGAGCGAGCGCATCATCCAGTCGCATATGCGCGAGATCTCGAGGGAGCGCACCGTCATCGTCATCGCGCACCGGCTCTCGACCGTCCGGAGCTGCGACCGCATCATCACGGTCGAGCGCGGCCGCCTCGTCGAGGACGGCACGCACGACGAGCTGATCGTGACGGGCGGCCGCTATGCCTCGCTTCACCGCATCCAGGCCGGCATCCATGAAATCGGCTAGGGCGCTCGTACCGCGGCGCGACAATCCAATCGAGCGTGCGCGCGAGGAGATCGAGTTCCTTCCCGCCGCGCTCGAGATCGTCGAGAAGCCGCCGTCGCCGATCGGCCGCGCCATCTCGCTCACGATCGCGCTGCTCTTCGCGCTGGCGCTCGCCTGGGCCTCGATCGGCCAGGTCGATATCGTCGCCACCGCGCAAGGCAAGATCGTGCCCTCGGGCCGCACCAAGGTGGTGCAGCCGTTGGAGATCGGCACGGTGCGCGCGATCCATGTCGAGGACGGGCAGGCGGTCAAGGCGGGAGAGGTGCTGATCGAGCTCGACCCCACCATGAACGACGCCGAGCTCACGCACCTCGAGAGCGACTGGATGGCGGCGCGGCTCGACGTCGCGCGCATGCGCGCGGCGCTCGATCCGGGCGGCGATCCGCTCGCGGCGTTCGCGCCGCCGCCGGGCGCGCCCGAGAATCTCGTCGCGACCGAGCGCCAGCTTCTTCTCAACGAGGACAACGAGCAGCGCGCCAAGCTCGCCGAGCTCGACCATCAGCGCGCGCAGAAGGAAGCCGAGCGCCAGTCCTACGCCGCAACCGTGCAAAAGCTTCAGGCGACGATCCCGATCCTCGAGCAGCGGACCGAGATCCGGAAATATCTCGCCGACAAGCAGTACGGCTCGAAGATCACCTATCTCGAAACGCTGACCGACCTCGTGCAGCAGCAGAAGGACCTGCCGGTCGAGCAGAGCCACCTCGCCGCGGCCCAGGCGGCGCTCCAGGGCATCGAAGAGTCGAAGAGCCAAACGGTCGCGGAATATCACCGCACGCGGCTGACTGAGCTCGCGACTGCCGAGCAGAAGGAGGCCGATCTCGCCGCCGACGTGACGAAGGCGAAGGAGCGCGCGCGCCTCCAGGTGTTGAGCGCGCCGGTCGATGGCGTGGTGCAGCAGCTCGCCGTTCACACGATCGGCGGCGTCGTCACCGCGGCGCAGCCGCTGCTCGAGATCGTGCCGCAGGACAGCAAGCTCGAGGTCGAGGCCATGGTCTCGAACCTCGACGTCGGCTTCGTGCACGTAGGCCAGGACGCCGAGATCAAGGTCGACACGTTCAATTTCACGAAATACGGGCTCCTGCGCGGCACGGTCGAAAGCGTCTCGGCCGACGCCGTGACACAGCAGCAGCAGCCTTCCGCGCAGCAGACGCGCTCGCAGCAGGCGGCGGACTCGGTACCCGAGCCCGGCTCGCTCGCTTATGCCGCGCGCGTCTCGCTCGACCGCAGCGTCATGGACATCGACGGCCGCGAGGTGCGGCTCGCGCCGGGTATGGCGGTGACGGTCGAGATCAAGACCGGCCAGCGCCGCGTCATCTCCTACCTCCTGTCGCCGCTCCTGCGCTTCCAGCACGAGAGCCTGCGCGAGAGATAGGGTCTCGTCATTGCGAGGAGCGAAGCAACGAAGCAATCTCGCGGGGATTGCTTCGCTCCGCTCGCAATGACCGTGACAGATTTCGCTCGTCATGGCCGGGCTTGTCCCGGCATCACCCTCGCCCCACCGGGGAGAGGGCGGCGCAGCGCGAAAGCGCTGCGCGGGTGAGGGGGCAATCGCTCGTGCGCCCGTCGCTTATCCCCCTCGCCCTTCCCTCTCCCCGGAGGGGAGAGGGTTCCACACATCGCGCGGGGGCGCGCCCTACTCTGCGAGCTGGATCGACACCGCCTCGGGGTTGCGGCGGCCTTCGGCCACGTCCATCGTCACGCGCTGTCCCGGCGCGAGCGAGGTGATGCCGCCCTTCTGCAGCACCGAGGCGTGGACGAACACGTCCTGTCCGCGCCCGTCGACGCTGACGAAGCCGAAGCCCTTGCCGGGGTCGTACCACTTCGTCGTGCCGATCATGCGCTGCGCCGGGCCGGCGGGGACGCGCGGACCCCCGGCGCCCGTCCGGGCGCGCGGCGCGGCCGGCGTCGCCGTGCTGTCGTCGATCGCCAGGACCTCGGTCACCTGCGGCCCCTTCATGCCGCTCCCGGTGCGAACCTGGAGCGTCGTTCCGGGCGCCAGCTCCTCGCGTCCCGCGCGCGCCAGGACGTTGGCGTGCAGGAACGCGTCGCCGCCCGTCTCGATCGCGACGAAGCCGAAACCCTTCTCGGCGTTGAACCATTTGACCGTCGCCTGGACCGGCGGGGTGGCGGCGCGCGCCGCGGGGGCCGCGCCGCTTTCGGCGGCGGCAGGCGGTGGCCGGGTGCTGTATTTGCTGCGGCGGGGCGGCAGGAACTCATCATCATCGAAGCCGCGGCGGCGGCGTTCGCGAAACTCTTTACCTCGGCTGCTCAACGGGTCCTCATGTCGGAAGAGAGGAGTCTAATATGAGCGGCCCGGCGGCGAGAACAAGCCGGTAAAAAGGGTAGCCTCAGCGCCGCCCTTCGAATTTGTCGGTCGCGGCGGCGACGGCGGCCTGCGCTTTCTGGCGGCTCTCGGCGATATTCTCGGCGGCCCAGCGGTAGCTCGACTGGCGCGACCGGTTCGCGTGCGCGAAATGCGGCTTCACGAATTCGGATATCAACTCGAAGCTCCGCTGCTGCGCCGGCCACGGCGCCAGGTCGTTGCCGAAGATCAGCACCGCGCCCATGCCGCCGAGCTTCTTCTGGATGCGCTCGATCTCGCGGATGGCGTCGTCAGGCGTGCCGACGATGCCGAGCTGGTTCGCGTTGCAGAACTCGGCCGGGTTCTTGACGCCGCGCGGGAAGGCGGCCGGGGCCGGAACCACGTCATGCGTGTAGTCGATCCACTCGGGGAAGCCCCATTCGCTGTCGGCGAAGGCTTTCTCGCGGCTCTCGGCGATATGCATGATGACGGTGATGCGCCAGTTCGCGCGGTCGGGCGTATGGCCGTGCTTTTTGCATTCCGCCTCGTAGATGTGCCAGTTCTCGACATGGTGATCGAGCGCCGCGTCGGTGACCGGCCCGAGCGTCAGAACGCCCGCCCCGTGCTTCCCGGCCGCGACCACGCCTGCGGGCGAGCGCACCGAGGTGACCGCCATCTCCATGTGCGGCCGCGTGAAGCAGCCGACATGAAGGCGCGCGTCGCGCAGATGGAACCACTCGCTCTTGCGCGTCACCGTCTCGCCCGCCATCAGCGCCATGATGACGTCGAGCCCTTCGTCCATGCGCTCGCGGATCTGGTTGATGTCGATGCCGAGCATGTGCACGTCGGTCGGCAGCGCGCCGGGCCCGACGCCGAACATCGCGCGTCCGCGCGTCATGTGGTCGAGCTGCGCCATCGCCTCGGCGAGCATGAAGGGATTGTGGAAGGGCAGAGACTTCACGCCGGTGCCGAGGCGAATGTATTTGGTGCGCTGCGCGGCGGCGGCGATCATCAGCTCGGGCGCCGACACCATCTCCATCCCGCCCGAATGATGCTCGCCGAACCAGATCTCCTCGAAGCCGAGGCGGTCGAGATGCTCCGCCAGCATGAGGTCGCGCTCGAACGCCCAGGTCGGGTTGAGGCCGTTCGAGTGGAACGGCGCGAAGAAGAGCCCGAACCGCAGCGGCGCGTCGTAAGCCAAAGCCATTTTTCTTGTCCTCCTGCGCGCAGTGTAGCGGGTCGTGGGGTCTTGCCCATGTACGCGTTTTGCATTATATGATGCGTACATTCTCGAGACACGGAGCTGGAACATGGCAACCGAAGCGCAAATGGCGGCCAACCGGGCGAACGCAAAGAAGAGCACGGGGCCGAGGACGGAGGGAGGGAAGGCCAAGGCGCGGCTCAATGCGCTGCGCCACGGGCTCGCGGCGGAGCAGGTCCTGACCTTCGACGAGGACGCGGCGGAGTTCGCGCGCTTCGCGGGCGAGATGGAGGAAGCGCTCGCGCCCGAGGGCGCGGCCGAGCTGGCGCTTTGCGAGCGCATCACCATGGGCAACTGGCGCTTGAAGCGGGTGTGGCGGCAGGAGGCGGCGGCGCTCAACAAGCACGCGCTCGCCGCGATGCATGAGCGCGCGCGCGAGGAGATGTACGAGGTGGTGCTGGCGGAACTGCGAGCGAACCCGCCGCCGGAAGAGGAGCGCAAGAAGATGTGGCCGCCGTTCGATGCGGGCGTCGAGGCGCGGCGCATCGTGTGGGGGCTGTCGGAGGCCGCGCTCGAGGAAGCGGCGCTCGGCGCCCGCGCCGCCGCCCGGGCTGAAGGAGAGGCGGCGGGCGAGGGGCGGGAGCCCGAGGCCGAACTCGCAGGCGACGATGCGCTGGCGGAGGCGGCGCAGAAGCCGGATCAGCCGCTGTGGCCGGAGCACGAGATGACGGCGCTGTCGCGCTACGAGGCTTCGATCGAGCGCGCGCTTGCGCGCGCGAGCGCCACGCTCGACAAATTGCAGCAGCGCCGCGCGGCGATGGAACGCGAGGCTGCGCGCCCCACCTCACCTTCCCGCCGCTCTGCGTCGGGTCCCTCCCTCTCCGCCCGCGGGGGCGGAGAGGGCCGGGGAGAGGTGGGGGAGGCACCGCTCTCGCGCCAGCAGCGCCGCGCCGCCCTGCGCCACGCCGAGCAAAAAACCGAATCTGCGGAACGAACCCAATTTGCGGGACGGGAAAAGGCCGCACCGAGGTCATCCGGAGGCGCCAACGGGTCGGCCTCGCCCTCCTAGCTCGTCATGCGCGGGCTCGTCCCGCGCATCCGCGGGTTCGTTGCTGCGAAATCACACGTGGATGGCCGGGACAAGCCCGGCCATGACGGGAGAGGAGCGTCGTGCGATCGCAAACAGGTCTGTCATTGCGAGCGAAGCGAAGCAATCTCCGGGAGATTGCTTCGTCGGCTTCGCCTCCTCGCAATGACAGTCGTAAGGTCCTACCTGAACCGCGGCTGCACCTCGGTGCAGAGAAGGCGGAGCGCGGTGACCACGTCGCGGTGCGGGATGAGGCCGCCGCAATTGAGCTCCGCGAGAATCCCGTCGATGCCGAGCTCGTCGCGCAACTGCGCGATGCGGCGCGCCACGCTCTCGGGCGTGCCGACGAGCACGTGGTCCTTCATCGCCTGCGGGAAGTCGAGCTTGGCGAGGCGGTCGGCGCGCGCGAACCGCGCCGCCGTGGGCGAGGCGGTGCGCTTGATCGAGTCCGCGAGAAGCGCCGCCTGGTAGCGGTAGAAGCTCATGATGCTGGGCGCCGCCGCTTCCTCGGCCGCGGCATCGCTCGCGGCGAGAAACGTCGGCGCCGAGATGAAGACGGCGCCGTCGCCCTCGTGCCCCGCCTTTTTCCATGCCGCGCGATAGGCCGCGATCTGGCTCTTCAATTCGCCCCAGGTCACGTGCCGCGCCGACCCGAAGGCAGGGAGCCCCATCGTGCCGATCACCGGGAACGTGTCGCCGGCCGAGGCCGCCATGCGGATCTCGGGATGCGGCTGCTGGTAAGGCCGCGGCGCCACGCTCGTCTCGCCGAAGCGATAGAACTTGCCGTCATAGGCGAATTTTTCGCGCGTCCAGGCGAGGCGGATGATCTCGAGCGCCTCGTTGAAGCGCTCGACGCTTTCGGTATAGGGCACGCCATACGTGTCATAGGTGCGAACGACGCCGCTCCTGCCGACGCCGAAGATGAGCCGCCCGCGCGAGAGCTGATCGACCGTCGCCATCTCCTCGGCGATGCGCAAGGGATGCGCGAGCGGCAACACCTGAACGGCGAGGCCGATCTTCATGCGGCTC
>Ga0335081_10002135_pt1 | contig 31051 bp, 30 predicted proteins | sample Lox_Sample_35_FD_206713 | JGI IMG/M metagenome (GOLD analysis project Ga0335081, IMG submission 206713) | Soil microbial communities from Loxahatchee National Wildlife Refuge, Florida, United States - Lox_Sample_3.5 | ecosystem: Environmental > Terrestrial > Soil > Wetlands | place: USA...
TGCTCAAGACCGTGGTCGGGCTCCTTCATCCGGCGGCCGGCACAATCGAGATTTTCGGCCAGGATGTGGCATCGCTCGACGTGAAGAGCCGCGAGCGGCTCGAGCAGCGCTGGGGCGTGCTGTTCCAGGACGGCGCGCTCTTCAGCTCGCTCACGGTCGGCGAGAACATCGCGCTCCCGATCAAGGAGCGGCTCGAGCTACCGCGAGCGCTCTTGCGCGAATTGGTCTGCATGAAGCTCGCGCTCGTCGGCCTTCCGCCGCAGACGGCGGAGCTGTCGCCGGCGGCGCTGTCGGGCGGGATGAGAAAGCGCGCCGCCCTGGCGCGCGCGCTCGCGCTCGATCCGCCGCTTCTCTTCCTCGACGAGCCTACCGCCGGGCTCGACCCGATCGGCGCCGCGGAATTCGACAAGCTCGTGCGCGACCTCAAGGAGGGGCTCGACCTTACGGTCTTCATGGTGACACACGACATCGACACCCTCGTCGCGGTCGCCGACCGAATCGCGGTCCTGATCGACAACCAGCTCAAGATCGGCACAATGGACGATATGCTCCGCGACGCGAATCCGTGGATTCAGGCGTATTTCCACGGGCCCCGTGGCCGCGCCGCTGTCGGGAAAAGCGGCTCCCGAGACGCTTAACGATGGAAACCCGGGCTCCCTATGTCGCCGTCGGCACCTTCGTGGTGCTGCTCATCGCCGGACTGGTGGTCGCGGTGCTCTGGTTCGCGCAGACCCAGTTCCGCGAGCAGCGCGTCTATTACGACATCTATTTCGTCGGCTCGGTCACCGGCCTCACGAACGGCTCGACCGTGCGCGAGAACGGCGTCCCCGCCGGACGGGTCGCCCAGATCCGGCTCGACCCGTCCGACCCGTCTCGCGTCCGCGTCACGGTCGAGCTTCGCGGCGGCGTTCCGGTCAAGACCGACACGGTCGCGGCGCTCGAATTGCAGGGTCTGGCCGGCGGCGTCTACATCGACCTCACCGGCGGCACGCGTGACGCGCCCGATCTCGAGCGCAAATCCGGTGAGCGCTATCCCGTGATCGCCTCGCGCAGATCGGGGCTCGAGCAGGTCGTGACCTCGGCACCCGAACTGTTGCAGCGTTTGCTCTCGCTGTCGGATCAGCTGAGCAAGGTGCTGAGCCCCGAGAACGTGCAGGCACTTAGCGACATACTCGCCAATTTCCGCGCGGTCTCGCAGGGCCTCGCCAGCCGGAGCAGCGAGCTCGACGCCGCGATCGACAATGGCGCCCAGGCGATGCAGGGGCTGCACGACACGCTCAATTCGGTGAACGACATCCTCGCCGGGCTGAAGCAGCTTGTGCTACCTCAGGGCGGCATGCAGGAGACGCTGAAGTCGATCGACGAGACCTCACGCCGCTTCGGCGAGCTGGCGCAGCATCTCGACAGCCTCGTCAGCGCGAACGGACCGCAGATCGGCGCACTGACGGAGCAAAGTCTGACCGATATCACGCAGCTCGTGCAGCAGACCTCGGCGCTGGAGCAGCAGCTCTCGCGCATTGCCGACGAGATCGAGCGCGATCCCTCGCGCTTTCTCTACGGCGAGCGTCGCGAGGGGTATCGCCCGCGATGAAACTTTGGGCGATTCTCCTGGCCACGCTGGCACTCTGCTCCTGCAGCGGCAGCATTTTGCCGAAGCCGGCGCCGCCGCCACAGCTCTACCACCTGACGGCGCTCGCACCGGCGCAGAACGCCGGGCCGCCCATCGAGCTACAGCTTGCCGTCGACGAGCCCGCGGCGCCCGCCTCGCTCGACGTCGATCGAATCGCGCTTACGCAAAGCGAGCTCAGGCTCGATTACTTCGCGAACGCGGCCTGGGGCGACCGCGCGCCGGCGATGATCCAGTCCCTCATTGTCGCATCGCTGACCGATGCGGGCCGCATCCGCGTCGTCATGCGGTCGACCGGCGAGCTCAGGCCCGACGCCACCCTCGCGATCGACCTCCAGCGTTTTGATGCCGAGTATCACGGCGGCGGCGCGCCGGAAGTCCACGTGCGGCTCGTCTGCCGGCTCGTGCACGACCGGAACGCCGTCGCCGTGCGCACGTTCTCGGGCACGGCGCAGGCCGGGCGCAACGACACCGCCGACATCGTCGCGGCGTTCGACGCGGCGATGCATGACGTGCTCGGCGCGCTCGTGCCATGGACGGCCGATGAGCTCGCGGCGATGAAGCGATGAGTGCGGCGCGCAACTTGAAAGGGCTCGGCCGGGCGGCGCTCGAAGCGATGCGCCAAGGCGGCGAGGCGATGGCCGCGGCCGAGCGTGCGCTCGCGGCCGAGGGCGCCACCGTCGTCACGGCGGCGCTGGGCGCGGCCGGGGCATGCGTGCCGTGGCAGCATTATCCCGCGGGCGACGTCTATGACCGGCGCTCGCACGCGCAGTTCTTTTATCACGCGCATCCCGAAGGCGAGCGGACGCCAAACGAGCACGGCCATTTCCATCTGTTCCTGCGCGCCGGCGGCATGGCGCCGGGGACGCGCCCCTTGGTGCTGCCGGAGCTGGTGATCGCCGGTGCGGCGCCGGTCGGCACTGCGCCGTCGGCCCCCGAACCGCACGCCGGCGAGGACGGCGAATGGTGCCACATCGTGGCAATCGCCATGAACAGCACCGGCGAGCCGATCCGGCTCTTCACCACGAACCGGTGGGTCACCGGCGAGACGTGGTACCGCGCCGTGGACGTCATCGAGATGCTCGATCGCTTCTCGGTCAGCGAGACCGGGCCTTTAGGGCTTCTCAATCGCTGGATCGGCGGCGCCGCGCGCTTCTTCCGGCCGCAGATCGCGCACCTCATCGCCGAGCGCGATGAAGCGGTGATGGGCTGGCGCCGGCGGCGGCGCGGCAAGGCGCATGTGTTCGAGGACCGCCGCCTCGAAGTGACCTCGGCGCTCGACATCTCGGTCGCGGCGCAGTTCGCGGCGATCGACGCGGCCTTGGGCGCGGCGGCGTAGATTTGATCAAAGCACTTTCCAGGGTCCGTCCTTGCGAGCGAAGCGAAGCAATCCCCGGAGATTGCTTCGCCGCGTCCGCTCCTCGCAATGACAGGTAAGGGTTCTCGACCTAGATCGTCTCGCGCCGCACGGCTTCCGCCACCAGCACATAGTTGCGGAACATGTGGCTCGCGAACTGGTAGCGCGGGCCGCCGATGCCGACGATGCGGCGGAGCGCATGACCGCGCTCCGCGGTCGCGAGCTGCTGCAAGAGCGCGGCCAGCGCCGCCTCGCCCTCGGCCGGAGCCTCGACCGACGCCACGTCGGCCGCGGTGAAGGCGCCATACTCGTCGCACGGCGCGCGCGCGGCGGCGTAGAGCACGTCTTGGAGCGCCGGGTCGAGCGGGGCGCCGAGCGCCGCCTCATACGCTTCCTTGATGCGCGATTCCGCCTCCTCGCCGGCGCGCGCGACCGCATAGCGCAGATCCTCGCGCTCGACCTCTTGCGAGCCGCGGCGTACGGCGTTGCGGGCGGCGAAGAGGCAAAGGAGCTGTGCCTGGTAGGGCAGGCCCTGCGCGAAATCGACGATCGCCCGGCGCACGTCGGGCGCGAAGGCGAGACCGGCGTGGGTCTCGCCCGCGGCGATGAGGCCTTCGATGTCGCGCCGCGACATCATCGGCATCGGCACGGTGACGAGCGTACGCTGGAGCGATGGATGCTTGCCGAAGAGCTCGCGCACGTCGTCGGCGACGCCGATCAGCAGGAGCGTCACCGGAACGGCCGCGTCCGACACGATCTTGATGAGCTCGGCGAGCCGCGCCTTCACGTCCTCGCCGGTGACGCGGTCGTATTCGTCGATGATGAAAATGCAGTGGCGATCGTGGATGCGGGCGAACACATCGACGAGGTCGCTCACCGCATAAGGCGGCTCGGGCAGGAGCTGCGCGAAATTCTCGACCCGGCGGCTGCCGACGCCGAGGCCCTCGGCCAGGAACGACGTCGGCACGCGGCGCAGGAGGTTGCGGAAGATCTCCTCGAACGTCACGCCCGAGCTGCACGCGTACTGCAACGTGAAATAGCCGGCCTCGCTCGCCTTGCCGGCGAGGATGTTGCAGAGCGAGGTCTTGCCGCTGCCGCGCTCGCCATAGACGACGACATGCGCGCGCTCCTCCTCGATCGCGGCGATGATGCGCTCCATCTCGCGGAAGCGGCCGGAGAAGAGCCGGGCGTCGTGCTTGGGCCGGGTCGGCGTGAATGCGTCGCGCAGGAGCGCGTGCATCCGCATCGCGTTCTCGGCTCCCTTGGGCCGGCCGCGGATCCACGAAGGGCCGGGCGCCGCAAGCGTGAAGGCGGTCGGATCAGCGGGAGCCGCGCGCTCCGTCTGCGCCGGCGGCGCGGGCGCAGCCGGCGGCGGCTTGCGATTGCCAAGGCGGAACTCGAAAGCGGCGCGCCGTTCGGCCGGCGGCGGCTCGCGCCGTTCGGGCGGCAGCGGCTCACGGCGTTCCGGCGGAGCCGCCTCGCGGCGCTCGACCTGGATCGGCTCGCGGCGCTCGGGCCCCGGCGCCGGCTGACGCCGAGGCGGCACCAAGATCGAGGGCGCGCGCGGCGGCTCCGGCGGAGCGTCGCCAGGCGGCGCGTCGCGGCGCGTGATCTGCGGCCGGAGCGCGAAAGCGCTCGACGGCAGCACGCGGCCCGAAGCCGCGGCGGGCGGCGCCGGCACAAGCGGGAGCGTGACATGCGGGGGCGGCACCTGCGCCGCCGGCGTGTCGCGCAGCACGACGCCGATGCGGCCGAGATCAAGGATGCCGGCCTCGTTCAACGGGTCGTCATTACCCTCAGGCATGGGGCTGCGACGGCGGAGAAACCAGTTCTTCGGATTGGGCATGCGCTCACGCGGCGGCTGCGGTTCGACCCTGCCCTACCCATGGTCGAACCAAACAATCGGGTGGGCTACGCGGAGGTTTAACGGCGACGGCGAGGAATGGTTCACAACTACACGAAAATGCCGCGATATCGATACATACGCGTCACAGGGGATGTCTGCCGGCGATGCGCGCTCAACCTCCGGGACGCAGGCGCGGCGGTTGCCACCGCTCGCGCAAAAAGCGCAGAGGAAGCCAAGCGAGGACGTAAAACAGAAGCGGCGCAAGGATGAACAGGACCGATTTCGCCTGCTCCTGCCGCAAGAGCCGCTGCGCCTCCTCGCCGCCTTCGCCGAGACACGTGACGGCGGCCGGGCCGACGCGCTGGCTGCAGCGGTCGGCGAGATAGCTTGTGACGGTGGTGAGCCGGCCGTCGACGCGGATCGCATCGCCGAACTGCGGATAGATGCGCCACGTCATCGCCACCATCCACAGCGCGGCCAACGCAAGCGCAAGACGCAGATGCCCGCGCGTCATTCTTCAGTCAACGCTCGCCGCGCGGCGTACGCTCCAGATCATCGAACTGCGCAGCAGATAGTCCCGGGCGAGCACCGGATCGGCGGCAGTGCGGCGCAACTCATCGAAGTGTCGCGCACGCACCGCGGGGTCGCGCTCCTCGAGAAGGCGCTTGTTGCTGATCGACTGCGCCTGGACGAACTCGACGTTGGCGGCGCGGCGCTGGCGCACATAGAGATCGAGCAGGCTCTCCTCGGCCTCGCCGCGCCACACGGCCGCGAGCTTCGGCGCGAGATTGAAGGCGCCGTGCAGCGCGCCATTGAGGCCAAACGCCCCCAAGGGATTGTTGACGTGCGCGGCGTCGCCGACGAGGAGCAGGCGTTCCTTGCGGAACTGCGCGGCGACGCGCTGATGGACGCGATAGGTGCTCTTGGCGACGATCGGATAGCGCACGGGGCGAGGCAGAAAATTCTGCAACCGCTCTTCGACCGCGTCCGCGTCGAGCAGGGTCTCTTCCGGCAGGTCCGCGTCGGTCGGGAAGAGAATGCGCCACAGGCCCTGCGGCGTGTCGCCCGGCATCTTGAAGATGGCGCCCCAATCGACCGGATCGGCGATGTAGGCATTGGCGGTGAAGCCATGCTGCGCGAGATCGTATTCGGTGCCGACGACGAGGAAGCGCTCGGGCCAGGTGAAGCCTTCGAACGCCGTCTCCATGGTCTGGCGCACGGCGCTGCGTCCGCCGTCGGCGCCGACGAGATAGCTCGCGCGGATCGTATCGATCCCGCCCGGCGTCTCGACGCGCGCGGTGACGCCGTCGGCGTCCTGCTCGGCATCGAGGAACGTATGCGAGAAGCGCACCTCGCCGCCCAGCTCCTCGAAGCGCTTCAGCAGCAGCGGCGTGAGCCTGAACTGCTCGCAGTGGAAGCGGAACGGATAAGGCGTCACGTCGGCGATGACGCCCAAATCCCATTCAACGATGACGCCTTCGCTGCGGCCGCGGATCTGCCAGCGCGGCACGCGGATGCCGATCGAAAGGAACTGATCGAGGACGCCCAATCCGCCCAGCATCTCGAGCGTCGGCGGATGAAACGTGCCGGCGCGCAGATCGCGCGGCAGCTTGGGTTCCGTCTCGACGACGATGACCGCGACATCGCGCAACAGCAAGCTCGTCGCGAGCACGAGCCCTGCCGGCCCGCCGCCCACGACAATCACCGGTTCCCGCTTCATGCGCGAAAGCTAGGGCAAGGGGTGATCGGTTGAAAGCGACAACTATGTCGCGCGACACACGAACCCCGCCGCAGATTCCGGGCGGGGTTCGCTACGGGTGGCTTTCTAAGCTCACCGCTCGATCACGCGACCGAGCCTTTCGCTTGGTGCTGATTAACAATGATCCGGTGGAGTCATGCTTGTTGGGCACCCTCCAGGTTTGTCGCACCGAGAAAAACGGTATGCCCATCGCCTGCTGCCTGCAACAGCGAAGGCTGCAATTATCTTGCAAAGTTTGGCGTGCGTGCGGCGCGCGCAAAGGCGCGCCGCTTCGCCTTAGAATTTCACATCGGCGGCTTGACGCCGTTCTTTTCGACGGAAACGTTGCTCGCCGTGACCATGCCGTCGGCGCCTTTGGTCGCGCGGAAAATGAACACGGCCTTGCCGGGCTTCAGGTCCGCCATCGTCGCCTGGCCGGGGCCGACGATCACGGTCTTGGGGTCGATCACGATATCGGTGGCGTTGCCCTTGTAGGTCAGCATCACGTCCGTTCCGCCGCTGACTTTCGCCATGCCCGAAACGTGCGCGTTGGTCATCACGCTGTCCTTGCGCAGATCCCACGGGGTTTGCAGCTCGGGCGCGGCGGCCGGGATGAAGTGGACCTCGATCGCGTGCAGCTTGCCGTCCTTGCCTTTCATCGACGTCGAGGCGATGTAGTCGCCGTCATGAATGTCGCTGAGCTTCTTGCGCACGTACGAGCGCACGGCGACATCCTGCGCCAGCATGATGTTGACCGCCACGCCGTCGCGGCCCTTCAAGGTCAGGGTCTGGCCGCTAAGCTTGGTGATCGTGCCGCGGACATTCATCGGCGTGCCTTGCGGCCCCCCTGCGGGCGCCTGGGCAAGCGCCGGCAAGGCGGCAACGGAAGCCGCAAATCCTGCGGCAAAAATGAGCGAACGCATGAGTTTTCCTCCCCTCCCGGAAACGCGTTAGCGCAGTCCTAGCACGCGGCCGGAAGGCGACGACAAGCGTTAACGGTCACATTTGCGTGACGTGCGACATTGAATTGCCCACCGCCCGTCGCTATTTAGGCGGCGGCCCATGGACGCGCTTTCCGCCGAGATCGCCAGGCGGCGTACCTTCGCGATCATCTCCCACCCCGACGCCGGCAAGACCACCCTCACCGAGAAGCTGCTGCTGTTCGGCGGCGCGATCCAGCTCGCCGGCGAGGTGAAGGCGCGCGGCGAGCGCCGGCGCGTACGTTCCGACTGGCTCGACATCGAGCGCGAGCGCGGCATCTCGGTCAGCTCGGCCGTGATGACGTTCGAGCATGACGGCCTCACCTTCAACCTGCTCGACACGCCCGGCCACCAGGATTTCTCGGAAGACACGTATCGCACGCTGACGGCCGTCGACAGCGCCGTCATGGTTTTGGACGCGGCCAAGGGCATCGAGCCGCAGACGCGAAAGCTGTTCGAGGTGTGCCGGCTCCGCGACGTGCCCATCATCACCTTCATCAACAAGATGGACCGCGACGGACGCGAGCCGTTCGACCTGCTCGACGAGATCGCGCGTGAGCTTGCGCTCGACACGGCGCCCGCGAGCTGGCCCATCGGCATGGGCCGCGACTTCCTCGGCACGTACGATCTGCGTGCCGACGCGCTGCTCCTGTTCACGCGCGGAGCGGGCGAGCGCATCGTCGAGCCGACGCGGGTCGCAGGGCTCGACGATCCCGCGCTGGCGAAGCTCCTGCCCGCGCCGGCGCTCGCGCAGCTGCGCGAGGATGTCGAGATGGTGCGCGGCCTCTGCCCGCCCTTCGATGCGCGCTCCTATCGCGAGGGGCATCTGACCCCCGTCTTCTTCGGCAGCGCGCTCAACAATTTCGGTGTGCGCGAACTGATCGCCGGCATCGCCGAGCTGGCACCGGCGCCGCGGCCGCAGCCGGCGCTCCCACACGCGATCGAGCCCGCTTCGGACAAGGTCACCGGCTTCGTCTTCAAGGTGCAGGCCAACATCGACCCGCAGCATCGCGACCGGATCGCGTTCCTGCGCCTCTGCTCGGGCCGCTTCCGGCGCGGGATGAAGCTGAAGCACGGGCGCAGCGGCCGGCTCATGAGCGTGCAGAACCCGGTCTTCTTTCTCGCGCGCGACCGCAATCTCGCCGAGGAGGCGTGGCCCGGCGACATCCTCGGGATTCCGAACCACGGCACGCTGCGGATCGGCGACACGCTGACCGAGGGCGAGGACATCCGCATCACCGGCATCCCGAGCTTCGCGCCCGAGATCCTGCGCCGCGTGCGGCTCGACGACCCGATGAAGTCGAAGCACCTGAAACGCGCGCTCGAGCAGCTTGCCGAAGAAGGGGTGATGCGGCTCTTCAAGCCTTTGGCGGGCGGCGATTTCATCATCGGCGTCGTCGGCCCGTTGCAGCTCGAAGTGCTGGCGGCGCGGCTCAAGAGCGAATACGAGCTTGCCGTGCGCATGGAGGAGGCGCCCTACGAGACCGCGCGCTGGGTCGACGGCGCAACCGCCGAGGTGAAGCGCTTCGTCGATCGGGTGCCCTCCTCGCTCGCCGAGGATCGCGACGGCGCACCCGTCTTCCTCGCGCGTAACCGCTGGGACCTCGACCGCACCCAAAAGGATTGGCCCGCCCTCTCCTTCAAGGCAACGCGCGAAGAGGTCTGAACCCCTCCCGGTGCGCAAGGTGACGATCCCGCCAATTCCCCCTATATGTGCGCCATGCCCAAACCCCATCCCCACGCCGAAGCCACGTATCGGGTCGTTCAGCGCGCCGACGGCTTCGGCGTCGAAGTGACGGTCCCGGAGACGTTTCCAACGGTCGTCTCCAACTTCGCCACGGCCGAGGCGGCCGAGGCGTGGATCGAGGATCACAAGCGCCAGGTCAAGGAAGGCGACCCCGGCATGCGCGCCCGGCGCAAGACCTGGAACCGCGCCGGCTGACGCGTCCCCCTCCCCTCGACGGGCGGGACCTGTAAGCTTCCCCCATGACCCGTCTCTCCGTCCTCGACCAGTCGCCGATCCGCGCGGGCGGCACGCCGGCGCAGGCGATCGCCGAGACGGTACGGCTTGCCGAGGCGTGCGAGCGCCTCGGCTATCACCGCTACTGGCTCGCCGAGCATCATGCATCGGAAGGGCTTGCCGGCACCGCGCCCGAGGTGCTGATCGCGCGCGTGGCGGCCGCGACCAACGCGATGCGCGTCGGCTCGGGCGGCGTCATGCTCGCGCACTACAGCCCGCTCAAGGTGGCCGAGACGTTCCGCATGCTCGAGGCGCTTTATCCCGGCCGCATCGATCTCGGCATCGGCCGCGCGCCGGGCAGCGACTATCGCACGTCGGTGGCGCTCCAGGCGGGGCCGCAGCCATTCGGCATCGAGAAGTTCCCAAACCAGGTGCAGGACCTGCTCGGCTATATCAGCAACACGCTTCCCGCGAACCATCCGTTCGCCGCCGTCGCGGCCCAGCCGCGCGGCGAGACCGAGCCCGAGCCCTGGCTTTTGGGCTCGAGCGATGCGAGCGCGGCGATCGCCGCCTATTTCGGGACCGCCTTCTCGTTCGCGCATTTCATCACCGACGAGGGCGGGCCGCAGGTGATGGCGGCCTACCGCGAGCATTTCCGCCCGTCGCGCTGGCGCCAAGAGCCCGAGGGCAGCATCGGCGTCTTCGTCATCTGCGCCGAGACGACGGCGGAGGCAAGCCGGCTCGCGCTTTCGCGCGATCTGTCGCGGCTCAGGCTCGAGCAGGGCCGCATGGGCCCGGTGCCTTCGGTCGAAGAGGCCGAGGCCTATGCCTTTACCGATGCCGAGCGCGCGCGCATCGCGTATCAGCGCCGCCGCATGGTTCTCGGCGCGCCGGCCGAGGCGAAGGCGCGGCTGCTTGAATATGGCGAGCTCTACGGCGTCGACGAGTTCGTGGTGGTGACGATCTGCCACGATTTCGCGGCGCGGCTCCGCTCCTACGAGCTGCTGGCCGAGGCGTTCGGCCTTCAGCCGCGCTAGAGCCGGATCGGTTCACATGGCATCGCTCTGCGATCCATGTGAGCCGTGAATCCGTCTCTACTCAGATGATTAGAGTGCGATTCACGGTTTAGAGGGACGCGTCCCTCTAAACCGATCGCACTCTAGGGCGCGGCCTCGCCCGCAGCGGGCTGAGGCGCCGCCAGCTCCGGCGCCGGGTTGCGCAGCGCCTCCGCGGCGCGGCGCAAACGCCGATAGCGCAGAATGCCGATCGGCAGCGAGACGATATAGGCGACGCCGACCGCGAGCAGCGTCGCCCACGGCTCGGTCGTGAGAAACGCGGCCGCGAGCCCGAAGGCGAGGAACGTCGGCAGCACCAATTCCTTCGAGACGTGGAAGCGCTTCATCGAGAAGGTGGGAACGCGGCTCACCATGAGCGCGGCGACGGCGGCCAGCACGGCGCCGTTCAAGACCGGCGAGCGGAACAACGCGACGTTCCACTCGAACGACGCCATCATCGGGATCATGACGAGCCCGGCGGCGGCGGGCGCCGGCACGCCGGTGAAGAAATTGTAGGCATAAGGCGGCAGGTCGGCGCCGATCTGCGTGTTGAAGCGCGCAAGACGCAAGGCGCAGCACACGGCGAAGAGCAGCACGAGCGCCCAGCCGAGGCTTTGGATCGCGCCCATCGTCCAGAGATAGAGCAGCACCGCGGGCGCCACGCCGAAGCTGACGAAATCCGAGAGCGAATCGAGCTGCGCGCCGAAGCTCGACATGCCTTTGAGCAGCCGCGCGATGCGGCCGTCGAGCCCGTCGAGGACGCCGGCGATGATGATCGCCGTGACCGACGCCTCATAACGCTCGGCCATGGCGAGCCGGATCGCCGTCAGGCCGGCGCACAACGCCATCAGCGTCAGAATGTTGGGCACGAGCCGGTTGACCGACCAGCCCGGCATGGGCCGCACGCGGATGCGGCGGCGGCGACGGCGGCGGCGCGGCATCATGTCGGACGGCGCCATGTCAGTGCTCCGTCCCTTGGCGCCAAGGCTCGTTGGCGCGCGCATCGGCGATCACCGTCTCGCCGCCGACCGCACGCTGGCCGACCACGGCGAGCGGGGTCCATGCCGGCGGCAGGTAGACGTCCGTGCGGCTGCCGAAGCGGATCATGCCGAAGCGCTGGCCCGCGATCACGTCCTGCCCGGCATCGACGTCGCACAGGATGCGGCGCGCGATGAGGCCCGCGATCTGCACCACGGCGATATCGCCGCCGTCCTTCGCGGCGACGCGCAGCGCCATGCGCTCGTTGTGCTCGGCCGCCTTGTCGCCGCCGGCATTGAGGAACTTGCCCGGGCGGTAGACGCGCTTCACGACCCGGCCGGCCAGGGGCATGCGGTTCACGTGCACGTCGAGGACGCTGAGGAAGATGCCGATGCGCAGCATCGGGCCCGCGCCCATCTCGAGCTCGGCGGGCGGGGCCGCGCGATCCACCGCGATGACGAGACCATCGGCCGGCGCCACCGCAAGGCCCGCGCGCACCGGCGTCACGCGCCACGGGTCGCGGAAGAAATAGACGCACCACGCCGTCGCCACCGCGCCCGCCCAGCCGAGCGGATGGGCGACCAGATAAAGAAGCACGCTCGCAGTCGCGAAGAGCGCGACGAAGCGCCAGCCGTCAGGATGAATGGGCGCCAAGACCTGCCGAAACAAACCCGTCTCCTCGGGAGCCAAACTCTAGCGCAGTTGCGGCGCCCGCGCCGAGTGGAGTCCCGGAGCGGGCGGGAGATTGCTTCGTCGCTTGCGCTCCTCGCAATGACAACACCGAGATGTCATTGCGAGCGAAGCGAAGCAATCTCATGCCGTTCATGGCCGACCCAACCCGACTATGCACTCCCCTACCGCCCTTCGCGGCGCCAGGCGAGGAGGAAGAATCCGAGCGCGAGGAGGAGCGCCAATGCGCCCGGCAGGAGCGGCGTCTCCTTCATGCCGGTGACGACATAGTCGCCGTTCGCGCGCAAGCCCATCCAGTCGCGCCCGCCGGCGCCGCGGTCGGGCTCGACGCGGCGCAGGTCGGGGATGGCGCCCGGGCCGACCCAATGGATGCTGCCGCCGGTCGCGGCGACATCGGCCTTCACCTTCTCGTCGGTCGTACGCACGTCGGCGAGCTCGATGGGGGAAAGCGCGCCGGCGGCGGCGAGCGCGGTGCGCGTGCCGTCGCTCGCGCGGTAGAGGCCGCTCTCCGTCACCGGCAGCGCGCCGGTGCTGCGCCCGCCGCCGGCAGGCGTGAGGGTGAGCGTGTGCGGCACGCCGTCGGGCCCCGTCACAGTCACCGGGCGATTGTCGGGCTCGAGCGACTGGCGCGTCACGACGAGCTTGTTGCCTTCGACCGCGGCGCGCAGATCGTTCTCTTCGAGATCGGGCTCCTTCATCAGCCAATAGACGACGCGGCGCAGCAGCTCGGCCTGGGGGCCGCCGCCTTCGAAGCCGCGCGTCCACAGCCACATCTCGTCGGACAAAAGCTCGGCCACGCGGCCCTCGCCGACGCGGTCGAGGATGAGAAGCGGGCGCTCGCTCGGCCCGGTCATCACCGTCTCGCCACCATGCGGGATGGCCTCGACCTGGCGGAACCAGCGGCCCCACGGCGGAATCTTCTTAGGATCAGCAGGCTCGCCCGGCAGCTCGGCGGTGACGGGATGGCGCTCGCCCGTGGCGCTGACGCGCGGCACGAAGCCCTGCTCAAGGACGTTGCCGGTGGGCTCCGCCGGCAGCACGCTGCCCAAGGGCGTGCGATAGAGGCTCAAGGGCGTGCCGAAATCGGGCCCGGCCGCATCCAAGAGCGCGCCGCCCTTCCGCACATAGCGCGCGATGTTGTCGAGATAGGCCTCCGGCAGCACGCTGCGGCGGCGGTAGCGGTCGAAGATGATGAGATCGAAATCGTTGATCTTGACGTCGAACAGCTCGCGGATCGGGAAGGCGATGAGCGAAAGCTCGCGGATCGGCGTGCCGTCCTGCTTCTCGGGCGGGCGCAGGATGGTGAAATGGATGAGGTCGACCGAGGGATCGGATTTGAGGATGTTGCGCCAGGTGCGCTCGCCCTGGTGCGGCTCGCCGCTGACGAGCAGCACCTTGAGCCGGTCGCGCACGCCGTTGATGGTGAGCGCGGCGCGGTTATTGTCGAGCGTGAGCTCGTGCGGGCCGCGCTCGGCCTCGATTTCGAGCACGTTCGGGCCGCCGTGGTCAATCGCGACCGAGAGCGGGACGTCGCGCCCGACCGGGATCATGCGCGTCGTCAGATTGCCGCCGTCCTTGCGCACCGTGAGCTTCGCTTCGCCGCTGCCGCCGCCCGGCAGGTCCTCGATGCGGACAGTGAGCTCGACCTCCTTGCCGACGATGCCGAAGCTCGGCGCGTTCTTGACGACGAGGCGGCGGTCGGCCTCGCCCGGCTGCCCGGTCAGCAGCACGTGGAGCGGCGCGCGGAAGGCCAAATGATCGGGCGCGGGCATGTCGTGCACTTCGCCGTCGGTGATCATCACGGCGCCGGCGACGCGCTGCGCCGGCACGTCGGAGAGGCCGCGCATCAACGCGGTGTAAAGCTCGGTGCCGGTGTCGGCCAGCGGCGCGTTGGGATCGGGCGCGCCGGCATGAATGACACGCACGTCGAGATCCTTCATCCGCGCAAGCTTCTGCGTCAGCGCATCGAGCGCCGTGTCGGCGAACTGACGGCGAGAGCCGATGCGCATGCTCGGCGAATCATCGACGACCACGGCGGCCACGTCGTGCTGCGGCTGGCGCTGCTCTTCGACGAGCGAGGGATCGACGAGGATGAGGATGAGCGCGGCCAAGGCGAGCAGCCGCCAGGCGATGCCGCGCGCGCGCCGGAATGCGCCGAACGCCACCGCAAGCGCGGCGACAGCCGCGAACGCGGCGACGGCCCACCACGGCAGGAGCGGCGAGAAGGCGAGCGAGAGGCCGCTCATTGCCCGAGCCTCTCAAGGATCGCCGGCACGTGCACCTGGTCGCTCTTGTAGTTGCCGGTCAAGGCGTACATGACGAGGTTGACGCCGAACCGATAAGCCATCTCGCGCTGCTGCTCGCCGCCCGGCACGACCGGGTAGAGCGGCCGGCCGGAGCCGTCGATCGCCCACGCGCCGGCCCAGTCGTTGCCGCCGACGATGACGCTCGAGACGCCGTCATTCACCACGTCCTCGGCCGGCTCGACCCAAAGCTTGCCGCTGCTCCAGCGGCCGGGAAACTCCTGCATCAGGTAGAACGATTTGGTCAGCACATGATCGGGCGGCACCGGCTCGAGCGGCGGGATGTCGAGCCCGTGCGCCAGCTGCTGCAGCATCGCCTGCGCGTCCTCGCCGCTGCCGCCCTGGTCGCGCGTGTCGAAGAGGATCGTGCCGCCCGTGGCGAGGAAGCGGTTCAATCGCTCGATCGCCTGCGGCGAGGGCGGCGTCTCGCCCGGCGTCACGGCCCAATAAAGCAGCGGGAAGAACACGAGAGGGTCGTGCTCGACATCGACTTCCATCGGCTCGGCGGCATCGACCGCGGTGCGCCGGTTGAGAATGTCGGTGAGGCCGGCAAGGCCGGCGCGCACCTCGTCATCGACGTCGGGAATGCCGGTGCGGATATAGGCCAGGTGAAATTCGCTCGCGGCCTTGACCGCGAACGCATCGTCGTCGTCGGCCCGCGCCGGATGGAGGAAAACGAGCGCCGCAAGCACAGCACCCGCAACAGCGCCGCCGCGACCGAGCCGCGGCAGGAGCCCGCGGAGCGCGAAGGCGATGAGGAGGTCGACGAGCGCGAGCGCGAGCGCCGCGCCCAGGAGCGCCGGCCGGAAATCGACCTCGTTGCTCGCGCGATAGGATTCCCGCGCCACTCCCGCCGGCAGCGGCGGCAGCGCCGCGAACGTCTTGATCGACGGCGCGAGATTGAGCGCGCGGCGCGCATCGGCGGTGCCGTAGAAACCCGGCGGATGGCGCGGCGAGACGGACGTCGTTGCGAAATCCGCCGCAGCGATCGTCTCGGCGGCAGGGTCGGCGGGGTGGAGCCGGCCGAAACCGTCGAGCGTCTCGACCGGCGGCAGCGGCTTGTCGGACGTGCCGGAGACGCCCTGGCTTACCGCGACGATGCGGCGCAGCATGCTGACGAAGAGGCCGGACTCGGACAGGTTCGACCATTCGGGGTCGGCCGATGTGTGGATGAGCACGAGCCAGCCCTGGCCGCGCTTGTCGGCAGTGACGAGCGGCGTGCCGTCGGTCAATCGCGCCCACGTCTTGTTGGCGAGATCGAGCGTCGGCTCCGCCAGGACCTGGCGCGACACCGTCACGTCAGGCGGGATTTCGAGCCCGGCGAACGGGCTTTGCGCGTCGAACGCAGCGAGATGCGCCGGCTTTTCCCACGACAAGGCCCCGCCGAGCGTGCGCCCGCCGCGCCGCAGCGTCACCGGCAAAAGCGTGTCGGACGTATCCTCGGCGAGATGCGGCCCCGCGAAGCGCAGCACCGTGCCGCCCTTCTCGATCCACTTGCCGAGCGCCGCGACTTCCCCCGGCCCCGAGGGCGCGGCATCCGGCAGCACGAGCACGGCGATGTCGCCTTTCAGCAGCGTCTCGATGTCGCCGGTGCGCACCTCGCTGAACGGAGCCAGCGCCTTGTCGAGGTAATAGGCGCCCGAGAGCAGCGGCTGCGAGCTTTGCCCGGCGCGCGGGCCGACGATGCCGACGGGGCGGCGGCGCCAGCGCTCGTCGAGCAGCAGCACCGCGCCGGCCGAAGCCTCGCCTTCGATCTCGATTTCCGTCGCCCGGTTCCTGAGTTCGCTCGGCATCGGCAGACGCGCGAGCGCATGGCCCGATCCGGCCGGGATCGTCACGTGCGTGCGGCCAAGAAGCCGCCCGTCTTCGCCCACGACGCGCACGTCGGCCTCGGTCGGAAGCGACTGATCGGCGCGCGCGACCTGCGCCGTCAGGTCCTTGTCGTCGGCATCGCCCGGCGCGAGAAGGCGCGGCAAGGCCGCGGGCTCGTCGGCCATCACGGTGAGCGGCCCAAGCTTGGCGAGGCTCGTGGCGAAGCTGGCGGCTGCGCCATCGTCGATGCCGTCGCTGAGCCAGACGATATCGGGTGCTGGCCCGAGATCGAATTTCTGGAGCCGCGCCAGCGCAGCGGAGCGGTCGTTGGGCCACGGCTCGGGCGCCAACGCATCGGCGGCGGCGCGCGCGTCGGGCGGCCGCAGCAGCGACAGGTCCTTGGGCGCGGCGCTGCCGGGCGGCGGTGCCGTCTCGAGCAGCACGATGCGGCGCGTCTCGCGCTCGGCCTGGTCGATGAAGCGGCCCAAGACCGACTTGCGCTCGTCCCAGCCGCGCGCGGACGCCCAGCCATTGTCGACGACGAGCACGAGCGGGCCCGAGCCCGCCAGCCGCGCGTTCGGATTGAGGAGCGGATGGGCGAGCGCGAGGATGATGAGCGCCGCAAGCACGGTGCGCAGCAGGATGAGCCAGAGCGGCGTCTTCGCCGGCGTCTCCTCGCGCGGAACGAGCCCGAGGAGAAGACGGAGCGCCGGAAACGGCACGCGGCGCGGCGCCGGCGGCGTCACGCGCAGGAGCCACCACAGCACCGGCAGCGCGGCGAGCGCGACGAGAAGCCAGGGTGCGGCAAAGGCGAGCGAGCCCAAGGACAGCATCGCGCTACCTCCACGCCTCTTGCGGCGCGAGCGCCGCATAGAGCGCGAGCAGCGCCGAAGGCGGCGCGCGATCGGTGCGGTGCGTACCGAAGCTCCATTGCGCGGCGAGCGCGATCGCGCCAAGCCCTTCGCGATGGCGCGCGAGCGCCTCGCCATAAGCTTCACGCACGGTCTCGACGCGGCTTATGAGGAGCGGCGCCTCGCGCTCGAGCCCTTCGAAGCGGACACGGCCGGCGAAGGGCAATGTTTCCTCCGCCGGGTCGAGGATCTGCAACAGGTGGCCCCTGACGCCCGAGGCGGCGAAGCGCGCGACCACGGCGTGAACCTCCGGCAGCGACGACAGAAGGTCGCCCATCACCACGACATGCGCGTGGCGCGGCAATGGCTCGAAGACCGGCAGGTTCGGTCCGGCCTCGTCACGGCCGAGAAGAAGCGACAGGCGATCGATCATGGCGCGGCCGTGCGACGGCGGCAGGCCCGAGCCCAGAAGCGTCACGCGCTCGCCGCCGCGCACGAGCAGCACCGCGAGCGCGAGCGCCAGAAGATCGGCGCGGGCGCGCTTCTGCGGCAATTCGCGCGTCGAGGCGTAATTCATCGACGCCGACGCATCGCGCCAGAGATAGATGCTTTGCGCCGCCTCCCACTCGGTCTCGCGCACGTAGAGGCGCTGCGACTTCGCGCTCTCGCGCCAGTCGATGCGCGTCGCCGGGTCGCCGGGCTCGTACTGCCGGAATTGCCAGAAGGTCTCACCGGTGCCGACGCGGCGGCGGCCGTGCACGCCCTGCGCCACCGTCGCCGCCACGCGCTCGGCCGCGACGAGGAGCGGCGGCAATGACGCGGCCGCTTCCTCGGCGTGCTGGCGCAGAAGCGTGAGCTCGGCCATCAGCGGAGCGGCGCCACCAGCCGGTCGATGAGCTGCGCCATGCCGACGCCGTCGGCGCGCGCGGCGAAGGTGAGCGCCATGCGGTGGCGCAGCACCGGCGGCGCGAGCGTCACGACGTCGTCGACCGAGGGCGCGAGCCGGCCATCGATCAGCGCGCGGGCGCGTACCGCCAGCATCAGCGCCTGGCTCGCGCGCGGACCCGGGCCCCACGAGATGTGCCTCGCTTCGGGCACATCCGATTCCTCGGGCCGGCCCGAGCGCACGAGCCGGAGGATCGCCTCGACCACGCTTTCGCCGACCGGGATGCGGCGCACCAGCCGCTGCGCCTGCAGCAGCTCGGCGGCATCGAGCACAGGCGTCACCGTCTCCTCGCTTACGCCGGTCGTGGCGATGAGCATGCGCCGCTCGGCCTCGAGATCGGGATAGCCCACATCGATCTGGAGCAGGAAGCGGTCGAGCTGCGCCTCGGGCAGCGGGTAGGTCCCCTCCTGCTCAAGCGGGTTCTGCGTCGCCAGCACGTGAAACGGCCGCGGCAGCGGATGATATTGCCCAGCGACGGAGACGCGGCCTTCCTGCATCGCCTGCAGCAGCGCCGACTGCGTGCGCGGGCTCGCGCGGTTGATCTCGTCCGCCATCAGGAGCTGGCAGAACACCGGGCCGGGGATGAAGCGGAACGAGCGCCGGCCCGTGTCGGACTCCTCGAGCACCTCGGAGCCCAGGATGTCGGCCGGCATGAGGTCGGGCGTGCATTGGATGCGCTTGTCGGCGAGCCCCAGCACGATGCCGAGCGTCTCGACCAGCCGGGTCTTGGCAAGGCCCGGCACGCCGATGAGGAGCGCATGGCCGCCGGCGAGAAGCGTGATGAGGGCTTGATCCACCACCTCGCGCTGACCGAAAATCACGCGGCCGATGCGCTCGCGCACTTGCGCGAGGCGCTGGCCGAGGGCTTCGATCTCCGCCACGAGGGCGGCAGGTGCTGTGGAAGCAAGGTCAGTCGTACTCACGGCTCAAGGCTCCTCTGCGGCGGTACGGAGGCGAAAAATCGGACGCGGGGCATCATCGAAGCCTATACCGGAAGCGAGCGCGGACCTGGCGCGACTTGCTGCCGCGGCAGAAGGGCGGCCCACACCGGGCCGCGCCGTGCCCCAGGATTGCGGCGATTTCGACATCCGCATCGCCCGGGATGGTAGCTGGTTCTATCGCGGCACTCCAATCAATCGCGCGGCATTGGTTAAGCTTTTCAGCACGGTGCTGGAACGCGACGCCTCGGGCGCGTTCTTCCTGCGAACGCCGGCCGAGCAGGGAAGGATCACGGTGGAGGACGCGCCGTTTGTGGGGGTCGAGCTCGGGTGCGAAGGCACGGGCCGGGAGCAGGTGCTGACCGTACGCACCAATGTTGACGATATTGTGATGATCGACCGCGACCACCGGATCCGCGTGGCGCCGGGCGCACGCGCTGACGAGCCGCGTCCTTATCTTCACGTCAGGAACGGGCTGGAAGCGCGGCTTCTGCGTCCGGTATTCTACGAACTCGTGGAGCTCGGACGAGAGGAGCGGGTCGGCAACACGACCCTTTTTGGCGTATGGAGCAAGGGCGAGTTCTTTCCGCTGGGCCGGCTCGACGGGAGCTGACGGCGGCGGACGTGCGCGCACGCTTCACGCGTCACCACGCGGGCGTGCGGCTCTCCGAAAGCGCGCGCGGCGACCACACGCTCGCGGGCGGCATGCCCCCCGCGTCGTTGACGCCGGCCGCGGTGCTGGTGGCGCTCGTCGAGCGCGACGAGAGCCTGCGCGTGCTTCTGACGCAGAGGACGGCGCACCTCGCGCATCATCCCGACCAGATCTCGCTTCCGGGCGGCCGCGTCGATCCCGGTGACAGCGACGCCATCGCCGCCGCCTTGCGCGAGGCCGAGGAGGAGATCGGCCTGCCGGCGAGCCATGTCGAGGTGGTGGGCCGGCTCGACACCTATATCACTGGAACGGGATTCGAGATCACGCCGGTCGTGTCGCTCGTGCGCGCGCCGTTTTCCGAGCGGCTCGACCCCTTCGAGGTGGCAGAGCTGTTCGAGGTGCCGCTCTCCTTCATCATCGATCCGGCGCATCACGAGCGTCATACACGCGAACTGCGCGGACGGCAGCGCAGCTATTATGTGCTGCCATACGAGAACCGCTACATTTGGGGCGCGACCGCGGCGATGCTCGTCAATCTTGCCGAGGTGCTGAGCGCACAAGGCTGAGCGCGCGATGCGGGTCTTCCTGACGATCGTGCTGCCGCTGTTGCTGCCGACGGCGCTCTACGTGCTGTGGACGATCGGCGCCGGGCGCTTCCACCTGGAGGAGACGCCCGAATTTTGGCGCGAGCTGCCGTTTCTGTGGCTCGCGCTTGCCGGCATGGTATTGACGCTCGCGCTCGTCGTGAGCGTGGCGGAATTGGGGGGAGCGAAGAATGGAGTTTACGTACCGCCGCATCTCGAGAACGGCACGATCGTGCCCGGCCGGCTCGAGCCGGAGCCGGGCCACTAAACTATCGCTCTTGGCGCTCGCGGTGCTGGCTCTCGCCGCGCCGCGCGCCGCCGTCGCCGCCGACCACATCAAGGCGACGATCCCGGTGCCGACCGACACCGCCTATGCGATGTATTGGGTCGCGGCCGACAAGGGCTATTTCGCCGCGGAAAATCTCGACGTCGACGTCGTCGTCGCGGGCGGGGGTGTCGCGACCCCGGCGCTCATCTCGGGCGACACGCAGTTCTCAGGTTCGCCGGGCGCGGCCATCCCCGCGATCCTCAAGGGCGCGCCGATCAAGCTGGTGTTCGTGACGCAGGACCACCCCGCCTATCAGCTCTGGGCGAGCGATCCCGCGATCAAGACGCTGCAAGACCTCAAAGGCCGCCAAGTCGGGGTCATCTCGCGCGGCGATTCCCTCGAGGCCGCGACGCGGCGCGCGCTTCTCGCCGCGGGCGTCGATCCCGCGACCGTCGCCTTCACCGGCATGAGCATGCCGGGCGCGCGCGCCACCGCGATCCTCACCGGCGCGCTGCCGGCCGCGGCGCTTACTTTCGACGACGTGGCGACGGTCGAGAATTCCGGCAAGGCGCATCTCCTCGCCGACATAGCGAACACCGTGCAAATGGTGGTGGGCGGCGCCGTCACTTCGGACCGCATGCTGAGGGAGAATCGGCCGCTCGCCCTCAGGTTCATGCGCGCCCTCATGAAGGGCTACCGCTACGTCCGTGCCGAGAAGGACGGCACGATCGCGATCCTCACGAAGCGCTATCCCAACCAGACGTACGACCACTACGCCCTCGTCTATGGCCGCGTCGTCGCGACCATGACAAAGGACGGCACCGTACCCGATACGCTGGCGCAGCAGGCCATCGACGAGAACGCCGAGGTGCTGGGCATCCCGCCGGAGAAGCGCCGCCCACTCTCCGAGTTCGTGGATTTCTCGCTGGCGCGCGATGCCAATGCCGCGCTCGACGCCGAGGGTTGGAAGCCCGTGCCCTGACCCTTTGGGAGCGGCGCGCTGACCCCTTGTGTTTGAGTCAACTGCGGGACGCTTCGATTGGATGCAAAGGCCTGCAGAAATCTGCTCAACCCGCGTGTAACTGAGCGTGCCTAAAGCGTTAGTGCGTAGGCATGATCCTTTCTTTGTGGAAGGGGTCATCCGATGCAAGCGCGGGGATGCTACCTGGCGATCGCCGTCACTCTCGCCTCGACACCAGCGGTGGCGCGGATGCGCACCGAGACCGGTGTCGCGTCCTGGTACAATCTCAGCGGCCGTCTCACCGCAAGCGGCGAGCTGTTCGACCGGCAGCGCCTGACCGCGGCGCATCCTTCGTTGCCGTTCGGCTCGGTCATCGAGGTCAAGAACAAGAGGAACGGCCGGACGGTGCTCGTGACCGTCAACGACCGCGGACCGCACGCGAAGGCACGCATCATCGATCTCTCGCCGGCGGCGGCCGCCGTCCTCGGCATGCGCGCCAAGGGCATCGCGATCGTCGAAATCCGCCCAGCGACATTCGAATAAGGGAAGACGCCATGAGCATCGCCACGCCCACCGCCGATGAGACCACGGCGAACCCCGTTGCCGACGATCGCATCAATCCGCACGAGGCCACGGCCGGTTTCGTTGCGCTGGGGGTGATCCTCCTCGGCGAGGTCTTGCTGATCCTCGGCGCGGTGCACCACGACGTGCCGCTCGCCCCGCTGGCCCAACTCATGGCGCGCATCTTCGGCGCTTAGGCCGCTCCGACTGCATCCAATTCCGGCCCGTCATGCCCGGCCTCCGTGCCGGGCATCCACGTGTTCATGTGAAGAAACTCGTGAATGGCCGGGACAAGCCCGGCCATGACGAAAGAGAGGGTCAGACGTGACCCGACTGGAAGCGCCCTAAGGCAGGAATTTCTCGCTGATGAGCTGGTCGTCGGGCGGCATCTTGTCGGTCTGGCCGCTGTCGATGAGCGCCTGCTTCACCACGGCAAACTTGGCGCGGTCGAAATGCCCGTCACTGAAGAAGGTCGGCGCCTCGGCGTCGTAGATCGCGCTGGCGATGTCGTCGGGCACCTTCGTGTCCTTCTGGGTGATGCGGATCGTCTCGGCCTTGTTGGCCTTGATGAAGCGCATCGTGTCGAACCAGGCGGCGAGAAAGCGGCGCAGCTCTTCCGGATGCTGGTTCATCATCCCATCGCTCGCATAGATCATGTTGGCGATGAAATTGTGAATCTCGTCGCCCGCCTTGACGATGATGCGCGCGCGGCCCTCCTTTTGCATCACGAGCGCCTGCCCCGTCGTGCCGACGACGGCGTCGACATCCTTCGCCAAGAGGCCGGCGATGATGCCGTTCATCGAGCCGAGATACGCGAACTTGATGCCGTCGGGGCCCCAGCCGTGATCGATCGCGATCTGGCGCGCGATCCAGCCGGTGAAAGAGCCCGAGGTCGTGACGCCGACCGTCTTGCCCTTCACGTCGTCGATCGTCTTCACCGTGTCATCGGCGCGCGCGATGAGCGACAGCGAGTTCAAGTCATTGCCGAAAGCGGCGACCGCGCGCTCGGGCGCGCCGCGGCTCACAAACAATATGTCGGTGCCGGTGGCGATGGCGACGTCGATCGCGCCCGCCGACATCGCCTGGGCGAGCTTCGCCCCGCCGGCGAAGTCGACGCGCTCGGCGTCGAGCCCGTGTTTTTTGAAGATGCCGGTCTCGATGCCGACATCGACCGGCGAGAACACGAAGGCCGTCGGCTCGGGCGTGCCGACGCGCAGCTTGTCGTCGGCGCGCGCGGAGACTGCGGCGAGCGCGGCGAGCGTCAAAATCCCGAGGAAGGTTGCACGGTGCGGCATGGCGGCCTCAGTTCTTTGCTGGCGCCAGGATGATATCCGCGTTTACGGAGAGAGACACCGTGGTTTCTCCGGGCTCGGCCACTGGGGGCGGCGCTGATGATGACATGGCGCCAGCCTGCGCCCGCATCAGGAGCGGGCGCGCCACGACCTGGTCGCCGACATTGCCGACATCGATCGCCTTGTAATGATCGACAACGACGCCGAGGTCCTTTGCCACCGCGTCGGCGCGCCGGCGCAGCGCGACAAGGGCGTTGGCGGTCAACTCGTCCTCCGCCGCGGCAAGCGTCTCGGGCGCGAGCGAGAACTGCACGTTCGACATGAGGCAGTTCATTTCCTGGAGGTCGCCCGCGAGCGCGAGCGCCGCGCCAAAATCGGCCGAGGTGAGCGCGAAGCTCGCCACCGCGCCCCAGCGCGGCGGCGCGACCTTGGCCGGCTGCGGATAAGGGCCCGGAAAGACGGTGTAGCCGCCGGTCTCGAACTTGACCGCGGCGACCGCCTTTGCCTTCGTCTGCGCCGCCTCCATGCGGCGATTGACCTCGGCCTGGATCTGGCGCGCGTCGGCGCCCGATGCCTCGATGCGGAAATCGATGCGGATGCGGTCGGGCGCCATCATGCGGGTGGCGATCTGCGACAGATGAATTTCCGTGCCCTCGCTATCGGCCGCGCGCGCCAGTGCGGGCGCGAGGAACGCGGCGAGCACCAACACGGCAACGGACGCAGTTCCTCGGAGCATGGCGGCCTCCTGATGATCGCAAGTGGACCCTGCGCCGCGAATATGGCGGCAGCGCGACCGAGTTGGGGCGCCATTTTGCATGGGCTAATCTCGGCCGGCCAATGCCCGAAGGCGAACAGCCCGTCACCAAAATCGAACCGCTGCCGTGGATGACGGCGGCGCCGACGCGCGCCGTGCTGGCGGCGCTTGGGTCCGGAAATGCGCGCTTCGCCGGCGGGCCGGTTCGCGATGCGCTTCTGGGACGCGACGTCGTCGACATCGACATCGCCACGAGCCTTGAGCCGGAGGAGGTCATGCGGCGGCTTGCGGCGGCAGGTATCGCGGTCGTGCCGACGGGGCTCGCGCACGGCACCGTCACGGCAGTGATTGCGCCGCGCCATTTCGAGATCACGACCTTGCGCCGCGACGTCGAGACGTTCGGCCGCCACGCGCGCGTCGAGTTCACCGCCGATTGGGCCGCGGACGCGCGCCGGCGGGACTTCACCATGAACGCGCTCTATCTCGACGCGGCCGGCGCCGTGTTCGACCATGTCGGCGGGCTTGCCGATCTCCGCGCAGGCCGCGTGCGCTTCGTCGGCGACGCGCGCGAGCGCATTCGCGAGGACGTGCTGCGGCTTCTGCGCTTCTATCGGTTCAGCGCGCATTACGCCGCCGGACCCTTCGACGAGGATGGCCGCGCGGCCGCGCGCGAGCTCAAGGACCTGCTGCCGCGGCTCTCGGCCGAGCGCGTCGCCGCGGAACTGCTGAAGCTTCTTGCGGCGTCCGACCCGGCGGCGGCGTTGGCCCTGATGGCCGAGGATGGAGTTCTCGCCAGGATTCTGCCGGAAGCGCGCGGGCTCGCCCTCCTTGCCGCGCTCGTGCCGCTCGAGCCCGCGCCCGATCCGGTGCGGCGCCTCGCCGCCCTCGTCGCCGACGATGCGAGAAGCGCCGAAGCCGCCGCGCGGCGCCTCAAGCTCAAAACGAGCGAGCGAGCGCGCATCGTCGCGATTGCCGCACCGCCCTTTCCGGTCATGCTTTCCGGCGACGACGCGACGCAGCGCCGCGCGCTCTATCGACTGGGGGCCGCGCGCTATGCCGATCTCGTGCTCATGCGCGCTGCCGCCGAGGGCAAGGGCGCGCGCGCCACGGCGCTTCTCGCGTTCGCGGCGGCGTGGAAGAAGCCGCGCTTTCCCTTGAAGGGTGCCGACCTTGTCGCGCGCGGCTTGGCACCGGGGCCCGAGGTGGGCGAGCTTCTCGGCGCGATCGAACTATGGTGGGAGGCGGGCGACTTCCGCGCCGACCGCAAGGCAGCGCTCGCCGAACTCGAACGCAGGATGGGGCGGCATGGCTGAGCACGCGGACAGCAGATCGGCCGCAGCGCCGGGCACCCCCGCCGAAGTGCTGGCGGCGTTCTTCGCGCTCGGCCTGCGCTCGTTCGGCGGACCGGTTGCGCATCTCGGATATTTCCGCGCCGAGTTCGTAGCGAAGCGCCGCTGGGTCGACGAGGCGACCTTTGCCGATCTCATCGCGCTGACGCAGCTTCTGCCCGGCCCCGGCAGCAGCGAGCTCGGCATGGCGCTCGGCAATCTGCGCGCCGGCTTCTGGGGCGCAGCCGCGGCGTGGCTCGGCTTCACCACGCCGTCCGCGGTGCTGATGGTGCTGTTCGGCTATGGCGTGACGCGGCTCGGCGACATTGCCGGCGCGCCGTGGCTCCACGGGCTTACGATCGTCGCCGTTGCGGTCGTGGCGCAAGCCGTGTGGGGCATGGCGCGGAGCCTCGCGCCCGATCGCCCGCGCATGACGCTCGCGGTGGCAGCGGCCGCGATCGCGCTGACATTTCCGGGCACGGCAGGGCAACTCGGCGCGATCGCGCTGGGGGCGATCACCGGGTTCTTCCTGCCGGCGCCGGAGCGGCAGGACGCGCCGCCGCCTGTGGCACGCAGCCACTATGCCGGCGCCTGGACGGCGCTCGCGATCTTCGCCGTGCTGCTCGTCGGCCTGCCGCTTGTGGCCGATGCGACCGGGGCTCTGCCGCTCAAGGTGGCGGCGAGCTTCTATCGCTCGGGCTCTTTGGTGTTCGGCGGCGGGCACGTGCTGCTGCCCCTTTTGCAGGCCTCGGTCGTGCTGCCGGGCTGGGTCGGCAATGAGACATTCCTCGCCGGCTATGGCGCGGCGCAGGCATTGCCCGGGCCGGTCTTCACCTTCTCCGCCTTCCTCGGCACGGCGATCGGCGGCGTCCTTTATGCCGCGATCGCACTTGTCGCGGTGTTCCTCCCAGGCTTTTTGCTCGTCGTCGGCACGCTGCCGTTCATGAGCGCCTTCCGCGGCAACGCGCTCTATGGAAAAGCGTTGCGCGGCGTCAACGCGGCCGTCGTTGGGCTCGTGCTGGCGGCGCTCTACACGCCCGTGTGGACGAGCGCCATCACGAGCGCGCGCGACTTCGTACTCGCGCTCGTGGCTTTCCTGCTGCTGCTCTTCTGGCGCGTGCCGCCGTGGCTTGTCGTGTTCCTGGGCGCCGTCGCGGCGGAGACCGTCAGTCGATTTTCATGACGAGCTTCGGCACGTCGAGCTTGAACGAGGGATCAAGCTCGCGCTGCGCGTTGTAGTAGTTCTCGAGCTTCTTCAGCGAGACCGTGTCCGAGCGCTCGAAATAATTGATCTTCTTCAGGAAGTCGTACGACTTCGCGATGTCGTCGGGCGACATCTTGGTGACCTTGCCGAGGATGTCGACCGCCTCGGCCTTGTTCTTCTCGTCGTCGAACCATTTGATCGCGCCCGAATAGGCCACGAGATATTTCTTCGCGGTCGCCTTGTTGGCCTGGGCCCAGGCGCGGTTGACGAGCTCGACGGTGAAAGGAGTGTCCGGCGCGTATTGCGGCACGGTCCCGAGATTGACGAAGCCATGCGCCTCGGCGGTGAAGAGCTGCGGCGCGGTGATCATCGACGCGGCCGCGGCGCCTGACTCGAGCGCGGCAAAGCGCGCGGCCGTGGCGCCGGCGTAAACGAAATCGACGTCGCTGCGCTTCATGCCGTTGGCCGCAAGCATCTTGTTGAAATAGACCATCGTCGTGCCCTTGGCCTCGTCGACCGAGACGATATGGCCTTTCAAATCCTTGATGGTCTTGAATTGCTTGCTGGCCTCGAGCGCGTAGGGACCGACCTGGCCGTCGATGCGCACGATGGCGATGCCGGCGCCCGACGCAAAGGCGTACATCGGATCGGCGATGCCGGCTGCGATCGCCATCTTGGTCGAGCCGGCAGTCAAGGCCTGCAGCACCTGGGCATTCGACTGCGAATAGTTGAGATCGATCTTGAGCCCTTGCGCGGCGTAGAGGCCCTTGGCCTCGGCGATGTAGTGCGCCCACACGACCGCGTTGGCGCCGCCCACACCGCCGATTTCGAGCGTCTCTTCGGCGCGCGCGGCACTGCCCGCAACGAGCCCCGCCGCGATCAGCATCAGCGCCTGAAATTTCCGCATGTTCCCCTCCCCGCCGCGCCATCCGCGCGCGCTTCTTGCGCCAGTCTAACGCGCCGGCCCGCGCGACCGAGTGATTTTTTACCCGGGCCCGCGCCGGCCCACATTCTCGTAGGGCGTGCCGTCGCGATGCGTGTAGAGCGCGGGCTTGCGGCCGGGCGGCGACATCATGTCGAGATCGGAATAGAAGGCGCCGCTCTCGGCGACGCGCGTGCCGACCTCGAGGACGCGCGCCGGCGCGGCCGAGCGGTTCTGCAGGCAATGGCCGTTCGGGTCGCCCGCCTTGAAGCCGGCGCTGTCGCCCGCGCGCAGGATTTCCTCGCCGGCATCCGTCACCAGCACGACCTCGCCCGCGAGCACATAGACGAACTCGTCCTCGTGCGTGTGCCAGTGGCGCTGGCTCGACCAGGTGCCGGGCGGAAGCGTCAAAAGATTGACGCCGAACTGCGTCAATCCCGCTGTGTCACCGAGGCGCACACGCTCGCGCGCGCAGCACGGCTCATCGTAGGGCGGCGGATAAAGCGTGCCGATCACCGGCGCGAGCGTTGCGGCATCGATGCGTTTCTGCGCCATAGTCGACCTTCCCTTTCGTAGAACGGTACCTAATATGGCGATCATGGCGGGAACGCAAAAATTCCAGGTGGCCATCGCCGGCGCGGGCATCGCCGGGCTCTTCATGGCCGAGATGCTGAAGCGCGCGGGCATCCCATTCACCGTCTACGAGAAGGCGGACGAAGTGGGCGGCACGTGGCGCGACAACACCTATCCCGGCCTCTTCGTCGACGTGCTGTCGCGCCAGTACGAATTCCCGTTCCGGCCCAACTACGACTGGTCGCGGAAATATGCGCCCGCCGCAGAGATCCAGGCCTACATCAAGCAGGTCGCGGACGAGCGCGACTTGCGCAAATACATCCGCTTCAACGAGGAGATCGTCTCCGCGCGCTTTGAGGGCGGGCGCTGGCATCTCAAGACGGCGAAGGGCGAGGCGCTCGCCGCCGACGTGTTCGTCGCCGCGACCGGATTCCTCAACCACCCGCTCTATCCCGCGATCGACGGGCGCGAGAGCTTCGCCGGGCCCTCGTTCCACTCGGCGCGCTGGGACCACGGCGTGCCGCACAAGGGCAAGCGTTGGGGCGTCATCGGCTCCGGCTGCAGCGGCGTGCAGATCACCGAGGCGCTTGCGTGGGAGGATGTCGAGGTCACGCAGTTCATCCGCCGCGCGCAGTGGATCCACATTCGCGAGAATCCAGAGACGAGCCTCTGGCAGCGGCTCTCGCTTCGGCTGCCCGGCGCCTATCGCAAGGAGCAGCAACGGCTCTGGCAATTCATCAACGTGATGGACCGCTGGCGCCTTGTGCCCGGCCCGCAACGCGAGGCGATGGAACGCGAGTTTGCCTCATATCTTGACGTCATTAAGGACGCCGAGCTCAAGGCGAAGCTCACGCCCGCTTACAAGCTCGGCTGCACGCGCATCCCGAAATCCGACCAGAACTACTACGTCGCGGTGCAGCGCCCGAACGTCACGGTCGAGAACCGGCCGATCCGCCGCATCGTGCCACAGGGGATCGAACTCGCGGACGGCACGCTCTGCCCGCTCGACGTGCTTGTCTATGCCACGGGCTTCGACACGCACGCCTATATGCGACCGATGAATGTCGTGGGGCTCGACGGCGCCACCATCGAGGAGGCGTGGAAGGAGCGGATCTATTCCTGGGGCGGGATCGCGCTGCCGCGCTTCCCGAACCTCTACATGCTTTATGGGCCGTTCAGCCCGGTCAACAACGTGCCGGTGCCGTTGGGGCTCGAGCAGGAGATCGGCGCCATCCTGCGCCTCATCGAACTGGCGCGCGACGAGCGCGTGGCGATCGCGCCGACCGAAGTCGCGACGCAGAAATTCGTGGCGCGGCTTGATGCGGCCTTCCCCGGCACGGTCTGGGTCGGCTGCAAGAACTGGTACGCCGACAAGCACGGCACGCCGATCCTGTGGCCCTTACCGCAGGACGCGCACCGCGACTTCTTCATGTCCGTCGCGCGCGAGGACCTGCAGCTCATTCCGGTATAAAACGCGCTGTCATTGCGAGGGGCCGAAGGCGACGAAGCAATCTTCCTGAGATTGCTTCGTTGCGCTCGCAATGACAGACGAAAAGGGCACGAAACACGGACGGCGTGCCGTCGCCCCCTCACCCTGCCCTCTCCCCGAGGGAGGGGGTTGTGCGGGCGCTAAGGCCACGTCACTTCGGGCGGGAGCGACATCAGGATCGCCTCGACATTGCCGCCGGTCTTGAGGCCGAAGAGCGTGCCGCGGTCGTAGAGCAGGTTGAACTCGACATAGCGCCCGCGCTTCCTGAGCTGCTCCCGGCGCTCGGCCTCGGTCCAGGGCTCGAACATGCGCCGGCGCACGAGCGCGGGATATATCGCGAGGAACGCCTCGCCCACATCCTTGGTGAAGGCGAAATCGCGCGGAAAATCGCCCGTGTCGAGATAATCGTAGAAGACGCCGCCGGCGCCGCGCGGCTCGTTCCTATGCTTCACGAAGAAATATTCATCGCACCACGCCTTGAAGCGCGGGTAGTACGCCGGATCGTGGCGCGCGCAACAGGATTCGAGTGCGCGGTGGAAGTCGGCGACGTCGTCGGCCTGCACCACGAACGGCGTGAGATCGGAGCCGCCGCCGAACCAGCCCTTGGTCGTGCGGATGTGGCGCGTGTTGAGGTGGACGGCCGGAACGCGCGGCGAGCGCAGATGCGCGACGAGCGAGACGCCGCTCGCCCAGAAGCGCGGATCATGCTCGGCGCCCGGGATCTGGGCGCGGAACTCGGGCGCGAACTCGCCCCACACGGTCGAGACATTGACGCCGACCTTTTCGAACACGCGGCCACGCATCATCGCCATGACGCCGCCGCCGCCCCCTTCGCGCTGCCACGGCGTGCGCACGAACCGGCCGGCCGCGCCGCCCGCGGGATTGGCCGCGGCATATTCGTCCTCGAGCGCCTCGAAGATGCCGCAGATGCGGTCGCGCAACTCCTCGAACCACGCGGCTGCGCGCTCCTTCTCGGCGGCGGCCGTGGCAAGATTGCCGGTCATCAACCCTCCGTCTCCGCCAGAAGCCCGGTCTGGCGCAGCGCCTCGGCCAGCACGATCGCGGCCGCCGTGGCGACGTTGAGCGAACGTGCGCCCGCCACCATCGGGATGCGGAGGCGCGCATCCGCCAACGCATGAACCTCGGCGGGTGCGCCGGCGCTCTCGCGCCCCAAGAGCAGCGTGTCGTCGGCGCGGAACGTGAAGCAATGATATGCCACGGGCCCCGTCGTCGTCAGCAGCAGGAGCCGGCCGGCGCCGCGCACGGCCAGGAAGCGCTGCCACGACTCGTGGCTCGTGAGCGCCGCGCGCGCGGCATAATCGAGGCCCGCACGCTTGAGGCGCCGGTCGTCGAGGACGAAGCCCACGGGCCCGATCACATCG
>Ga0335081_10002137_pt1 | contig 31017 bp, 26 predicted proteins | sample Lox_Sample_35_FD_206713 | JGI IMG/M metagenome (GOLD analysis project Ga0335081, IMG submission 206713) | Soil microbial communities from Loxahatchee National Wildlife Refuge, Florida, United States - Lox_Sample_3.5 | ecosystem: Environmental > Terrestrial > Soil > Wetlands | place: USA...
CGGAGCGTCCTGTGGAGCGCATCGTAGCGCACGCCGCAGTAGTCGTCGTAGTAGTTCCGGATGAACTCCGCGAGACTCCACGCCTGCGAGAATGTCCCGGAGAGGCGGGGCTCCGATTCACCGGCGTGGGGGAGCGCATCGAGCAGTTCCGGGAGCGTTCCGGCTGCCCCCCTGTCGAGCGCCAGGTGCACGTTCCCCCCGGTCAGGCGCCAGGCGATCTCCTCTCCCCCCGTGCGTGCGAGGAGCGAGATGAGCGGCCCTTCAAGCCATGTCCAGACAGTGCCGTTGTGGTACGCGGCATCCTTGGGATACAGGCCGGGGGCCACGTGAAAGGGATGAAACGCGCTGTCGTCCTGCACGAGCGACGCGACGCCCCATGGATACGTGAGCCGGGAGACGACGCGGTCGATCATCGCGTCCCGCTCCCCGTCGTCGAGGAGCGGCGCGCTGAACATCTGGTTCGGGCGGAGCGTCATGTCCGGCGTCCCGTCGGCTTTCAACCTGTCGGCGATCTCTTCTCCCCGGAGGAAGTGCCGGCGAAAATTCTCCTTCAGGCGGAGCGCCGCCTCATGCCAGCGGCGCGCGGAAAAGACGTCGCCCACCTGCGTGGCGTAGTATTCCCCCGTCCGGAGTTGTTCCCACCAGAGCGCCTGGATGTCGCACGCCCGGTTCCCCCGCGGGCTCCACGGCCCGTCCGGGCCGGCGGCGTCCATCCATGTCTCCGCGTCGCCGTGCGTGAGGAAGCCGAGCGAGTCGGTGTGGTAGCGAAGCGTCCCCTCAATCGAACGGAGTATCACCGGGTACTCCAGGAGCGGGAACCGGCCGTCGCCCGACCGCTCGGCGTATTCCCTGACCATCATGACGAACCGCGGTGTCCCGTCCGCCGTGTTGTACGCAGTGTCGGTGGATGTCACGCGGTTGGGGATCCTCCCGTAGTCGGTGGAAAGCGAATCGCGCTGCTGGAATGAAGCGAAAAGCGAGAGTATCCTTCGAGACTCGCTGAACCGTCCCGTGACCAGCGCCGCCCCTGGAAGCGCGATGAACGTGTCGCGTCCCCAGTAGTCGGCAAACCAGGGAAGACCCGCGTAGATCCCGCCCCCCCTCACCGTGAGAGCGTCCAGCGAGAGAACCGCCCAGGAGAGCGCCTGCGTGTAGCGTTCGTCTGCGGTCCGGATTCCGCACGAGGCGAGGAGTGCCTCCATGTGCCCGCGCCTCTCGCGGGCACGGCGCGGCGCGCTCTCTGCGACGCGCCGCGCAAGCTCAAGGGCGAGTTCCGGGGAATCGCCGACTGCAAACACCGCAGTGTGGAGCCGGGCATGGGGCGCGATGAGCGCCCCCGGCGTGAACGATGCTCCATGGACGCCCGGGGCGCTGTCGGGGACGCCCCCCGGCAGATACGCGCAGAGCCAGGCGGGGTAGTTTTCCGCCCGCGTCCTTCCCCCGTGGCCGGAGGCCGCCGCCAGGAGAGCGGAGGCTTCCGCACGGCACGAGTATGTCCCCCGCGGAAGCAGCGCCCTGAGGGCAAGTTCGACCGGGCGCGCCGATGCGATCGTGAGAACGATCGCGTCGGCGCTGTCTACGGGATGGAGCTCTTCCGTTATGCCCTCAGGGTAGACGCGCCTCAGGAAGTCCGGGAAGACCGTCGATGAGGCGCCGGCACGGTCAAGGGGGCGGCCATCGACGGCGACCTCGAAGTCTTCCATGAACCTGTGCCCCTCCACCGTCAATCCCTCCCACCCGGTCTCGGGCCCGTGTGATGTCCATCCGTCAACGAACGCCCCCGTCCCGTTTGTGTAGCAGAACTGCCGGGGGGTCTCGCCCGCGGCAATGCCGAGCGCGTCGAGGGGGGAGCGTCCGCCTCCCGTGGCGGGGTGGGGGGAAGCGGCTGCGGCGAGAAGGAGGACCGCCATCCGGGTGCGGGACGTCATCGTACCCCCCAGAACGTGGTCAGCAGCCGGCGGAGCCGGCCTGTCCAGTTGAGCCAGTTGTGAGACTCCGGCACCTCGTCGTATGTCACGTCGTACCCTTTCTCCTTCAGCAGGTCGCGCACACGCCGTGAGCGTTCCCCGGCGTCGTGGATCGTCCCCGTGGCCAGGTAAAACTTCGTCCGGCCCCCCGGGGTATTCCGGATCATCGCAATCACCGAATCCCCGTCCCACTGGTAGGAGGGGGAAAGGGCGCCGCAGAGCCCGAACGCGTCGGGCCGGGTGAGCACCGCGTACGTGGCGATGAGCCCTCCCATCGACGAGCCGATGATGGCGGTGCCGGCGGCGTCCCCCCTGGTGCGGTAGCGTGTGCGGATAAGCGGCCGGAGCTCGTCGGCCAGGGCCGAAACGTACGCGTCGTTCAGCGCGTACTCCGTCATGCGCGAGTTTGCACCGGCGGCGCCGTCGCGCGGATCGACGAATACCGCGACAACCCCGCCGAGTGAACCGCCGGCGATCAGGTTGTCAAGGACGACGTTCGCGTGCGCGAGTTCCAGGTACTCCCCCCCGTCGGTGACGAACATGACGGGGAATGGGGGGACGCTTCCCCCCCCCGGGGCGTACACGATCACGGGGATTCGCCTCTGGAGCTTCCGGCTCATGAATGATATCGTGTCCAGGCGGGTGGGCCTGACCCGGGGGCGGGGGACCGACTCCGCGGGGAAGACGTAGCGGGGCATCCGCACTTCGGAGTTCTCGCCAAAGCCCCCGCGCGCTCTCAGCGCGTTCAACGGGTCGAGTATCCAGGAGGAGTCGACGACCAGTTTGTATTCGCAGCGGGCGGCCCCGTCCAGGCGCCAGGTGAGCGCGCGGAGCGTCGTGCCCCCCACGCGGCGCATTTCCCCGGCGCGCGGGTCCCACCCGTCGGCATCCCCGGCGACGAAGGCGCGTCGCCCGGCGCCGCGGTAGAGGAACGTGACCGTCGAGTCGTCGTGCAGCGGGACGCCGGAAGCGCGGACCCGCTCCACGAGCGCGTCCACCTCCCGCTCCCGCAGGGCGCTGTCGGCGATCGATGCGACGCGCGCCGCGAATGACGCGAAGCTCTCCGCCGGCAGCTCTCCGCAGCCGGCCTCTGGCGCCGTGAGCATCCAGGCGAACAACGCGACGCAGGGAAGGCAGTGGCGCGGCATTCCGGTGTCCCGTCTCTCAGTGGAAGAGGATCGGCAGGAGGAAATAGGCCGCGCTCATGCCGGCGATGATCAGGCAGACCATCGATCCCGCCGCCCAGAAGAACATCTTGAGGTCGCCGTCCTTCTCGCCCGCAACGCGGAGAGCGCGGCGGAACATGAGGACTGTGCCGGCTGTTGCCAGGAGCGCGATCGAGGAGAATGCGACGAGGAGGATGAGATCGAGTCTCGCCATGGTTGAATATAGCAATTCGGAGCGTGAAAAGGAGCGGGCGGTTGCAGTTCACCGGCGCAATGTCTACATTGATCGCATCGGCACGGGCGGTGTACCGCGCCTGGTGCGGTCGCCACCCACGGTCGGGAGGTCATTCATGGCTGGCTCCGGCAGGCGGGGCATACTCGTCGTCGAGGACGATACGGATCTCCGCCAGCTGTTCAGTCTCATGCTCAGCGCCGCGGATTTTGACGTGTATGAGGCGGCAGACGGGCCCACCGGTCTCCGCGTGCTGGAAGACAACCCCGAAGCAATTCACCTGGTCTTCACCGACCTCGGCCTTCCCGGCCTGGGAGGGGTCGAGCTGATCACGCGCGTGCGTGCCGCCCGCCCCGGCGTGAAGATCATCGGCACGAGCGGGCTCGGTTCGGCGGGCGTCAGAGAGATCGTTCTCGGGGCGGGCGCGGACGAATTCTTCCCCAAGCCGTTCGCGATCGCGGACGTGATTGAGAAAGTGAAAACGCTGACGCGATGAAGAGCGCGACAGAGTACCTCTGGTTCGACACCGCCCGGAAGCGCGAGTACATCAACATCACAGAGCGGGTGCGCGAGGTCGTGCGCGGAAGCGGCATCGCAGAAGGGATGGTGCTTGTCTCCGCGATGCACATCACGGCCGGCGTGTACGTCAACGACGCCGAGGACGGCCTCATCCAGGATATCGACGACTGGCTGGAACGCGTCGCCCCGTTCGACGCGCACTACCGCCACCACCGGACGGGGGAGACGAACGGCGACGCCCACCTGAAATCCCTCCTGGTGCACCACGAGGTGATCGTGCCGGTGACCGCCGGGGACCTCGACCTTGGTCCCTGGCAGCAGGTGTACTACGCGGAATTTGACGGGCGGCGCCGCAAACGCGTCATCATCAAAGTGATGGGGGAGTAGCCCCGCAGCCGCGGGAGGTGCTCCGCCCCGAGGTCACCACAACAGACAGGCTGGTCATGAAGCGTCTCATGATGGTTCTGGTCTCCGCGCTGGCCGCGGGGGCCCCGCTCGCGGCGCGCGCGCAAACGCTGCCGGCCCGCGACCCCGTACACCTGACGTTCGACGTTGCCCGGTTCCGGGGAGCGGACGATTCCACGTCGCTCGTCGAAGTCCACTATGCCGTCAACAGGGACGGGCTCACGGTCTCCCGCGACAGCACGGGGTGGACCGGCGGCGCCGATATCACGGTCCTGGGCAGGGCGCACGACACGCTGGCGTTCGGCGACCGGTGGCTCGTCCCGGCACGCCTCGCCGATACCGCGGGAGAGGCGCGCGGGATGAACCTGGTGGGGGTCTACCAGGTGCAGCTCAGGAAGGGGAACTATACGCTGAAGATGATCTGCCGCGACCGGCTGGCGCCGTCGCGCTCCGACAGCGTCGTCGCGCCGCTCGTCGTCGTCCCTCCCGCCGCCGACAGGGTGGCGCTCAGCGACATCGAGTTCGCCGCTTCCATCAGGCAGGGGGGAAAGGGGGGGCCCTTCTTCAAGAACACGCTGGAGGTGATCCCCGATGTGGGCGGGCTCTACAACGAGACGCAGCTCTGCTTCTTTTACCTGGAGGTCTACAATCTCCTCCTGGGGGAGGACAGGAGCGACTACGCGGTCCACACGGTCGTCTATGACGCGGTGGGGAAGGAGATCGTCACGCGCGAGCGGCAGCGCAGGAGGGCCGCCGAATCCACGGTCCTGGTGGATCAGATTCCCGCCGCGCGGTTCAGGAGCGGCACGTATTCGCTGGTCGTGTCCCTGACGGATTCCGCAAAACGGGTGATGGCGCAGACCTCGCGGAAGTTCTTCGTGTTCAACCAGACGCTGGGGGTCGACTCCACGCTCCTGACCCTCGGCTCGTCGCTCCCGATGGCGGTGTACGCCACGATGGAGGAGCCGGAACTGGACCGCGATTTTCGCTGGTCGCGCTACGAGTTGACGGACGCCGAGCAGGCGCAGTACAAGCAGCTGAACGGGCTGGACGTGAAGCGGAAGTTCCTTTCCGACATCTGGCGCCGCAGGCCGCCGGGGGCGCGCGAAGTCTACATGGCGCGCGTGGAGCATGCCAACGAGAATTACGGGATGCTCGGCCGCGAAGGGTACCGCACCGACAGGGGGCGCGTGTACATCGTCTACGGTCCTCCCGACGACATCGAGAGGCATCCGAACGAATCGGACACCAAGCCGTACGAAGTCTGGACGTACAACAACATCCAGGGGGGCGTCGAGTTCGACTTCCTGCAGCGAATCCAGGGAGCGGATTATGAGCTCGTCAATTCCACGCATCGCAACGAGCTGCACGACGCCAACTGGATGCAGTACGCGCAACAGTCCAACTGAGCCCGGAGCGCCGGGCGCGACCCCTCGATGCTGCTGCGCACGCTGAAGAGCTTCATCGAATACCTCTTCTTCATCCCGGTGAACTTCGTCGCCCGGCGCTGCTCCTTCAGGAGCGCTGGGCGGCTGGGGTGGGCCATGGGGGGGTTCGTCTGGCGCCGGATCCCCTACCGCAGGGACGTCAGCATCGGGAACCTCCGCCTCGCGTTCCCCGCGATGAGCGCCGGCGAAATCGACGCGATCGCCGAGCGTGCCTACCGGGGGTACGGCCGGGCGCTCATGGAGCTCCTCTGGTCGGGCGGCGCGGGAGAGGAGGAGCTGCGCAGCGTGATGACGCTCGGGAACCCCGCCGTGCCCCTCGGGGCGCTCGCGCGGGGGAAAGGGCTGATTCTTCTCTCCGGCCATTTCGGCGCGTGGGAATTCGTGGTGACGTCGCTGGCGCTCCTGCTCGGACACCCGGTCACGGCCGTCGCGCAGCCGCAGCGGAACCGCTTCATCGACAGGGTCATTACCGCGAACAGGAACAGGTTCGGCAGCGGCACGGTCACGATGCACCGCGCTCCCCGGGAGGCGATCGCGCTTCTGCGCGCGGGGAGGATCGTCGCGATGCTGGGTGATCAGAGCGGGCCCAGGGAGTCGATCTTTATCGACTTCTTCGGCCGCCCGGCGGCCACGCACAGGGGCGCCGCGGCCTTCAGCCTGAAGTGCGACGCTCCCATCGTCATGTTCTTCATCCTCCGGCAGGAGGACGGCACCTATCGCGTGACGTTCGAGGAAGTGGACCGCACGGGACTTCCCGCGCGGGGGGAAGCCGGCATCGTGGAGCTGACCCGCCGCCATGCGGCGATCCTTGAACGGTACATCCGCGCGCACCCCGATCACTGGCTCTGGATGCACCGGCGGTGGAAGCACACCGCCTACTACGAGGCACTGGCGGGATCGGCGAAAGAGCGGGAGGCGGCGGGGGAGGGCGTATGACGGCGGATCCCCGCTCCATCCTGGTGGTGCAGACGGCGTTCGTCGGAGACGTGATCCTGACGCTGCCGCTCATGCAGGCCCTGCACGAGCGGTTCCCCGGAGCCCCGGTCACCGCCGTCACAGTTCCCTCGGCCGTCGACGTGGTCGCCTCCCATCCGGCGGTCGCGCGCGTCCTCCCGTACGACAAGCGGGGCATCGACCGGGGGATTGCGGGCCTGGCGCGGATGGCCGCGCGGCTCCGCGCCGCGCGCTTCGACGTCGCGCTGATCCCCCATCGCTCGCTGCGCAGCGCGCTCCTTGCCGCCCTCGCGCGTATTCCCGTCCGCATCGGATTCGACAGGAGCGCGGGGAGGCTCCTCCTCACGCAGAGCGTTCACTACGCGGGCGGGGATCACGAAATCCTCCGCAATCTCGCGCTGGCCGCTCCCATGGGGCTCGCCCCCGGCGGAATGCCGCTCCCCGTGCTCCACCCGGGAGAGGCGGACCTCCGTTCGGTGGACGCGTTCCTCCGGCAGCTCCCGGGGGGGATTGACCGTCCGCGCATCGCGGTCGCGCCCGGATCCGTATGGGCGACGAAGCGGTGGCCGGAGGAAAACTATGCGGCCCTGATCCGCCTCATCCTGGAACGGGAGATGCCCGTAGTGCTCGTCGGCGGGCCCGGGGACAGGGAGCTTTGCGCGCGGCTTGCCCGGGCGGCGGGGAGTCCCCTCCTCGCCGACGCCTCGGGTCGCTTTTCCCTCACCGGGTCCGCCGCGCTCATCGCGCGCTGCCGCGCGCTCGTCGCCAACGACAGCGCGCCCGTCCACATGGCGGTCGCCGTGGGAGTCCCGGTGATCGCCCTCTTCGGGCCGACGGTTCCCGCGTTCGGGTTCGCCCCGGCCGGCCCGCGCGATATCGTCGTGGACGCGGGGCACATTGACTGCCGTCCCTGTTCCATCCACGGCGGGAACCGCTGTCCCACGGGAACGTTTGATTGTATGAGGCGCATCGCGGTCGCCCGCGTGCTGGAAGAGGTCCTGGCACGCGCCTCATGAGCGTCCCTGCGGCGTCACCCCGCACGTCAACGAGGAGGCAATCACCATGGCATTGCGGCTGAACGTCGATCTGCTCGCCCCGGGGGACCGTGTGCTCATGCTGGCGGCGGAAGTGATCCAGGCGGGGGGCGTGATCGTCTACCCGACGGACACGCTCTACGGGCTCGGGGCGAACGCCTGGAACCCGGAGGCGGTCGCGCGGCTCCACCTCGTAAAGCGGCGCGAGGAGCCGAAGCCGACGCTCGTCCTGGTGCATGATGCGGCGGAAGTCGCCGCACTGACCGATGAAATCACCGAGGGGGCGCGGGCCCTCATGGCGTCGCTCTGGCCCGGGGCCCTGACGCTCCTGTTCCGCGCGGCGCCCCACGTGAGCACGGCGCTCACCGCGGGAACCGGGAAGATCGGCGTCCGCCTCCCGGCAAGCGCATTCTGCACGCGCCTCTGCGCGCTGGCGGGGTGTCCGGTGACCTCAACGAGTGCGAATATCTCCGGCTCGGCTCCCCTGTCCCGGGTGGCGGAGATCGAGAAGGCGGTCGGCCCTTCCGTCGACCTGTTTGTCGACGGCGGGCCCCTGGAGGGGACGCTGCCGTCGACCGTCGTCGACGCCACGGGTCCCGTCCCGCGCCTGGTGCGCGAGGGGGTCATCTCCCGCGACCGAATTGAGCGCATCGTCCCCACAGCACTTGGATAGAGCCGCCATGAAGAGATGCCTCCTCTGTCTCCTGACGCTTGCCGTCCTCTCAGTCCTGCAGTCCCGCGCCCAGGAGCCGCCGGCGGATGTCCGCCAGGCGCTCCTCGACCTGGGAAACGACTGCGTGCTGATGGACCTCTCCGCGCACCCGGACGACGAGGACGGCGCGTCGCTTGCCTACTACAGGATGAAGGAGGGCGTCCGCACATACTCCATCCTCTTCACGCGGGGGGAGGGGGGGCAGAACGAAAAGGGGCCGGAGCTCTACGAGGAGCTGGGCGTCCTCCGTTCGCAGGAGACCCGCGAGGCCGGCGCCGTGCTCGGGACGGAGGTCCATTTCCTGAACTTCCTGGACTTCGGGTACTCGAAGACGGCGACGGAGACGTTCCAGAAATGGGGAGGAGAGGAAGAAGCGATCCGCCGCCTGGTGTACGTCATACGGAAATACAAACCCGACGTCCTCTTCACCAATCACAATACGATCGACGGCCACGGGAACCACCAGGCGGTCGCGGTCACCGCGATCGCCGCGTTCGATCTCGCCGCCGATTCAACGTACCGGCCGGAGCAGCTGCGCGACCCCGGCGTCACGCTGTGGCAGCCGCGCAAGCTCTTTTTCAGGTCGTTCGGCCGGTTTGAGAGCGTGGCCGACGTGTCGAACGACATTAACGCGATCGATCCAGCCAGGGGGTTGTCGTACCTGGACATCGCCCTGGAGGCACTCCGCAAGCACAGGACGCAGGGGATGGAGCGCGCAAATCTCCGCGCCTTCACGCGCGGGAAAAGCCTGTACAGGCTCGTCCGCGCCAACAGCCTCTACGAACCGGACAGCGCGTCGTTCTTCTCCGGGATCGATTTCTTCCGCGATCCCGCCCTGGCGCCCCTCGCCCCCGTGCGGCGGCTCCTGGACGGGGTGCGCGAGGGGATGGACCGCGGCGCGATGCTCGCGGTGCTCTCGCGGGCCGTCGCCTCGTGCGATTCGCTCAGCGCCGGAGGGGGACTCTCCGTCCTTGGCCGCAGGATGCTCGCCCACTGGGAGGATGACGCCGCGCGGCTTGCCGCCGCGCTCTGCGGGATCAGCGTGTCGATGCGGCCGGCCGACACGGTTCTCGTCGCCCGCCAGAGGGTGGACTGCGTGCTCAGCGTCGCCTCGCGCGACTGCACGCTGGGGGGCGTGCACTGGACGTTCGACGTTCCCCCGGGATGGGTGATCGATCCCCGCCCCGACGCCTCCCCGGAGTTTTCCGCCCGCGCAGACTCGCGCGTCTATACGCTCACCGTGGGGGAGGGGGCGCAGACGACGCTCCCGCGCACCGTGACGCAGTACCGGTCGATCGAGGGACGGCAGGAGGTGAGCGCCACCGTGGACCTTTCGCTGGACGGGCATCACGCCCGGTTTCACACGTCCCCCTCGATCGAGATTGCCCCGTCGCTCATCGTGGAGGCCGACCCCCCGGTGGTGTCGATACTCCGCTCCCGCCTCGGCGAGGGATTCCAGCTCGGGTACCGGATCAGGAACTTTCTGCCGCATAAGACCGCCGGGAGGATCGGCATCAAGGCTCCCTCCGGCTGGACCGCGGAGAATGCCCCCTTCGTCATCGAAGCCGAGGATTCCACGGCCTCCGGTACCCTCCGCGTCCGTCCGCCGGCGGACGCGCCCGCCGGCGTCACCACGATCCACCTCTGGACCGACCTGGCCCAGGTGCCCGTCACCGTCCACGTGATCGACGCGGCGATCGATGGCGGCGTCCGCGTCGGCGTCATTCGGAGCCAGGACAACACGATCGAATCCGCGAGCGCGGCGCTGGGGGCCGAGACGCACCTGATTTCGGACGACGAGCTCCGTTCGGGGGCGCTCTCACGGTACACGACCATCGTCGTGGATATCCGCGCCTACCTCCTGCGCGAAGCGCTCCGGGAGAACAACGGGAGGCTCCTCGAGTACGTCCGGCAGGGGGGGAATCTGCTTGTCATGTATCAGCGCGACAGGGAGTGGAAACCGGAATATGCTCCCTTCCCGTTCCGGATCGGGACCCGGAGAGTGTGCGTCGAGGAAGCGCCCGTGAGTGCTCTTCTCCCCGGGAACCCGCTGCTGAACGTCCCCAACCGGATCAGGCCCGCCGACTGGGACGGCTGGATCCAGGAGCGGGGGCTCTACTTCCCCGCCGAAGTCCCCCGCGAATACGTGCGCCTGGTTTCCACCGCGGACCCTGACGAAACGCCCCTGGACACCGGTTGGATTGTCGCCCCCTGCGGGCGCGGCTCCTACATGTATACGTGCTTTGTCTGGTACCGCGAGCTCAAGGACGGGAACCAGGGCGCGTACCGCTGTTTTGCGAACATGCTGTCGTATCCCTTCCACCGCCCCGCCATGCCATGAAGCGCCTCCTGGTCCCCCTGACGGGGATCATCCTGGCCGGCTGCGCACCCGGCACGAAACGCGAGATCGTCGTCTATTCCCCCCACGGGAAAGAAATGCTCTCGGCGTTTGCCCGGAGCTACGAAGCCGCCAACCCGGCCGATGCGGTGCACTGGCTTGACATGGGCTCGCAGGATGCCTTCGACAGGGTGCGCACGGAGAAGGAGAACCCCCAGGCGGATATCTGGTGGGGGGGCCCGATGACGGCATTCGCCAGGGCGGAGCATGAGGGACTCCTGGCGCGTTACGTCCCCTCGTGGGACAGCGTCGCCGATCCCTCGCTCCGGAGCCCGTCCAGGGAGTGGTACGGGACGTTCCTCACGCCCGAAGTTATCATGTACAACAGGGAGAAGATCGATTCTTCCGAGGCGCCGCGCGACTGGGACGATCTGCTCGCACCCGCCTGGAGGGGGAAGATCGTGATACGCTCTCCGCTCGCCTCCGGGACGATGCGGATCATCTTCTGCTCCATGATCATGCGCCAGCTCGCCAGAGGCGGCACCGTGGCGACGGGCCTGGACTGGCTCAGGCACCTGGACGCGAATACGAAGACATATGCGGCGGACCCCACGCAGCTCTACATCGCGATCGCGCGCCAGGAGGGCCTCCTCACGCTCTGGGATCTCCCCGACGTGATGCTCCAGGCCGAAGTCCACGGCGAGCCGTTCGCGTACGTCGTCCCCGCGGGGGGGACACCGGTCATCACGGACGGCATCGCCATCGTGAAAGGGGCTCCCCACCCGGAAGCGGCGGCGCGCTTTTACGAATTCGTCACTTCCCGTTCCAGCATGGTGAGGCAGGCGAGGGAGTTCTTCCGCATTCCCGCCCGGAAGGACATCCCCCCGGCAGATCTGCCGGCCTGGATGAGGCCGGGAGGTTACCGTGCGCTCCCCCTCGACGTCGACACGCTCGCGCTCCACGAGAAAGAGTGGATGCGCGACTGGGACGAGACCGTCCGCGGACGCGGGGCGGGGGGAAGTTAGGGATGTCATCGCTCACGCTCACGGGGATCTCCCGCGCGTTCGGGGCGTTCGAGGCCGTTCGCCCCACGACGCTGGAAATCGCTTCGGGAGAATTTTTCGCCGTGCTCGGACCGAGCGGGTGCGGCAAGACCACGCTGCTTCGCCTGATCGCCGGGTACGAGCCTCCGGACGCAGGCACGATCGCCCTCGACGGGGTGGACATCACGAAGGCCTCCCCGCGCGAGAGGGGGATCGGGATGGTCTTCCAGAACTATGCCCTGTTTCCCCACATGAACGTCTTCGACAACGTGGCGTTCGGGCTCCGGGCGCGCCGGGTGAGCGGGTCGTCCGTGGCGGCCCGCGTTGCGGCCGCGCTGAGGAGCGTGAAGATGGAGGGGAAGTCCTCTTCCCCCGTCACCGCCCTGAGCGGCGGGGAGCAGCAGCGCGTCGCCGTGGCGCGCGCGCTCGTCCTCTTGCCCAGGCTCCTCCTGTTCGACGAGCCCCTCTCCAACCTGGACGCCGCACTCCGGGTGGAGACGCGCGACGAGATCCGCGAGCTCCAGCGTTCCACCGGGATCACCACAGTCTATGTCACGCATGACCAGGGTGAGGCGATGGCCCTTGCCGATCGCATGGCGGTCATGCAGGGGGGAAGCGTCGAACAGTCCGGGACGCCGGCAGAGCTGTACGATGCGCCCGCGACGCCGTTTGTCGCGTCGTTCCTGGGGGGTGCCTCGCTCATCGAAGGGGATCTCTCCGCCGACCGCACGTTCCGTGCTGCCGGGGGGATCGCACTCCGCGTTCCTGCCGCCGTGCGCGCACCGGCGCCCGGGCCGGTCACGCTGGCCGCGAAGCCCGAGGGAGTCGCCGTCCTGAGAGGGGACGGGGGGGAGATCGCGGCCACGGTCATTGCGGCGGAGTACACGGGGTTCACGACCGCCTACAGGCTCGGTGCGGGGGAGACTCCCCTGAAGGCGCTCGAAGTGAGCGGCGCCCCTGGTGCGGGCGCTCAGCCGGGGGCGCGCGTCAGCCTCCGGCTCGACTGGACACACTGCGCGCTCTACGCGCGATGAGCAGACACTCACTCCGGGCGCTGCTCCCCTGGGCGGCACTGGCCCCCGTCTTCGCCCTTGTCGTGCTCTACCCGATGTGCGCGACGATCGTGCAGAGCCTGCACGCGGGGGGGGCGCTGTCGCTGGCCAACTACCGTGCGCTGGTCGACCCCGCCGACCGGGCCAACATGGAAGCCGTCGGCAACTCGCTCACCGTGTCGCTCCTCTCCGTGCTCTTGAGCGGGGCGCTGGGCCTCTTCCTGGCGTTCGTCTTCACGCAGTTCCGCTTTCCGCTCCGGGGCGTGCTGGGGCGGCTGGCGGTGCTCCCCGTGGCACTGCCTCCGCTGGTCGGTGTGATCGCGTTCCTGTTCGTCTTCGGCGAGACGGGGATCATCCCGCGCGGCCTCCAGCTCCTCACGGGCTCCTCGTCGGCGATGCTCGCCGCCGGCGGCGTGTCCGGGATCCTCCTCGTCCACGTCTATTCGTTCCATGTCTATTTCTACCTCTTTGCCTCGGCCGGACTCCGCTCGCTCGACGCGTCGGCGCTGGAAGCTGCCGAGGGGCTGGGGGGAGGGTCATGGCGGACGTTCCGGAGCGTCGTGCTTCCCGCGCTCCGCCCGGGCCTCGTGGCGGCTTCCGCACTCACGTTCATGTCCAGCATGGCGTCATTCACCGCGCCGCTCCTGTTCGCGGGGGGAAAACACTTCCTGACGCTCGAGATATACTCGACCAAGCTGAACGGCGACCTCGATCTCGCGGCAGCCCAGTCGGTGCTCCTTACGTGCGTCTCGCTCCTCTTCTACCTGCTGCTGACGCTCGGACCGCCGCGGGGTGCGGCGTATGCGGGGAAGGGCGTCCGTCCCCCGGGCGTGCTCCGGACCGGCCCGCTTGCAAGGCGCCTGATGGTGGCATCGGCCCTGCTCGTGCTCGCGCTGGAGATGCTCCCCGTCCTGGCCATTGTCGCGCTTTCGTTCGCGCGGGAAGGGTCGTGGACTACCGGTTGGATTCCCTCGTCCTGGACCGGCGCCAACTACGCGGCATTTGTCGAGGACCCGGGGCTTCTCATTCCCCTGGGGAACTCGCTCGTCATGGCGCTCATCGCCCTTGCGGCCTCCCTCCTCTTCGGCGTCGCTGCCGCGGCCCTCGTCGCGGGGAGAAAGAACCGCATCGCGCGGGCCTGGTCGAACATCCTCCTGACGATGCCGTACGCCGTTCCCGGGACAGTGGTGGCGGTCTCGCTCATACTGGCGTTCAACAGGGAGCTCCTCGCCGGCGTCGTCCCGGTCCTCGTCGGCACGTTCTGGATTCTGCCCCTCGCGTATTTCGTCCGCGAGTATCCCGTGGTGGTCCGCTCGGTCGCCGCGGCGCTGGAGGGGATGGACCCCACGCTCATGGAAGCCGCAGCGGGACTCGGGGCGGGAGCGACGAGGCGTTTCCGTTTCGTCACGTTGCCGGCGATCCTCCCGGCGCTCGTCTCGGGGGGCGTGCTTGTCCTGATCGCGTCGCTCGGCGAGTTTGTCTCGTCCATTCTCCTCTACACGTACGCGAGCCGGCCCGTCTCCGTCGAGATACTCGCCCAGCTCCGCCTCTTCAATATCGGCACGGCGTCCGCAGAGGCCGTCATGCTGATGGGGATCATCCTGATCCTCCTCCGCGTCCAGGGAGGGTTGCTTGCATACGACCGGCGTTTTTCGTATGTTTTGTGACAGTTTGACCGTGCCCGTCACTGAGGAACACCCCCGCGCCAGGCGGGGACGTCCGCGTCCGTAGCTCAATTGGATAGAGCGTTGGCCTCCGGAGCCAAAGGTTTCGGGTTCGACTCCCGACGGGCGCACGAGTGCCACAATTCACACACACACACTGCCCGAGGAACCGCTCCCGCGATGCTCCGTCCGAAAAAGAAGATCTCCCGGAAAGAACTCAAGGAAGACACGCTCATCACCTGGTACGTGAAGGCGAGGACGCTGTATGACGCCAACAAAAGGACCGTCAGCATCGCGTTGACGGTGATCGTGGTGGCCGTCGGGGCGCTCCTCATGTACCTGAAAAACCGCGCGGACAACAACGAGAATGCGATCACCGCGCTCGGCGCGATTTTCGAGACATACGACGCCGGGCAGTACCAGACCGCGATCGACGGCATCCCCGAGCGGAACATCAAGGGCCTCAGGTCGATCGTCGACAACTACGGCAACTCTCCGACGGGCGACCTGGCCCGGTTGTACCTGGCGAACGCCTGCTACCACCTCGGCCGGTACGACGAAGCCCTGAAAGCCTACGGCGACTTCAGTCCCTCCGGCGAGCTCCTGACCGTGGCCCGCTTCTCGGGGCTCGGCGCCACGGAAGAGGCGAAAGGGGAGTACCGCGAGGCGGCCGCGCAGTTCGAGAAGGCGGCGACGCGATACCCCGCGGACGTCGACGCGGCCGAATACATGAGCGACGCCGCGCGCGACTACGCCCGGGCGGGGGAGAAGGAGAAGGCGATCGACCTCTACCGGCGCATCAAGAAGAACTACCCGACCTCCCCGTTTGCGCGGGATGCCGACCGGTTCATCGCGCAGCTCTCGGTCTAGTCCCCCGCGCGCGGGGCACAGTGTGAACCACGGATCAGTGTCCTACTGCTGCGGGACTCCATGGGCTTCCTTCCGGACAAACCGCTCACGCGCAGCGTTCTGAGGATCTCCTCCCCTGCGGTGGCGGGCCTCTCGGCGCAGATGGTTGTCTCCGTGGTGGATACCGCCATGGTCGGGCGCCTGGATAATACGTCCGTCGTCCTTGCGGCCATGGGACTGGGGATGCTCGCGACGTGGGCGATCACCAGCGTTTTTTCGAGCATGGCGACCGGGACCCAGGTCCTGGTCGCGCGCCGCACCGGCGAGACCGACTACGCGGGTGCGGGGAGCGTGCTGAACAATTCCCTCCTCCTGGCCCTGGTGCTGGGGGTCGCCTTCGGCCTTCCCGGGTATTTCTTCTCCTACAACATCATCGATTTCTTCTCGAGCGACCACGCCGTTGCGGTGGCCGGCACGGGCTACATGCAGTGGAGGTTCATCGGCCTCCTCTTCTTCCTGTTCGTCGTCTCCTACAGGGGGTTCTTCAACGGGATCGGCGACACGCAGGTGTTCATGTACTCGGCGATCATCATCAACGTCACGAACATCGTCCTGAACTACGTGCTGATTTTCGGGGCGTTCGGCCTCCGCCCGATGGGGCTGACCGGGGCGGGTGCCTCCAACGCCGTCAGCAACGTGGTGGGCTGCGTGTTCTTCCTGGGCGCAACGTTTCTCCGTTCCTACCGTACACGCTACAGGTACTATGCGCGCCTCAGGCTCCGGGCCGACATCCTGCGCCAGATCATCAGGATCTCGGTGCCGGTCTCGTTCCAGAACATCCTGATCCTGCTGGGGTTCCTGGTGTTCGTGTCGATCACGGGGATGATCGGCACGTCGCAGCAGGCCGCCAGCCAGGTCGTGATCACGGCGCTCTTCATGTCGTTCCTTCCCTGCTTCGGGTTCGGCGTGGGCGCGCAGACGCTCGTCGGGCAGAGCCTCGGCAACGGGCGGCGGCAGATGGCGAGGCGGTACGGGCTGGAGGCCGCGCGCCTGGCGACGTACTTCACGATCGTGCTGGGCGCCGTGTTCATCCTCGTCCCCGACTGGGTGATCATCCTGATCACCACCAACCGGGAAGTCACGGACATCGCCCGCCCGATCCTCCGGATCGCGGGGGCGGCCCAGGTCTTCTACGCCTCGGGGATCGTCCTGGCGCACGCGCTGCAGGCGGCGGGGGCGCTCGTCTACGTGATGCTGATCGAGGTCCTGACGCACTGGGTCGTGTTCCTTCCCCTGTGCTACCTGCTGGGGGTGCGCCTCGGGTTCGGCCTCCCCGGGGCGTGGTTCGCCCTCCCGATCTACATCATCTCGTACTCGCTGTTGATCTACCGGAAGTACAGGAGCGATACGTGGCTGACGATCGCGGTGTAGGCGCGCGCGGGGGGCATGCCGGATGAGACTCCGCAGGGTGGTCCTGCTCGGGGGAGCGTTCGTGCTCGTGATCGTCAAGTTCGCGCTCGACGTCGTGGAGAAGAACGTCGAGCTCGACCTGACGGGACTCGGCCTGATCAGGGAGCTCCTCCTGATCGCCGCGATGGGGGGCCTCTACCTGGTCATCGACTCCCTGGCGTCGCGCCGCGAGAGCACGCCGGTGCGGAAGCTCGCCTTCGCGCTCATCGCGCTGGGGGCCATGATCCTGGGATCGATCGGCCTGTCGGCCTCCGGGGTCGCGGGCTTCGACGCGAAAAACCTGGCGCTCGTCCCGCTCGATTACCCGAGCATCTTCCTCGCCTCGCTGGTCGGGCTGGCGTTCGGCGTCTTTTCGCTCGTCGTGATCAGGCTTCTCCGCGACCTGATCCTGGTGAACAGGAAACCGGCCGCGCGGCGCAACTGGCTCATCTTCGCGCTCCTGCTCCTGGGATCGTCCGCCTCCTGCCTGACGACGAAGCCGCTCGACGGCTCGCTCCTCACGGGGATCCTCTTCGTCATGGCGATCATCGTCGCCGTGGTGAATTCCTTCCGCCTTCCCTGGATCGTCTACCTGACGAAACGGGAGAAGCTCTTCAGCCTGGCCTGCGCCTTCTTCCTCTTCGTGGGGTTCACCGCCCTCGCGGTGCAGGTGGGAGGGGGGTCTCTGCTCCGCCGCTCGCTGCTCTACTATTCCCATCCCCTCCACAACTTCGTCCAGCTCGTGCTCATTTTCGGGGCCATGTACGCGGGGATGGCGTTCGTGAGCACGCTCTTCCATCTCCCCACCGCGGAGGCGTTCGACAGGAAGCGCTCGGAGGTCTCCTCGCTCCACACGCTGAGCAAGCTCGTGACGCAGGTCTTCGATTTCAACGAGCTGGTGGACAACGTCACGTCGCTGACGCTCCAGGTGGTGGGGGCGTCGAGCTGCTGGCTGGAGATCATCAGCCTCCCCCGCGGAGTCCCCGCCGACGGCGCCTCCTACGCGGTGCAGGTGGCAGCGCGGAAGAACATCACGCAGGAGGAGATCGACCTGCTGATCGCCCCCGAGCGGCGGGGGATCCGCGACACCGTGGTCGCGGACCGGAGGCCCATCGTGGTGGACGACGTGGAGCGCGACGCGCGGTTCCTCCACCTGCGGAAGAAGAAAGGGATCGCCGGCTCGCTGGTCGTCGTGCCGCTGGTGTCGCACACGGGCCTCGCCGGCGTGCTGTACGCGGCGAAGAAGGAGTCGTACGGGTTCGTGCGCGACGACGTCGATGCGATCGCGGCGTTTGCCGACCAGGCGACCGTGGCGATCGAAAACGCCCGCCTCATCCGGGAATCGCTGGAGAAGGAGCGGCTCTACAGGGAGATGCTCGTCGCGCAGGAGATGCAGAAGCGGCTCCTCCCCCAGCGGGTCCCGGCCGCGCCCGCATTCGACCTGGACGCGGTCTCCACGCCGGCCTTCGAGGTGGGGGGGGACTACTACGATTTCATGGACCTGGGCGGGGGGCGGATCGGCATTGCCGTCGGGGACGTCTCGGGCAAGGGCGTGTCCGCCGCCTTCTACATGTCGGAGATGAAGGGGATCTTCCAGGCGCTGGGACGCCTGTGCGCGTCGCCGAAGGAATTCATGGTGAAGGCGAACGAAGCGCTCGCCGATTCTATTGACAAACGCTCCTTCGTTAGCTTAATTTACGCAGTCCTCGACACGGCATCCGGCCGGCTCACGGTCGCGCGGGCGGGCCACTGCCCGCTCCTGCACATCGCGGCGGAGCGGGTGGCGTACGTGCGTCCCAACGGCCTCGGCATGGGGCTCAGGCGCGGTCCGACGTTCGCCGACGCGATCGCGGAGGAGGAGATCCTGCTCGAGGAAGGGGACGTCTGCGTGCTCTACACGGACGGGATCACCGAGGCGCGCAGGGGGGACGAGGAGTTCGGCTACGAGCGGCTGATGGCCGCGGCCCGTGCCGCGCGCGCGGGGAGCGCGGCGGGGATCAAGGACGATATTCTGAAGAGCGTCGGCGCGTTCACGGAGCAGCGGCCGAACGACGACGACCTGACGCTGGTGGTGCTGAAGTGGAACGGACCCGAGAGGCGCGCGCCGCGCGCAACCTGACACCGGAGGATCATCGATGAGCGATTTCAAGATAGGTCAACGCGAAGCCCAGAGCGTCAGCATCCTCGATCTCAAGGGGTACCTTGACGCGCACACCGCGCCGAAGCTCGAGGAGGCGTTCCAGAACCTTCTCCGGAGCCAGCGGTACCGGATCGTGGTCAACTGCCGCGACCTGTCCTACATCTCGAGCGCGGGGCTGGGGGTCTTCATGGCGTTCATCGAGGACGTCCGGAACAACAAGGGGGACATCAAGCTCACCAACATGTCCCCGAAAGTCTACAACGTGTTCGACCTGCTCGGATTCCCCCTGCTGTACGAGATCTTCAAGGACGAGCAGGAAGCCGTCACCCGGTTCTTCGACAGGACGAAGTAGGGCGTGAACAGCGCGAGCATAGAGGTCGAGAGCCGGACCGAGCGGCTCATCGAGGTGCGCGACTTCGTGTCGGAGCGCGCCCGGGCGTTCGGCTTCGGCGACGAGGACATCAGCAAGATCGCCCTGGCCGTCGACGAGGCGTGCACCAACGTGATCAAGCACGCCTACCGGTTCGACCCCACGAAGATCATCCGCGTCAGCGTGAGCGGGAAGAACGGGGAGTTCGCCATCGTCATCAAGGACGACGGCACCCGCTTCAACCCGACGCTGGTCCAGCCCCCCGACATGAAGGAATACCTCACGCACTACCGCAGGGGGGGACTGGGGGTCTACCTGATGAAATCGCTGATGGACAGGGTGGAGTACACCATCGCCGAAGGAAAAGCGAACGAGGTGAAGCTGATCAAGAACCTCCCGCGGTAGCTCCCCCCATGCGCCGCCCCCCCCGCACACCCGGTTCCCGAGCGGAATCCCACGAAAGCCAGTTCGCGAACGCCGCCCTCTTCGAGTTCAGCTCGGTGATCAACTCCTCGCTCGAGCTCCCGTTCATCCTGAGCCATATCCTCCTGACGATCATGGGGAAGACGCTCGCCTCGCGGGGACTCGCCATGCTCGCCACGGCGCGGACGCAGTTCGAGGTGGCGATGGTGAAGGGGTTTCCGCAGGAGCTCACGGGTCGGCTCGTCGAGGCCCGCGCGGTCCCCCGGGGGGCGTTTGCGATAGGCGACCTGGACGCGCGCCGCCACGCCTGGGCGCGCCTGCTCCGGGAGGAGGGGGTCGCGTTCGTCCTGCCGCTGGTGATCGAGCGGCGGACGATCGGCATCCTGGGCTTCGGTGGGAGGCCCGCGGGGAGACCGGTCGCCGCGCGGGACGTGACGTACCTCCGGTCCCTCGCCAACATCGCCGCGAGCGCCATCGAAAAGATCCGCACGATTGGCGAGCTTCGCCGCGTGAACCGCCAGCTCGACCAGAAGATCCAGGACCTGGGGACGCTCTTCGAGACCGGGAAGGAATTCAGCGCGCTGCTCGACCCGGATCGCCAGGTGCGCCTGCTCGAGCTCTCCCTCCTGGGGCGCTTCCTTCCGGCGAGGTACCTGATCTCGCTCAGGCAGGGGGCAGACATGGCCGTGGTCGCCTCAAAACTCCCCGGGCAGCTCCCCCAGGGCGAGCTCCTGGCCGCGCTGGCGCGCACGAGCGCGCCGGTCCGGATCCAGGAGATCGTCGTGAGCGGGTCGGTGGACACGCGCGAGGCGCTCCGCGCGCTGGGAATGAGCGTCGTGGTGCCGATCCGGCTGCAGGGGGAGACGCGCGGGCTCATCCTGCTCGGGGGGAAGATGAGCGGGGAGGACTTCAGCCAGGCCGACCTGGAATTCCTCACATCGATCGGGAACCTGGCGATCATCTCGCTGGAGAACGCCCGGCTGTTCAAGGAGGCGATCGAAAAGCAGAAGCTCGAGGACGAGCTGATGATCGCGCGGGAAATCCAGAAAGGCCTCCTCCCGAGCGTCCTCCCCGACATCCCGGGGTTCCAGGTGAGCGCGGCGAACATCTCATCGAAACAGGTGGGGGGAGACTACTATGACGTGCTCGCCCTTCCCTCCGGCCGGTTCATCATCGCCATAGGCGACGTCTCGGGAAAAGGGTCTCCCGCCGCGCTCCTGATGGCCAATCTCCAGGCCACGATCCGGGCGCTTGTGCCGCTGGGCGCCGGTCTCGGGGAGCTGACCGGCCGCGTGAACGACCTCATGTGCGAGAACACCGGGGGGAACAAGTTCGTCACGTTCTTCTGGGGCGCGATCGACCCGGCCGCCCGGACGCTCACATACGTGAACGCGGGCCACAATTATCCCTACCTCTACCATGCCGACGGCACATTCGAGCGGCTGGACAGGGGAGGGATGATCCTGGGGATCCTGAAAACGACCACGCCCTACGAGGAAGCCTCGGTTGCCTGCCGCTCCGGAGACGCCCTCGTCCTCTTTACCGACGGGGTGAGCGAAGCCATGAGCACGGAATCCGAGGAGTACGGGGAGGAGCGCCTGGAGGGGGTCATCGGGCGTTCGGCGGGGGAGAGCGCCGGGGAGATCCTCGAGGCCATCCACCGGGACGTCCTCCTCCACGCGACGGGGGCCCAGCAATCGGACGACATCACGATGATGGTCCTCAGGGTACTCTGACGCGGGCGTTGCATTCCTCGCGCGGATTGGTTAATTTCTGTTATTGCAGCCCATGGCTCCCCCCGTCCACATCCGCGGCGTGTTCCCCCCCGGTTCGATTGCCTCGCACTACGACGGCTTCCTGAGCAGCTTGCAGTCGAAGCGCCCGGAGACGAGGGGAACGTACGGCCGGGCGCTCCGGGAGTTCGTCCGGTGGCACGTGCGGCAACGCTCCGGCGATCTCACCACGGGAGACGTCCGCCGGTACAAAGCGTACCTGGCGGGGGAGAAACGCCTGTGCGCCGTGTCCGTGTCGACGTACCTGACCGCGGTGCGGAGGTTCTGCGCCTACCTGGTGCGGCGGGGCGTCCTGGCGGAAAACCCCGCGGTTCCCGTCAGGGGGAACAGCAGGCCCCGCACGCATTCGAGGGCGCCGCTCACGGCGGCGGAAGCGCGCACATTGCTGGCGGGCGTTGACAGGAGCGGCGAGCGGGGAGCGCGCGACTACGCGTTCATCACGCTGATGCTCATCTGCGGCCTCTCGGAGATCGAGATCATCCGGGCGGATGCCGGCGACCTCCTCCGGGAGGAGGGAGGGGCGAGGCTCCGCGTCCAGGGAAAAGGGCGCCGGCAGAAGGACCAGGCCGTACCCCTCACGCCCGAGGCCCTGGGGGCCATCGAGCGCTACCTCTCACTCAGGGGAAAACTCGCGGCGACGGAGCCCCTGTTTGCGGGCGCGGGGAACCGGACGCGGGGAACGCGCATGACGACGCGGGGGGTGCGTGACAGGGTGTCGCAGGTGCTTGAGCGCGCCGGGCTCCGTTCCAGCACCCGGCGCAGGATCACCCCCTATTCGCTCCGTCATACCGCGGCAGTGCTCCTGGCGGAGAGCGGCGCCTCCGCGGACGAGATATGCGCACGCATGAGGCTGGGGAGCCTCTCGACTGCAAAGCTCTACATCGAACAATCACGCGACAACCAGACCGGACAATAGGATGCCGTACCCGTTTCCCGCGATCGAACCGAAATGGCAGAAGTACTGGGACGACCACGCCACGTTTCACGCCCGGGATCTCCCCGCCGGTCCCAAGGCCTACATCCTGGACATGTACCCCTACCCTTCGGGGGCCGGCCTCCACGTCGGCCACCCGGAGGGCTACACGGCAACGGACATCCTCTCGCGGTTCAGGCGGATGCGGGGATTCAGCGTCCTCCACCCGATGGGATGGGACGCGTTCGGTCTTCCCGCCGAACGGTACGCGATGCAGACGAACGTGCATCCCCGGATCACCACCGAGCAGAACATCGCGACGTTCCGCCGGCAGATCCGGATGCTCGGCCTGAGCTACGACTGGTCGCGCGAGCTGGATACGACCGATCCCGCGTATTACCGCTGGACCCAGTGGATATTCCTCAGGATGTACGATTCCTGGTTCGACCCTTCAGTCCGGCGGGCGCGCCCCGTCGCGTCGCTCATCGAGCGTTTCGCATCCCGGGGTTCCGGGGGGCTCCCGGGGACGAAGAAGTTCTCCGCCGCCGACTGGAGCCGGATGACGCCCCTCGAGCGCCAGGAGATCCTCGCGGGATTCCGCCTGGCATACGTGGCGGAGATCCCCGTCAACTGGTGCGAGGGACTCGGCACGGTGCTGGCAAACGAAGAAGTGGCCGAGTGGACGGAGAAGGGATACACCGTGGAGCGTCGTCCCATGCGCCAGTGGATGATGCGGATCACCGCCTACGCGGACCGGCTCCTGGAAGACGCGGCGGAGCTTGACTGGCCTTCATCGACGCTCGAGCAGCAGCGGAACTGGATCGGCCGCTCGGAAGGGGCGGAGATCGCATTTCCCCTCGGCCCGGGAAAGGGGGAGATCCGCGTCTTCACGACGCGGCCCGACACGCTCTTCGGTGCGACGTACATGGTGCTCGCGCCGGAGCACCCGCTCTGCCCGGCGCTGACGACCAGCGCGCAGAGCGCCGCCGTCAGCGCCTACAGGGACAGGGCGAAGCTGAAGAGCGAGCTTGAGCGCGGGGCCGCAACGGAGAAGACAGGCGTCTTCACGGGGGGATTTGCCCTCAACCCGGCCACGGGAAAGAACATCCCGGTCTGGGTTGCCGATTACGTCCTCATGGGGTACGGCACCGGCGCGATCATGGCTGTCCCGGGGCACGATGACCGGGACTTTGAATTCGCCACGCGGTACGATCTCCCGATCGTCGATGTGGTGCGCGGGGAGGGGGAGTCCGAAGGGGCGTTTACGGGGGACGGGATCGCGATCAACTCTTCGGGCGCCGGCGTCTCACTCGACGGGCTCCCGACGGCGGAAGCGAAAAAGAAGATCATTGCCTGGCTCAGCGGAGAGGGCATCGGCGCGGCGGCGGTGCAGTTCAAGCTGCGCGACTGGCTCTTTTCACGGCAGAGATACTGGGGTGAGCCGATCCCGATCGTCCACTGGGATGACGGGCTCATCGAGCCTGTGCCGGAGAGTGATCTCCCGCTCCTGCTCCCTGATCTGAAGAAGTTTCAACCCACCGGGACGACCGAATCCCCGCTTGCGCTCGCAGGAGACTGGGTCAATGTCGTCGACGCTTCGACGGGTCGCAGGGGACGTCGCGAAACGAACACGATGCCCCAGTGGGCCGGCTCCTGCTGGTACTATCTCCGATACCTGAGCCCGAAGGACGACGCAGCGTTCTGCGATCCGGCACTCGAGAAGAAGTGGATGCCTGTCGACCTTTACGTGGGGGGCTCCGAGCACACGGTGCTCCACCTCATGTACGCGAGGTTCTGGCACAAGGTCCTCTACGACCTCGGCTTTCTGAGCACGAAGGAGCCTTTCGTGAAGCTGAGGCACCAGGGGGTCATACTGGGGGAAGATTCGCGGAAGATGTCCAAGTCACGCGGCAACGTCGTCAATCCGGACGATGTGGTCACGAGGTACGGGGCGGATTCGCTTCGCCTCTTCGAGATGTTCATGGGACCGCTTGAAGAGATGAAGCCCTGGAGCACGCGGGGGGTCGAGGGGGTCCACAGGTTCCTTAACCGGGTATGGCGGCTCTACGTCACGGAAGATGACAGACTCGACCCTCTGCTTTCAATGAATCCTGCAACTCTAGAGTTATCAGTTGCTTATCATCATACTGTAAAGAAAGTTGGAGATGACATCGAGGCCCTCAGGTTCAATACTGCCATCTCTCAGATGATGATATTCGTCAACGAGGTGATGAAATCCGAGTCGAGGCCCAGGGGGTTACTCGAGCCTTTCCTCCTCCTTCTCGCCCCTTTCGCGCCTCATATAGCCGAAGAACTGTGGCAGAGGCTCGGGCACGGGAGCACGCTCGCGTACGAGCCCTGGCCCTCATACGACCCCGCAATGCTCCGGAGCACGGTTGTCGAGATCGTCGTCCAGGTGAACGGGAGGGTGCGCTCCAGGGTCGAGGCCCCCGTGGACGCCACCGAGGAGGCTGTCCGCGATCTTGCACTGGCGGACCCCGACGTCAGGCGGCACATCGAAGGAAAAAACGTCGTGAAGGCGATTGCGGTGAAGAACAAGATCATCAATTTCGTCGTCCGGTAGCATGGAACGGGTCACGGTCGTCCTGGTCACGCTGAACGAGGAGGGAAACATCAGTCGGTGCCTCGATAGCTGCCGCTGGGCCGATGAAATCGTTGTCGTCGACTCATTCAGCACCGACAGGACGGTTGAGATTGCCCGCGCGTACACCGACAGGGTGTACCAGCATGAATACCCGGGGACGAGCCGGCAGGTGGAACGGGGGATCACGTATGCCACGGGGGACTGGATATTCGTCATCGACGCCGATGAGGAGGTGTCCCCCGAGCTGGCCGCCGAAGTGAAAGCCGTTCTCTCATCGGGGGACGGGTACGCAGGGTTCGAGTTCATCCGGAAGCCGGAAGCGTTCGGGAAGTGGATCGAGCACGGGGGCTGGTTCCCCGATTACCAGTTCCGGTTTTTCCGCAAAGACAGCTATTTCCCGGAGCACCAGGAAATTCACGGGGGGTTCTCGACGCACGGGAGACGGGGGCGCCTGAAGGGGTATCTCTACCACCACACGTACCGGACGATCTACGCCTACGTCGAGAAGATGAACGAGTACACGTCGCTTCACGTCTCCAACCGCCTCAGGGATAACCCCGCCGCGCGCGTGAGGTGGTACAATCTCGTGCTGAGCCCGCTCTCCCATTTCCTCCGGATGTTTTTCTCGCGCAGGGGCTACAGGGACGGGTTCCACGGGTTCGTGCTGGCGCTCCTCGACGCGACATATGCCATGCTGATGTACGCAAAACTCTGGGAGTACGGGATGCGGACGAGGGAGGGGAAAGGGCTTCTCCCGCCCATCACGAATTTCGAGCTGAACGCACTCAAGCGGAAGCCATGAGCACATACGCACGCATCCTTCGGTACATCCGTCCCTACCGCCTGGCGCTCGCACTGTCGGTCGTCTGTTCCGTGCTCTTCTCCGTCTTCAGCGGCATGTCGATCTACCTGATCATGCCGCTGCTCCAGATGCTCTTCACGGGGGGCGCGGCCGTCCAGAGCGCGGTGCAGAGCGGCGGCACGATCATGCCTGACTGGCTCGCGCGGGCGAAGGAGGCGGCGGGCGAGGCCTTCCGGCACTTCGTGTTCAGGCCGAACCCGGCCGATTCGCTCCTGGTCATCTGCCTGATCATCGTCTCCTCGTTTTTCCTCCGGAACCTGTTCGCCTATCTCCAGTCGAACCTGATGATTTACGTGGAGCAGGGACTGACGCGCGACCTCCGGAATGCGCTCTACCGTCACATTCACGAGCTCCCCCTCGCGTATTTCACGAACGAGCGGACCGGCAACCTGATCTCCCGGATCATGAACGACGTGCCGGTCATCAACACGGGTGTCTCCGCCACGTTCCAGACGCTGGTCCGGGAGCCGCTCCTCCTCCTGGTCTACCTTGCAATCTGCCTGGTCCTCTCCTGGAAGCTGACGCTGATCTCGTTTGTCGTCTTCCCCGCTGTCCTGCTGGTGATCGCCACGGTCGGGCGGCGGGTCCACCGGGAAAGCGGGCTCGCGCAGGAACGGATCGCCGACCTGACGTCCGTGCTGCACGAGACGATCTCCGGCGTGAAGGTGGTGAAGGCCTTCTCCATGGAAGAGTTCGAGAACAGGAAGTTCGGCCGGGAAGGACAGAGTTACTTCCGGACGATCCTCCATGTGACCAACGTTCGGAACCTCGCTTCGCCGATGACGGAATTCCTGAGCGCGGCCGCCGGGGGGGTGATCATCTGGTACGGGGGGCTGCAGGTGCTCTCGCACGCGATGGACTCGAGCGAGTTCATCCTCTTCCTCTTCGCGATGTTCCAGCTCATGCCCCCCATCAAGGAGCTGAGCAACGTGAACAACCGGATCCAGGAGGCCTCTGCCGCGGGGAACCGGGTGTTCGAGGTGCTGGACACCGAACCGAATATCCGCGACGCCGCCGATGCCCTCTCGCTCCCCTCGTTCGAGCGGGAGCTCCGCTTCGAGGAGGTCTCGTTCCGCTACGGCGAGGGGGAGACCGTGCTGAACGGCATCTCGCTCTCAATCCGGAAGGGAGAGGTGGTGGCGGTTGTCGGCCCGAGCGGGGCGGGGAAGTCGACGCTGATCGACCTGGTGCCCCGCTTTTATGACCCGACGGCCGGGCGGATCCTCATCGACGGGATCGATCTCCGCCGCCTGCGGCTCCGTTCGCTCAGGGAGAAGATCGGGATCGTGACGCAGGAGACGATATTGTTCAACGATACGGTACGGAACAATATCGCCTACGGCCTGGAGGATTGTCCGCAGGAGGCCATCGTGGAGGCCGCAAAGGCCGCAAACGCGCACACGTTCATCAGCGAGATGCCGGCCGGGTACGATTCCGTCATCGGCGAACGGGGCGTCAAGCTCTCGGGGGGGGAACGGCAGCGGCTGGCGCTCGCGCGCGCGATCCTGAAGAACCCTCCCGTGCTGATCCTCGACGAGGCGACCTCTGCACTGGATACGGAGTCGGAGATCCTCGTGCAGGAGGCCATCGAGCGCCTGATGGCGGGGCGGACGTCGATCGTGATCGCGCACCGCCTCTCGACGATCCAGCACGCGGACCGGATCGTGGTGATCGAGAAAGGGCGCGTGGTCGAGGCCGGAAAGCACAGGGAGCTGATCGGGAAGACCCGCGGCCTCTACCGGAAGCTGTATCAGCTCCAGTTCCGGGCATGACGGAGCGGGGGGTGATCCTGGAACGCGCCGGCGGGGCGGCCTCCGCGACGCTCCGCTGGGCGATGTACGTGTTCCTCGCCTCCGCCTGTGTTTCGATCGCGGTCAATTCGCTCGCGCTCGGGCTGATGGCGCTCGCCTGGTGCCTGGCGATGGCTCTCAGGGGGCGCTGGGAGGTGGTCGCCACGCCGCTCGACTGGTTTTTCCTCGCCTACGCCTGCGCGGAGCTCCTGGCGACGGCGTTCTCCGTGCATCCCGGGGAGTCGCTCCTGCTGGCGCGGCGCGTGCTGCTCGTCGGGATCGTCTACTGCTTCGCCTCCCGCGTCGACACGCGCGCCGAAGCGCTCCGGGCCGTCGGCATACTCCTCGGCGCCGCGGTGATCGTCGCGCTGATCGGCGTCGGCAAGCTGCTCCTGGGGGGACCCGGGGACAATACGCGGCTCGGCATATTCCAGTTTTACATGACGACGTCACAGCTCATGATGATCGTGCTCCTCCTCCTCGTTCCCTTCGCCCTCCACGGGGGAGCCCCGCGCTGGGTGCGCGTCGGTGCCCTGGCCGCCGCCATCCCCGTGGCGATCGCGCTCTACGCGACCGTCACCAGGGGGGCCTACCTGGCCGCCGCCGCCGGTCTTCTCCTCATCGCCCTGGTGCGCAACTGGAAGCTCGTGATCCCGCTCGTGCTGCTTATGGCGTGCATCATTGCGTTCGCTCCCCCGTACGTGACGGGGCGGCTTGCCAGCATCGTGGACATCCACCACCCGGAAAACGCATCGCGGCTGGTCCTCTGGAGCACGGGTCTGAAGATTTTCGCGGACCACCCGGTGACCGGCGTGGGAGACATCGACCTGGGGGAGCTGCTGCGCCAGTACGCCGGCCCCGGGTACAGCGGCCTCTGGGGCCACCTCCACAACGTCGCGCTGCACGTGCTGGTGACGCTCGGCGCCGTGGGACTGATCGCCCTGGCAGCCCTCTTCATCCGCATCGGCGTCGTGGAGTGGCGCATCTACCGTCGGTGCCGCGATGACTGGTTTGCCGGGTCGTTCGCCCTGGGAGCGTTCGCGGTGTTCATCGGGTTCCAGGTGAACGGGCTGACCGAATGGAGCTTTGGGAACCAGATGGTCGTGATCCTGGTCTGGGTGACGCTCGGGCTCACGCTGGCGCTGGACCGCATCGCAGGCGCGGGGGCCGCGTGAGCACCCCGCTGACCGTGATCACGCTGACCATGGACGAGGAGAGGAACATCGCGGACTGTCTCTCGGGCGTCACGTGGGCGGACGAGATCATCGTGATCGATTCGGGGAGCACCGACGCGACGGTGGAGATCGCCCGCCGGTTCACGCCGAACGTGGTCCCGCTCCCCTGGCGGGGGTACGGGGCGGCCCGGAACGCCGCGCTCGCGCGTGCGCGCTCTCCCTGGGTGCTCTGGCTCGACGCCGACGAGCGGGTCACCCCGGAGCTGGGGACCGAGATCCGCGAAATCCTGGACCGGGACGATCCCGGCGTCTCGGGATACGAAGTGGCGCGGCGCGCCTACTTCTGCGGGAAGTGGATCCGCCACGGCGGCTGGTATCCTTCGCGCGTCGTGCGGCTCTTCCGGAAGGAGGCGGCCTCATTCAGCGAGACGCGCGTGCACGAACGGCTCGTGATCGCCGGGAACGTGGCGCGCGCGCGGCACGACCTGCTCCACTACACCGATCCCGACCTGCACCACTATTTTTCGAAGTTCAACGTCTACACCACGCTTGCGGCGAAGGACATGTACGACGCGGGGAAACGCTACGCCGTCCCGGACCTGGTCGTCAGGCCCACGTTTCAGTTCGTGAAGATGTACCTGCTCCGCGCGGGGTTCCTCGACGGCATCCACGGCTTCGTGCTCGCCGCCGCATCGTCCGCGTACGTGTTCGCGAAATACGCGAAGCTCTGGGAGCTTGAGCAGTCCGAACGACACTGAAGGGTATCCCATGGAACCGACGGAGAAGCAGAGCGTCCTGTTCGCCCGGCTCGTGCTGATGCTGCACGCCGCCGCGATGCAGTACCTGGGCAAGGTCAAGAACCCGCTGACCGACGCGGTGGAGCGCGACCTCGGCGCGGCACAGGGGATGATCGACACGCTGGCAATGCTGGAGGCGCGGACGAAGGGAAACCTCACGGCGGAAGAGGGGAGGATGCTCGCGCAGGTGCTGCAGGAGCTGCGCCTGAATTACGTGGACGAGGCGGCGAAGCCCGACCCGGCCCCCGTGCAGGGAGACGCGCCGGGAGGAGCGCCGGAGAAATGAAGGTCGCGATATTCGGCAACGCCGACAAAACGGGACTGCGCGAGGCGCTCCTCACGCTCCTGGCGCGCCTGGAGGAGTCCGACGTCGAGTACGCGGTGGACGACGCGCTCGCGCCCCTCGTGGCCGGGAGGACGTCCACCGTCCCCGGCAGGATCCGGAGCCGCGAGGCCTGCCTGGACGGCGCGGCGATGCTCGTCGCGCTCGGCGGCGACGGCACAATCCTGGCGGCGGCGCGCGCCGTGGGCAGGCGGGCAACGCCGATCCTGGGGATCAACCTGGGCAAGCTCGGGTTTCTCGCGGAGGTGGCCCCGGAGGAAATCGAGCGCGCGGTGGACGACATCCTGGCCGAGCGGTACGTCGTGGACGTGCGGCTGGTGATCGAGGCCTGGACGCCGACGCACCCCGACAAGATGGTCCACGCGGTGAACGACATCGTCCTGGACAAGTCGCGCTCGTCGCGCGTGATTGACATCGAAACGCACATCGACGGCGCGTTCGCCGTCACGTACCGCGGCGACGGCGTGATCATCTCGACGCCGACCGGCTCCACGGCCTACGCGCTTTCCAACGGCGGCCCCATCGTGAGCCCGGGGAGCGACGTCATCGGGATCACCCCGATCGCTCCCCATTCGCTCAGCGGGAGGCCGCTGATCGTTCCCGCCTCCAGCGTGATCCGGATCGTGGCGCACGCCGAGAGCGCCGAGGTGCTCATGTCCGCGGACGGCCGCGAGGAGGCGTTCCTCGTGCCCCCGGCCGAGATCGTGGTCCGGAAGGCGGATTTTACCGCGCGGCTTGTCCGCCGGAAGGAGAGGTCCTACTTCGACCTCCTGCGGGCGAAACTCCACTGGGGAAGGGACGCGCGGACGTCGGCGTAGCGGGGCTCAGTTGTTGTTCGCCCCCTCGTTGATCCACGTCCTGATGCCGTTGATCTGGTTCTGGTTGAGCGGGTAGGCGCCGGGGGGCATGCGCGCGCCCACGCTTCCCTGGATGCGCAGCACGAGCGTGCTGGCGTCTGGCTTGCCCGGGACGAC
>Ga0335081_10002138_pt1 | contig 31003 bp, 25 predicted proteins | sample Lox_Sample_35_FD_206713 | JGI IMG/M metagenome (GOLD analysis project Ga0335081, IMG submission 206713) | Soil microbial communities from Loxahatchee National Wildlife Refuge, Florida, United States - Lox_Sample_3.5 | ecosystem: Environmental > Terrestrial > Soil > Wetlands | place: USA...
TAAGCGCTTGGACTATCAGCGGGCGATGGGTGCCTGCCTTGATGGCCGCGGGCATAACGTGAAATAGTAAGAGACTGCCCATAGCGAGCTGATGGCAGCACAATACTAGCAGGTTTGAAATTTACCAAACCCGAAAAAGAAGAGCTGTTCTCCAACCTTGAATAATGCTTTTGTGGAGCTGCTATCACAGAGACACGAAGGTCTTGAGACGCGGCATCGCCGCGAAAGGACTGGTAACGCCTAAACTCTTCAAGAACCACAAGACCCTATGGGCGGTCCAGTATGAGCAAAAAAATCGTCATATTATTTTGCATCTTCATTTTTGCCACCTTAATAAGCTGTAAACCGTTGTATCGGACGGAATCCCCTTCTGATTCATGCCGGAAAACCTACACAATCGCCAAGGCAAGGTATGATATATCTCTGGTCTCTGTGGAAAGATCGATCGGGACTCAAAAGATATCCGGAGAGCAAAGAATCCAAACAGTATTTGAAAAAGGTACCCCCGGATTTTATTTTGAAGATGAGATGGTAAGAATTAAATGGTCTCCGGCGCCTTATGACATAATCTTTGTTCTCAATAATAAATCGGATGTGCCAGTGAAAATCGTTTGGGATGCAGCGAGATTTATCGATGAAAACGGTGCAAGCCACAGATTGATTCATTCCGGCACTGGCTATGAAGATAGATACGCTCCACACTCTCCCACGATCGTTGCCGCAAGAGGCACCGTTGAGGATTTCGTGCATCCAGCAGATTATTTCCAGAAGGAAGAAGACTACGGCGGAGGATTAAATAAACAAGAGGATTATTCGAAGAGAGTGTCGTTCCTACCGGCTCAGATCAAAGGGACCGCGGAAGAACTAAGGGCGAAAGCTGAACCATTCGTAGGTAAAACCTTTCAAGTGATACTTGCTCTGCAAAGCGACGATGTCCGAAATGATTATGTTAGCACTTTTAAAATCAATGGAGTGGCTGTAACTGATGAGAAACGTGAACAGGGAAAAAACACAGACAACAAGGGCAAAGGAGCTGGCAGAAGGATGCTGTTCTGATCATGACCGGGTTCACATTTCAAGGGAGGGATAAGATAAATCGGGATTTTCAGCTCTGACCCAAGTAGCTGGCCCGCTATAAGCCATAAACAACGTCAAGGGCGGGATGCCGATGCTCCAGATACAAACAGACGTATTCCCTTATTTAGTCGGGTCACTAATTACCACTTAAGACTTGCAAATCTTTACGATTCGTTTTCTCTGCTTCGTGTCCGTGCTCACTGCTTCCTATGAAATGTTGTTTTTCCAATTCTGCCCTCCCACGCTCCATCACAATCGTAAATATTAGACACATACAAATTCTAAGAGAAGGTAAAACAATTCCCATTATCCTTAGAATTTCTGCTTGATAATATTTATGCATTACCGGGTAAAAAATGCTACAAAGATAGGGGAGGTTTCTAACACAAGAGATGCAGGCATACAGAATTTACAAGATAGTCATTGCCGCCGATACCAGAGAAGAAGCCTGTGCATTTTATCGCGAGGAAATAGGCGGTACACTGCCCGATTTGATTGAAGAGCTGCCCTATTCTATGGAAGTATGCTGTGACGACGGAACCATCAAACCGGCCAAAGCGCGCATCAACGAGGAGATGGACGCACGCAATTCATGGCTCCTTCTGGGTGTCCCCTGCGAACTTCACTTTCCCTTTATCATCGGCACTCTGCCCTAAAAACCGCTCGATTTTTAAACCATCCTTTCTCGTAAAATCGATATATTTGATTGTCAATTCAGGTATAAAATTGTTATATTATTCCAAAAATAGAGTGCCTGTTATTTCTGAAAAGAGAAAACCCTCAAAAGTCTAAACCTATTTGATAGATAGACTACAGGACCGAGATAAGCAAATCTGATTTGATTGTGGAATCGGCCAGCCGTATGATTTGACCTATCATGACCACTGTAACACCAGAGAAACACGCAAAATTTCATGTCTCTTTCCGCGTGGCAATATCGGCAATTCTCACGCTGCTGCTTGTCGGCACCATAGCACTCATAGGCCTTCTCTCCTACGTGAACCTGACAAGGGACACCGAAGATCTTTCCGCACAGGTCCTCGATCAGACGTCCCAGCGTATCAGTTACTGGGTGGGCGCTCTTCTTTACAAAGCCCATGATCAGAGCCAAATGAACCGGTCCTTGCTGGGCACAATAAAACTAAACCAGGACAGTCTTACAAAGCTCGCCCATTACTGGCAGAGAGTGATGGAGGCACAGCCGTTCTTCACTTTTCTTTCCGTAGACCTTGAGTCCGACGTGTTGCTCTCCATTGAGCGCACGCAGGATAGAAAGTTTACGATTCGTGAAGCTCATGTCGATAGAAAAAATCATACTATCAAGATTTTTGATTTCTGGGCCGCCGATTATCCGAAGCGAAAATTTTACGCCTCCAAGAAGATCCAGCTCACTTCAACGCTGGGGCGGCCGCCCTGGTATATTAAGGCCAAAGAAGCCGGCCACCCCATATGGACAGATGCCCGTACAATCCACCTAGGCGCGGAAGCGTTTCCAGGCATTACCTATGCGGCACCATTCTATGACAAAGATGGGAAACTCCTCGGGGTCACGACAGTCGATTTCAACATCACTACCATATCAGAATTTCTTGCCAAGAATAAGGTCGGCAAGGCGGGGTTCGCATTTATCATTGAGAAACCAGCCGACGGGGAGCCCCATGTGATCGCCTTCCCGAAACCGGAAACCCTGACCCATGCCGTAACGGACAGCAGGGGACGCATTCAATACGAATTCGTTCCAACAAAGAACCTAAGCGATGACAGGGCCGTCCGTTTCATGGAAAAATTGTTTCAGAGTCATCTCCAGGGTCCCGGCGCCAGTCTTCGGACATTCGGTTTCACCTCCGAAGGCACCGACTATTTTGGAAGTTACCGGCTAATGACAGGGAAGGAACTTCCAGGATGGATCATCGCCCTGGTCATTCCCAGCGATGAGATCATGGGGCCGATCAAACGCAACAACAGGCAGACGCTCGGCATAGGGCTCGCGAGCTTTTTCGTGATCCTGATCGTGAGTGCATGGATCTCCGTGCGCATCTCGAAGCCTCTGGGAGAAATCGCCCGTGAAACGGAGGCTATCGGCCAATTCGAGTTGGAAGCCCGGCCCCTGGGGCACTCAATGTTCAAGGAAGTGGATCAGCTAATGGTGGCTACCCAAAATATGAAGTCAAGTCTGCGGTCTTTTCAGAAGTACGTGCCGGCCGATATCGTACGTGAGATCATAGCTTCGGGCCAGGAAACAGAGCTTGGTGGCCGCAGAGAAACTCTCACCATCTTCTTCTCCGACATAAAGGGTTTTACATCTATTTCGGAAATTCTTTCGCCGGAATCACTCGTAGAACAGATGGCCGAATATTTAGAGGCTATGAGCGATGAGATCAGGAAAAAGCCGCCGGGCACAATCGATAAGTTTATCGGGGACAGCATCATGGCCTTCTGGGGGGCTCCCACACCGAACCCGGATCACGCACCGTCGGCGTGCCGTGCAGCCCTCCTATGCCAAGAGCGACTGAGACATTTACGGGAAAAGTGGAAACAGGAAGGGAAACATCCTTTCTTCCAGCGCATCGGCATATACACGGGAGAGGTGATTGTAGGCAACATAGGCAGTGAAACGCGGATGAACTACACGGTTATAGGCGACACTGTGAATATAGCGAGCCGTCTTGAAGGCCTCAATAAGTATTACGGTACGGAGATCATCATCGGGCAGAGCACGTGTGAGCTCGTGAAAGAACAATTTATTGTTCGTTCACTCGACCTCGTATCAGTCGTGGGCAGCACAAAGGGCATCAAAATATATGAATTGCTTGGGGAGACAAAGAACACGGGTGAGCAAGAAATTCAGGTTGCGGAACTTTGCACAAACGGGCTGGAACTGTATTTACGCAGGCAATGGAATGAAGCAATAGAGCCTTATAAAAAGGTCCTGGAATTGATTCCTGGAGATCAACCTGCCATTATCATGCTTGAGCGCTGCAAGCTATATCTTGAAAATCCGCCGCCCCATGATTGGACTGGTATTCACCGCATTGAAAGCAAATAAATGAGAAAATGCATGAAGGCCTTTGGAGGACTTATTTTTGTTACTATCCTAGTAGTTCATTATGCCTTCGGTATCTTGGATGTGACTGAGAAACAAAGCCCTGCTCACTAAAGCGGTCGGGATTTCAAAAATCAATTCCTGCCCCGGCGCAAGTGTGAATTAGGCTTTTGGCTTCCTCCAGAATGGGCCGGTTTTGCCTATTTCCTTCATGCCCTGGACCATCTCGCGTGCGTATCCGTGCATGCGGGACAAGTAGTCCTCATATGCTTCCCCGTTCTTTGTATAGGTGAGAAATTACTGCGGGTTCTGGACGTCTAGGTCATCAATCCTGTCGCGGATGAGCTTGCGGACTACCGGGAGGTAATCCCGATCAAGAAGGCTTCCCATATTGAGCCCCAGCATCCGCTCCGGCTTGTATCCGTATTTTCTTGAGGCAGCGGCATTGCAGGACATGATGTTGCCGTCCAGGTCCAGGATAAAAATCATGTCATTGGCATTTTCAAAAAGCTCCCTGTATTTCTGCTCCGATTGCCTCAACGCCTCCTCTGCCCTGCGCCGTTCAGTTATATCCGTGACTATCTCGACTATACCGATGAGACAGCCTCTTTCATCCCGCACCGGATAGCTCCGCAATACCCAGTTCTTCTTGTAAGATGAAAAATCGACTACCTCTCGCGGTTCACCGGTTTGAAGCGTCTTTACCGCCGCACAAATGCGGCACGCCTTGCTTCTGTTATGAAGCCCCTGATAGCAGTGTTTCCCGTTCAACCCGCCGGGTGCAATGTTAAACGGTCCTTGGCCGCCACTGATCTCGGCTCGCCTTCCGGCTTAAATCTTTCAGCCATCTGTGCCTTCAGAATCGGATCGGTGAAGCTACCGTCTTCTTCCAACCTCTTCAGGATCAAGTCGAACGGCCGGGCCGCGTTCAAACAGTATTCATTACAGGCTATACATGTCACACAGTCCTTAAGCCATGCAACCTTTTCACCCTGCACCAGCTTCTTAAATTCCTTGCCCCCGCTTTCCCTGTCGAAATCAAGGTAGCGGCAACTATTGAGACATTCACCGCAGTAATCGCACACATCTTTTTGAAACATAAATTCTCCTCGTTACTCTGATTTGTCATTTATATCTGCCCCTCATTAATCATCCCCCCCAATTGTTAATGGAAGCCATTTTCATTTACTCCTTGCAAAAGCGCCTGTCAAGGATTAATATTAAACCGTTAGAGTCTACCCTCATGTTCTTTTTTTCTTCGCCAGATTGCACTTGCAATATTCCTTTTTATATGGTGAGTTTAAGGCGTAGAAGGACCGATGCTTTGTAATCATGCAAGTCTCAAGCTGCAACATCCATTTACCATTTTATCTTTTTTTTCTGTTCCTTTGTTCGCAAACAACCAGCATTAATGTTGCCATGGACTCCTACAGGAACCAGATTCCATAAAGATAGAAAGCGAATCCATTTTTCGAGGGGAGTGAAGCCGTGCAAAATTTCATATTCGATAGTCCCACCAGGATCATTTTTGGGAAGGGAACGATTGCCCGCATAGGCAACGAAGTCAAACGTTTCGGTACAAAAGTATTGCTTGTCTACGGTCGGGGAAGCATCAAGAAACATGGAGTTTATGATCAGGTGATCTCGTCTCTAAAGGATGCAGGACTGAACATCGTGGAATTTCCCGGTGTCAAGGCAAATCCTGTGCTCTCCTGTGCCGTCAAAGGAATAGAACTTGCCGGCAATGAATGCGTGGATGTTGTGCTTGCCGTGGGGGGAGGCAGTGTGATGGATACGGCAAAGACAATCGCCGTGGGCGTAAAGGCAGATCCGGGGGATGAACTCTGGGAGTTTTTCACCTTCAAGAAAAAGATCCGGAGCGCCCTTCCCGTCTTGACGGTGGTCACTGTTTCCGCCAGCGCCTCCGAGATGAATCCTACAGCGGTCATTACAAAGGAAGAGGGGGCTCAGAAATACACTATCAGTTCTCCCTTTATCCAGCCCAAGGTATCTGTCCTCGATCCAACGGTGCTGTTTTCCCTCACCGCTGAGTGCAGCGCTTTCGGCGCCGTAGACATCATCGCACATTTGCTGGAAGGATACTTCAGCAACAGGGAACCCGAAAGCCCGCTTCAAGACAGGCTGGTTGAAGGCATTATGAAAACGGTCATGGAAAGTACAGATATTAGCCTCAGAGATCCTCAAAATTACAACGCCAGGGCCAATATCATGTGGTCGGCGACGCTGGCCTTCAACGGTCTGACAACGGCAGGCATGGGATTAATCGGTTATCCTGCGCACATGATGGAACATTCCCTGAGCGCTCTTTATGATGTCGCACATGGCGCCGGGCTAAGTGTCATCCTCCCGGGCTGGATGGGCTATGCCGTAAAAAAGAACCCCTCAAAATTTGCTAGATTGGGAAGAAAAATTTTCGGCATCAATGAAGCCGATGACATGAATGCGGCCGTTCAAGGGATCCATTGTTTGAAGCGCTGGTTTTCATCTATCGGAAGCCCCACATCACTGAAAGAGGCGGGGGTCCCTGAATCTGATATAGAGAAAATAGCAGAAAACTCAGAGGCGCTGGCCAAGCTGTGGGGATTGAAAGACTACACCCCGGAGGTCATCATAGACATATTGCATCGGTGCAAGACCTGAATGCCTGCCTGGAAACTATATTCTTTTAAATTAGGAGGGAGCTTGTATGAAGCGGTATGGAGATTTTATCACGTCCGAGGAAGATCTCGCTTTCCTGACGGTAATCCGAAAATATGTTGACAACGAAATGATGCCGGTTCGTCTCAAGTTAGATGAAGATTATTCCGTCTTTGAAAAAATCTATGAAGGCTTGGTGAAGCTCGGTATCCAGAGGCGGGGGTTTTCTCTCGAATACGGAGGTCTGGGAATCCGGTCAGCAACCACAGTCTGTGCCATCACTGAAGAATTGTCCCGAGGGGACAGCGGCGTATCCCTTCACTCCCTGATCATACCCTGGTGTCTGGCGGCAGCGATGGGCGCGCGCAACAAAGTCCTAATGGATAAGTTCATTCCCATGTTCTGTGGGGATACGCCGCGCTGCGGCTGTCTGGCTATTACCGAACCAGCAGGGGGCTGCAATATCGAAGATGCGGCAGAACATGGTTTTACCATTCGAACCAGGGCCATACTGGAGGGGACCGAATGGGTGATTAATGGTGAAAAGATGTGGCCCAGCGGCGCCAGCATTGCGGACCTCTACTGTGTCATCTGCACAACCGATCCTAACCAGAAGGAAGAGGGCTTGGCGCTCATCTACGTCCCCAAAGATACGCCGGGGCTTTCCTTCGGAAAAGCGGAAGAAAAAATGGGCATGAAGGTGACAGACGTTAATACGGCCATCTTCTTCGATAACGTGCGGGTACCAAAAGAATATAGAGCCGGAGGCCCCGGCACTGACTGGCAGCTTTTCAGGGCCAACATAGGCTGGGGGCGCCTGACGAGCGCTCCCATGACGCTGGGAAACGCCCAGGCCGTTTTGGAGCTCGTCATAGAGTATACCAAGGACAGATTCTATGGAGGGAAGCCTGTCCGCAACCATTCCCTGCAGGCCGCCATGATCGCAGATATGGCCATTGGCATCGAATCAGCGCGCGCCTTTTACCTCTCCGTAGCAGCCATGTTCAACAACCGAAAGAAATATGGAAATCCCGGTGAGGATTATCTGATGGCTCGCGCTAGTGCTGCAAAGGTATACGCCTGTGATGTCACCGAGATGGTCTGTAACAGGGCCATGGAACTCATGGGTTCATACGGGTACGCCCGCGATTATCATGTGGAAAAATATCTCAGGGACAGTAAAATTATCCAAGTCTGGCTTGGCGGCGGACAATTGGGACGGCTGGACGTGGTCCAGAGCTACTACCCGTACGTCAAGAGTCATAAATAACAAATATTTCTTATATGAGGAGCAACTGATATGGCGCTAAAAACACCTGAACAATATGAAGAGAGTCTGCGTAAAATGAATTTCAAGATATACCTGATGGGCGAGCGGGTGGAAAATCCCGTGGACCATCCGATCATCAGGCCTTCTATGAATTCGGTAAAGATGACATACGCCCTTGCCCAGAATCCGGAGCATGAGGACCTGATGACTGCGACATCGCATCTGACAGGAAAGAAGATCAACCGCTTCTGTCACATACACCGGAACACGGAGGATCTGATAAAAAAGGTGAAGATGCAGAGGCTCATGGGGCAGAAGACGGGGGCCTGTTTTCAACGCTGCGTGGGAATGGATGCTATCAACGCCGTGGACAGCGTCTCCTTCGAGATGGATAAGAAACTTGGCACCAAATACCACGAGCGATTCATCAAGTTCCTGCTGATGATGCAGGAGGAAGACCTGACGGTGGACGGCGCCATGACGGATCCCAAGGGTGACCGCAGCCTCCCGCCCGGCAAGCAGGTCGATCCGGACCTCTATACGCACGTGGTGGAAAGAAGGAAAGACGGCATTGTCGTCCGAGGCGCGAAGGCCCACCAGACAGGGGCCGTCAATTCCCATTGGATTCTTGTCATGCCCACGATGACAATGACGAAGGAGGACAGCGATTATGCCATTTCTTTCGTGGCACCTGCCGATGCTGAGGGCATATTTTACATTTACGGCCGCCAGTCCTGCGACACGCGCAAACTCGAAGGCGGTGAGATCGATGTGGGAAATAAAGAATTCGGCGGCCACGAGGCCCTGATGGTCTTTGACAATCTATTTGTCCCCTGGGAAAACGTGTTCATGTGTGGTGAATATGAATACAGCGGCGCCTTGGTGGAGAGGTTTGCCGGGTATCACCGTCAGAGTTATGGCGGCTGCAAGGTCGGTGTCGGCGATGTACTGATCGGCGCCGCGGCTCTGGCTGCCGATTACAACGGTGCGGCCAAGGCATCTCACATCAAGGACAAGCTGATCGAGATGATGCACCTCAATGAGACCCTTTACGCCTGTGGGATCGCCTGTTCGGCGGAAGGGCACCAGACCGCATCCGGAAACTACCTGATTGATTTACTCCTTGCCAATGTCTGCAAACAGAATGTCACTCGTCTCCCCTACGAGATCGCGAGACTTGCGGAGGATATTGCCGGGGGGTTGATGGTCACCATGGCCTCCGAACAGGATCTCCGCCACCCCGAGATCGGTAAGGTTGTGGAAAAATATTTCAAGGGGGTAGCGTCGGTTCCGACGGAACATCGCTGCCGCGTATTGCGGCTTATTGAAAATGTCACTCTCGGGACGGCGGCGGTAGGATACCGGACCGAATCCATGCATGGTGCAGGCTCACCACAGGCACAGCGTATCATGATCTCACGCCAGGGAAATCTCGATTATAAAAAGAGGCTGGCCAAAGAAATTGCCGGAATCAAGGATTGAGCCGGGATGCAAGATGAAAAGGTGAAGAGATGCCAAGCGAAGAGAAAGACCAGCTGGAAAAGTCACTGACAGGCTACAAGGAAAAGATTGTACCTATCACGAAGACTACCCTGAACTGGGATAAAGATCTCATCTTTACGGGCACGACCCAACAGGGATATGAGATAGAATTTGACGCCAATGCACAGTGGGGTTGCAAACCGACAGAGGCCCTGCTTCTGAGTCTCGCCGGCTGCATGGGGATCGACATAGTAATGTTCTTACAGAAGATGAGGATCCAACTGACAAGTTTCAAGATGGAACTCGTGGGAGAGCGAAATCCGACACCACCGCAGTATTTCAAGGCCATTGAGATCGTCTTGTACATAGGAGGGAAGAATATTAATGCCCAAAAGGTTGATCGCGCTGTATCCCTGTCCCATACCAAATATTGTTCTGTCTATAACTCTCTCCGCAAGGATTTGCAAATGAAGGTGCGCTACGTGCTCGAACAATCAAGGTAGCAAATCTCACGCCGCAAACGCAGGCTTGCAGAAAAGAATTTAAGGCGTCACGTTGCCGCAGTTAAGGATCGAAATAAGATTAAAAATTTATCCCTTCAAGAAAGAAGAAGTTGATTGTCGCGAGATCTCGATTCCCCGACACTTGTGACATAGATGGCTGGCTGTCCGAGAACGGGGCACTTTGCCTCACAGAGCCCGCAGCCGATGCAGAGCTCAAGGTCGACTCTGGGTAGCTTTAATACCCGTTCCTTTCCTTCTCTGTTTTTGACCCTTGTCTCTTCAAACCAGATGGCCTTTTTCGGGGTGGGACAGACCTCCTGGCAGACAATACAAGGGGTAGCATGGGCATGGGGCAGACATCTCCCTTTATCGATCATGGCGAGTCCTATCTTTACCTTGTTTTTCTCGGGGAGCTCCAATCTCTTAATAGCACCTGTAGGACAGACCTGGCCGCAGAGGGTGCACCGGTATTCACAATAGCCGATGCGAGGAACAAGGGCGGGTGACCATATTCCCTCAATACCAGCTTCAAAGAGCGTCGGCTGGAGACCGTTTGTAATGCAGACCTTCATACACTCGCTGCATTTTATACATCTCCTGAGAAATTCCTTTTCCTCGAGAGCGCCCGGCGGCCTGATTAATCTGGGATCGGAGACTCCCGCCCTGGCAATGGGCGTAATTCTCATAAGTGGGACGGCAATAAGACCAGTCAGGATTGAACCGATGACCCTTCTCTTGCCCAAGTCCATGCCAACAACGGGCTGCTTTTTCATGAAACCGAAATGGACTGCATTCTGCGGGCAGAGATCGTCGCAGTCCGTGCAATAGATGCACTCCGTATTCTTCCAGCGCTCCGCTTGATTTGGGGTCGCGCCCCCTTGACACACGTGTGTACAAGCCCCACAGTCATTGCAGTCTTCGCTAACAGACCTTCTCAGGAAGGCGTATCTGGAAAGAATGCCAAGAAGTCCGCCCAGCGGGCAGAGATACTTGCACCAGAAACGTCTTTCCACAAGGTTCGATCCCAGAACGAGAAGAAACAGAAATCCCACAAAAGCGCTCTGAAGGTAAAAGGGCTGCTGGAATGGGAGGAAGATCTTTTTTAGAATGGAGTAAGTAAATTCGGATACATTTACCAGAGGGGGTATATTTGTATTATAGATGGCGTCAAAAGTGGCGCTCGTCGCATAGCTCACCACCGGATAAACTGCCAGCGAAAACGACCTGATCAACAGCGATATCGGGTCTGCAATTCCTGAAAGCTGCAAAGAGAAAAGTGACGACACCAAGAGAAAGATCAGGACATAATACTTGAACCGATACCAGTTTGCGGTCTGCGTGCTGGGGTGCCCTTTCTTCATGGAACCTACTATGTTATTCAAGGTTCCGAGCGGACACACCCATCCGCAGAAGAGCCTCCCCAGAAATACAGTCGCAACAATAACAAGTATGGCGAGGTAGAATGTTTGATACCACTCGCGGCTGGAAAGTATCGTTGTGAGGAAAATCAGTGGGTCCGCATCCAGGAATATCTTTACGGGATAGCCGAGGTCATTGGCCCCTTTCGATTCGGTCTGCAGAAATAACCACAGGAAGATCAACAAGAAGATTCCCTGCGTCACCATACGTATTTTTTTTGTCATCAAATATTGACTCTCTTGATTTTCAATTTCGACAGATCCATCGTGCCAAGTCCCGCCTTGTGTCCTGCTATTATGTAGCCGATATCCGCTCCTTTCAAACCGAAGAGTGTGGCTCCATACGCATCAACCGCCACCTGATCCGTTCCCACAATGACCGTGTTGAGCTTCTTCACATCTGAAAGGCTTCCTCCCTGGGGGCCATTCCCCGTCAGGATGCGAACCGCATCGAGTACGACGAGGGTCGGTTTGATGAACATAGCGACATCGACAAGACTCCCGTCGATCTTCTGGTGTATCCTGCCCCTCGATCCACCCATAATGCCCATCCAGTTCTTCATGCCCAAGGTCAGGGTGGAAAGTCCGTGTGTTTTCGCAATAGGTATATTGATGACCTTGTCGGCCTCCATGGCCTCCGTGTACAATGGCCATGATTTCAGGACAATGCCCGGTAGCTTAACCTCCCTGAACTTCCTGTCGTCTATAAAGCTCACGATGCCGCCCGTAGCAACGGCTGCATCTGCAATGCCGCTCTGCTTGTAACAGCGTCTCGGATCGACCACCGAACGGTCAAAGACCTTAACTTGTTTTGCTCCCACCTCATAGCACAGCTTGACAACTGTCGAGACGACCTCCGGATTGGTGGTTGCCGCGTACTCCGGCATCCTGTCCCACCCAATATTTGGCTTAACGACAACGATGTCGCCCTTCCCTATGAATCTCTTAATTCCGCCCAGGCTGTCGATGGCCGCCTTCGTTATTGCTTGAGGCGAAATGCCGTGGGCAACGGCGATATCAACCTTCTCCGCCGCATCTAGGTGACCGAGGAGTCCTTCGGTGCTTCCCGGTATGGTGAGAGCCACACCAGCCGCGATGGCGGTCTTGAGAAAATCCCTTCTGTTCATAAGTGTTCCTTTATACTCAATATTCTACCATATCTAGACTAGACTCATCCTCAATTAAGCCGGCGGTGGAGATCATCTGCCGGAAACGACATATTTATTAGTATATGCACTGTCTGCGTCTTGTCCACCCCCTTGGCGAGAGATGGTTTATCATTCACCTACGCCAAGATGAGGACTCGATATGCAATTCTTGTCCAGCCCCATAGAGCGGATGTGCATATTGGCTTCCGAGAGTATTCGATACCTCTGCACTCCGGAAGCGGCACAATCTTTAGGTGCATAAAACCCACCTTTTCACCGCTGAACACAAAGCCGTGCAGTTGTTCATTGTTAGGAGCCCCCCCATATCTTTTATTCTTGCCGGTTCTCCATGCGCACGCAGGATGTCAAAGGAGCGCACATCTCGCGGCTCAAAAAAATTTATTCCGGCGAGATGCTTGTTTTAGAACGGGTGCTGTCATTTTCCCCACTTCCAAAAATTAAGATCATTTGTTCGCTCATAGCACTACGAAAGAGGAACGTCAAGCTTACCTCCTTTTGTTTCCTTATCATTGCCTTTCACAAAACTCATACCTCCTTGTAATTACTATTCTATTTGGAAGGCCGTTTTTTGACTTGCCCTCCCATGGAAATATCTCTTTGTATTCAATTACTTACACCACGGGAATTTGCCTGTTACCCTCCGTTTTTACTGTTTTTTGAGGGGGTAGAGGGCAAAAATTCTTGGCATTCTATTTTGTGAATCCCTCATAGAAATTCTGCAAATCACCCGAATTCCCCTGTATTTATTTTACCTCCACCACCTTACAACTCTGTTAAAATGTGAATCCCAATCCCTGACTTTCACAAAATCCGGAGGGTGTCTTATGGACTCTATATTTCACAACCAATACCTTATCTTTCCCCCAGAAGATGTCTCCCAAAAACATCTCCAAAAATATGACCTGCTTCTTTCAAATACCAATATCATAGAAGTGTAAGGGGATAAAAAAGTATGGTAAAAGTGTTATTTCGCATTTATACTTGTAAGAGACTGCCTGTTACCGAGGCGCCGTGAACAAGCAATGGTGTGGGGATCTTCATTAAGATATGCATTATAGGAGAAAGGCATGGAGAAACGTCATAAATTTTCTATCTGGTATGTCCTGCTAGGCGTGTGGGTGGTCCTGATTATTCAGAGTTATATCGCTTCTATGTTTGCCGCCCAGACGATACCATACAGCCAGTTCCTTGATCTCCTCAAGGCCGGAAAAATCGTTGAGGTGGCTGTAACGGCCAATCAGATTGAGGGCAAAATGAAGGTGGAAGGGGGGCAGCCGGGAGAGACGAAAACCTTCAGAACCGTCCGCGTCGACCCAGAATTGTCCACCCTCCTTGACCAGTACAAAGTAGTTTTCAAAGGAGAAATCGAATCGACATTTCTGCGTGACCTCTTCTCGTGGATTTTTCCCATAATACTCTTCGTCGGCATTTGGTACTTCTTCATGAAAAAGATGGGTGCCCAGCAGGCCGGTTTCATGACTGTTGGCAAGAACAAGGCAAAGATATATATGGAAAATGAATTGAACGTCACCTTCAAAGATGTTGCCGGCGTTGACGAAGCCAAGCAGGAGCTGGTCGAAGTTGTCGAATTTTTGAAAAACCCGGGGAAATTTACTGCACTGGGAGGCAGGATACCCAAGGGCATCCTCCTGGTGGGCCCGCCAGGGACGGGGAAAACGCTTCTGGCAAAGGCCGTTGCCGGTGAAAGCGGCGTACCTTTCTTCAGCCTCTCGGGATCCGAATTCGTGGAGATGTTCGTGGGACTGGGCGCGGCTCGGGTGCGTGACCTTTTTGTACAGGCCAAGGAAAAGGCCCCTTGTATCATCTTTATCGATGAACTTGATGCCCTCGGAAAGGCCCGCGGTGTCGGGACATTTGGGGGACACGATGAACGGGAGCAGACGCTCAATCAGCTTCTGGCGGAAATGGACGGGTTCGACCCTAAGGTGGGGGTAATTCTCATGGCTGCAACGAATAGGCCGGAGATTCTGGACCCCGCGCTCTTGAGACCGGGCCGGTTCGATCGTCACATCCTTGTGGACCGCCCCGATAAGACCGGACGGATGGAGATCCTGAAGGTTCACCTGAGAAATATAAAAGCAGCTGCAGACCTTGACTTAGAGAAACTGGCGAACATGACTCCAGGTATGGTGGGAGCCGACCTCGCAAACCTCATCAACGAAGCGGCGCTCCTTGCAGTCAGGAAAGACAAGAAAGAAGTCGGGATGCCCGAATTCGAAGAGGCTATTGAACGGGTTGTGGCAGGACTCGAGAAGAAGAACCGCCTGATAAATCCCGATGAAAAGAAAATTGTCGCTTATCATGAGATGGGACACGCACTCGTGGCCCTGTCTCTCCCCGGTACCGACCCGGTTCAAAAGATCTCCATAATACCTCGCGGAATTGCCGCCCTGGGTTATACCATGCAGGTTCCCACGGACGACCGTTTTCTCATGAAAAAGACCGAACTACTCAACAAGATAGCCTCCCTCCTGGGTGGCAGGGCGGCGGAAGAAATCATTTTCGGAGATATATCTACTGGCGCCCATAACGATCTCGCGAGGGCTACGGACATCACCAAGAGTATGGTCAAGGAATACGGCATGAGCGACAGATTGGGTCAGGTATACTTCGCTCACGAGAGGCGACAGCAGTTCCTCGATATAGGGCTTCAGGAGACGGCTGACTACAGCAACGCTACAGCAGAAGCCATCGACGGGGAAATAAAAACGATTATCAGCACTGAATATGCCAAAGCACTCGAGATTCTCCGAAGCAAGAAAGACATCCTGCAAAAAGGCGCCGTACTGCTGCTTGAAAAGGAAAAGATAGAAGGGCCGGAACTGAAGGCGCTGATGGAGGGCAAATAAAGCAGGGCAATGTAAGAATGAGCAACAGAGCGTGCATTGATATCCGTGCCCATATCCTATATCTTCGCGGCCTCGAACAGCTCAACGCGAAAGGATTTTAAAGTGACAAAGAAAAAAACAAAAGATAAAGTTGTTACCGGTAGTGGAATCAAGACACCGGAAGGCGCAGTTCTTCTCTCCTGTACATTGCACTGCCGTGTATGCGGAAACTCTGAACTCTTCGAATGGCATGATAAAGAGATGCGCCCTCAAGATGTAGAAGGTATTGACACACTGGGCCTCGTAATGGCAGTTGCGCATAGCCAGAACTGGATTGCTCAGCGCGTTTACAATATTGAGGGGGAAAATTGCCTTTTTGTGCTTTGCCCAACCTGCCTGGCCCTCTTATTCTCCGCAACGACGGAACCCTTTATAGGCCGCGATGGAACCTCTTGAATTCTATGTCGCGGACATTCTTCCAATAGAATCCACCTGAAGGACTATTCTTAATTTCTTGACCGCCCGATGTAGTCACCGGCTCCTCTTAGCCAATCGCCCCTCTTAAAAACCCCAGCCTTATTGCACATACAAAGATGGCTGACCGCCGGGTGCTATTGACTTTTTAAACGTTAATGACGATAATATTCAGAAGAAGTGAGGATGAAAATGGCACATGAACAAATGATAATTAGGTGCCTAAACTGCGGGACGAGGAATCGTATAAAGAAGGATCGAATTCATGACCGGCCCACGTGTGGGAGATGTCATGCCCATCTTGACGATATGATTATCAGATGTCTCAGTTGTGGGGCGAAGAATCGCATGCCTGAGAATCGCCTGAACGAGCGTCCCCTTTGCGGCAAGTGTGGTGTGCCTCTGGTCGTTAGGGCTGGTGAGGGGCATCCTGTTGATATTACAGATGAAACTTTCTCGAGAGAAGTTCTCTTCTATGCCGGCTCCGTTTTGATGGATCTCTGGGCACCATGGTGTGCACCATGCCGTACAATAGGCCCTATCCTGGAAGAACTTGCAGCAAAGTATGCCGGCGGCGTCAAGATTGTTAAACTGAATATAGATGAAAATCCCCTTACCGCGTCAAAATATGATGTCCGCAACATTCCAACTATGCTACTCTTTAAAGATGGATTTCTCGAAAACAGATTGGTCGGCGTCCTGCCCAAAGAAGAAATTGAGCGGTACCTGCTTTCCATCATGAAGACAAACTGAGAGATCAAAGAATTTCAGCGGCGTACGACCGCATAATGTCCTGCATATCTTATTTGGGAAGAGAGAACGCTTCTATCAAAGAGCTATAAATCGGGCCGTTACCACTTTTGCGTTATAACGAGCCGGTAGTCTTAGGCCATTGTGATCACAAAATATGAAAGACGTGATTTCTCATATTTGTCATCGGCAAGTCTGCAATGTTACCTGAGCATTTTTTCTCTTTTTTCCAGTTGCACCTCAAGACTCTTCAAGAGCTGAATGTCTTTTTTGAGTTGCTCGTTTTCCTGAATTAATTTCGCCGATTCCTCAAGCAGGCGACGATTGTCTTTCTTCGCTTCATCGTTCTCCTTGAGGAGCTTCACGTTATCTCCTTTGACCTTCGCTATAAGCTGCAGATCAGCGCGGCACTGTTCCTCATATAATTGCTCCATATCGATAAGATGTATGAACGCCTCCGAGAGACCCCGCCACTTACTCTTTGGGTATGTCTTGAGCAATTGATTAAATGCCTCTTTTGCCTTAACATAATCCGCAGCCTTTTCCTTATTATCCTCCAGGTATGATATCCCCTGATAAAAGATAACTTCATCCGCAGGTGACCATTTGAACCAACTCCTGTCATTCGCCCGCGGGGGAGTGCTGGGCGGTGTCGGCAGAGATGAGCAGGCCCCCAGCAGGACAAGGAAAATCAACATCAAATATTTATGACGCTTTTTCCAAATTTTCCAGCTTAACATAATTGCTTCCGGGCAATGTCTTTGCATATTCTTTCAATTCCGCAGCTTTCTTTGCCATGTCCAAAGGTCCCTGAAATTTTGATCCGTCATCCGTCACGACGGCGATTGTCATGGTTACGAGAGGAAAGTTTTGCTGCTTCCCCTGCCTGTCTTTCCCAATGACAAACCCTTTCTGTCTGTCTTTCTCGCTGTAAAACCTCATGCTGCGTCGGTCAAATTCTTCAACGATTTTTTTGCATATCTGTTCCGCCCGCTCGGAACCGGTAACGATAATAAAATCATCGCCTCCTACATGACCTACAAAGTCGCCGTTAAGATCAGAGGTGTGCACATTTTCAGTAAGGATATGGGCCACCTCCTTGATGACCTCGCTACCCCATGCATAACCATACTTATCGGCAAACGGTTTGAAATTGTCAAGATCGACATGGCAGAGAGAAAAAGGCTTTCTTTCTGAAAGCCGCTTTTGGATCTCCATCTCAATCGCCATATTGCCAGGGAGACGTGTTAAAGGACTTGCATCTAGGAGGAGACTCTCCAATACCTTCAGGCGCTCCGTCATAAAACTGAAGGCATCAGCCAGACTGCCGATCTCGTCAGGGCGGTTTATACTCAGATTGTATTCGAATTTTCCCTCGGCAATATGTTCTGTGGCCTTTTTCAGTTCTTTAAGAGGTCGGGAAATATTGTAGGTAATTAGCAGCGCCAAGGCCAGCCCTATAATCAATCCGATAGCGCTGAGAGTTATTGTCATTCTCGAAGCCTGTGTACCACGCATTTTAATAAGATTCATCCTCATATCTATATTACTTTCTGCCTTCGCGCGGATATTACGCAACATCGTGGCCATGTCTTCAATTACTCTCCGACTATCCGTTTCGGAGATTCTTGTTGCATCCTCAATGTGATTGCCAGTAACAAGTGTCACAGTCTGATTAAAAAGGTCATCATACTGCTTATGCTGAAACGATATTTGCGATAGTGTTTTTGCGATGCTGGGGATATTATTCTTCCTGAGATTCTCGAGGCTGTTATTGAATTCATTACTGCGTGACCAGAACAGCTCTGCTATCGCTGGATCTTTAAGGATGAGATATTTTTTCTCTGCACTTTCCTGGGAGAGGAGCGCTTCCATCATTTTTGTCCCTGTATCAGTGACAAGAAAATCCTCGTCGATTATTGCGTACGCCAGTTCATTGAGATTATTAAGGCTGAAAATCGCGTAGATGCTTGCCAGTATGGTAAGAAACGCCATGGCCAGGTAACTGGCCAACAATTTTCTGCTTATCGTTAGTTTCATGACACCCGCCAGTGCTGTTAATTTTCCTTTTACTCCACACGGAGACAAGTACCATATCCTGCCAATTTGCGCAAAGCAGAATTTGTTTTTCCTTACCTAATGTTTATTGCCCCAGATATTAACTTTTGATATATTGAAGAAAAACTTGGCACAAGTGGAGGCTATACGGATGATCTATAATGAAGATTTCGAAACATTGCCCCGGGAGGTTTTAGAAACTCTACAGTTGAAGAGGTTACAACAGGTATCGCAGCGCGTCTATCATACCGTTGGCTTCTACAAGAAGACATTTGATAAAGCCGGCGTGCAGCCGGATGACATCAAGACACTGTCGGATCTAAAGCGGCTCCCCTTCACAGCGAAGCAGGACCTGCGAGACAACTATCCTTTCGGACTCTTTGCCGCACCGATGAGCAGCGTCGTGAGGCTTCATGCTTCTTCCGGCACAACCGGAAGAGCAATTGTCGTTGGATATACGAGAAGGGATATTGATACGTGGTCGGAACTGATGGCCAGATGCTTCGTAGCCGCGGGCCTGACCAAGAACGACATTATCCATAACGCATACGGCTATGGCCTTTTCACAGGTGGTCTTGGAGCCCATTACGGCGCCGAGAAACTTGGCGCCAGCGTCATACCCATGTCAGGCGGCAATACAAAAAGACAGATCATGATCTTGCAGGATTTCGGTCCCACGGCAATCTGCTGCACGCCTTCCTACGCGCTGAACCTAGCGGAACAAGGCACGGCCATGGGCGTCGATATGCGAGCGCTCAAGCTCCGCGTTGGCGTCTTCGGCGCGGAGCCGTGGACGGAAAAGATGAGGGATGAGATAGAAAACAAACTGAATCTTGCCGCTCTGAATATCTACGGTCTCTCGGAAGTTATGGGGCCCGGTGTTTCCATGGAGTGCATAGAAGGGCGCTATGGCATGCACGTGTTCGAGGATCACTTCATCGTAGAGGTTATCAATCCGGAAACTGGACAGACGTTGCCATACGGTGAGGAGGGGGAGTTGGTTTTCACTACCATCACGAAGGAGGCATTCCCTCTCATTCGGTATCGCACCAGGGACATATCCCGCCTGATCGCCGAGCCTTGCCGCTGCGGCAGGACCCATATTCGGATGGACCGGGTCACCGGCAGGACTGACGATATGCTTATCATCAGAGGCGTTAACGTCTTTCCGTCCCAGATCGAGGCTGTTCTCATCGGCATTTCAGGGCTTGAACCGCATTATCAGCTAATTGTGGACAGGGTTGGCACTATGGACACCCTGGAGATTCAGGTTGAGGTAAGCGAACAGGCATTTGCGAATGCAGACGAAGTGCGTTTCCTCCAGAATTTAGAAAGAGCCCTCGCCAAAGACTTGAAGGACTATCTCGGAGTAACTGCGAAGGTAAAGTTAGTTGAGCCCAAGTCCCTGCAGCGCTCCGAAGGCAAGGCCAGCCGATTAATTGACAAACGGAAAATGTAGAGAGCTCCTTACATATTCCTTTTTTTCTCGAAACCCATGAGGAGGACACATGAAGGTAGAACAGATATCCATATTCCTGGAGAATAAACCAGGAGCGCTCGAAAGCGTGACACAGTTGCTGAAGGATGCTGATATCAACATCAGGAGCCTGTCGCTTGCAGACACTTCCGATTTCGGAATACTCCGGCTGATTGTCAACGATACGAATAAGGCACTCAGAGTGCTAAATGACAACGGTATGAGGGTAAGCCGGACAAGCGTGGTGGCTGTGGAGGTGCCTGACCGTCCGGGCGGTCTCCACAGTATCCTGGAAGTTTTGGCGCAGCACGGGATTAACGTTGAATATCTGTACGCATTCATCGAAAAAAGTGGCGAGAACGCCGTGATCATCTTCCGTTTCGATTCCCCGGATGATGCAATTGCCATACTTCAAAAAAAAGGTTTCACCGTCCTGCCCGGCGAGAAACTGTATTTTTTTTAAGCATGATGATCCAATAGAACATGGCAACCGCTTTATGAAAGGGACCGACCTTGCAAAGATAAAATCTCTAATAAAGGAGGTGTTTACGTGAAGACGCAGACTCGATCACTAAACCAGTTGGTTGATGAACAATTGAAAAAATGGCAGAGTGCAACAGTGGAACGGAAATCCATAGAGGCGAAGCCCGGTCCGGTGATCACCGTCTCCAGAGAGCCGGGGACTGGCGGCAGTGAAATAGCGAGAAGGCTCGCGGACAAACTGAAGATGGATCTGGTGGGTGCCCAAATCATACAGAAAATAGCGGAAAGCGCCCATATGAGCGCTAAGGTTATTGAGTCTCTCGATGAGAAGGACGTTACCAGACGAGATGACTGGTTAAGCTCTATGTTCGAAACGCGCCACCTTTGGGTGGATGATTATCTCCATCACCTTACAAAGGTCATCGGCACATTCGGAAGGCAAGGCAATATGATCATCGTAGGCAGGGGCGCTCAGTATATCCTTCCTCCCGAGGACACATTCAGGCTGCGTTTCATTGCCCCCATGGAAACCAAACTCCAGAATGTGATGCGCGATACCGGCTCCACCAGGGAAGATGCGACAAAATATGTCATCAAGACAGATTCAGATCGCCGTGCATACCTGCGCAAGTACTTCAATGCTGATGTGACGGATCCTTCACATTATGATATGGTCATCAACACAGGGAAAATCGGCACAGAAGGCACTGTCCAAACAGTTGCTACTGCCTTCACCCTGTGGAAGCAAATGCGCAGTCCCTCCGCATAATATTCAGGACCTTCTGCGTCCGGTATCGTTCCGGCACCCGACAGCGACCTTCGAGGACAGGCTTCAGTGGAAATCTAGGAGTTTTTGCCCGCATTCGCGGGGCTCCGGCGGACACCGGTAGGGTAGCTTGAAAGATTAGCAAACTGGATGAAAAGGACAGCTGATTTCAGATAACAAGAGTCTCGCTTTACTATGAAGAAGATCGGTATCGCTCTGGGCGCAGGTGGCGCAAAAGGTTTAGCACACGTATTGATACTCGAAGCGTTGGATGAGCTTGCGCTAAAACCATCCTATGTGACGGGGACCAGCACCGGCGCGGTCGTCGGCGTTCTCTATTGTTCAGGATTGAGTGCAAAGGATCTGAGGCAGGTAATCAGCAATATAAGTATTAGTGAAAACGATACACTAAGAGACGTCATGACCAAGAAGCATATGTTCAAGTGGTTGAATTTCATGGCACCGCAATTTGATGGCCATGGTTTCCTAAATGCGGAACGTTTCATAAACTATCTCTTCGAGTCCATCCGGGCAAGGACATTCGAGGAGCTTGTTATTCCCCTGCGTGTCGTCGCTTCGGACTTTTGGACTCGCGAACAGGTGGTGCTTGACGGTGGAGAATTGGCTCCGGCTATACAGGCCAGCATGTCGCTCCCCGGCGTGTTCACACCTGTCGCAATGGGTGAGAATGTTTTAATCGACGGTGGGGCGGTCAATCCCGTGCCCTTTGACCTGCTGCCTAAGGATTGTGATCTCACCATCGCCGTCGATGTTATTGGGCGCCGTGACGCAGGCCCAGACCGCCTGCCATCTCTGCAGGAAGCGATTTTTAACACCTTCCAGATCATGGAGAGAAGCATCGTCCGTGAAAAATTGCGCAATTCTTCGCCGGATATTTATATTGAGATTGAAATTTCCAATATTCGCGCTCTAGAATTTTACAAGGCAGACCAGGTGTTTAAACAGGCGCAGTACGCCAAGGATCAGGTCAAGCGCGAATTGGAAAGAAGAATCTATCTTAAGAACGGGTCATAGTATGGCCCGTCACCCTTTGATGCAACCTAATGCCCGGAGTTTAGCCACTTTCCTGGAGATGCCGGCCCTGTGGACGACGTCCACAACCTCATCCAAATCTTTATAGGCCTCCGGTATCTCTTCGCTGAGGGTTCCTTTGCCGGTTGCCATTATGATAATGCCCTTGACGGCCATTTCGCGTTCAATCGACCTCCCACGGCTGACCTTCTTCGCCTGGGTACGGCTCATGACGCGCCCGGCGCCATGGCAGGTGCTCCCGAATGTGTCAGCAAAGGCCTTCTCCGTCCCTGCCAGCACATAAGAACCCGTCCCCATGTCACCAGGTATAAGTACAGGCTGCCCTGTGTTGCTGTATATTCCTGGAAGGGCCGGATGGCCGGGAGGGAAAGCCCTGGTTGCTCCTTTTCTGTGCACGCAGAGCTTTACCTCTTTACCATCAACATTAAATGTTTCGATCTTGGCGATATTATGACAGACGTCGTAAAGCAATCTCATGCCTAAATCGCGGGGACCTTTATTCAGGGTATGTTCAAAGGTCTCACGCGTCCACTGCATCATAATCTGTCGGTTTGCCCATGCATAATTGGCGGCACAGGCCATGGCTGCGAGATATTCCTTTCCCCGATTTGAAGCAATGTACGCGCAGGCAAGCTGCCTGTCAGGAAGGGAAATCTCCAGTTCGCCCAGATGCTTCACCATCCTTGCCAGATAGTCATCGCAGACTTGATAGCCGAGCCCCCGAGATCCGCTATGAATGAGAACGCATATCTGATCTTCCTCCAGGCCAAAGGCAGCGGCAGCCGTCTTATCAAAGATCTCCTCGACGACCTCAATCTCCAGAAAATGGTTGCCCGACCCGAGTGTGCCCAATTGCTCCCGTCCACGCTCGATAGCCCTTGCGCTTAGCAACTTTGGATCGGCGCCCGCTATTTGTCCTCCGTTTTCTGTAGTTTCCAGATCCTCATGTGTGCCATACCCGCGCTCCACCGCCCATCTGGCTCCTTCGATAAGAACCTTTCTTTCTTCATTGGCGGAGAGCGTAAGGTCACTCTTTGAGCCGACTCCTGTGGGGATATTATGATACAGGGCACTTATCAGGTCCTTTAAACGATCCCTGATATCCTCATGCGCCAGGCGGGTCGTCATCAACCTACATCCGCAGTTGATGTCATAGCCCACACCCCCCGGAGAAACGACGCCGTCATGAAGGCCGAAAGCCGCGACACCGCCTATGGGGAAGCCGTAGCCCCAGTGCATATCAGGCATGGCCAGTGAATATTTTACGATCCCGGGCAGATGTGCCACATTGGCCACCTGTTTCGGGCTCGCGTCCGAACCCATTTCCCTGATGAGACGCTCACTCGAATAGATAATCCCCGGGACCCTCATATTGCCCGTTTGGGGAATCATCCAGTGGCAAGCATCTATCTTCTTGAGTTCAGACATCAAAAATCACCCTTCCCCGCCATTCTTTCGCGGTTTTTTTGACGGCGGCCTGATGATATGTGACTGCCTTGATTTCCGTGTTGATCCTGTGCCTTGCCGGGTCAAAAGATTCGCCCCAAACCTTCCCTTCCACGTGCCGCGGGTCGATCTCAAGCACTGCAAATTCTTTGAGAAGAAGCCCCTCACCGTTAAACAGATAGAGAATTTCCCGCAGGTAGTTCACGAGGAGGTCCTCCCAGCCGTCGCCGTCCATAACAATCTTTCTTTCCACGATTGGTCTTACGTGCGAGAGGTCAGTAAGAATATCAAAAACAGCGAAAGCTGCGTTGGCAAACAACTCGTTTGCCGTATTGCCGTATACCTCCACTCCTAAGTCCGCCGTGTGATCAAACAGCTTATATCTGTGCATTTCATTGCGGGGCGAGATTCCCGTACCTGTCTCGTGACTTGCCACGCCCCATCTCCCTTGCAACGGCCCATACAAATTTCGTCACCCATCTTCCTCGTCGCCCGCGCCAAATTCCAGCACGCTTACGGCTTCCTCCTCCGCATCTTCCTGTGGCAGGCCGTTGTCCTTTTCCTCAGATTCCCTCTCAGCGCGGGCCACGCCAACCAGCTTCTCATCGGGATCGATCTCGATCAGTCTTACTCCCTGAGTGCTTCTATGAAGGAGAGGAACCTCCGCCACCTTCAGGCGTATGATCTTTCCGGCGTTGCTTATAAGCATGATGTCCTCATCGCCAGTAACCTGGAGGACGCCCGAGACATCCCCCACTTTGGAAACTGTTTTGAGGTTGATGACTCCCTGTCCGCCGCGGCTTTGCCGCCGGTATTCTTCCACATCAGTTCGCTTGCCATAACCGTTTTCAGAAACGGTTATAATGGAATTGCCTTCCGATGGTATCTCCATACCGACCACGGCATCATCATCGTCCATGCGAATACCGATAACGCCCCTGGCCGTTCTCCCCATATCGCGGACGTCATCTTCATGGAAACGGATGGACTGACCTTTCCGTGTCCCCAAAAAGACATCCTGGTCTCCATGGGTCAATTGAACAGCAATCAGTTCGTCTCCCTCGTCAATGGAAATAGCGATGATCCCCCCGGACCGCGGGTTCGAATAGGCTGCCAGATCGGTCTTTTTCGTTATGCCCTTTCTGGTCACCATAATCACGTACTTACCTTCGGCAAACTCCCGGACAGGAAGAAGCGCCGCTACCCGTTCTTCAGGCGCCAGGTTGACCAGGTTGACGATGGCCTTTCCTTTCGATGCCCGCCCGGCCTGGGGAACCTGGTAAACCTTCAGCCAGTGCACCCTTCCCACGCTCGTAAAGATAAGTATATAGTGATGCGTGGAGGCGATGAATATCTTCTCTACAAAATCCTCCTCCTTGGTTCCCATGCCGACTTTCCCTTTGCCGCCCCGGCGCTGGCTTCTGTATAGGCTCACGGCATTCCTCTTGATATAGCCGTAGTGAGACACGGTCACCACCATGTCTTCCTCCACAATCATGTCCTCGATATCGATGGCTTCTACGTTTTCAACGATTTCCGTGCGCCTCTCATCCCCGTACTTCTTCTTGATCTCTTCCAGTTCCGCCACAATAATATCGAGCACCTTCTTGGGATCATCCAATACCCCCTGCAATTGTGCAATCAGCTGCGTCAGTTCCACATGCTCATCATCGACCTTGGCCCGCTCAAGACCTGTGAGTCTCTGCAGGCGCATGTCGAGGATGGCCCTCGCCTGAATCTCCGAAAGGCCGAACTTCTCCATCAGGGCCTGCGCGGCTTCCTGGGGGCTCTTGGATTTCTTGATGAGCTGAACTACGGCGTCTATATTATTCAGGGCAATGATCAGCCCTTCCAGGATATGGGCACGTTCCCTCGCTTTCCTAAGATCAAAGATCGTCCTGCGTGTAATGACCTCTTTGCGGAAATCCACAAATCTCTGGAGGACCTCTTTAAGATTGAGGACTCTCGGCTGGTTGCGGTCGATTGCCAGCATGATGACCCCGAAGCTCGTCCCCATCTGTGTATGCTTGTATAGTTGATTGAGGATCACGCCGGAAGGCTCCTCTTTTTTCAAGTCTATGACGATCCGTATCCCGTCCCTGTCCGACTCATCCCTGAGATCGGAGATGCCTTCCATCTTCTTCTCTTTCACGAGCTCGGAGATCTTCTCGATGAGATTGGCCTTATTCACGAGATAAGGGAGTTCTGTTACAATGATGCTCTCACGGTCGTTCCTCGCGTTTCTCTCGATGCTCGCCCTGGCGCGCATGCGTATGGAGCCCCTGCCTGTAGTGTAAGCAGAGATGATCCCGTCCCTGCCATTGATGAAGCCTGACGTCGGGAAATCAGGACCTTTGATATGGTCCATCAGCTCTTCAATCGTGATCCCCGGATCGCGGATCAATGCTACAGTCCCGTCGATGATCTCGCTTAAGTTATGGGGCGGGATATTTGTCGCCACGCCCACAGCGATCCCGGAAGTGCCGTTGAGCAGAAGGGCAGGCATACGCGCGGGCAGGACAGTAGGCTCCTGCATGGTGGCGTCATAGTTCGGAACAAAATCTACTGTCTCTTTTTCGAGGTCGGCGAGCATCTCCTCTGCAAGTCTCGCCATGCGGATCTCAGTGTAACGCATCGCCGCAGGTGGATCTCCGTCGACGCTGCCGAAATTCCCTTGACCGTCAATCAGGGGATAGCGCATCGAAAAATCCTGAGCCATGCGTACGATGGTGTCATAGGCAGCAGTATCGCCGTGGGGATGATACTTACCGATGATATCCCCGACGATCCTGGCGGATTTCTTATATGCCTTGTTCCAGACGTTTCCCATCTCTGACATGGCGAAAAGAACCCTGCGATGAACCGGTTTCATGCCGTCCCGCACGTCCGGGATGGCGCGACCGATGATTACGCTCATGGCGTAATCCATATAGGATTTTTTCATTTCATCTTCTATATTGATGGGTATGTTCTTCTGGAAAAGCTGCTCCATAATTTTCAATTCCTCTCTGCGCCTTTTAACCTATAAAAACGACTATAATTTCAATTACTAACGTATCAGATTTTTTATGCAAAATTATAGCATTTTTTGCCATCCTTGTCGCTTAAATTTTTATCTTTTTTGATGGCTAAAAACTGTGTTCTCGTTCAAGAATTTGTTTATGCTCCTCCTTAAATAAACGTGATAATCTGCCGTTGAGGCCGCAAATGCAAGCGCAAATTTAGGATTGAGGAATGTATACGGTGTCAAGGTGTGAGCTAGGTAATCTCAGGATCGTACAGAGAGAATTTTGATTTTTCACACACCTTCTTAAAAGAATTATCTGAGGTCACAATGACAAGTTGATCACAGACGTCCTTAATATTATTAATCACCGCGAAATGAAGTGCATCCATTGAATGTATAGCGTATTGATATGCAAATTGTAGTAAGAATGATTTTGCCAGAAGAAACGACCCTTCAGGTACTTCAACTACTGAAAATGGGGTTCCTCCATTGTAAGACCCTATGTCTCGCCGCAGTCGTTGAATAAGTTTCCTGGTCAATCTCTTTTTTAGAAATCTATTATAATAACATTTCAATAAAACGCTTATAAACTCTAAAATTGTAACTCGAGACAAAAGAACGGGGCGCGGCGCCTTTGAAACTAGCCGTCGAACATTGACACACCCTTTTTCACCTAGTGCACCCTTTGCGTAATTCTTTTGAGTTATTAAAACGATAAACGTGTGTTCTTGGAATGCTAACGCATCGAATGGATATTCTCGTGTTGGACTTGTTTAAGAAATGTTATGAGTTTGGTCGATTTCTCTCCAGCCTTCTTTAATTTCCAAAATTTTCTCTTTACCTTAGCAAGTTGTTCAACTGAGTTCCTCTCTTTGGTTATTCTATCTTCTTTCAATGTATTACCTAACGTACGTCTCCATTACAGTCGTATGACAAGTAAATTTCAATTTGCGCAAAGGAAAGTTTATTCTTTGGGTGAGGAATCTCACTTTAAACATAACCCGAAAGCAATATCTATCTTTTACACATCCAAGTTAGATGCGTAGAGGGCGTTCTTGTAGATGAAGTCTTTACGCGGTTCCACATGGTCTCCCATGAGGGTGGTGAATATCTCGTCGGCGGTGACAAAGTCTTCCAGTTTGACTTGGAGGAGAGTTCTCTTATCCGGATTCATGGTGGTTTCCCAGAGCTGCTCGGGGTTCATCTCGCCGAGGCCTTTGTAGCGCTGGATTGAAAGCCCTTTCTGCCCCATGGCCGTCACGTATTCCACGAGGGCTGTCATGCTTGCAAGCTCCTTCCTGCCCTTTTCCTCGTCGTCTGTGACCACAGTGTAGGGCGCCTCTCCCAGGGCGCTCACTTGATTGAGGAGATCTTTGATCTCGATGAATCTGGGTGATTTGAATATGTCCCTGTCCAGGACAGTAGTGAATATCTGTCCTTTCATCCGGTAATCAAGAATTAGCTTGCATCCATCGTACTCCGGATCAGATTCGGCTCTGTAGCCCTCGAGCCTTTCCCCGACAGCCTTTTGGGTGCGCTTCGCAACTTTAAGAAGGACCTTTTCGCTCTTGAAGTCGTTCGGCAAGAAGGCTGGATCAGCGGCTAATATGCGCATGACCGTTTTGTTCTTATCTTCTTTCTCAAAGCGGTCGAGAACGGTTTCGATCCTCATTACCTTCTTTATGAGATTGAGGAGGCGGTTGCCCGTGATGCTGTTTCCATTGCCTACAAGGAGGGAAAGTTTGCTTACGCCGTTATCAAGGATGTAGTCTTTCATTTCCTCTTCGTTGCTGATGTAGAGTTCTTTCTTACGGTCCATTACCTTGAAGAGGGGCGGCTGGGCTATATAGAGATAGCCCCGCTCAATCAACTCACGCATCTGCCGGAAAAAGAATGTAAGGAGGAGCGTCCGTATGTGGAGGCCGTCCACATCGGCATCCGTCATGATGATGACTTTGTGGTACCGAAGCTTGCTGACGTCGAAGTCATCTGCGCCGATGCCTGTCCCCAGGGCCGTCACCATGACCTTGATCTCTTCGTTCTGCAACATCTTGTCAAAACGAGCCTTCTCCACGTTAAGGACCTTGCCGCGGAGGGGGAGAATTGCCTGGTTCCTGCGGTCCCTCCCTTGTTTGGCCGAGCCGCCGGCGCTGTCTCCTTCCACAAGGTAGACTTCGCTGCGGGCCGGATCGCGCTCCTGGCAGTCCGCAAGTTTTCCCGGCAGGGCGCCCACCTCCAAGGCGCTCTTTCTACGGGTCAGTTCCTTTGCACGCCGTGCCGCATCCCTAGCCCTTGCTGCATCAAGAGCCTTGCCTAAGATCTGTTTCGCCACTGGGGGGTTCTCTTCCAGATAGCTCCCCAGCTTGTCGTAGACGACACCCTCGACGAGCCCCTTCACCTCGCTGTTCCCCAGCTTGGTCTTGGTCTGTCCCTCAAACTGGGGCTCCTTCAGCTTGACACTGATTACGCAGGAGAGCCCCTCCCGGACGTCTTCACCCCGGATGGAATCCTTTCCGTTTTTCACAAGGTTGTTATTGGCAGCGTAAGTGTTGATTGCCCGGGTCAGGGCGGACTTGAGGCCGCTTAAGTGTGTTCCGCCCTCTGTTGTGTTGATACTGTTTACAAAGGAGAAGATGCTTTCGACGTAGGTATCGTTATATTGGAGGGCGACCTCTACATAACAATCTTCCTTTTCTCCATCAAAATATATCGGCTTCTTGTGGAGGACACCTTTGTTGCGGTTGATGTACTCCACAAAGGACACGATCCCGCCCTTGTAGAAGAATTCACTTTTCTTGCCGTCCCGTTCGTCCGTCAGGATTATTTTGAGACCCTTGTTCAGAAAGGCCAGTTCACGGAGACGGTTGGAAAGGACATCGAAGCTGAACTCTATGTCCTCGAAAATCTCATCATCGGGCTTAAATGTAACCTTTGTCCCCCGGCTCCTCGTTTTCCCCACGACTTCCAGCTCGCTCGTGGGCTCACCTTTGGAATAAGACTGCCTATAAACCTTCCCCTCTCTCCTTACTTCCAGTTCGAGGTATGATGAAAGGGCATTGACGACGGAAACGCCGACACCGTGAAGACCGCCGGAAATCTTGTAGCTTTCGTTGGAGAATTTCGCGCCAGAGTGAAGCTTCGTGAGAACGACCTGGGCCGCCGGAATGCCCTCTTCCTTATGCATGTCCACGGGAATCCCACGGCCGTTGTCATCTACCATGACGCTGTTATCGGCCCGGACACGGACTTCGATATGATCGCAATAGCCTGCAGCCGCCTCATCGACACTGTTGTCAACGACTTCGTAAACCAAATGGTGCAGACCATCTTTTCCCGTACTACCTATGTACATGGCGGGTCTCTTGCGAACAGCCTCAAGACCTTCCAATACTTTTATGCTGTCTGCCTCGTACCGCTCTGTCATATCTTCCTTATTCCTTCCAGTGTTACCAAAATACCTTCCTGCTCCTCATCACTCTTTGCTGCGGCAATGCCACTTATTGCAGCTTCAACGGCATTACAATACACAGATAGTCGTCATTCTCGGCAGGCTTTATAACACCCGGTTTCATGCCTGCTCCAATTTCAAAGATAACCTTTTTTTCATCGATCACTTCTATTGCATCAATCAAATATTTGACGTTGTAGCCTACGGAAACCTCCTTATCACGGTAGTCTACTTCAATCTCGTCTTTAGCCTCTCCCACATCCGGATTTGCCGATTCCAACACCATCCTCCCATTCTCTAATTTAATGATAACCCCGCTGTACCTTTCGCTTGATATAACGCTCATCCTTCTTAAGGCATGCAGGATAGCATCTCTATCAAATTGCACCGGGGTTCCCTTCTCCGTGGGTATAACCCGCTTATAGTCCGGATAGTCTGCATCTACTAAACTGACCTTTAACATTGTGCTATCCGTCCTGATGACGCACATTCCCTGGCGTACCCCTACTAAGATTTCTTCATGCGCATTTTCGATTAGCCTTCGAATTTCACCCAGTCCCTTTCTGGGAATT
>Ga0335081_10002139_pt1 | contig 30974 bp, 32 predicted proteins | sample Lox_Sample_35_FD_206713 | JGI IMG/M metagenome (GOLD analysis project Ga0335081, IMG submission 206713) | Soil microbial communities from Loxahatchee National Wildlife Refuge, Florida, United States - Lox_Sample_3.5 | ecosystem: Environmental > Terrestrial > Soil > Wetlands | place: USA...
CCCACCCGCGCCGCGCCCGGCCCGGGGCGCACGGGGCGCCACCGCAACCCCCCCGGCCGGGCCGCCCCCACCCCCCCGGGGGGGCAGATTTCCAAGGGGCGGGCTCTTGCCGCCGCCTGCCGATTTCAGTACAATTATTCTATGGCGCGCATGCGTATTCCACCGCCCCATCGGCCATCCGGTCAGAACGGACCGCATGATCCGAAACGATTCGCCCCTGCACGGGCGGCCGCCCCGCCGGCCCAGTTCGGCGAATTGACCGCCGCATCGCTCTACTGTCCCAAATGCCGGAGGGCGACGCCGGTGCGGGAGCATCTGCTGCTGGTGCTGCCGGACGGGAATTTGTACGATTATCGATGCAGCGTCTGCGCAACGTCGACGGGGACCCGGACGGCGCGCGGTTGATCCCCATCCATTGTCCTGACCGCCTCCCTGATCGAGACCCTGCTACCTGTGATAGAAGGGCAGGGGGGTGACCGTCGCCGGGGTCTGGTCGGCAAGGGCGAGCCGGGTGCCCGCGGCGAAGAAGCCCTTCTGGACATACCCGAGCGCGATGCGCCGCCTCAGCGTTGGCGAATCGAGCGCGCTGGTGATCGTTCCCACCTGTTGTCCCTCCGCAAAAAGCGGCGAGCCGGCCGCCGGCAGCCCCGCCCCTTCGACCAACAATCCGACCAGCCTGCGATTGACCGAGCCCTGGGTTTTAATCCGCATGGTGGTTTCCTGCCCGAGATAGCAGCCCTTGGTGTAGCTGATGGCCTGCTCGATGCCGGCTTCGGCTGGAAAGTGCGACGGACCCAGTTCGGCACCGAATCGGGGCACACCCGCCTCGATGCGAAGCGATTCCACGGCACGCGCTCCTACGGGAACGGCGCCGATCGGACGGCCGCAATCCATCAGGGCGCGCCACAGCGGGGCGCCGATCGCCGCGGGGACGAGCAGATGCGCGCCCGCTTCGCCCGTTTCCGACAGACGGATCACCTCGACGGGGGCGTCCTGCCACGTCCATGTCACATGGTGATAGTCCGGCAGCGGCGGCAGGACCCGGCCGAAGAGGGCGGTCAGCCAGTCGTCGGATTTCGGACCCCACAGCGCCAGATGGAGCCGCTCATGGGAAATCTCCTCCAGTTTGACCTTGTAGATCACGATGTAGCGCTTGAGCGCCGGGACGGTCCCGGCGGTCAGCATCGGGTCAAGATCGATCAGCAGGGCGTTTTCCAGGGCGAAGAGCCGCATGTCGGCTTGGAGGTGACCCTTGACGTCAAGCAGCGCCGCGTAGCAACCCTGACCCGCTGTCAGGGCCAGAATGTCGTTGGTCAGAATGCTGTGAAGGTATTTCGCCCGGTCGACCCCCGTGACGCGCAGCAAGCCTCTTGCCGACAAATCGGCCGCGCCGGCGTGCCCGCGCACCGCCAGATGCTCGGCAACGGGGTCGCCGTAGTGATCGGGGACCTCCCGGCCGCCCACGGTCGTCCAACGGGCCTGCAGGCGCCGATGCTCGTCGGCCAATGGCAGGGCCGACGGGGGAGAAGCGGCTGTACTGGGTGAGGGTCTGCCGGCGTCATCCACGGGATGAGCTCCGTCAATTGAGCAGGGCCTGGACCCGTTTGAGCGCCCGAGCGGCGAGCGCATAATTGGGATTCACGCTCAGCGCCTGCCGGTAGGCACTGATCGCCTGCTGCCAGTCGCCCTTTTGCTCATAGACCCGGCCGAGATTCAGATGGGGGTATTCATAGCTGGTGTATCGCCTGGCCGTGATGGCCCGTTTGAGCCAGGGGATCGCATCGTCCAGCTGCCCCTTTTCGATCAGGTAGGCGCCGATGTCATTATAAGGGTTGCCGAAATCGGGATCGACCTGAATCGCCTTGTAGCATTGTTCGATCGCGTCATCCAGCCGCCCGAGAAAGCTGTAGGTCCAGCCCAGGAACGTATAGGCTTCAGACGTTGGACAGGTGTCGATCGACAACTTGTAATACTGGATCGCCTCGTTGAGCTGTCCCTTCATTTGCAGGTCGTAGGCCTGCTGAAAATAACGAGCCGCCTGATGCCGCTTGTCCTGTTCCACCATGCCAGTCTGCTCCCTTTCCCTCTGATTAGTGCGCCGCCCCTCCATCATACGGAGTGGAACGACAGGTTCGCAAGGGGGCGGGCCGTCGGCTGTCCTCGGAGACCGGCTGGTCAGGTCGTCCGCAGCGTGCGTGTGAGTCTGCGCTCCACGCAGCGGATGTTGCCGGATAGCCGGATGTTCCGCTCGCAACTTGCGCTCGATCAACTCAAGGGGAGAATGGTTTCCGTAATGGGGGCCCGTGCGGAATCGCACACCGTTCTCCGATGCCCCCATGCCCCGGTTCTCCCCTGCGCCCCATCGTCCCTACATTACGAGGTTTTGAGGTGCCGATGGAGCCGCCGTTCCACACTTTGGACCTTTCCAGTCAATCGTCCCCTGGCGCCCTTGCGGTAGTCGGCCCGAATGCTGATGCTGATCCGGTTGCAGTCGCGTCGCATGCGGGTGAAACAGCGCGTAATGACCGCGAACACCTCGTCCCATTCCCCCTCAATGACGGTCCCCATCGGATTGAGGCGGTAGTCAAGCCCGCTCCGGTCGATGATGTCGAGCGAACGGGCGACATACTTGCCCACGCTCTCTCCCTTCCCCATCGGCGACATGCTGACTTCAACGAGCATCATGGATCGCTCCTCCCTGTCCGGACGTGACGGCCGCGACCGGGCCATTGTAGGCGGCCTCGGGTTGTCAGGTCAATCATGTTACTTCGAAGCGGGAGGGTCGCCGCTACGGCGATGGGGTCGAAGGTGTGTGATAAACATTCCAAATCAACCTCGAAGCTCGGCGCCCCGCAGGAAGCCGATGGCAAGGGGCCGAGCGTCGATTTGACACGCGAGTAGAGAGTGTAATCCGTATGGCGATGGGGATCGTCAAGGGGAGGTGAGCATTCTCCCCTTGACTCTGGCGTGTCGACTTTCATCGGTTTTTGTTATACTCTCCCGCTATGGCACCAGGCCAGGAGGGGGCGGACGACGCGCCCTATGTATCGCTCGTCATCCCGATCTACAACGAACGGGACAATCTGAAGCCGCTGGCGGAGCAATTGCTCTCGGCCCTGAAGGGGCTCGGCGTCACGTTCGAAGTGCTCTTTGTCGATGACGGGAGTCGCGACGGCAGCGGCGAGTTGCTGCGCTCGTTGTGCGCCGCGACCCCGCAGTTTCGACTGATCCGATTGCGGCGTAACTTCGGGCAGACGGCGGCCATGACGGCGGGATTCGATCACTCGCGCGGCCGCGTAATCGCCGTCATGGACGGCGACCTGCAAAACGATCCGGCCGACATCGGGGGGATGCTGAAAGCGCTCGAGGACGGCGCGGATATCGTCAGCGGCTGGCGGCGCGACCGGAAGGATACGGTGCTCCGGGTCTTTTCGTCGAAATTGGCCAACTGGCTGATCGGCCGGGTGACCGGCGTCAGACTGCACGATTACGGCTGCTCGTTGAAACTCTACAGGGCCGACCTGATCCGTCTGGTCCCGCTGCGCGGCGACCTTCACCGGTTCATTCCGGCCATCGCGAATCTCTATGGGGCGACCATCGTCGAGTTGCCGGTGCGGCACCATCCCCGTCGCCACGGCCGGAGCAAATATACGATGGCCCGGACGTTTCGGGTGGTCATGGATCTGCTGATGATCCGGTTTCTCATGAGCTACGGCCAGCGGCCCCTGCACATCTTTGGCTGGCTGGGGGTGACCATGGCCGTCGCCGGCCTGGCGATCGATGGATACCTGGCCGCGCAGAAACTGCTCTGGGGCGTGCAATTGGCCAACCGGCCGTTGTTGCTGTTTGGTACCTTGCTGGTGTTGGCCGGCCTGCAAATCTTCACGCTCGGCATCCTGGCCGACATGCTGGCGCGGGTCTATCATGAATCACAAAACCGGCCGATCTACGCCGTCAAAGAGCTGGTCCACTGACACGCCGCGCAATGATACGTCGCCGTCCCGCCACCCGCGCCTTTGAGTTGAAACCCTACCTGGACGATCGCCGGGAGCGGGTGAACCGGTTGTTGAGCGGGCTGTTCCCGGCGAGCCGAGCCGCCAACGGGATGCCGCCGACTCCCCCGACGATCGAGGCGGCGATGCGGTACAGCCTCTCGGCGGGCGGCAAGCGGCTGCGTCCCGTGCTGGCCATCGCGGCGGCCGAGGCGGTGGGCGGCCGGGTATCGGCGGCCGTCCTGTCGGTGGCGGCTTCGCTGGAGCTGATCCATACCTACAGCCTCATTCACGATGATCTGCCCGCGATGGATAACGATGATCTGAGGCGAGGGTTGCCCACGAGCCACAAGGTGTTTGGCGAGGCGACGGCGATTCTGGCCGGCGATGGGTTGTTGACGCTGGCATTTGAATTGTTGAGCCGACCGGCGGTCGCGCGCGTGGTGCCGCCCCGCAGACTGGTGGAGATCATCCACGAGATCGCTCAGGCGGCCGGCTATGAGGGCATGGTCGGCGGCCAACTGCTCGATCTGCAGGCGAGCCGCCCCACAAACGGTTCGCAGTCGGCGTCGCAGACGCCCATCGATGAGACCGGGCTGGAACGGATTCATCGCAAAAAGACGGGCGCGCTCATCCGGGCGTCGGTTCGCGCCGGCGCCCTGGTCGGCGGAGCGGGCTCCGCCGCCTTGATCGCACTCGGGCGGTACGGCGAATCGATCGGCCTGGCTTTTCAGATCATGGATGATATTTTGGATGTGGAGGGCACGTCGGTGGAACTCGGCAAGGCGGTCAAGAACGATCAGATCAAGGGCAAATCCACCTATCCGGCCCTTCTGGGCATGGAGGCCTCCAAACGGAAATTGTCTCAGGCGATCGAACGGGCGATCGGCGCATTGGGCCGTCTGGGGCCCGATGCCGAACCGCTGCGGGCGATTGCCGGGTATATTGCGTCGCGACGGGTGTGACGAGAAGAAGGGGGCGGCACGGTCGTTGCCGCCCGCCAATACAAGATGACGGTCGCCGATCGGGACCACGACAGGGGGAGGAGATCATGAGCGGGTTTTCCATCCGTCCCGCGCCGCAGGGCGTCTATCCGGCGGTCTGTCACGTGGGCGAGGTCTACGTTCCGTTGACGGCCGAAGGCATCGAACGGCTGCGCGCCGCGGCTCAGGCACCATCCGTCTTCTACCCGGTGTTGTTGGAGGTGGCGGGGGTGTCAGCATATATGAAAGATACAGTGGCGCGGGTGTGGGCAGCCGGAGATCCGGCGGAGCAGACACAGCGACTGCGCCACGATCTCAGCGCATTGCCGGCCGGCTGATGTTCGATCTGTCCCACATGCTCAGAGCCCGCGCCGGCGAGCAGTACGCGCTCTACGAGCGCTACGTGAATCCTCAAATGGCGCGCGTGCTCAAAACGATTGGTTTCGATCGCCCGTACGTCCGTGCCGAGGGGGCCCTGCTCTTCGACCAGGACGGGCGGGATTATCTCGACATGCTGAGCGGGTGGGGCGTCTTCAACATCGGCCGCAATCATCCCTCTGCTATCCGGGTGATGACCGATCTGCTGGCCCTGCAGCCGCCCAATCTCGTCCAGATGGACGCGCCGTTGCTGGCCGGCCTGCTGGCCGAAGCGCTGGTCCGCCGCGCGCCACCCGGACTGGAGGCGGTGCACTTCACCAACTCGGGAACCGAAACGACGGAAGCGGCGTTGAAATTCGCCCGCTATGCCACTCGGCGGTCGCGTCTGCTCTCCTGCCGCAACGGCTATCACGGCCTCACCTATGGGTCGCTCTCGCTGATGGGGTCGAATTTTTTCCGGGAGGGCTTCGGTCCCTTCCTCCCCGACTGCCAGGCGGTGCCGTTCAATGATCTTGGCGCGCTGGAGCGGGAGTTGGAGCGGGGAAACGTGGCCGCCTTCATTACCGAGCCGATTCAGGGCAACGGCGTGATCATTCCACATCCGCAGTATTTGTCTGAAGCGAAACGGCTGTGCGAACGGCACGGCGCCTTGATGATTGTAGACGAGATCCAGACCGGTCTGGGCCGGACGGGGACGCTCTTTGCCTGTGAACAGTGGGGGATGTCGCCTGACATGCTGCTCGTCTCGAAGTCGCTCAGCGCGGGGCTGGTGCCGGTCGGCGCGGTGCTGATGCGTTCGGACGTACAGCGGGCGATCTATCACAAGATGGACCGTTGCGTGATCAATTCGGCCACCTTCGCCGAAAACAGCCTGGCCATGGCGGCTGGCCTGGCGACGCTCCAGGTGCTCGATGACGAGCGGCTGATTCGTCGGTCCGCCGTGATGGGCGCACGGTTGTTGGACAAGCTGGCGGCGCTGAAGGCGCAGTCGGAACTCATCGCCGATGTCCGGGGGCGGGGACTGATGATCGCCATCGAATTCGGAGAGCCCCGCTCGCTCGGGCCGCGGATGGGTTGGAAGGCGGTGACCGCCGTCCGGCCCGGCCTCTTCACCCAGATGCTGGTCATGCCGCTCTTCAGCGATCACCGAATTATTACCGAGGTGGCCGGCGCGGACATCGAGGTCATCAAGCTGATTCCCCCCTTGGTCATCGGCGAAGCCGACATCGACCGCTTTGTCGACGCGCTGGCCGCGGTGCTTCGCGAGGCGGCGCAGTTCCCCGGCGGGCTCTGGAATGCCGGGATGAAGCTGGTTAAGCAGGCGATGACGGCCTAAACACCAGAGCCGAGGTTCCCTGAGGCCAGGGTTAACAGGAAGGACATCAGAAAAGAAAACACCTATCGCGTGTATGGCGATGGGGGGGTGGGGGAGAGGAGCATCTCCCCCAAATTGAGCGAGTGCGAAGCACGAGCGGATCAATCCAAAGGGCAGGGATCAAGGGGAGCGGGACAGCGGTCCTTGATCCGAGATCTTCGTTCGTTGCCTGTTAACGCTTCATGGAATTTCTGCGCCTGTTTTTCTCCACCATTCTGCTGCGTCCCTATGTCTTCGCCTTTCTTGCGCTCTATCTGGTCGCCGCCATCCGCAGCATGGGATGGGAACGCACGGCGCTGTTCACCGGGCTGACCTGGGCCCTGGCGTTTCTTGCCGAGTACAGCTCCACCCGCGTCGGTCTGCCGTTCGGCCCCTATGTCTATCTGGAAACCACGAGAAACCGGGAGCTGTGGATCGCGCACGTCCCCTTCATGGATTCGCTCTCCTTCACTTTTCTGGCCTATGTGAGTTACGCGCTGGCCCTCGCCCTCTGTCTGCCGATCCGTCGATCCGCGCACGGCGGGATCCGTCTGATCGATCTGGCCCGGGTCCGTGACTCGTGGGGCGTCTGGCTGCTGTCGGTGTGTCTGTTCGTGTGGATTGATGTGGTGATTGATCCGGCGGCCGTGCGGGGTGACCGATGGTTTTTGGGCAGGATCTTTTATTATCCGAACGGCGGCCTCTACTTCGGCGTGCCGGTGTCGAACTTCATCGGCTGGGGCGTGGTGGGCGGGGCGGCGATCGGCCTGTTTCAATGGGGCGATCGGAATTTCTGGCCCGACCGGCCGATCCGACCGCTGCTCGCCGCCGCCGGGCTGTATTACCTCATTCTCGGATTCAACCTGGCCGTGACCTTTTGGATCGACGAGCCCCTTCTGGGGATGGCGGGCGTGCTGATCCACGTGCCGGTCCTGCTGATTCTGCTGGTGCGGATGGGGCTGTCCGGGAGCATCGACGCCGGCCTGGACCAGCAGTGAAATTAGCCGGAGGAGGAACTCAACGGCGCGGCGGTTTCCGCGTCGGCAGCCGGGCGTTGGGCGGCCCGTTCCTTGAGCAGCAGATCGATCTCTTCCATCAGCGTCTGGATCGCCGTCTCCATGGGAATTTTCCGCACGATCTCGCCGTGGCGGAACAGCAGGCCGACCCCTTTGCCGCCTCCCGCGATCCCGATGTCTGATTCCTTGCCCTCGCCGATGCCGTTGACGACGCACCCCAAGACCGAGATGGTGATCGGCTCACGCACGTGGGCGAGCTTTCGCTCCAGCTCGTTGGCGACCTTGATGACGTCGAATTCGACGCGGCCGCAGGTGGGACAGGCGATGACGTTGATGCCGCGGTGGCGCAGCTCCAGGGCCTTGAGAATCTCATAGGCCACCTTGATCTCTTCGGTCGAATCGGCGGCCAGCGAGACGCGGATGGTGTCGCCGATCCCTTCGGCCAGGAGCAACCCCAACCCGACCGCCGATTTGATCGCGCCGGTCGTGGCCGTCCCCGCCTCCGTGATTCCGAGATGGATCGGGTAGTTGGTCTTGCCGGCGAACAACCGGTTGGCGTCCACCGCCATTTTGACGTGGGATGCCTTGAGTGAAACTTTAATCTCATGAAAATCGAGATCCTCAAGAATCCGGATGTGGCGTATGGCCGATTCGACCATCGCCTCGGCCGTGGGGTAGCCGTAGTGATCCAGCAGCTCCCGCTCGAGCGAGCCGGCGTTCACCCCGATTCGAATTGGAATCCGGCGTTCCTTCGCCATGGCCACGACGCGCTCCACGCGCGACCGGCCGCCGATGTTGCCGGGGTTGATCCGCAGGCAGTCGACGCCGGCTTCCATGGCCTTCAGGGCGAGACGGTAGTCGAAGTGAATGTCGGCGATCAGCGGGAGATGGATTTGTCGCTTGATCTCCGGAAGCGCGTCGGCGGCGGCCGGCGTGTTGACGGTGACGCGCACCAGCTCGCAGCCGACCTGCTCCAGCGCATGGATCTCCCTGACCGTGCCGTCAATGTTGTCCGTATCACAGGTGGTCATTGATTGGACCACGATGGGAGCATCGCCGCCGATCCGGACCGGGCCCACGCTGATCTGTCTGGTTGTGCGGCGGGTGATCTGCATCGGTCAGCGAGACAGTTGGTGCTGCACCGGTTTGGGGGCGGCGCCGAGCAGTTCGCGGGTTGCCCGTGCGATGCCGTCGGCGTCCAAGCCGTGGTGCTGGCGGAGCAGCGCCTGCGGCCCCTGATCGGGGAATTCATCGCCGATGCCGACGCAACGGACTTTCACCCCGCCGAGCAACCCTTCCGAGGCCAGCAGCTCCAGCACGGCGCTCCCGAAGCCGGCCTGCAGGATGTGCTCCTCCACCGTGATCAGCCATTTGCAGCGGGCGGCGAGGGAGCAGATCAGATCCCGGTCGAGCGGTTTGACAAAGCGCGCGTTGACGACGCAGGCCGAGACGCCCTCGGCGGCCAGCTGCTCGGCCGCCTCCAGCGCCGGCGCCACGCGGCTGCCCAGCGCGAGGATCGTCACGTCGTCGCCGTTGCGCACGATCTCTCCCTTCCCGATCTTCAGCGATCGGGGTTCGGGATCGAGCGGCACGCCCATGCCGCCGCCCCGCGGATAGCGGACGGCAATCGGTCCCGCATAATCCACGGCCGTCTTGATCATGTGTTGCAGCTCGTTCTCATCCTTGGGGGCCATGACCACCATGTTGGGGATGTGGCGCAGGAAGGCGAGATCGAAAATGCCGTGATGCGTGGTGCCGTCCTCCGCCACAATGCCCGCCCGGTCGATGCAGAACGCGACGGGCAGGTTCTGAATGCAGACGTCGTGCAGGATCTGATCGAACGCCCGTTGCAAGAAAGTCGCGTACATGGCGACGACCGGCTTGTAACCCTGCGCGGCAAGGCCGGCGGCAAAGGTGACGGCGTGCTGCTCGGCGATCCCGACGTCATAGACGCGGTCAGGAAATTCCTCGGCGACGCCGGACAGGCCGGTTCCACCTGGCATGGCGGCCGTGATCCCGACGATGTTTGATTGTGCGCGGGCCAGGTGTCTCAGCGTCCGGGTGAAAATGTTGGTGTAGGAGGGCACCGGGGAGCTGTGTCGCGGCTCGCCCGTCTCCCGCACAAAGGCGGGAGCGCTGTGAAAAAAGACCGGGTCGCGTTCGGCCGGGGGGTATCCCAGCCCCTTCTTGGTGATGACGTGCAGAAAGACCGGGCCTTTGAGTTTTTTGAGATTCTCCAGCGTGGGCAACAAATGATCGAATCGGTGGCCGTCGATCGGCCCGACGTAGAGAAAGCCGAGTTCTTCAAAGAGCAGCGCGGGGCTGATCAGTCCCTTGGCCGACTCTTCGGCGACCTTGGCGGCCCTGAGCATCGGTTCGCCGACAGCCGGAATCGCCTTCAGAATGGCCTTGGCGTCCTCCTTCAGCGTGGTGTAAATCGGGCCGGTGAGCAGCCGGCTGAGATAGGAGGAAATGGCGCCGACGTTTTTGGAGATCGACATTTCATTGTCATTGAGGATGAGCAGGAAATCCTTTTGTAACGCGCCGGCTTGATTGAGGCCTTCGTACGTCATGCCGGAGGTCAGCGCGCCGTCGCCCACCACGCAGACGACCTTGTAATCCTCCCGGCTCAATTCCCGGGCGGCGACGAACCCGACGGCGGCCGAGACGCCGGTGCCGGCGTGGCCCGCGTTGAAGACATCATACGGACTTTCCTCCCGCTTGGCGAAGCCGCTGACGCCGCCCCATTGTCGCAGGGTTTGAAAGTTGGCCCGACGGCCGGTGACCAGTTTGTGGGTGTAGGTCTGGTTGCTGGTGTCCCAAATGATCCGGTCGTGCGGCGTGTCGAACAGATAATGCAGCGCCAGCGTGAGTTCGACCACGCCAAGATTGGATGACAGGTGGCCGCTGTTGGTGGCCACCACATCGATGATGCGCTCGCGAATCTCAGCGGCGAGCGCCGGGAGTTGGTCCGGCGACAGGCGACGAAGATCAGCGGGCGATTGGATCCGGGGCAAGAGTGCCATGCACCACTCCTTGTCAGGTCACCGTTTTTTTTGACATCGTGTCACTATAGCGGAGGTTTCCGGATTCTGTCAAGCAATTCACGACGGAGAAATCCACGACAGGCGATTCGGCGTCGATGCGGCGGACCATGTTGCTCGCATTGACTCGACGATTTGCTTTTTGGTATAGTGGCCGCTACTTTAAATCGGAATGCGCACGCTCATCAAGACTAGGGCTCCTCACCATTAACATCGCGCTTCGGGAATTGTGATGGCAGCGAAGACCAAAAAAGCCAAGAACGCCGACACCAAAAACAGCGAATACCAGGATATCCTCAAGGATCTCCAACAGCAGCGCGCGGATTTGCTGGCCGAGGCCGGTGTCATACTCGGCGGCGGCCTGGCGCAGGAAGCCGAGAATCTTGCCGACATGGGCGACCAGGCGACGGCGGTGGCGGACCAGAATTTCATGTTGCGTCTCCGCGAGCGGGAACAGCGCCTGCTCAAGAAAATTGACGAGGCCATTGACCGGATCCGAGCGGGATCGTTTGGCGTGTGCGAGGATTGCGGCGGGGAGATCGGCTACAAGCGGTTGAAGGCCCGCCCGGTCACGACCCTCTGCATCAATTGCAAAACCAAACAGGAAGAGGACGAGAAAAGCCGCGAGTAGCGGGGTGTGATTTCCGCTTTATTCGGAGCGACTGCTCCAGCGCCATCCATTTGTCCACGACTGCCGCGTACGTTGCGCGCAACCAGAAGGCACCGACCAGCGGATTTTCGTCTCACGGCGTGAGAAGGAAGGCGGCGTAGCTCAGTTGGCAGAGCAGGTGAATCATAATCACCGGGCCGGGGGTTCGAGTCCCTCCGCCGCCATTTAGTATAATACGAGAGATTCTCAACCCCGGAATTTCAGCATGAGTGGGGTTCGTCGGCAGCGATTCATCGGCGCCTTTACCTCGAATCGAAGGGAGAGGTCATGTTCGATTCTCGGTACAAGCGGCGCATGTGCATGGTCCCCTCGGCTGGAAGCCTCGGGGCAAGCGAATTCCTCCATCGCCTATCCACAGGCCGATGAGTAAGAGGGTGCTTTTGAGCCTGCCCCCGGATCAACCTGAATCGACAGGTCTATGAGCCGTCTGGAACGGATCAATCACTGGATCCGCATCATCCTGGGCATTATCATTATTACGGTGTTTATCCTGGGGATGATCGCCTATTATTTCAAGTATCGGTAACCGCCATGCGCCCGCCGTCTTCGCACCGGCCGCGGACCCCGCCGCCGGGGCAGCCATCGGAAGCTGATCGGCTGTCCGAATCAGCGGATATGGAAACGATCAAAGCGCACACCCAAGTGACCTTTTTCCGGAGCGGAGGCCCCGGCGGTCAGCATCGCAACAAGGTGGAGACGGCCGTCCGACTGGTGCATGAGCCCAGCGGGGTGACCGTGGTCGCTGCAGGTGAACGGTCCCGAGTGAGGAATCTGGAGACGGCGTTTCAACGGCTTCAGCGCAAACTCATCGCCCGCAGTGCCGTGCCTCGCGCCCGCGTTCCCACCCGGGTGCCGACCGCCGTTCGGGCAGCGCGGCGGGAGGCCAAACATCGCCGCGCCACACTGAAGACGCTTCGCCGTCGGGTGGAGCAGAGCTGAGCTGCGAGGCGGATATTGACAGCGTGTCGGAATGCCCGTATATATACGAACGCATGTCGGGCTAGCCGCCTCTTGCTCCCTCATCCATCCCCTCGACTGCGCGGGGGACAGGGTATGCTGGAGACGCTTGGGCGTGGAATCAAGCCAAGAGAATGGAGGATCGAAATGGCCGGAGAACCTGAATCAAAGCTGGACAGATTCAATAAAATCATGTGGCTTGTTTCAGGTATTGTGACGGCGGTCCTGGTGATCGCGATCATGATCATCATCTTAATCAAAGGAACCGGGTATTAATGAGGCGCAACGGGGAGAAATCGAGGAGACGACCATGAGGGACAGTCGGGCTGGGCGGTGGAATCAATTGGTGGGTATGGTCCTGGTGCTGGTGGCTACGGGCTGTCAACAGCACTCTTCTTCGTCGTCGATGTCCGCCGAGTCGCATCCAACCGCCGGACAACAAACGGTCCAAGCTCCACCCTCGCAGCCGAGCCAGGAATCTCCGGAGCAGGACTATTCGCTGGCCTTTATCCAGTTGAATCCGGGCAGCTTCTCCATGGAAGCGATTCAGGCCAATAAAAAGAGCATCCCGGCCGATCCGAAGGATGACAAGCCCCAGCACGCCGAGGCCTTGACCCAGCTCGGCCACGCCAACTATATGATCCAGCGCTATCCGACCGCAAAGGACTATTATGCAAGGGCCGTCCACGCAGACGGGAAGTCGGTGGAGGCGCGGCTGGGACTCGCCAACTGTTACGCGTTGATGGGGCAGGTGAACGACTCGCTCCGGGAAGTGAAGGCGCTGCTCGCGATCGACCGGCAGAATCCGGAAGCCTTATATAATGAGGGAATGCTGCTGTTGTATGGGAAGCAGGATCGGACCGGAGCCAAGCAGGCGTGGGAGCAACTGGTGGCCGCCCATCCAGACAACGAATGGTCCCGTTATGCCTCTCAACGGCTCAGCCGGATGCAAGGGTGAGCCTGCGGGGTTCGTGCTCTGTCGGTCCGGCCGGAGTGACGTCCGTGGTGAAGCGCCGGGGTTGACTTTTTCTATAATATTGATAGGATGGCGCGGTTCTTGCGCGGCCAGATGAGGGCGGGTAGGAGATGGATGCAGGTCCGGGAGAGAAGAACTCACCCATTTTCGATTTGATTGTCCTGATCGGAATGGTGTTGAATATCTTGCTGGCCGTTTTACTTGTTCTCTATTATTTTGGTCTGCTTTGAGCGTTCATTGGTCGAGCCATCGTCCCCTGTCAGGGCAGCGTTTATTCAACCTGTGTGGTGCATAACATAAGATCAATTGGCCACAGTAAATTTTTCTTGACAAGCTGTTTATAATGTTTTAGATTGAACTGTTCTCCCTGCTATTTTCGATTTTTGAATGCCAATCGGAATGCCAATCGGAAAGACAAGTCAACGAATGAATAGAATGAATATAGCGAGGGATTTTGTCGTCTAAATTTTAAAAGTGGTGAAGCGAGGGCGTTCAAGAGGGATCAAAGGAGGAGGTATCATGAGGAAGTTGGGCAATATCGTGGTGTTGGCAGCAGTGCTTGGATTGGGGGTGCTCTGGGTCGGGTCCTTTGTGGCCGCCGATGAAGAGGGATATAAAGAAGCCCCTGTCTCCAATGGCGGATCAGTGTCGGGCAAGATCATGTTCAAAGGCACGCCGCCTCCGCCGAAGGAGTTCGATCTGGCAAAGTTCCCTCAGCCGAAATATTGCGGCCAGGTTGACAATGACGGCAAAGGCCATCGGCTCTTCCATGACGTCAATGTGAGCAACGGGATGCTGGCTGACGTGGTGGTCTATATCGAAGACATCCACACCGGCAAACCGTTCAAGTTCAACGGGACCGATGTGAAGGCGAACCTGTGCCGCTTTCTTGTTCAAGGGGGACCGAGCGAGCTGGTCGGCGTGGTAGAGAACAAGAGCGATATCAGAGTGCTCAACACCGATGCCGATCCGAGCGATCCCAAGTCGGCCACCGGCGTGCTGCACAATCCCCACGGGTATGAAGTGAAGGGCCATGCCAGCAGCACCATCTTTAACAAGCCGCTCCCCAACAAGGGGCAGACCCTGGACGAGAAGCTCCATTTCCACAAGCATGAGAGCTCCATGCTGATGCAGTGCGATCAGCACAATTACATGAATGCCTACTTTCTCCCGGTCAACAATCCCTATTACGCGATCGTGGGCAAGGACGGCACGTTCACGATTGATGGGGTGCCCCCGGGTACGTACGACTTGAAGGCCTGGCACCCGATTTTGGGTGAAGAGGAGCAGAAAATCACCGTGGCGGCGAACGGCAAGGTGACGTCGAATTTCGAGTTTACGCATCATCCGTAAAGACCTCGTCGCGTCTGTTGAGGGGGGGGATGCGGAGATTCCGCATCCCCCCTTTTCGTTTCGCGGCTTGACATGGTCGAGGGGGATTTATATAATGCGCCCGCGTTTCATGCATGAGTTTTCATCTCGGCGATGACACACCTGCTGCTGTATTTATTTTCCCTGACGGTGTTTACGGTGGCGCTCTTTACCGCGGGGCTGATGGTGGGGCAGGCGATCGAGCGGTTTAGAACTGAGCGACGTCGATCCCGCGGCGGATTGTCGAGGCGCTGACGAGGCGAAACCGGCGAGAACCACCTGGCATGTCAGCGCGATTTTATATCGGTTATGTGCTCGCGGTGCTCTGTCTCGTCTGGACGGTGGATCTTGTTCTGGGCTCTTTGTATGTCCGGTACATTATTATGTATACGGGCGGCATCTTTCTGGCCGGCCTCGTGGCCGGACAACGGTATGAGCACTCGTGGCTCCAGCGCCAGCAGGAGCTGGAGCGCAGCGATCTCGAACATGACGCGACGGCGGCGCGGGTAACGGCGGGTGAGTCCGGCGGGGAGGGGACGGATCCATGAAGCATGTCTTTTATGTGATTTATGTTCTCTTCTACACGGGCGCGGTGTTCATTACGGGCTTGTTCGTGGGTCAGATGCTGGAGCGCACGTGGGAAGCGCGTCGGAACGCACGCCAGAGAACAACCGGCGCCGAACGGGATGAACGTGCGCGCGGTACGGTCGTCGGTCAGCGGGAAAGCCCGGCGGTCGGCAAGCGAAGCTGATCCGTCTGATTGCGCGTGGATTCCTGCATTCTTCTGTTTATCGGATTTAGCTCATAAGGCTGGGGCTGCGAGGGCGATCCCCTCCGCTTCAGCGGGTTCCCTGCCATGAACAAATACCTCGTCATTATCTATTTGTCGATTATGGCGGCCTTTCTGGTGATCATTCAGATCGGCATCCGCCATCCCATGAATCCCGCCGACATGGCGGGCACGCAGGGAACAAGGAACGATGAAAAATTTGAATTGATGGCGGTCAAACAGCGGCGCGAACAGGAGAAAATGCAGAAGGCGGTGCTGGCCGTGAAACAGGCTCAGCCGAATGCCGAATACGATACGATGGTCTACATTCCTCCGGGCAGTTTCATGCTGGGGAATGCGCATGGACAAAACAGCGAAAAGCCTGTCAGGCAGATTGTGCTGAGCGGCTATTGGATCGACAAATATGAGGCGCCGATGGCGCAATATTACGCCTTCATTGCCGCAACGGGACATCGCGAGCCGCGATTGGCCGGTTATCTCGCCCTCGCCTCGGTCGATCTCTCCACGTTGATGGCGCCAAATAAACCGGCTGTCGGCGTCTCGTGGGAGGACGCCAGGGCCTATTGTGAGTGGAAGGGAAAGCGGCTTCCCACCGAAGCGGAATGGGAAAAGGCCGCCAAAGGACAGGGACAGCGACAATGGCCGTGGGGCGATGCTCCCAATGCGATGCTGGCCAATCTTGACGGCGGGGAAGACCAGTTTCAGGGCACCGCGCCCGTGGACGGTTTTCCGGCCGGACAAAGTCCGTATGGCCTCTTCAACATGACGGGAAATGCGATGGAATGGGTCAATGACTGGTACGACGAGCAGTATTACAAGTTCATGCCCCCGAGCAATCCTCCCGGCCCTTCGATCGGTGACGAAAAGGTTGTTCGTGGCGGATCATGGCATGATTCCTTGCGATATGCCCACACCTATTCCCGGTTTAAGATGTTTCCAGAATACCGGGATGCGACGATTGGCTTTCGATGTGCGCGCTCCAAGTCTGAAGCACCAACCACCAAGTTGGAGGCCACTCCAATTTGGGCCGGGTTAAAATCCAAAACCGATAATGTTTCAACTCGAAACGCCGTGATGAAAAAATCTTCTTCTCTCAGATGAAATTGGCTTGACAATGATAGCCCATTTTTCTATACTTGCGTGTCTTTCAATCTGGAAGGAGCAGGGTAAATCATGGCATCCGAGAAGAGTGGTAAGGCCGGTCCGATCATCTATATCATCGTCTGTGTCATCTCTATTTGGTTCTTCTACTGGTTTGGAGCGACAATCGGTCATTAACAAGGGCGGGCCTTGCGAACGACTCCGTGAGAGTTGAACGAAGGGTTACCGTAGGAAGGGGTGGAGCAGTATGGGAAAGACAATCGCGCTGTTCGCAATCTGCCTCGTGGCGTGGTTCTTCTACTTTCAGACCATTGACTGGTTTCTGATGAAAATCCAAGGGCTCGACTATTTTGCAGGATTAAGGTAGGTACCATTCGTCGCGCTGGTGGTCTTCAGCCACCCCATAGCGCAAGGAGAGTAGCCATGGCGACACTCATGAAGAGGCGGAAACTGTCAGCGGTCTGGATGCTGGGGGCGTTTCTTGCGTTGACATTGACGCTCCCCATCATGTCGGTCTCGGCGCTGGCAGACGAAGCGGCGCAACCTGCGACGTTAGCAGCAACTGCGGCGCCGGCTGAAAATGTGCCGATGGGCAAGGACGTCTACTATAAGACGATGGGCCCTATTTCGGGACCCGGCTGGACGGAGACGACCGCAAAGGATTACCCCACCTACAATCTCCCATTTCCGTTCAGCGAAAATCGTCTTCTGATCTGGATCGTCGCCCAGCAGCATCTCTATTTCGGTAGCTTTGTGCTGGCGGTGCCCATCTTCTGCATGGTCATCGAGCTGATTGGGTTACTGACCCGCGACAAGGTGGCGGCCAAAAAGTTTGATCACCTGGCCTACACCTTCGTCAAGATCAGCCTCACGGCCTATTCGGTGACGGCTATTCTCGGCGGACTGCTGCTGTTTAGCTTTATCACCATGTACCCGACCTTTTTTGCCTATCTGGCGGGGTTGTTCAAGCCGGTGATGCACATCTATGCCCTGCTCTTTCTGGCTGAGAGCGGTACCCTCTACATCTATTACTACGCCTGGGACAAGATGACTGAGGGGTTCGCCAAGTGGATGCATGCGACCATGGGGGTGCTTCTGAATGTGTTCGGTACGGTCCTGATGATGTTGGCCAATTCCTGGCTGGCATTCATGATGTCGCCGGCCGGAGTGGATGAGAAGGGTCACTACCTGGGGAACATTGGGCGCTTGATTCACACGGCACTCTGGAATCCGATCAACGTCCATCGGATCATCGGCAACATGGTCTTCGGCGGAGGGGTCGTTGGGGCCTTTGCCGCCTACAAGTTCCTGTCGGCCAAGACGGATGAGGATAAAGCCTACTATGACTGGATGGGGTATATCGCAGCGTTCATGGCTGTGGCTGCGCTGATCCCACTGCCGTTCGCCGGCTATTGGCTGATGCGGGAGGTCTACGGCTTCCGCCAGCAGATGGGCATCACGTTGATGGGTGGCCTGCTGGCCTGGCTCTTCATCATTCAGGCGGTGCTGATCGGGGCGCTCTTTTTCGCCGCCGACTACTACCTCTTTGCCGGCATGGACCGGATGAAGGGGGCCGAGCGGTATGCCAAATCGATCAAATATGTGCTGTTTTTGACAACGGCGGCATTTTTGGTCTGGCTGACGCCGCACACGCTGATCATTACGCCGCAGGAACTGAAGGCGATGGGCGGCCAGCAACATCCCGTGGTGGGGAACTTTGGCGTCATGTCCGCGAAAAACGGCGCGGTGAACACGATGATCATGACGACGATCATCGCCTTCATCATCTATCAGCGGGCGAACAAGCAGATCACGGTCAAATGGGCGCCGTTGGGTAACGCCGCCATCGCCGCGATGTTTACGATCGCGCTGCTGAACAACTGGTGGGTGGCCATTTACGGCTACTATATCCCGGCAAATGTGCGAGTCGGATTGTCGGTGCCTCAGGTGGTCGGAACGCTGACCTGTCTCTTCATCGGCTGCGGAATCAACATTGCCATGATACGTGGTGCGAAAGACATGGGGCCGATTCTCTGGGGGAAAATATCGGTCCGCTCGCAATACGCCCTGTTTGTCCTGGCGGTCTCCTTTACCTGGCTGATGGGGTTGATGGGCTACATCCGATCATCGGTCCGGCTCTTCTGGCACGTGATGGAGATCGGCCGGGACAACTCGCCGTGGGCGTTTACTCATACGATCGGGTTTGCGGCGAACGTGATGACGTTCAACGTGGTTTTGTACTGGGTTCTGACGCTGTTCGTGTTCTGGCTGGGTGAGATAGGGGCGAAGGCGGTCAAGCCTGCCCACGTGCCGGCGGGTCAGCCGGCGATTGCTGGGGGGTCGAAGTAGCGCATTACTCGCGTTGCTTGCGATCACACATTACGATTCCTTGGCGTGGAGGGCGGCTCTAACGACGTGGATGGAGGTCAGTCTGGCTTCTTCAGGCTGACCTCTTTTTGTTCTTGAAGGGGGGCGGAGTGTGAATCAGACTCAGTTTGCCATTGCATTTTTCATCGCAGCATCGATCGTCATGTGGCTCGGGTACATGGTGCCACGCGCGAGGACCATGCTCCTGGGCGTCGGTTTCTTCGTGTTCACCAGCGCCTGTTTCGGCGGCTTTTCAAACTGGCTGCCGCAGGTGGAAGGGCTTCCACCCCCGCCGCCGTTGAACTGCAGTGATCCAAAGGTGAAGGCGGCCCATCCGGATGAATGCACGGAAGATATCACCAAGCTGCCGGTCGATAAACTTGCCGAACTAGGTGAAGCAGTTATTTTCGGTGAGGTGGGCGGCTTGGCCAAGCGGGGAATCGGCAAAGGGCAATGTCCGCTCTGTCACACCTTCAAGAAAGGTGATATCGGCGATCGCGCCCCCAATTTGATCGGGATTTCCGAGCGGGCAAAAGAGCGGCTCCAGGATCCTCGATATCTTCATCCCGATACAGTTCAGACCGAAGCATACAAGGGAAGCGGACGGGCCACGACGGCAGAGCAATATATTGCCGAGTCGCATGTCTGCCCCTCTTGCTACGTGGTCGCTGGTTTCGGTGAAAAGGGAACGAATGATAAGAGCAGCCCAATGCCGGACGTGGCGAAGCCGCCGATCATGCTGACAATCGACGAGCTCGTTGAAGTCGATACCTGGCTCTGGACCCATGATGGGGCGGATCCACCCCCGGCAAGCGAAATCAAGGCCGATTATGAGAAGTTCATCCCGGAAAATGAGAGACCGAAGCCCGTGGCTGCCGGCCCGACTGGCGATCCGTGTGACATCAACGCCAAGGTGAAGATCGCGTGCGCGACCGACACGCCCGATCAGATCGTGACGAAGATGGGGTGCGCCGCCTGCCACAAGATTCCGGATATCAGCTTCGCCCACATGGGGGCGATCGGTCCGCTCTTGATCGAGGGGACGAACGCGCCGAACCGGATCAAATCGGCTGACTATAAATTGGCGATGAAGGATGGCTATGCCCATGCAACGACACCAAAGGAGTATGTGATGGAGTCGATCATGGATCCCAGCGCATTTATCGTGCCGGGCTTTCCGAAGCTGCCGGATCCCCACTACAAGCTGGGCAAGAGCTTAATGCCACCGGATTTCTCGACAAAGTTTACCTACGCGGCAGTGAGCAAGCTGGCTGATTTTCTGTTGACGCAAACGGCGGACAAGGCAGTCAAGGCTGGACTTGACCGGAATCCCCTCGAGAAAGAGGGGAGTCTGAAGAAGAAGGCCGAGCTTGATCGACCCGTTCGAGCCGCCCAGGCACAGCACGAGTCGAAGTCAACAGTTGTCGCGCAACGATAGCGCCCAGATATTGGGGCTTCGTGAAGTTGACTCAAGAGCAGATCTGGATCTGAAAGGAGGCGAGAGTCGATGTTCTGGCAACCAGGAATGATGCCCATCCAGCTCCTGATGACGCTGGGGGTGATTTTTGTGCTCTTTGTGATCGGACACACCTTCATCAAGAAGACATTTGGGAAGGGGATTCCGATGCTGGGGCAGGGGGCGTTGGTCATGCTCGCCGCCTATATCACCTTTAAGTTTGTCATCACGCCGCCGATTCCATACAGCTTGCTCGTGACCTATATGGGCTTGGTGGGACTGGTCACAGCTCTGTATATCTCTGCGACTGAAGCTCAATGGTCGGAGACTAAAAAACCGATCATCAACACACTGTTGGGGGTGACGCCAACATACCGGGGGGTCAGGGCTGTTGCGTTCGTGGCCATACCGCTCTTCATGGGATGGCAGACGTACACCTCCATTGCACCGCCCAAGGAATTTCCCGAGCCGCCCGAATTGAGGACGGTTCATCCGGCGCCGCCGCAAGCGATCAAGGTCCACGATAAAAATTTCACGCTCCAGACGGCCAAAAATCCGTTTCGTGTCGATGCGAAGGGCGAATATCTTGAAGTCGGGAAGGAACAGGCCTTTTTTGACAGCAACCCATGGGATCCCAAGGCGGAGGGGTATCTGAAATATGTCCGTGAAGGCGGAGCGGTTTTTTTCAGGAACTGCCATTTCTGCCACGGTGACAATCTCGACGGCCGGGGGATCTTTGCCTACGCGTGGCGTCCCATTCCCGCGAATCTCGCCGACCCCGGGACTATCGCGCAGCTTCAAGAGACGTTCGTCTTCTGGCGAATTTCAAAAGGCGGGATGAACGCGCCGAGAGAGATCAATCCGTGGGATTCCGCCATGCCGCCTTGGGAAGAGCATCTAGCGACCGATGACATCTGGAAGGTGGCGCTCTTTGAGTATTGGCATACAGGGTTCTTCCCGAGAACGTGGGATTAATCGAAAAGCTGAAGTTCAGCCGATCATACGGACAGGAGAGGAACGATGAGCGATTCTCAGATACGCCCAACTTCAACTTCGGGCAGGTCCCGCTGGGCTGCATGGGCCCTGATCGGGGGAGCGGTGATGCTTGCCGGCGGCGCGCTGGTGCTGGCCCGTGCTCATGCTGAGGAGAAAAAGGCCCCTGAGGCGGCCGGGACCAGCTATCGGCCTGAGAAGCCAACCGATGATCAAGTGGCTCGAGGGGCGAAGGTCTTCTTCAAGGAGTGCGTCTGGTGTCATGGTCCTGAAGGGGCGGGCGACGGACCTGGGGCGTTGAGGTTGTGGCCCAGACCGAGAAATTTCAATGCGGGAACCTTCAAAATCAGAACGACGGCCAGCGGAGAGCTGCCGACGGATGACGATCTTTTCTTGACGGTGACCAACGGTCTGCCTGGCTCTGCCATGCCGTCGTGGGAAGGCGTGCTGACCGAGCAGCAACGGAAAGACGTCGTGGCATTTGTGAAAACGAAGATGGTCAAGGATAGAAACTTTCAGGACAAGGATGAAGAATTTCATGTCATCAGCTTTGACGGGCAGGTGCCCAGTTCGGCGGAGAGCATCAAGCGCGGCCAGGATGTCTTTTTGAACAAGGGGAAGTGCGTGCAGTGCCACGGACCTGAGGGTCGGGGTAATGGCAACCTGACGCAGAAGGATGATTGGGGCTTTCCGATCTTTCCCGCCGATCTCCATCAGTGCTATAACTTTAGAGGAAATCGGCGAGATCCCTACAACCCCAGAAACATCTTCCGCGAGGTGTCGACGGGGTTGAACGGCACCCCCATGCCGTCGTTTGCCGATGTCTTGACGGTCCAGGATCGATGGGATGTGGCGAATTTTGTGATCTCACTCTGTCCCAAGGTCAAGATCGACCCCATCACTGTCAAGCCGACGATCAATTTCGTGCTGACGTCGGACTTTGTCAATGGGGCGCTGCCCACAACCGCGGACGACCCCAAGTGGAATACGGTGGAACCGCACTTCGTGGGTCTGGGCGGCCAGATTACGAGGAAACCGCAGAATTTCAATCGTCGGATTGAAGAGGTGTGGGTGAAATCCCTCTACAACAAGGATTCGATAGCCTTTCTCCTGGAGTGGGATGATCGGAACGAGAGCCATGCTGAAGGCCCGAATCTTCCCCCGCCGGTCAATGTCGCGGACTTGACGATTCCGGTCGCCTATTACGCGAACAAGATGGTCTTCGACGAGGTGAAGGATCAATTCAAGGATCTTTATCCCGGAGAGAAGTACCCCGAGCCGGTGATTTACAACGACGCCGTGGAGATTCAATTTCCGGCCGAGTGGCAGAAACTGGTGGCACCGGAGCGTCCCTTCTTCATCCTCGGCGATCCGATCAAGCCGGTTGATCTCTGGAAATGGCAGAGCGACGGATCGGTCGTCGCCTATACCGGTCATGGCATTAATGGAGCGAATGGCGATCCGGAGATTGTGCCGAGAAAGACCGTCATCAAGGCCGAGGACGCACACTTTAAGAATGGCCGCTGGTATGTCATTCTCACGCGGTCGCTGAAAACAGACGACAAAGAGAATGACGTCCAGTTCGATGTGAACAAGTATATTCCCATTTCGTTTCAAGCCTGGGATGGGGATAACGGCGAGGCCGGCGCAAGGATGTCCCTGTCGGCGTGGTATTACGTCGTCTTGAAGCCATTGACGCCGACCAAAGCCTATGTCTATCCGTTCATTATGATCGGCATCGTGGTCGGTCTCCAGTGGTGGGTGATTCGTAAAACCCAGAGCATCCATAACGGGAACGGCGGCCGAAGTGGGGCCAAGAAGAAATAAGGTTAGACGTCAACCATCTGTCTGATGGGGAAGGGCCGCGAGTCCATTGGGTTGCGGCCCTTTCCTTTTTTGGCCGTGAGAATGATTAATGCAGGAATACCAGCCAGGGGTGTCAGCGTTGCTCAGCGTTCGGGGACTTTGACCGGACTATGAAGCGAACGATCCTCGCACTCGGATCGGTGTTGCTGGTTTTTTATCTGATCACGCTCTTTCTGACTTCAACCGAGGTCAGACAAATGAGCCCCCAAAACCAAGCGGGCGGAAAGGCGTTCGACCTGTCGGTGCCGAGAGTGCCGACTGAACTGCTGGCCGAGGCCAAAGCGTTACATAATCCGGTCAAGCCGACACCGGAAAATCTCGCCAAAGGCAAACAGATCTTTACCAGCACTGGCGCCTGCTATACCTGCCACGGCGTGGAAGGAAAAGGCGACGGTCCATCCGGCGTGGGACTGGTGCCGCCACCGAGAAATTTCACCGACCCTCGATTCCATGGCCTGCGGACAGATGGCGAGCTGTATTGGGTGGTCACCCATGGAAGTCCTGGAACCTCCATGTTTGCCTATGCGCCCCAGGTGATCTCCAATGAAGACGCCTGGTACGTTGTCACGTATGTGCAGACGCTTTCGACCCCCGGTTCGCCGGACTCAGCAGGGAATCAGATGACCGGCTCCTCGCCCACAGCGGCATCCCAGTAGGAATCAGCGTCCCGCAGCCGGCGAGCGACGGGCATGCAACTCGTCGAGTTGAGCGTTGAACAGGCCCACAAGTTCAGACGACTCCGGAGAGTTCAAGAGGATGGAGAGGTAATCCTCGTATTGATTTCCTGCGGTCAGACGAATCAACCGAAGGAACGCCGATTTCTCCGTGATGACGGCGTCGGGTGAAAGGCCATGCTTGAGGCAGAGACGCTCGATTAGTTGAGCGTACGAAACGGAGGGGGGCCGGGCCCCCCGATCTTTTTCCTCCATGGCCTCGATGATGGAGACCAGGCACTTGCCCATATTCCATCTCGGTTGCCCGCCAACTTTGAAATTTTGCGTGGCGAAGAACTGCTCGCCGTAGTAAAAACTCAGCTTGTATTTCCCCCCCCCATAGCCGCGTGAAAGATAGCCGGTCGGATCGGCCATCAGACCGGCAAAGTCGTCCGTTCCATAGGGGAAAGAGGCCAGATCCTGAAACTCCAGCCCCAGGCCAACAAGCTCCATGACCATGATCTTGACGGAGCAGTGGCAATAGACGTCGAAAAACTTGCTCCTGATCTCCTCCGCGGTCGGCGGTCTCCCGTGGTGCTGCTGTAGTGAGCGTCGAATGTAGGGGTAGGCATCGCCGGTGAACAGTTTCCAGACCCATTTTTCGACGGCCGCCCCCTTTTGGGAGGCTTCGTGCGGCCGGAGAGGAGGCGTGTCCTGCATGATGGCGCCCTGAATGTCTGGGTCAGACCGGCACACTCTGCCGAACGGCGGATTCGAGATCGTGTCGTCTCCAAATCCACGCAATACCAAGCAACAGGGCGCCAAGGACCAGAAAAAGCACCGACAGGTGAAGGTGGCCCCGCGGATTGGGATCGGTCGACGGATGGGTCAGCACGGCGATCAATCGATGAATCCCCACTCCGGCGATCCAGAGGCCGCTCGTCGCGATCCAGGCGGGATCGTGACGGGAGGGTCGACGGCGTATCGAGAGGATGCCGATCCGCAGGATCAGGACGGCGACTCCCAGCGAAATGAGGGTCACGACGGTATGAACAATCAGCCAGGAATCCCCTTCGCTGAGCAAATACAACACCCAGACGCGGAAACCCCAGGCCGCACATTGCAGGACGCCAATGATCACCAGAAGCGTGCCAAGACTCCTGGCAAATCCCCTGACGGGTTGAGGCCCGTGTGATGACGGCATGGAATATCCGGTGGTCATGGAGGAAGAATATGATGAGCCGACGGACGGGTGGTCAACTCGCCGATCCAGGGGAGATGGGGGTAGAAGGTGTAGAACGGGCTGACCAGACCGAGCACGGCGAACAGGATGCCGACTAAGGCCAGCCGTCTGAAGTGAAAATCCCTCTCCTGGGTGATCGATTGCCAGAGCGTCACAACCCCGATGATGATGCTCGACAGACCGCCGAGCACCCCGGCCACTGCCATGACGAGCACCAGAGGGCCGATATAGGTGTGCTCGTCGACAAAGGTGGAAAGGATCAACGTGACATAGAGGGGAATCAACCCGAGAAAGTAGGGTGCGGAGGCCCGCCATTGTCCGGCGGCGCCCTTCCGGTGCAGCCTGGCGCCATAGATCAGCAGTCCGAGCAATCCAGCGGAGGAGAAGGCCGCCAACGACAGCTTCATTCGCTGGGTGCTTCGAATCATCTTCAACGCCCCAAACACGTAGGTGGAGACCTCGTTGTCGTCCAGTTCTTTCACCGTCGCCTTGCCCCCATTGGCCTCGAGCGCAAAGACGCGTGCCGAATGCGATTCTCGGGGCATGGCGATGGCCCGGAATTGCGACGGGGTGGCGGTTTCCACCTGCAGATAGATGCCCTTCGTGGCCTCAAAGGTCGGCGGGCCTAAATCGGCAAACACCCCTGTATAGGCATGGTGGTTGGTCCAGTAGCGGCCCTCCGCTTGGGCCAACCGTTGAAGGTCATCTTGCGCCGCCCGGTCTGCGCTGGTTTCAAACAGCGCTCCAGCATGAGCCGTCGAGGCGTGGACCAGCCAAAGTCCCAAGGCGACGGCGGAACAGACCCGCCGCACAGCAACGCGATGTGCCGACTTGACGTCTCCTGATTGATGTCGCATCATACTCACCCGAATGTCAGCGTATAAATGGAAAAACCTTTCCCGTTGATGTTGAGCTGAATGCGATGGCGGCTGTAACCGGCCGGATCATTGATGAGCCGGTACAACCGCCCCTCGCCGATTGTGGCATAGCTTTTTCCCTCTGTGTCAAACTTGATGTCGGCGCCTGCGATGGTCGGGTCCAATGATCGGCCGTCCCTGAGCACATAGACCCTGGCAGGGCGCCCGGCTTGCTCCGCCACCATGTGGACGGCCTTGGCTTCATACGACAGGACGATCTGTCCCTCCGTTTGATCGGCCAGCTCCGCCTTCTCCTCCCGTAATGACCAGGGGCCGCCAAAATAGAACAGATTCTCCTTCATTGCCGACTCGTCCGGCAGCGTGTAGGTGATTGTCCGGTCGGTTTGGCGGCCCGCCATCTGGTTGCCCAGGGCAAAGAGGGTCCCGTCCGGAACGAACCCGTAGCCGAAATAGATCTCAGGAGTGCCGAACTTTCTGGGATCGACCGGCTCTCCCTTGACCACGACCTGATCCCGCGCAAGGGGGGTGCCGCGCCCTTCGCTCAGGAGTTCTTGAATCGCCCGCTCGATGGCATCATACTGGCCTTCGCCCATCCATTCATAGCGGATGGTTCGGTTGCTGTCGATCAGATATTTGTGTGGCCACCAGTGGTTGGCAAAGCCGTTCCATAAGGCCCGGTTGTTGTCCAGGGCGATGGGATAGCGCAGGCCGAACCGGGCGACCGCGTCCTTGACCCGGTCCGGCGACTGCTCGAACGCGAACTCCGGCGTATGGACGCCGACGATGACCAGGCCTTGATCGCGATATTTTTCATCCCAGGCTTTGAGATAGGGGAAGGTGCGGATGCAATTGATGCAGCTCAGCGTCCAAAAGTCGACGAGGATAACCTTTCCGGCCAGGTTGCTGGGCTGCAGAGGAGACGAATTGATCCAGCCGGTGGCCCCGTCAAAATCGGGCGCCGGGCGGTTCAAATCCTTTGAGACCATATAGTAGGACAGAAACAGCAAACCGAGGCTGATGATTAACAGCTTCGTCAGCAGCGTTTGACGGCCCCACCATCCCGGTTGGTGCGTGACGGCGACGCTGCCCGCCGCCTGGGACGCTGTGCCGGATGGGGAGGGGTGAGAAGAAGGCTCGGTCATGGATGTCAAATTATAACGAATTGTCCCTGACGGTCGCAATTGCCGGAATGCGCGGCGTGTCCGTCCATGGCGTCGCCACAGCCTGACGATCAAGGAGTCCTGACGCTGGCATCATGGAGGACCATTTGTGTACAATGTGGTGTTTTCGAGAGGCACTGCCTGAGCCCCCCCATGAGCAGCCGACCACTGGCATCCGAGACGGATATCACCCAATATCACGTCAGGCAGGAGCCTTATTATGTGCCTGTCCAGCAGGAAGTCGAGCTGTTTGAAGCGGCCTATGCCAATCAGCTGCCCGTGATGCTCAAAGGGCCGACGGGCTGCGGCAAGAGCCGATTCGTGCAGCATATGGCCTATCGGCTCAAGCGGCCGTTGATTACGGTCGCCTGCCATGAGGATGTCACGGCCTCGGACCTGGTCGGCCGCTTTCTGCTCAGGGGGGAGGAGACGGTGTGGGCCGATGGTCCCGTCGCCCTGGCGGTGCGGCACGGCGCGATCTGCTATCTGGATGAGGTGGTGGAGGCGAGGAAGGATACCACCGTCGTCATCCATCCGCTGACCGACGCCCGCCGGATTCTGCCGATTGAAAAAAAAGCGGAGCTGCTCGAAGCGGGCCGGGAGTTCATGCTGGTCATTTCCTACAATCCCGGGTATCAAAGCGTGGTCAAGGAGTTGAAGCAGAGCACCAAGCAGCGGTTCATCGCCGTCGAATTTGATTATCCGAAACCGGAGATCGAGACCCGGATCATCCAGCATGAAAGCGGCGTCGGTCCGGACGTCGCCGCCGCCCTGGTCAGAATCGGCGAGAAGGTCCGGCACCTGAAGCACCACGGGCTGGAAGAGGGGGTCAGCACCCGGTTGTTGGTGTATGCCGGCACGTTGATCCGGCGGGGCATTCCGCCCCACGCGGCATGTGAAGCCGCCATCGCCAAACCGCTGACCGACGACCCCGACATTCAACGGAGCATCCGCGAGCTCGTCAGCGCGATTGTCTGAGCATTAGACGGCATGACCGACCCCGGCCGCTTCACTCCTGATCCCTCTCCGCCTCCCCCCTCGACCGTCGAGCAGCGGGTACGTCAGCTGGCGGAGGCCCTCGCCGGTCAGCTTGATCCGGAAGACGTGGATGAAGCGCTTCGCCGACTGCACTCCGCCGATTCGTCGGTCCTGGCCGTGATATTGGGGCTGGGGTTGTTGCTGACGGAACGATCGACCAAAGCGGCCGGCGAATATCTGAGACAGGCCCCGCTTCAACTCGACCGGCTGGAACGGGATGAATGGGGGCCGTGGGTCGGCGTCGGCTTGAAGATGGCCGCACGATCGTCGGTGACGGCGGTCCGCTATTTTCGTGAGACGCCTCAGCTGTTTGCCGAGATCGAATCAACCGAACTTCGTCGGCTGGTGATCGCCTGTGCGGATCGATGCGCCGAAGGGGACGCCGGCCTCGCCCTCGAGTTGCTCCGGCAGGCGCCCGCCGTCATTCGGCTGCTGCCACTCCAGCCCCTCTCAGAGTCCGCCGACGCCAGGTTGGATTCGGTGCGCCGATGGGCGGAGTGCGGGGCGCGCCTGGCGTCGCAGGATTCGATCCTGGCCTCTGAATATTTCAGGCAGAGCGCGCCGTTCCTGCTTCATGTGCCGGCCGCGGCCCTCCCGGTGTGGGCCGAGCTGGGCGGCACGCTGGTGCAGCCGAACCGACTGGGCAAGCCGGATTATCTGCCGGCGCTGGAATATTTTCGGGTGAGTCCGGAGTGGCTGGCCGCCGTCTCCCCCTCGGAGTTGAGAACGGATTTGTTGGCTCTTGTGCGGATGTTGACGGATGAGCCGCCTGACCGACGCGTGCAGCTGCTGAAGCTGGCCCCCCACTGGCTGCAGAGCGTTCCCTCGGCTCCACAGCGGCTCTGGCTCTTGGAGCAGGTTCGCGCCCTGGCGGAAGAGAGCCCGGCCGCATCCATCGCCTTGCTGTCGAAGGGGGGGGAGATCATCCGGCGGTTCCTGATGCGGGCGCCTCACGCCGGGTTGACGACCACCGGCGAGGAGGGGAAACAGGAGTGGTGCACCCGGATGGAGCAGTGGGTGGCCCAAGGACGGCGGCTCCTGCGTGGGTCCGCAGAGACGGGGCTGGCCTACTTTCGTCTTGAATCATTGGCCGCAGAGCAGTCTCTCGACCACGCCGCCGGCGGACTCTCCCTGCGCCCCGTGGCCCGCACGCTGACGCTGTTTGCCGAGGGGTTGAGCGGCCGGTCGGTGACGATCCGGCAGATAGACGCGGAGGTGCCGGACGGGGCCGACGGCCTCCGGCTGCCCGATCAGTTGCCGTACCGGGAGGGACGGACGATTTTTCTGCCGCCGTTCGTCGGCGAGTTTGGATCGGTCGAGGAGAATTTTCGTTACTATAAGGTGATGACGGCCCATCAAGCGGCCCAGTTGGAGTGCGGGGCATTTGACGTCCCACGGGTGAAATTGATCGAGCTGAGCCGTGACCTCTTCGGCGACCGCCTGGCGGAGCAGCTGGCGCTGGAGTTTGAAGAGATCGACGCGCATGAGGCATCGGGGGGGCGCCTCGATGCCACCGTCACCTTCAGCCTGGACCTGGAGCGCTTTTTCAGCCCTCTGGCCGCTCCGGCCCTGGCCGCCGATCTCTGGAAGATTGCCGAAGGGGGGAGGGTCGATGCCTTCCTGCGTCGGACTTACCAGGGTCTTCGGGGCGATCTGGATCTGGTGACTGGGTACACGCTCTTTCTCCGCCCCTCCCTCGGTCTATCCGATTCGGCTGATCTGGCGGAGGCCGTTTCGGCCGGGCGCGCCACCCTTTCGACGGTCGAGCAGGTCGTGGAACTCCTCCTTCAGCTGTCGATGGCGGGGCGGACCAAAGAGCCCATCCCCGCAGCCCTGGAGCCGCTGCTCTACGAACTTGTGGGCCGGCTCCAGCGCGTGCAACAACCCGATGCGATGGCCATTGATTCGTTGCGCGCCGCGTGCGACTGCAGCCGGATCTTGCATCAGCGTCTGACCGGACCGATGGAGCAGGCCGCCACACCGGAATCGGCCTTGGCCATGCCCAGCGCCAATCCGCTCGGACAAGCCGGCGCCCCGATTTCGAAGGGTGAACCGGGCGAGTACCATACACTTGAGGAGCCTCGATATCGCGGCCGTCAGGGAGGACAGCGGGGCCCTTCAGCCGCCACGCCGTTTTCAGCCAGACACGCGCACTCGCCAATGGCCACACCCCCTGTTTATCAATCGGCTGCGCCGGCGTCACCGGCCGGCTCCCGGTCGGCTGGTGATGAGCCTCAGTCCGCCTCTGGCGGAGGCGAACCGGGCGATCTGCCCGCCGCCGGACCACCGGCGCAGAATGCTACGGACGTCCACGAGGCGCGAACGGGCGGCACGGCCGGTGTGTTCGTCTATCCTGAATGGGATGAGACGATCCAGGATTATCGCCCGGGATGGTGCACGATCCACGAGCGGATGATGGCCGTGGATCCCGCCGGCGGCGTGGCTTCCGCCTCGGGCGCATGGTTCGTTGATCAGGCCCTGGCCGCCTATCGGGGCCAGCTCATGCGGCTTCGCAACATGTTTGAACGGCTCCGGCCTGATCGATTCAAAAAGCTCAAGCGGCAGGAAACGGGGGAGGAGATCGATCTGGATGCGGCGATTGAAGCCGCCGTCGAGCGTCGCATCGGCCTGACGCCCTCGGACAAGCTCTATTTCCGGCGCGATCGCCGGATCCGTGATGTGGCCGTG
>Ga0335081_10002141_pt1 | contig 30969 bp, 20 predicted proteins | sample Lox_Sample_35_FD_206713 | JGI IMG/M metagenome (GOLD analysis project Ga0335081, IMG submission 206713) | Soil microbial communities from Loxahatchee National Wildlife Refuge, Florida, United States - Lox_Sample_3.5 | ecosystem: Environmental > Terrestrial > Soil > Wetlands | place: USA...
GGTCCCCGCCGGACAACATGTCAACTGATAGTTGACGGATTGTACGTTGGCGGCGGCGGGTCTGCCGGCGCGTTGTTCGACAGATCCGCGGACGCTCGCGGCGGTGGGAAAGGCGATCCTTGCCACTGCACCCGACCGTTGTCGATACTGGACCCCTGCCATGAGACCGTCTCCATCCTGCCGCGGCCCATTTCTGGTCGCGCTTGGGTGCATCACGGGCGGCCTGGCCGCGGGCGGCGAGCCCTCCATGCGCGACCTGATCCGCGACGACTTCGCGTTCGCCACCGCCCAATACTCCCAACTGCTCGACCGCGTGAAGGGAGATCCCAACCTGCCCCGAACCTATGCCCAGGGTCGCGTGGTCACGGTGCCGCCGCGGGATTGGACCAGCGGTTTTTTTCCGGGTGCATTGTGGCTCCTTTACGACTACACCCGTGATCCACGCTGGCGGTCTGCGGCCGAGGAGTACACGGCCCGGCTGGAGCCGATCAAGGATTTCACCGGCAGCCACGATGTCGGTTTCATCCTCCTTTGCAGCTTTGGCAACGGCCTGAGGCTGACCGGCCGGCCGGACTACCGGGCAGTCCTCTTGCAGGGCGCAAGATCCCTGAGCACACGGTTCAGCCCCGCGGTCGGGGCCATCCGGTCCTGGGATAGCCACGAGTGGCAATATCCCGTCATCATCGACAACATGATGAATCTCGAACTGCTCATGTGGGCCGCCCGGGAGGGCGGCGAACCGCGGTTCCGCCAGATCGCGCTCAGCCATGCCGACAAGACCCTGGCCAACCACTTTCGGCCGGACGGCAGCAGCTATCATCTCGTGGACTATGATCCCACCACGGGCCGGGTGCTCAAGCAGCAGACGGTGCAGGGTGCGGCGGACGACTCAGCCTGGGCCCGGGGCCAGGCGTGGGGGCTCTACGGATTTGTCATGATGTTCCGCGAATCCCGTCAGCCCGCCTACCTCGATCAGGCGGCGAAGATCGCCCGCTTTCTCATGAATCATCCGCACTTGCCGGACGACAAGATTCCCTATTGGGATTTCGATGCGCCCGGAATTCCCGATGCTCCCCGGGACGCATCGGCGGCGGCCATCATGTGTTCAGCCCTGGTCGAGCTGAGTGCTTATGTGGAACCTGAACTCAGCCGCCAGTGCCTCGCCGTCGCCGAGCGGCAGGTGCGTTCCCTCTCGTCACCGCGGTATCGCGCCGCCCCAGGAGAGAATGGCAACTTTCTTCTGCGGCACTGCGTCGGCAAGAAACCGGCGAATGAAGAGGTCGACCAGCCGCTGATCCATGCCGATTACTACTTTCTTGAGGCCTTGCTGCGCCGCCGGGCGATGCTCCCGCCTGCAATGCCCTGATTTCAGGGCCGGCGGCCGCCGCGGCTTTACGCCTCGCCGTCGCGCCCGGCGTCATGCCAGACTCCGCGCCGCATGATGCACTGGTCCTTTTCCTCTTTGATCGGGAGCGCGCTCGCCGCGGCCGCGCTCGGGGGCGCTGAGCCTACCTCGCCCGCGGCTTCGCCGGGCGCGAACGGCCCCGCGGCCGCGCCCGCCTCGTCCGCCCAATTCGCCGCCAGCCCGACAGTGGACCCGGCCATGATCCGTGCCCAAATCGCCCGCGTGGAAGCCGAGCTGAAGAATGACATCCTCCCGTTCTGGCTCCAGTACGCGCGGGATCGCGAGCACGGCGGCTTTTGGGGACAGATCAACAACGATTTGACGGTCCGGAAGCGCGCGCCGCGCGGGGCGCTGCTGACGTCGCGCATCCTCTGGACCTTCTCCGCCGCCTATCGGCGCTACCGGGACCCGGCCTACCTCGAGATGGCCCGATGGGCGTACGACGATCTGCTCGCGCGCTTCTGGGATAACGACCAGGGCGGATTGTACTGGTCCGTCAGCGCCGACGGCCACCCCCTCGAGACCCGCAAGGTGATTTACGGCCAGGCCTTCGGCATCTACGCGCTGGCGGAATACCATCGGGCGACGGGCGACCGGGCGCCGCTCGATCGCGCCATTGCGCTGTACCGTGCCGTCGAAGCCCACGCCCACGACCGGACCAACCGCGGCTATTTCGAGGAATTCAGCCGGGAGTGGAAGCGGCTGCCCAACTCCCGCCGGAGTTTTGTCAGCCCGGCCCCGAAATCCCAGAACACCCTTCTCCACGTGATGGAGGCCTACGCTAATCTGCTGCGGGTGTGGCCCGACCCGGAGTTGCGCGGCAACCTGCGCGATCTGGTGGACGTGATGCTGACGCGCGTCCTCGATCCCGCCAACCACCACCTGCGCCTGTTCCTGGACGAGGACTGGACGCCGCGCTCGGACGGAATCTCCTACGGCCACGACATCGAATTCAGCTGGCTGCTCCCCGAGACCGCCGAAGTGCTGGGCAATCCGGATCTCCTCGCGCAGACCAAGGCACTTGCCGTGGACATCGCCCGGGCCACACTGGCCGAAGGGGTCGACACCGATGGGGGGGTGTTCGGCCTGGCAGGCCCGAAGGGCCTGATCGACGGAAGCAAGGAATGGTGGCCCCAAGCCGAGGCGACAGTCGGCTTTCTCAACGCCTATCAGCAGTCCGGGGATGGCCGTTTCCTCAAGGCCTCCCTGCATTCCTGGTCCTTCATCGCAACACATTTGATCGATCGGGAACACGGCGAATGGTTCCAGATGGTGAACCGGGACGGGACGCTCCGGGCTTGGATGCCCAAAGTGAGTCTCTGGAAGTGTCCTTACCACGACGGGAGAGCGTGCATGCAACTGATCGACCGCCTGAAAGAGGTCCTGACAGCCGCCGCGCCACCCGGCGCTTCCGAAACGTCCAAGCCAGGACCCTGATCCGGGGCAATCCGGTGCAAGCGCCCGGGTCGATCTTCGCGCCGGTCGACCAAGCCATCGCGTACGGCGAGCTGAACCGGAGAACACTCAGGACGCTGCGTGCCAATTGACGACGGCTTGAGTCGCGGACGGGCATCCTTCCCATCACAAGGGCCGTCGCGGACCGCGGAGGTTTGAAATCCAAACCGACCGTACTGATCCCCCCCGAGCGAAGGGTGGAAGAGGCCGAACCTTCCGCAAGCCGGCAGGCGGGCAGATGCCCCCAGGCAGTCGCCGCGTTCGACGGCACCGGCACCCGTCCAGCGAGCTGGGCGATGACGGCGTGCGCCCCACGTCATCGACAATTGGCGCCTGCCGGATCCACGCTCTGGCGACCGCCGCTGGGGATCTCTCCCTATCCTTTTTTTGTCCCCAAAATCACGAAACTAGCGTTGAATTCACGCTTCCAATTCTCTCCGGCCTGACGGACGAGAGTGAGGACCCAGCGAAGACGACCATGCAAACCGACGGCCCGAGACAGAAGGCGGACCAGCGTCTCCGCCGGTGCAGGCTCGCGGCGTGCGCCACAATTCTCGCGGTCTTGGTCCACGGGCCCGCCGCGGCGGCCGAGGCGTCCGCCGCCCCGCCCGTCGTTGTGCCGGTCGAGACGATTACCGATCCCATCCAGATCTGGCCGCTTTCGACCGAAATGAAATCAGTCCGCCACCCGCTGCGGATTGAGGGACGGGTCAGCTACTACGATCCCTTTTGGAAGCTCTTCTGGCTGGAACGAAACGGCGTCGGGACCTACGTGCCACTGTCATCCTCGCCCCCGGCGCTACACACCGGTGAATACGTGCGGATCGAAGGCAGTCTTGTTCCCCTCAAGGGTCTGGCGGCAGACTCCGTGACGGTCACCGTCCTGCGGGAGCAGGAGCCGATCGAGCCGTTGACCATCAAGGGAAGAATCGCTGACCTCGACGCGCTCGGCGGCCGGGTGGTGACGGTCGACGCGTACGTCGACAGCCAGCAGTTCGTCGATGCCGACCACGTGCGGCTCGGGCTGGTCGTCCAAGACCGCCTGGTGATCGGCTGGCTCAAACCCGATGATCCCCACGCGATCCCGAACTGGCAGGGCAGGTTTGTCCGCGTCGTGGGCCTGTATTCGGGGCGGTTCGATCCCACGGCTACCGAAACCACCATCGAGCTCTGGATCGGCCCGCAGCGCGGTGTGACCGTGCTGGGTTCAATCACGGATGATGCAAGATTCGACACCCCGCGGACCCCCATCAACGAGATCTACCGGGCACCGCTCGGCACCGAAGTCCACGTGCGCGGCCATATTCAGGCGCACGACGTCGGTTCGTCCATGGTCATCCGTGACGAAACCGGACAGGTGGTGGTCCATTCGGTTCAGCGGCAGCGGCTCCCATTTGATGCGGAGGTCGAGGCGATTGGCCGGGTGGCTCTTACCGGCGCCCAATGGACGCTCGAGTCCGGCCTGTACCGCCGCGTGGGCGGCTTGGCTCAAGCCGATCGACACCGGCGGGGAAACACCGCGGTGCTCGAAAGCGTTGACGAGGTGCGCCAGCTGTCCGCCGGAGAGGTGGAACTCGGCCGGTCGGTGGCCATCTCGGGCCTGGTCACATGGTCGCTCCCGCAATTCGACTTCTTCTTCCTGCAGGACCTCACCGGCGGGATCCGCGTTCGCTTCTCCCGGGGACAGATGGATGCCCCTCCCCTGCAGCAAGCTCTGATGGTCCAAGGCGTCACCCGCATTCGTGGTCCCGTGCCCGAGATTGAGCTGAAGTATTTCAAAGATCTCGGATCGATGAGCCATCCGCCGGCCAAGCCGGTCACCTACGATCAAGCGGTCAGCGGGCGGGAAGATGGCAATTGGGTCGAATTACGGGGCTTCCTGCGACGCACGGAATCCGAGGGCGACTGGCGGCGGATTTTTGTGACGACGCCGACGGGCGAATTTGTGTGCCAGCTGCAATCTCCGGTCGATTTTGTGGCCACACCCGGCTCCCTGATCCGGATCCGTGGCGTCTGTGATACCTCCAGGGATCAGAGCGTCGGCGCCCCCCGCCTCACGCTGCGCGTGCCCTTCCTGCACGACTTTTCGATTGAGGAAGCCGCGCCGGCGGATCTCTACGATCTGCCCCTGCGATCCTTCGCGATGCTGGAACAACTGAGCGCAACGCAGGACATGATGCGCGCTCGCGTCGCCGGCGTCGTGCTGCACGCCGTGCCTGGCCGTCTGATCTATTTGCAGGAGGACGACGCGGGCCTCCTCGTGCTCAGCCACGACACGGCGCCGCTGGTGCCGGGCGACAAGATCGAGGCGGTAGGCATCCTGGGGCGGGAGGGCGCCCGAACCCTCTTGCGCGAAGCGGTGTACCGCAAACTCGGCAGTGGGACGGTGCCCGCCGCCCTTACGCTGGCCGATCCGTCCCGCTTCACGACCACGCTCGATGCGCGGCTCGTCCGGATGCGCGGAACGTTGATCGATGCCCTGGTCCGGCCGGGCGAGACCCGCCTGACGCTGCAAGCCGGCAACACGCTGTTCGAAGCCGTGCTCGATACGTCCGTGGGCGAATCCGCACCCCCGGGGTGCAAGGTGGGCGCGGTTTTGAGACTCACCGGCGTCTGCAAGTGCATTTTCGACGACTCGCGACAACTGCGGGGCTTCCAATTGCAGCTGCGCTCGCCGCTTGACGTCGTGGTGGTGCAAAAGGCGCATTTCTGGACGGTGGAGCGGGCGCTCATGGCGGCGGTCATCCTCGCCGGCATCGGCGTGCTGGGCCTGGCGTGGATCTGGGCGTTGCGCCGCCGCGTGAACCGGCAGACCGAGCAGATCCGCCAGCAACTGGAGCATCAGGCCCGCCTCGAGGCCGAAGTGCAGCGCGCCGCGCGGCTCGAATCGCTTGGCGTGCTCGCCGGCGGCATCGCCCACGACTTCAACAATCTGCTGACGATCATCATGGGCAATCTCGGCCTGGCGATGCTCGATGAGAAGACCAAGCAGGCCGCCGGCGACTACCTGCGCGAGATCGAACGGGGCGCCCTGCGGGCCCGCGACCTTACCCAGCAGTTGCTGACCTTCGCCAAGGGCGGCGATCCGCTGCGAACGACCGTGTCGCTCCCCGAAATTGTCCGGCTGGCCGCGGAATTCGTCCTGCATGGCACCAGCGCGCGTTGCGAGTACACCACCATCCCCGGCCTGTGGAACGCCAATGTGGACAAGGATCAGATCACCCAGGTGGTCCAGAACATCGTGCTCAATTCCGTCCAAGCCATGCCACATGGCGGCGTGATCCGCGTCTCGCTGGTCAACGAGGAGATCGCGGCGGCGGCGAAAAGCGGCCTCGCGGCGGGCCGCTATGTCCGGCTGGCCATCACCGATCCCGGCGAAGGCATCAGCCCCGACGTGCTGCCGCGCATCTTTGATCCGTATTTCTCAACCAAGAAGGCTGGCAGCGGACTCGGGCTCGCCACCGTTTACTCCATCGTCAAGAAACACAAGGGGCGTATCGAGGTCGATTCCACGCCCGGCCGGGGCACGACGTTCACCCTCTGGCTTCCCGCGGCCGGATCGCGTCCGCCGCAGCCGTCCGCGCCGCCCGAGCCACCAAGGATGGCCTCCGCGTCGCCGATCAAACCCGCCCGGGTCCTGTTGATGGATGACGAGGAGAGCATCCGCCGGCTGGGCGTGGCGCTGTTGCAGCGCATCGGACTCGAGCCTACGGCCGTGGCGGACGGCGGGGAAGCCGTGCGGGTGTTCACCGAAGCCCGCAGCGCCCGTCGGCCGTTCGACCTCATCATCCTCGATCTCACCATTCCGGGCGGGATGGGAGGCAAGGAAACCGTGGATTTGATCCGCAAGATCGACCCTGGCGTACCCGCCATCGTGTCGAGCGGATACTCGAGCGATCCCGTGCTGGCGGACTTTCGCAGCTACGGTTTTCAAGCCATGGTGGCGAAACCGTATGAGATCAGCCAGCTCACCGGAGTGGTCAAACAGCTGCTGGCGCCGCGGGCGTGAGGGACAGCCACGGCGTCAGCGCAGTACGCAGGAGCCGGGGTGGAGGCGGACGCCTGCAATCGATGGTTGCGGCACTGGCAGCTCCGTGCATCGTTCACAGCGCCTGCCGTCATCCATGCTCCGACAATTCACCTTAGTCACTTGTGGTCTCCTGGTGGCGGTCAGCACCGGCGGAGTGTCGGTGGCCGCCGCAAAATCCGAACCCTGGCAGGACAGCCAGGGCAATCGATTCCGCGGCGAAGCCGCCGAGGTGCTGGGTCCCCTGGCCCTCTTTCGCACGAGCGAGACGACCGGCCGCCGCCTGGCGTGGCGCCAACTCGCCCCGGCGGACTGCCGGCGTTTCTACGACCGGGTGCGTGTCCTGCCGCCGCGCGCCGCGGACTGGGCGGAGGCCCGCGGCGGGATCAGCGAGGAGCTGCGCGGCAGGGTGATGCGCCTCGAGGGCAATCGCCTGGTCCCGGCCGAGCTGAAGGGCCGGCCCGAGCCCGAGTTCTTCATTCTGTTCTTTGCGTCCCACGGCGAGGGCAAATCGTGGGAAATGATGGGGAGCGCGGGCCCCGCCTATGCAAGACTGCGCCAGGATTATCCCGGCATGGTGGAGGCCGTGTTCTACGGCCTGCGCCACACCCCGGCGGAGCACATCGACATGGCCGTGGGCATGAATATGTCGTGGCTCGTCACGGATTTCCGCGACCAATTCAAGCTGGAGATAATTTCCCGCTTCGCCCCGGCTGATGGCTATGCGCTCGTCGTGGTGAACCGCGATGGCGTGCCGCTGGTTTATTCGGGGGGCGAGAATGAGGCCGCCGTCAAACGGGCCATGGACGAGCTCGCGGGGCTGCTCGACCTGATGCGGCCGGACAACCCGCGGTCGTGGAAGGATCGCGCCTATTACCTGAGCATCGTCCAACCGGTGGCCTACGCCACCGGGCATTGCGATCCCGTGCTGGTGGGCAATCCGATCATTGCCGATGGAATGAAGCAGCGGAAGATCTACCGGTTTGATGCGGCCATCCACGTTGCCGCCGGGGGCAGCGTGGCGCAGGTGGCGTTCCCCCCCGACACTACCCTGGCGCCTGACATCGCCGCGGCCATTGAAGGGGCCTTTCAGAAAGCGGCGGTCTTCGTTCCCGCGGTGGACAACGGGACGTTCGTGGACGGCGTCTACGCATACCATTTCGAGGTCGCGCCCTGACGCGGCCGGCAGGTGCCGAGCCGGGGCGCCGGCACGCGAAATGCCCGTCCCCGCAGGCGCACCCCGCGGGAACGACCCACCAACGAGTGTCGCCGGTTCAACCGGTGGGCGGCGCGGCGGCGGTCGACGGAGCGGGCCCCTTTTTCGAGAGCCTGCCCGCCGCAAGCAGTACCGCGCCCAGCAGCATCACAATCACCCCGGACCAAACGAAGAGACGCGACTTTCCGGCCGGCTCGCTCACCGCATAAACGAGCGCTTGGTCCGGCGTCCCTGCGTTGACCAGCGAGGCATCGATCGTATTCGCCGGGACCACAATTTTCACGGTGGTCTGCTGATCTCCAGAGAAAGGATTGTTGCCGCTGAAGAACCAAGTGCGACCCGTGTTGTTGATCAACCGGCACCACGCCTCCACCGGGATCTGAAAGCGCTGATCCTTGCCCAATTCGGGCCCGGCGGGACTGCGGATCGTCATCTTGGCGGTCCGATTCAGGTCATCCTTTTCGAACTTGAAATCATCGATCACGTAAGCCGCGAACTGGTGCCGAAACATCCCGCGCAGACGCGCGGGATCTTCGCCCACCTGGCTTTTCCAAACCCCCCAAGGTTGGGCGTCGAAGGCGAATTGAAAGGTGAGATTGACCGAACCGTCGGGATTGACCTCCTGGATAATGTCGGCGGTCTTGGCAGGAATCTGCGCCCTGGCCGTCGGCCCAGATGGGACAAGGGCCAGCACGATTGTCAGTATGAAAAGACGGGGCTTCATGGGAGAAAAATCACGACAGGGTTATTTGAAACTCACGGAGGTGAGGATCGCTTTGATCGTGGCGTTCTGCGCAGCCCAAGCCATCGGGTTCGCGCCCGCCGAAACCAGCACCACGCCGCCCGGCACCGGCTTGCCGAGGCAAATCCAACGCGAACTCCCGTTCGGCCAGGTGGTCGTGCCTTCGAACATGACGACGCCACCGGTGCCCGGCGCGCTCGTGCTAGTCACGCGGAGCATCCCGCCCATCTGGCCGAACGCGGCGGCCACCATATCGACGGCTTGGGTGGGATCCTGCGTGCCCGTGATATGCATGACGTCGCAACCCACACCGATGGCGGGATTGGCGGCCGAGAGCAGAACAAAGCCCGGCGAATAGCCGGGCCGCAGTTGGGACACGAAGTCGGCAGGGAACGAAACCGAGACAAAACCCTGGGGATGTTGCCACGTGGTGAACCCCGCGGGCAGCGCTACCGGATTGGGATTCAAATTGAGTTCGGGTTGAACCAACTGATGAGGAAGACGCTTTCGCAACGTTTCCGTGAGCTTGTCCATGTCGACGTCCGGCATCTCGGGCGCAACGTAACCCGCCGATTGAAGGGACTTCACAGGTACCAGAATAAACACGCCGGTCTGCTGCACCTCCTCCCATTTCTTCGAGGCCAACTCCACTGCCTCGTCGAACGTCACAGGAGCACCGGTCATATGATCGCGGATCTTCATTCCCACCAGCACGTCCTCCACCGCCCGGGTCGTGATCGCCGTGCATTCAATCGGCAATCCGTCCTTGAACGGTATTCCTTGCGCCTCCGAGTAGGCGATGACGAACACGTGTCCCGGGATGAAAACCATCGTGCTGTCCAACCCCAAGTGTTCCAGGATCGAGCTCCAGAGAATTGAGAGTTCAATGCACAAGCCCTCATTGTTCTGGATCATGTCGCGCGGCATGCGGACGGTCTGGACCCCGGTCGTGACATTATCGACGGTTTCTATGGTATACTTGACTCCCGTGTAGCGCAGCTCCGTCGCCTGCATGTATTCGTAGATGATCCGGCAGAGTCGTCCTGCTTCCTTGGCCCCGAGTTTGACGCCCGCCACGGTTCCCCCGGCCAGCCGGGTAATTTCGGAGGCATAGAGCGTCACGACCGGATCATTGGGCGTGACCATGCACACCGTAAATGCGTCAGCGTTCTGTTTGTCGAACCAGTCCCGCGCCTCGGTGTCAGGCAGATCGCTCGAGACAAGTTCATTGATTCCGCGCAACACAACGTCGCGGGCAAACGTTTCCTCATGCGGACGCCCTTCCTCCTTCCAGAGGACGCGGATCCGGAACGTCGCATTGGTGGCATTACGGAGCTTCGTCACCGACGCCGGCAGTTTCGGATGATACAGCCTCACCAACGTGAAGCCGGCCGGAATCTCATGGACCTCCTCCGGATCCGTCCACGAGATGTAGTCATCGATCTTGTAGCTGATGGAGAAATCCGTGACCGGATGCTCCCCGGTGTTCTTGAACACGAGCTTCGACAGGTAATGCCGGCCGGACTCGACCTTGGGGTTGCCGTAGACCTTGTAGCCGAGGGTCATCAGTGCGGATTTGATCTCCGGATCACGCCACGTGAGCTTGGCCGGGCGTTCGCCCACCCGCGCCAAACCGGCTGTCAGCAACACTCCGCCGGCAATCAACCCGACCGCACCCCCGATAGTCAGGAGTTTTTGCATGGGGTTCCTTTTCAACTTATTGGTATGACCCTGCTTATGGTCACGTCAACCAATTTCCCGATAGCGGGTACGAGACTCCTCCAGCAAGTTTTGCTGCTCGCTCTCTTCGCCGCTGTCAGTAGGACGGCGACCCTCTGCGTCGCCCGCGCACGCGTGGGAGGAAATTCAATCGATGGGACCGAAACGCACGGGGGCATCCCTGCGATCCAGGCCGGGAGCTGATCATGCCCCCCTCGGTCGCGCCAGACTCTCGGAGCGGATTCTCAAAGGGTTGACGGCGCGAGCGGGGTTATGACCGGCATGCACTCACCCCTACCCCGTCGTGAGTTCCTGAAGTGTTTGAGCTCGTTTGGTGCGACCTGCGTCTCTAGCTGCGTTGCCCTACGCCTTGCGGCCGAAGAGGCGAAGCCCGGAGAGTCGGCGGCCCAAGAAAAGCTGCCCGATCTGAAGAACCGAGCCTACTGTGGACTGATCTGCGGCGATTGGTGCGAACTGTTCAAGGCGACCAAAGCCGGCGACCCGGCCGCAAAACGGGCAATCTATGAAAAATGGGGATGGAAGGAAAAGTTCGGCGTCGACTTCGCGCCGGACCGGGTCTTCTGCTACGGCTGCAAGGCGCCGGGCAAGCCGGAGAACATCGCCCATGCCCAATGCACCGTCCTCAAGTGCTGCGTGGCGCGCAGGCTGGAGTCCTGCCTCGAGTGCACGAGGCTTGCCGTTTGCGACAAGAAACTCTGGCAGAACTATCCGGATTTCCGGCAGCAGATGCTCAAGCTGCAGCAGAAATACGCGGCCACGGACGGGTTCAAGCTCCGATGACGCGGGGCCTGTGCATCCGAGCCGGCTGAATACACGGCCGCACGCAAAGTCACCGGCTGGCGCGGCGCGGGCATGGAGGCCGGAGTGAGCCACTCTGGCCCCAAACCGAACGAGGTCGCGCAGGCGCGAATCGGGGAACGAACCCGGGGCCGCGTTATTGCGGCGCCCGTAATCGGTCGAGCATCGTGCGCGCGGGCACAAAATCGGGCTTGATCTGCAGGGCCGCGTTGAAATGTGCGATCGCCTCAGCCCGCCGGCCGGGGATGTTCGTCAGGAGGAGCCCCAGGTTGAAATGGGCCTGGAAATAGTCGGGCCTGATCCGAATCGCGGCCTCATACTCGGCGATTGCCGCGGACGATCGGCCGGGAGTCCGCGCGAGGGCGTCCGCCAAGTTGTTGTGGGCCTCGGCGAAATCAGGCTGGGCGCGCAAAGCGGCTTCGTATTCGGCAATCGCCTCGGGCAACCGGCCGGGAAGCTCAGCCAGGGCACTCCCCAGATTGTAGTGGGCCGCAGCAAAACCGGGCTGGGCGCGCACGGCGGCGCTATAGGCTGCGATCACCTCGGACAGCCGTCCGGGAATGGTCGACAGCAGGAGCCCCAGGCTGAATTGAGCCTGAGCATCGTCGGGCTGGATCCGAATTGCAGCCTCGTATTCGGCGATGGCCTCGCGGGACCGGCCGGGTGTCGCGGCCAAGGCATTCCCCAACAGGTAGTGCGCCTCGGCCGAATCGGGCCAAAGTCGCAAAACGGTCTGGAATTCGGTGATCGCGTCAGCGAGGCGCCCCGGCATCGGGGCCAGCGCGCGCCCGAGGGCGCAATGCGCCTCCGCGTAATCGGACTTGAGCTGTACGGCCTTCTGGTACTCGGTGACCGCCTCAGGCAGGGCGGCCATTCGCGTCAGCGCGAGACCGAGATTGTAGTGCATCTCGGCGGAATCGGGTCGGAGTCGCAACGCCGCCCGGTACTCGGGGATCGCTTCGGAGAGACGGCCCGGCGTCATCGCCAGGGCGGTGGCAAGATTGTGGTGTGCGTCCGCGAGCGTCGGATCGAGACGCAGTGCCGCCTGGAATTCGGCGATCGCCTCGGGCAGGCGGCCCGGTGATTTCGTCAGCGCGTTCGCGAGGTAGTTGTGCGCCACCGCCAGATCGGGGGCGATGCGCAACGCCGCCTGGTACTCCGCGATGGCCTCGGACACGTGCGCCGGCGATTTCGCCAGGGCAAAGCCGAGGTAGGTGTGGGCGGCCCAATTGTTGTCGGTCACAGCGAGGGCATGACGGAACAGCGTCGTGCTGTCCTGCCAGAAAGCCAACTGCCGGGAAGTCAGAATGCTGCAGCCGGCGACAAGTGCGCCAGCCGTTGCGCCCAGCAGTCGCGATTGGCGCGGCCAGCGCGCTGCGACGTCACCTGCAAACCAAGCCACGACGATGAACACACCGACCAGCGGCATATAGCTGTAGCGATCGGCCATGGATTGCCCGCCGACCTGCACCAGGCCAATCACCGGTACCAGGGTGCCGAGAAACCACAGCCACCCCACCAGCAGATACGGGCGCCGCCGGGCCAGTATGCAGGCGGCCGTGGTGATCCCCGCAAGCAGCACCCCGGCCAGCACGGTCCGGCCCATGGGTTGATCCAAGGAATAAGGATAGAACACCGCGAGCCTGGCCGGAAAAACGCATTTGCCCAGGTACCGGCCGTAGGCAATCAGGGCGTTGGCAATCCGGTCCGGCCATGGATAACTCACCACGGTCTTGAGCGCGCCCACCTGTTTTTGCGCGAAGAAGGTGAAGGCGCCGATCGCTGCGGCGAGGACGAAGAACGGGACCTTTTCGACCACAAGAAACGACACGGCGGCGGCGGTCGGGCGCCGGCGAGCCCCGCCCAACCGGTTCAGCGGCCAGAAGTCCAGCAGCAGCAGGACGCACGGAACCGTGACCACCATCGGCTTGCTCATAAGCCCCAGGGCAAAAGCCGCCAGGGCCAAACCATAGAACCTCCAAGTCCGGGGCCGTTGGGCCGCCCGCTGCTGCACCCAGTGCGCATAGGCCCACAACGTCAGAAGCCCAAAGAGGGTGCTGAGTACATCCTTGCGTTCTGCCACCCAGGCAACCGATTCGACGTGCAGGGGATGCAGGCCGAAAAGTGCCGCCACCAGCAGACTGCGCCACATGGCTCCGGTCATCTTCCGCAGGACGGCAAAGACCAGCAGCGTGTTGAAGGCGTGCAACAGAACGCTGGTCAGGTGATGCCCCCAGGGATTGAGGCCGAAGATCTGGCAATCGGCCATGTGTGAGAGCCAGCTCAGCGGGCGCCAGTAGTCGATGCCTTCGCTGAGGAACGCCCATTTGACGTTTGCCCACGTCAAACCGTCCCGCACGTGGGGATTCTCCGTCACAAAGCCGGGATCATCATAGTAGATGAAGTCGTGCCGCAGGGCGGGCAGAAAGACCGCCGTCACCAGCAGAAACAGCAGCAGGCCCAGCAGCCGCGTTCGGGCAAAGCCGAGGCGACCGCTGCCGTCGCGCCGGTCATCGCGGGCTTCGGGCCGGCGGCGCGGGTCCTCCTGACCGGCGGGGGACACGATCGACGCCGGGCTGACGTCGGCCGGGTACGCGCCCCGCTCATGTCGAAGGTTTTCCTTTCGCGCTGGCCGCTTCGTGCCCACCGGTGAACTCAAATCGGCCCGCTCACGGCGACGCAACTCGTTTTGGCATCAATCCGCGCGCGGCGGGCGCCGGACTTTTTGCCGCCGCGCATCCGCCCGCGCGGTCGCACGCTCCCTGCCGTGAGGTTCGCCAAACTCCCGCCGGAGAACGCGCTGGTCCCGTGCGGGGCGCCTTCAGTCCGAGGATTTCGACCTTGTCGCAAGCGGCGCGAGCGTCGACAAACGATCAGCCATGAGCCCGCCATCGCCGTCCGTTCCGGTCCGGGTCAACCACGCGAGCCCGACCGGGTATCTCAATGCCCTCCCCGGCATCCAGCGAAAGACCGCCGTCGAAGGCCCCCGCACTCAGCTGGTGGAGTTCACGCTGGTGCAGGGTGCGGTGATTCCTCTTCACGCGCATCCCCAGGAGCAGACGGGATACCTGGTTTCCGGGCATATGATCCTGACGATCGCGCAGGTGGATCACCCCATGCGCCCAGGCGACAGCTGGATGATTCCGGGTGGCGTCGAGCACAGTGCGAAGATCCTCGAGGACTCGGTCGCAATCGAGGTGTTCGCACCCGCCCGCGAGGATTATCGCACGTAAGGCGCCAGCCTTGATTGCTCAGGCCCGCTTGCCCTCGCGGCGCGCGTCAAACGACCAGCGCCCGGGCCCGGCAGCCAGCAGAAACACCAGGCCGAACCACATCGAAAAATCCGTGCGCGCCTCATGGACCATGCTGAGCAGGCCGTAGCTTTTCAGTTTCATCAGGGAAAAACCCAGATAGCCATGCCCAACCAGAACGGGGACCTTGGTGGTGAAGATCGCCACTGAAATGTCGATCAAGAGCGCCAGCGCGGCCGGACGGGTCAACAGGCCGATGATGACGAGTAATCCTCCGAGCGCTTCGACCCCGGCCACGAACGGACCGAAAAAATCCGGATACGGGATCCCGATGGTCGCGAAGCGGCCGGCCCCGTTGCCCGCCGGATCGAGAAACTTGAGAATGCCTTCGTTGAGAAACACGCCCCCGACCACGAAGCGGATGAGAGCGTTTGCATTTGCGCCCGTCGATGCCGACATTTTCATTTGAAAAACTTCATCGCGACTGACGGGCCGGGAACGACTCGGAAACGTCCAAGATCTGGACTCGGCGAACGATAGACCGAAAAACCCCCTTTGTCACTGCTACCGGCCGCTTCGCGTTCATGCCGTATCCTTTGTCGCCAAGCCCGCGGGAGGCGGGATGCCGCCCCCTCGCGCCAGGTCACGGGGCATCTGTGTTCTCCTCTCCGGCCCTGAGCCTCAGTGCTTCTCCCGCCGGTAGGGTGGCAGGAGGCTGAAGGCGAGACGCCCCAGCTCACCATCGGGGATCGGGACGCCCATCCCACCGGTCAAGTCCAGAAAATCGGCGAGCGTGCCGACGGGCAGGCGGCGCAACGCGCGCTCGTCCAGCTGGATCATGCAGCGGCGCAATTGCTCTCCCGCCAATTCCGCCCGCCCGCCCACCGCCAGCACCGTCGCCAGACGGATGCGGTCCTCAAGGTTCAGGCCGGCGGCCGAGGGGAGATTCTTCACGACCTGTGCCACCGTGGCCGCGAACGGCACTTCCGCGCCAGTCCGGGCCTGCACGTAGGCAAGCGTAACCAGCGCCGGATAATAATGCGCCGCCTGCTGCAAGGCGGGCAGCAGCTCGACCGCCAACTCCGGCCGATCCATTTCCACGAGGTATTCCGCGGTGTGGGCCACCGCTGCCTCGGGAGCCTGGGGCGGCGTCACCTCCAGCACGACGATGGACTGCCCCCGCAGCGCCTCGTGTTTCGGCAGCGGATAAGGTACCAAGCGCAGCCACGGCGGCACGCCCTTCCCGTGCAACAAGCCCAGGATAAAGGCGCCACCGGGCACCGCCTGCCCGGGAGACAAGCCCAGATACATCCGCACATACTCTTCCGCAAAGCTGTCCCACGAGAGCAGGACGAAGTGGGTCACCCCGTAGCGCCGCACCAGTTCATGGGCCCGGTCCGGCGACGAGGCGGCGAAAATCTCGGCCCCGTGCCTGAACCCCTCGACGTTCTCCCACGTGAGCGTCCCCAAGCCCTGAAATCCCCCGTGGTAGATGAGCTTGACGGTCGCGGTGGGCGCGGCGGCCACCACCACCGCATCCCGCCCCATCCGCAGGCGGAGCCAGTGGGCGAAGTCGCGCTCGGCCAGCTGGAGAATGTCGTCCTTGGTGTACTCCCCGCTCCGCACCGTTGACCGGATTGCGGCGAACGCGCCGGGCAGGAACAGCAGCGCGCAAGCGAGCCGGCCCAAGCGCGCAGCCTTGCTCCCCGGCAAACCGCGCGTCAACACGGTCACCAGCATCGCCACGAGCGCCAGCGCGAGTGCGTCGCCCTGGCCCCACCAACGGATCTCCCGGCAGGCCAGCGCCAGGAGCAGTAAGGCCGGCGCCAGCGCCATGACGAGCTGGGCCTTCCACGGGGCGGCCAGTTTTCCTCGCCCCACGAGGATCGCCGCCGCCACGATCGCCAGCAGCGGCAGGCCGCGCGCCACCAGGGTGAAGCCACCGGGGCTGGTGGCCAGGTACGAAGCAACGCTCTGGCCCTCGGCCACGTATTCCGTGCCGAGTTGCCACACGAACCGATCCGCGACGACAAACGTTTCGCTCGCCGTCAGCAGGATCACGACGGGCAGGAGCGCCACGGCGAGGAAGGCCAGGGCGCTGACCAGCGCCCCTCGCCGGCTAAACACGAAACCCTCTTCACCCAATCCGCGGGTGAGTCGGCAAAGCAATTCACCGGCGCCGATCCAAGCGAGTCCGTAAAGCGGATGATTGACCTCCAGTCTGAATCCCAACTGTGAAGGGAAATACTCCACCAGATAGGCCGCGATGCTCGTCACACAGCCGACGGCGCCCCACAGGCGCCAAAGCGCGGGATCGCTCGCCCAACCGCCCGCCTTCGCCCGGCCACGGCCCAGCCAGGCGGCCCCGATGGCACCCGCGCCGACTCCCACCAGCACCGGCACCTGACTGGCCGCGCTGATCCACAGACCGACGCCGCCCGCCACGGCCGAGGCGGCAAACCATCGCCGTGCGGCCCGTCGCCCCGGCAACCATTCGGCGAGCGCCCGCTCCACGTCTGACAGCCGCTCAAGAGCGGCAGGTTCCGGCCGCAGCCATCCGCCGCCGCCGGCGAGCAGGCAAAGCACGGTCAACATCGCACAGGCTTCGAGCATCCCGTGGTGATCCGGATAGTCTGCCGCGAAGTACAAAGAAAAGGGAAGGGTCGAAACCATACCGGTCGCCAGCAGCGACGCTGCCGACGATCCAAACCGCCGTGCCACCACCGGTAACACCGCCAGCAAGAACACACCCAAGAGAACGGGATTGGCCAGGAGGGCCGCCCGTTCAACCGAAGCCCCCAGGAGGCGCCCCGACCCGACGTGATCCGCCCACGCGAGCAACGCCAGCCACCAGTGGAAGGGCGCGGCCCAATGCACCGCACGCCCCCGCGGCGCGTTGTCGTAATCGGCCCAATGGATCCGCCACTTGCCCTCCGCCAGCATGGTCTGCGTCTGCATGATCCATTGATAGCCGTCGTCACCCACCTCCGGCAGGACGAGCGGTCGGCGCCCCAACGCGTATCCGGTCGGTGAGGAGGAATCAGCCGCCGGCGGATCCACCGTCACGCCGAAGCGGCCGGAAAGGCCCTCGATGCGCCGGATGCGGACACCGGCATCCCACGCCACGAAACCCAGCACCACGAGCAACGCGATCAGCCAGGAACGGGACGCAGAGCGTGAAAACAGCGACATGAACGCACCTTTCAGCAGGCGCGTTCTGCACTGTGCCGCCCTGCTTTGACGATTCAAGGCTCTTCAACCCGGTGCCGGGCTTGCCACGGCCGGCGATGATCCGATAAAAAGCCCCATCCTGACGCCGTCCGGAAGATACAGCGAATCACCGCACCATGCGTTCGTACAAGAATCACCTCCTGGTTGTCCTTGCCGTTGTCGTCGTCGGCCTGGCGACGCTGGCGTGGCGGCAGCATCGCGAACTCGTCGCGCTCCGCGCCACCACCCTCGCTGCCGGCGGAAATGCCGACTGGCAGAAGCGCCTCTCCGCCGCATCCAAGCGGATGGGGTCCGCTGGCAATCGGTCGACCCCGCGGCCGGGCGGGCCTGTGGCGACCGCCCTCCCCGGCGCCGCCTCAGGTCCGACGCCCCTGAGCGCAATCCGCAATCCGGTCCCGGGATTCACGTCCCTGATGGAACGCCCCGAAGCGGCGCGCCTCCTCGCCATCCAGCAGAAGGCCCAGATCAACGCGCGCTATGCCGGCCTGTTCCGGCAGCTTGCCCTGTCGCCAGACAAGCTTGCGCAATTCAAAAGCCTGCTGGCAGACAAGCTGTCGACGCCGATTGATGTGCTTGCGGCCGCCAGCCAGCAGGGCATCGATCCGGTCCGCAATCCGGAGGAATTCCGCCAGCTCAATCAGAATGCGCAGGCGGAACTGGACGAGAAGATCAAGGACCTGCTTGAACCTGCCGGCTATTCGCAATACCAGACCTACCTCCAGATGGAACCGCAGCGCGCGGTGGTCAATCAGCTCCAGCAGGCGCTCAGCTACTCGGATACTCCCCTCACCGCCGCGCAGGCTGACCGGCTGGTGCAAATCCTCGCGGAAACGTCACCTGCGAGCGGCGCCGGGGCGACCGCCGGCGCCTCGGTGGGGTATTTCAGCCGCGCGGGGGCCAACGCCAACGTCACCATTGCCCTGGGCCCGCCGCCCCCGGATGGCGCAGCCATTTTCGGTGGCAGCCAGATCACCGACGACGCCATCACGCGGGTCCAGGGCATTCTCGCCACGGCCCAAATCCAAGCGCTGCAGGAGATCCAACAACAGCAGCAGGCGGTGACCCAACTGCGGCAACTGATGTTTCAGAATGCCGGCGCCGGCCATGGCCCCGTGATCGTTCCCCCCACCGGCGGCCCGTTGCCCGGCCCCTTGCCGCCGCCCGGTGGGTGATCGCTCCGTCGCTCGACGTCGTTCCGCACGCCGCCAGAATCGCCGGTATGAGCCCGGGCAATGACCTCTGGATTCTGGGCGTGCGGGTCGCGGGCGCGCTGCATTTCGTGACCCTGCTGGCGGCGTGCCTCACCCCGATCCCGCCCGGCTGGGAAACCAATCTTGCGCAGCTACCCGAGGTCCACCGCCGTTTCGCGGTGGCCCAAAACGTCTTCGTCGGCGCGACGATCGCGTTTGCGGGATTCATCAGCGTGGGATTCGCGCGGGAACTCGTGGCGGGCACACCGCTCGCCCGGATGGTGTGCGGAGGCATTGCCCTGTGGTGGGGCGGACGGCTCGCCGTGCTGCCGTGGCTGGGCGTGCGGCCCCATCTGACAAGCCCTTGGTTGCGCATCGGCTTCGCTCTATTGCTCGCCGAATGCACCGTCTACTCGCTGGCCTTTGGGTGGCTGGCAGTCCGGCCCTGATCGCGCGAGCGCCGCCGTGGTATCTTCCGGGGCATGTGCCGCTACTGCTTGCGCAGACGCGGTGGTCGCATACGTTCCGCGCCAAGTCCTTCCACCCCGATGAAATCCCCCGCACTTGTTGTCGGCTTCGCGCTGGCGTTGGCCGGCGTTCGCGCCTCTGGAGGTCCGGAGCCCTTCTTCGATGGCCTGGGCACGTACACCCGCAAAGTCACCACGGCCTCGCCCGAAGCGCAGAAGTACTTCGACCAAGGTCTGCGCTTCGTCTTTGGATTCAACCATGGCGCTGCGATCCGTTCCTTTCAGGAGGCGGCGCGGCTCGATCCCACGTGTGCCATGGCGCACTGGGGGATCGCGCTCGCCTGCGGGCCCCACATCAACCTCCCGCTGGTTCCGCCGCCCGCGGCGCAGTTGGCGTGGCAGGAACTCGCCCTCGCCCAGCAACCGGCGGCCCACGCCTCCGCCGTTGAGCGTGCGCTCATCGAGGCCCTCGGCCACCGCTACGCCAATCCCGAGCCGGACGATCGCACGCCGCTCGACCGCGCCTATGCCGATGCGATGCGCACCGTCTGGAAAACCTATCCGAACGATCCCGATGTCGGCGTGTTCTTTGCCGAGGCCCTGATGGATCTCCGGCCGTGGGACCAATGGACGCCCGAGGGCCAGCCGCAGCCCGGCACCGAGGAGATCCTCGCGACCCTCGATGCGGTCCTGAAACTCAACCTCTACCATCCGTTCGCGAATCACCTCTACATCCACGCCGTGGAGGCCTCTCCTCACCCGGAACTCGCCGACGCCGCGGCTGACCGTTTGCGCGACCTGCAGCCGGGTCTCGCTCACAACGTGCATATGCCCTCGCACATCGACATTCGGCGCGGTCGCTGGCAGCAGGCCATCGAGGCCAATCTCAAGGCGGTGGATGCCGATCGCCGTTACCGGGCGGTGGCGGGTCCGTCCCACGGATTCTTCCTCATCTATATCGCGCACAACGAGCACATGCTGGCCTACGCCGCAATGATGACCGGCCAGAGCGAACTCGCCATCAAGCACATCCGTGCGGCCGTCGCCGGTCTGACGGACGATTTCCTGAAGGAAAACGCCAATATCGCCGAGGCGTTCGTGGCGACTCCCTACGAGGTGCTTGTGCGCTTTGGCCGATGGGACGAGGTGCTGGCCGAGCCGGACAACTACCCCGACTACATGCCGTTTACCAAGGCCTTTCGCCACGCGGCGCGCGGCATCGCCTTTGCCGCCAGGGGTGACGTCGCGTCGGCCCGCGCGGAGCAGGCCGCCTACCTGGACGCAGCCCAGCGCGTGCCCGCGGATGAAATCGCCGCCGGCAACAATACCTGCCAAGCGATTCTCGGCGTGGCGACGCCCATGCTGGCGGGCGAGATTCTGTACCGCGATGGCCGCATCGACGAGGGATTGGCACAGCTCCGCGAGGCCGTAAAGGCCGAGGACGGACTGCGCTATGACGAGCCGCCGGGCTGGCTCTTGCCCGTCCGCCATTCCCTCGGCGCCGCGCTCATGCAGGCACACCATTTCGCTGAGGCCGAGCAGGTGTATCGCGCCGACCTCGCGCGGGTGCCGGAAAACGGCTGGTCGCTCTTCGGCCTCGCCGAGAGCCTGCATCAGCAGGGCAAGCACGCGGACGCCGGCGCCGCTCACGCCCGCTTCCATGCCATCTGGGCGAAGGCCGACGTGCAGATCAAGAGCTCCTGCCTCTGCCAGCCGGGAATCTGATCCCGGCCGACGCGCCCGCCGCCCTCGGCCCGTTGCGTTCTTGCCTCGCCCTTCCGGCGCTGCCTCAATCGCCGGTCGTCCGCCGCCATGCGCATCGTCGCCATCCGCGAGAAAACCGTCCCCATCGCGTCGCCCATCGCCAACGCTTACATCGACTTCTCGCAGATGACCTGCTCGGTGGTCGCGGTCGTCACCGATGTGATTCGCGAGGGCCGGCCGGCGGTCGGGTACGGCTTCAACTCCAACGGGCGCTATGGCCAGGGCGCGCTCATGCGCGAACGGTTCATCCCGCGGATCCTCGAGGCGGATCCCGCCACCCTGCGGGACGAGGCGCACGACAACCTCGATCCGCACCGGATCTGGGCGCGGATGATGACCAATGAGAAGCCCGGGGGCCATGGCGAGCGCTCGGTCGCGGTCGGCACCATCGACATGGCGGTGTGGGATGCAGTGGCGAAGATCGCCGGCCAGCCCCTGTTCCGGTTGCTGGCCGACCGCTACGGCGACGGGACGATCAACCGGAGGATCTTCGTCTACGCCGCCGGCGGCTACTATTACCCGGGGAAGGATTTGGACGGTTTGAAACGCGAGATGCGCAGCTACGTCGACCGCGGCTACACCGTCGTGAAGATGAAGATCGGCGGCGCCACGCGGGCTGAGGATCTGCGGCGCGTTGAGGCCGTCCTGAGCGTGCTGCCCGCCGGGGCCAGACTGGCGGTCGACGCCAACGGCCGATTCGATCTCGCCACCGCGATCGCGTACGGCGAAGCGCTCGCGCGCCACGACCTGTTCTGGTACGAGGAGGCCGGCGACCCGCTGGATTTCGCACTCCAGGCGGAATTGGGGAAACACTACGCCGGTCCCATGGCCACGGGGGAAAATCTCTTCTCGCTGCCGGACGCGCGCAACCTCATCCGTCACGGCGGTCTGAGGAAGGACCGCGACTGGCTGCAGTTCGACTGCGCGCTCAGCTACGGCCTCGTCGAATACCTTCGCATTCTGCGGATGCTGCGGGAGCAGGGCTGGTCCCCGCGGCGCTGCATCCCGCACGGTGGGCACCAGATGTCGCTGGCCATCGCCGCCGGGCTCGGCCTCGGCGGCAACGAATCGTACCCCGATCTCTTCCAACCTTTCGGAGGATTCCCCGACGGCGTCGAGGTCGTCGATGGTCACGTCACCCTGCCCGAGCTGGCGGGCATCGGGTTTGAAGGGAAGGCGGCATTGTACCGCGAGCTGAAGAGGCTGACGGACTGATACCACGCGCTGCCCGAACCTTGGAACCCCGGAATTTGCGCAGCCGATACCACCGACCCCGATGACCACCTCCGCCCCCGTCCGCAGCAGCATCTTGGGCCGGCTCTACACCCAGGTCCTGATCGCGATTGTGGTGGGCGTGATCGTGGGTGGTTTCCTCCCCAATGTGGGCGTGGCGCTGCGGCCGCTGGGCGACGGCTTCATCCGCCTCATCCGCATGCTGCTCGCGCCGATCATCGGCGGCACCATTGTCGTCGGCATCGCCAAGGTGGACAACCTCAAGGCGGTCGGCCGCATCGGGTTGAAGGCGCTGGTCTATTTCGAAGTCGTTTCCACGCTGGCCCTGCTGATCGGGTTGGTCGTCGTGAACGTGCTCCGGCCCGGCGCGGGCATGAACGTCAATCCGGCTGAACTCGACGCGTCGTCGATCGCGAGCTACACGGCGACCGCCGCGACGCAGGAGAAGGAGGGAGCGGCCGATTTCTTCCTCCGAATCATTCCGACCAGCGTGGTCGACGCGTTTGCCCGGGGCGACATGCTGCAGATCATTCTGTTCTCGCTGCTGTTGGGCATCGCCCTCGCCCGCTTTCGCGCGCAGACGGAACCGTTGCTCAGGGTCATCGACAGCCTGCTGCACGCACTCTTTGCCGTGGTCGGCATGATCATGCGTCTAGCGCCGCTGGCCGCGCTGGGGGCGATGGCCTTCACCGTCGGCAAGTATGGCTTTGGCGTGCTGGCCTCGCTCGGCCAATTGATGATCGCGGTCTACCTCACCTGCCTCCTCTTCATCGGTGGGGTCCTCGGGCTGATCGCCCGCGCGAGCGGCGTGAACCTCTGGAAACTCATCCGCTATCTCCGGGAAGAAATCGTGATTGTGTTTGCCACGGTCTCCACTGAGGCCGTGCTGCCGCGGATGATGACGAAGCTCGAAAACGCGGGCTGCTCGCGTCCAGTGGTCGGCCTGGTGCTGCCGGCGGGCTACACCTTCAATCCCGACGGCACCGCGATCTACCTGACGATGGCCGCGATCTTCGTCGCCCAAGCCACCAACACGCCGCTCACGCTCGGCGATCAGATCTTCGTGCTGGGTGTGCTCATGCTGACGTCCAAGGGGTCGGCGGGCGTGGCCGGCGCCGGCTTCGTCACGCTCGCGGCCACGCTCACCTCGCTGCACAAGATTCCGGTGGCCGGCCTCGTGCTGCTTCTCGGCGTGGACCGCTTCATCAACGAGGCCCGGGCTGTCACCAATCTGATCGGCAACAGCGTGGCAACCCTCGCCATCGCGCGATGGGACAAGGCCCTCGATGTCCGCCGCCTCGACGCGGTGCTGAGCTGCGGCCGACCGCCGGGAGACGACGCCTAACCGCCGAGGGTGCCAAGACGCGCAGGGCCGCCCTCCCCCCGCTTCCCGCATGCCTTTCGGGGGGTGCCCGGCGTGTGGCGCGTAACCGGCGCCAGAGGCGCAGCGTCGGATGCGTTCAGCCAAGCCGTGCCCAATCTCACCAGGAATCTTGACCATCATCAAAAGTTATTCTTATTGCGTCCATTAGTCACGGCCCCCACTCACCCCAGAGCAACGCGAACTTCCGCCCCAGTGGCCGCCCTCCGCACCGGCGCCCCGCCTTAACCGGCGGCTCAGCCCGCAATCGCATGGTCCCAATCATGAAATCATTCAGCCTTTTTGCAGCCGCCTGCCTTTTCGCGACGGCCGGCTTCTCGCAGGAATTGACCTGGGCCGAGCTGGCCCGCCGGCCGGAACTCTGGCCCGCGCACTGCACCGTCAAGCAAGCGATCCGCTTCGACGGCGGCGTGACCGTCCAGGCCGGCCAGGAGTTGACCGTCCTCCAACTGAACGCCAACGAGCTCCAGCTCAGCACGGCGGACGGTCGCACCACCTTTGCCGCCGAGCCGGATGAAACCGACGCGCTCGCGATCGCGCGCGAGGCCTACGCGAAACTCACCCCGAAACAGCGCGCGTTGACATACGCCGCCGTCGCCCGCGACAAGACACTCTGGCCCGCGCACGTGACGCCGGGCAAGACCCTCGAATTCGACGGGGGAAAATCCGTGCGACCCGGTGATGAGCTCGTGGTGATGGACGTTCAGCCGGACAAGCTGCTCGTGAAATCCGAGGCGCTCAACGGCACGCTTTACATTGCGCCTCCGGTCACGGACCTGATGGCGCAAGCCCGGCAGTTCGTCGAAGACCCGCAGGCCGGACCACGGTTCGTCGTCGAGCAGCAGAAACTTGCCGACGAGCAGAAAATGGCGAACGAACAGCGGATCGCGGAGGAAAAGCGCAAGGCGCAAGTGCGCGTTCTCGGCGAATTGGAGGGCAAGCTGGTGAATTCCGTGACGGACAAGCCGGAGCCGCTCGATCCCAAGGCGCCCCCCCGCTACCTCGTGTTCTACCGCGGTTCCAGCACCTGTCCGATCACCAATCGGGTGACGCCGTCGCTGGTCCAATACTATCGGGAGATGAAGCCGCGCCATCCAGAGTTCGAGATCATCTGGATCATGACCGAGTCGCCCGAGGACACCGGAAAATTCGCCCGCAAGCTCGGGTTCTCGTGGCGCGCGGTGACCTACGAAAGCACGCCCTCGATGCCCGACGTCAACAAGCCCATCACCGGCCTGCTGCCGCAGCTCATCGTCATGGACCCCAGCGGCCGGATCCTGATCGACGCGTCGCAGAACGCCGTGGACGGCGCGATAGGCGAACTGGACACGCTCCTCAAAAAGAATTCCGAGCAGATGTAGCGTGCCGGTCCGCGGGCGTTCGGTCCCGTCTTGGAACATCAAGCGTCACCCATGAACGTGACCCCTCATTGCCCGTGAATGCCCGCCGTCCATGCCTCTGGATGGCCGCGGTGATCATTGTGGTCGCCGGCAGCGGTTCCGGACACGCGGTGGTCTTCGACCAGGTGGTGGGTCCGGCCGCCCGCCTGGCGCAGTACGCCGTCAGCGCGCGGGGCGCGCGTCTGGCGACGATCTTTCCGTCCCAGGGCAAGGTCAGCGTGCTCCTCGACGGAGTCGCTGGACCGGCGTTCGACGAAGTGCTGCCCGTTCGCGTCGGCTTGAGTTTGGACTCGGCGAGCGCGAGCGCCTCCGTGCTGGTGGTCTTCAGCGGCGACGGCAACCGCTGGGCCTACCTCGCCCGCGCGGGGGGCGACTGGGTACTGATGGTCGACGGCAAGGAACTGCTGCGTCTGCCGTTGGCTTCCAGTGCCGCACGGCCCCCGTGGCACCTCGTGTTCACCGGCGATGGCGGCAAACATGTCGTGTTCTTCCGCGGCGACCAATCTCCGGCGGAGTTGTGGATTGATGGTGAAACCAAGCCCCCGATGGATTCGCCCGGGCTCGTTAGCAGCCGCGACGGCGCGCGCTATGCTTATCCGGCAACCGTCGCCGGCCGACCGACGCTCATCGTCGACGGCGCGGATGCCGGCTATTTCGCCGCGCAGCCGCAGTTCACCGCCGACGGGCAGCATCTGATCGGCATCGGCACCTTGGCACGAGGTCAGAGCCTGCTGGCGGACGGGCAGTCGCTCTTCACCACGCGCACGATCGAACGGCAGCAAGTCGCCCCGGTGGACCGTGGCGTCATCACGGTCGCGGTGTTCTATTACGATCCGCTCGATCCTTGGTGGCGCCCGGAAGACCGACCCCAGGTCGCGCGTTATGCCGCCCTCTATCCGCACGGCAACGGCGATTTCGTCGCGGTCAACGGCGAACCGGTTTTGTTCACCCGCGGCACGGGCGCGAAGATCGGACGCGTGATCTTCAGCGCAGATGGCCGGCATTACGCGGCCGTCTGCACCAAGGGCAACGTGCAGTACGTGCTGCTCGATGGGAAACGCAGCGGGGAATACTCGGCCGTGGAGCCCGCTTCGCTTACGTTTTCCCCGGATTCGACCCGGTTCGCCTACCTGGCGACCAAGGACGCCCGGCGCTACGCGGTGGTTGACGGGAAGCTCTCGCCCATGCCCGACGGCACCACCGTCTTGAAGTTCAGCGCCGATGCCCGCCACGTGGCCTGCTACGGCGCCGAGGTGGTGGTCGACGATCAGCCGACCGGCCTTCGCGGGGCCGGCACGTTCAGCCCGGACAGCAGCCATTTCCTGGTGGCGGGCTGGAAGATCTCCGACCAGAAGACCGGCCTCTACCTCGACGGCCGGCTCGTGTACGAGAACCCGCAAGGGGTCATTTCTTGGGCGTTCTCGGCGGACAGCCGGCACCTCTATTGGCTCGCGTCGGAACCGGACGACAAACTGGACGACCTCACCGACTTCGTAACCTACGTCGATGGCCAGGCCGTCGCACGCTGCTATGACGTGCCGGCGGCCGGCCAACTGGTAAAGGCGATTTCGCAAGCGTATGATACCGACCACGGCCGGGAATCGGCCGTCTGGGCGCTGGCGCCGGACGGCGCGGTCGTGGCGCTGGGTCCGGTCGGCGATCGCGTGCTGCGCACCCGCGTGATTCCTCCGGGCGACACGACGATCGCGAATGTGTTCGCGCCGCGGCCGTCGCCAACGGCAGCCGTGGCGCCGCCATCCAACCCGGAGAACTTCAGCGACGCGATGGTCCAGCTGCACAACCAGCTGATGCACCAGGCGGCGGCCCGGGACGCCAAGCCCCCCGGCTCGGACGCGCCTGCCCCGGCCAAGCCCTGACGCGAATACCGACCCGGACGAACTCACGCACTCTCTTCTTATGCACAGAACCAACGTTACCCTCGTACTCATCGCCGGATCTCTCGGCGCTCTGAGCCCTACTCTGCTCGCCGAGCCCAAGGCCGACGAACAAGTCGTCGCGCCCGCCGATCTGCAAATGCGCATTGCCGTCAGCGAGCGCGGCGTCCACCTCGCTGCCGTGGTGCGCAAAGGCAGCAAATGGACGGTCGTCGTCGACGGCGCCGCCGGGCCGCGGGTCGACGAGGTGCTGAACGCGTCGTCGTTCTGGATCGACGAGCGACCCCAGATGCTGCACGCCGCGCAGAGCGGATCGGGCCGGCACGCGCTCGACCAGTGGCCGGGTTCGCTGCCGGTCCTGTTTACCCACGACGGCTCCCACTTCGCCTATGTCGTGCGACAAAGCCAAGAATGGGTCCTGTTCGAGGATCACAAGGAAGTCCTCCGGCTGCCCCAGCCTGATTCGTCGGTCGGCAACGACTTCCGCCTGCAGTTTAGCAGCGCCGAGGGCAAGCACCTGCTGTTCAGCCGCAACGGCCCGATGGGCCAGGAGCTTTGGGTCGACGCCCAGAAGTGGCCGGGCGCGTTCACGTCGGCCGGAAGCGGAGTCGACTCCACGTCCCCGCTCATCAGTCCGGACGGCGAACACATCGCCTACCCCGCCCAACTTGATCGCGACCACCGGGCCGTGGTCATCGATGGCAAGGTCGGCGGCTTCTATGCCGAAAAGCTGACCTACACCTCGGACAGCAAGCACCTGATCGGTGAGGCCCCGGGCCCGAAGGGCACCGCGCTGGTCGTGGATGGGAAACCCCTGTTCACGGCGGTCGGCATCCTGACCTATGTGGTGGCGCCCGTCACCAATCGTATCGCCGCCGTGCTGCAGCATCGTTACCCTGACGGCAGCCCCGGGCAGTTTGTCCTGCTCGACGGGAAACCGGTGGAGCCCACGCTCTGCAAGAAGGGCATCCAGTCGATCCTCTTCAGCCCCGACGGGAAGCACTGCGCCGTGGTCTGCACCAACCCCCCAAACATCGCCTACGTTGTGACCGACGGGAAAAAGGGCGACGAATACGACGCGGTGGGGATTGCCGGGATGGTCTCGGCCAACGGTGGGATCGCCTACTCGCCGGACTCCAACCGCCTGGTCTACGTCGCGCACGGCGGCGGCAAGTACTTTCTGGTCGTCAACGGCGAGGAATCGGATGACGCGTACGACAACATCAACGGCTTCCTTTTCAGCGCGGATGGAAAGCGCCTGGCCTTCTGCGGATTTCAGTCGGCGACGGCGAAGAATCAGCTAGTGATCGACGGAAAGACCGTCACCTCCGAGCGCGGCCTCAGCCTCGACCAGTTCGACTTCAGCCCGGACGGATCGCGCTTTGCCTACGCCATCGTGGGGAACTACGGCGGCCCGATGTTCGTCGACGGCCAATCCGTCCCGGTCACCGCCATGAATTTCGTCTTCAGTCCCGACAGCAAGCACCTCGCGATCTCCGGCTCCCGGCCGACGGACAATCGGCTCGGCCTCTGGCTCGATGGCACGATGGTCTACCACGGCGAGCGCAGCCCGGACTTCATCGCCTTCAGCGCCGACAGTAAGCATCTCTTTTGGTGCGCACCGGAGGCGGATCCGAGCCGGACGAACGGCAATTACTCCGTGCTCGTCACCTATGCCGACGGCAAGCCCGTGGCGCGGGCCGATGCGTTCAGTAACCTATCCCGGATCTTGATCAAGCCCGTCGGTTATGCGAACAACACCATTCATCCCGGCTGGCAAGCGGTCGGCGACTCCGGCCTGGCGCTCCTGGCGCCGGTGGTGGGCGGGGACATCACGCGCTATGTGATCACGCCGACGGATACCAACCTCGGCACGCTGCTCGCCGCGGCGCAGGCCGCCCCGTCGAACCACTGACGGCCACCTGGGAATTCTGCCCCCAACTCCAAATGAAGACGCTGATCGTTTCTCTGGCGGCCTGCCTCATAGCCGCGGTCGGGTCCGCCGCGGATTTGAGCTGGTCCACGCTCGTCAACCGGCGGGAGCTCTGGCCCGCGCAGTGCACCCTGAATCGAACGATCAAGTTCAAGCAGGGTGGAAGCGTCGAGGCCGGCCAAACGCTCAAGGTGCTTGAGTTGCAGCCCACCCAGCTCGTGGTCAGCACGCCGGACGGGCGCTACCGCTTCGCCGTCAAACCTGAGGACACAGATATCCTGCACTTGGCCAATGGCGCGGCGGCCAGTCTGAGCCCGGCACAGCGCGGGCTGACCTACGCGACGCTCTTGCGCCGGCAGGAGCTGTGGCCGTACCACGTCACCCTGACTGCACCCATCGAGTTGAATGGCGGCAGCATGACGCTGCGCGCCGGGGAGAAAGTGGTTCTCATGGGAGCCGAGCAGGACCAGTTGCTCGTGGGTTCCGATCGCTTCAACACCAGTTTTGATGTCGATCCGCAGCAGACCGACCTGATGGAACAGGCCCGCCGGTTTCTAGACGCCAAAGACGGCGCGCCCGGGCGCTTCATCGAGGAACTGGACGGCAAACTGGTCGACATCGCCTCCAGCGCGCCCGCCTCGTTCGAGGCGCCTTCCCGGCTCCGCTACCTCGTCTTCTATCGCGGCGCAGGCTGGTGCGCGCCCTGCCGGGAGTTTTCGCCATCGTTGGTGAAGCTGTACAACGAACTGAAGCCGGCGCATCCCGAATTCGAGGTGGTCTTCATCAGCGCCGACCACTCCGCCGCCGAAATGCACGCGTACGCGAAGGAGGCGGGCTTCCATTGGCCGGCCGTCCCCGCCGAGCGCGATCCGCAGCTCCACCTCATCTCGCCGTTGTTCGGCAATACCATCCCCCAATTGGTCGTCACGGACCGCCACGGCAAGGTGCTGATCGACAGCAACCAGGTGACCCGACCAGTCGCACTTCAAAAGCTGGGGGCCCTGGTCAAGGCGGGCGTCGCGGCCGATTGACCTTCCGATCAGGCTGCAAGGAGATGTGACAACCCGCCACCGCGCGCCTTTGTCGATTCGGCGCATGCCGGGCAGGCAGGCGCCTTGTACCGACGGTTGGGGGCTTGGTGAACGAGAAACAGCCTTTGTCTCGGCGCGGGACTGCTCTACGCTGAAGCCAGGATGGTTTATCCTCCGGTGAAATACCTGGCGGCCCTTCTTGGTTCCTTCATCTTGGCGTCCGACGTCGCCCTCGCGGCGGAGCCGGAACCGGCGCCACCGCAAGCCGCCCCGCCGGTCGCCACGGTCCGGTTGGCAGACGTGCGCATGCGCGATGCCTGCATTCTCCCCGTGGCCGCGACCAAGACCTACTATCTGGTGGCGTCTACTTTCGGCGCCGCGGTGCGCGCCTATACCAGCAAGGATCTCGTGAACTGGGAGGGACCGCACATCATCTTCCAGACCCCGGCCGGATTCTGGGGCGGCGCGAACATCCGCAGCATCTGGGCGCCCGAACTCCATGCCTATCGCGACAAGTATTACCTCTTCCTCACGTTCGACACCGCGGACAAGTTTCCCGAGCAGTGGCGCAACTGGCTGCCGCGGGTGACGCGCGGCTCCCAGATCCTCTGGGCGGACTCGCCCCTCGGACCCTTCCACGCCTTCGCCGATCATTCGACGCCGCCCGCTGACATGATGACGCTCGACGGTACGTTCTGGGTCGAGGACGGCATGCCATACATGGTCTTTTGCCACGAGTGGGTCCAAATCGTGGATGGCACCGTGGAAATGATCCGACTGACAGATGATTTGTCCGCGACGGCGGGCGAG
>Ga0335081_10002142_pt1 | contig 30962 bp, 26 predicted proteins | sample Lox_Sample_35_FD_206713 | JGI IMG/M metagenome (GOLD analysis project Ga0335081, IMG submission 206713) | Soil microbial communities from Loxahatchee National Wildlife Refuge, Florida, United States - Lox_Sample_3.5 | ecosystem: Environmental > Terrestrial > Soil > Wetlands | place: USA...
TGAGCTGGCGACGGCCCTGAAGGATGTGATCCGGGCCGACGACCTCATCGTGACGATGGGCGCCGGCAACATCACGACGGTCGCGCACGCGCTGCCCGTCAACCTCGCCGTGCACTCAGCGCCGCCCGTCGCCCCCGTCAGACCCGGCCCGCGCCCGGTCGCGCCGCGGCGGAGGTCGTCGTGACCATGGCCGTCGCCCCCGAATTCATGCCGCGTGTGAGGCTCGATGAGCCGATGAGCCGGCACACCTCCTGGCATGCAGGCGGGCCCGCGGAGGTGTACTTCGCACCGCGCGACCGGGCGGACCTCGCGAGCTTTCTGCGCACCGTGCCGGCGGGTGTCCCGGTGCTGTGGGTCGGGCTCGGCAGCAACCTCCTGGTGCGCGACGGCGGCGTGAAGGGCGTGGTGATTGCGACCCAGGGCGCCCTGGAGCGTCTCGAGCGGGTGAGCGAGGGCACCGTGTACGTCGAGGCGGGAGTGGCCTGCGCGCGCCTCGCGCGCCAGTGCATCAAGTGGGGCCTGGGCCCTGCGGAGTTCTTCGCCGGCATTCCCGGCACCGTGGGCGGTGCGCTCGCGATGAACGCCGGTGCCTTCGGCGGGGAGACCTGGCGGCACGTCGTCGAAGTGCAGACGCTCGATCGGCGCGGACGCGAGCACACGCGCGCCGCCGCCGAGTTCACCGTGAGCTACCGGCACGTCGCCGCGCCGGTCGCGGACGAGTGGTACCTCGCGGCGCGGCTGTCCTTCGAGCGCCGGCCGGGGATCAACGACGCGGAGATCAAGGCGCTGCTCGCGCGACGCAAGGCCTCGCAGCCGATCGGCGAATGGAGCTGCGGCTCGGTGTTCACCAACCCGCCGGGCGAGCATGCCGCGCGCCTCATCGAGGCCGCCGGCCTGAAGGGCGCGCGCATCGGCGATGCCTCGGTGTCCGTCAAGCACGCGAACTTCATCATCAATCACGGCAGCGCCAGCGCCGCCGACCTCGAGGGCCTGATCCACTACGTGCAGGAAGCCGTGGAGCGGCAGTACGGCGTGCGTCTTGCGCCCGAGGTGCGCATCGTGGGGGAGGCGGCCTGATGCTGCAGCGTCGCAAGAACCGTCGCAGGCTCGCCGCGGACGAGCGGCAGTGGCTGCCGAACGTCAACTGGCGCGCGCTGCTCATCACGAGCGCAAGCCTCGCGGGCCTCGTCGCGGCCGGCGCGCTCATCACGCTCGCCCTCAATCAGCCGATCGAGTCGGTGGCCATCGCGGGAACCTTTCAGCGCGTCTCGCCGAGCGACGTCGATCGGGCCGTCAAGCAGAGCACGCGCGGCGCGGGCCTCGTCAGCGTCAACCTCGCGCGCGTGCGCGCCGCCGTGCGCACGCTCCCGTGGGTCGACACCGTGAGCGTGGAGCGCAGCTGGCCACGCGGCCTGACGGTGCGGATCGCCGAGCAGGTGGCCGCCGCGCGCTGGGGCGAGAGCGGTCTGCTGAACACGCGCGGCGAGCTATTCGCGAGCGACGTGCACCACATCCCGCTGGAGCTCCCGCAGCTGGCCGGACCCGAGGGCAGCGAGAGCACCGTCGCGGTGCGCTACCTCGCCATGCACGGCCGCCTCCTCGAGAGCGGCATGCGACTCACCGCGCTGCGTCTCGATGCGCGTGGCGCCTGGGAATTCGATCTCGACAACGGCGTGACGGTGCGTCTCGGGCGCAAGCAGGTCGATGAGCGCTTCGAGACCTTCATGGCGACGGCCGCGAAGATCGTCGCGCAGCGCGCCACCGACATCGCCTACGTGGACATGCGGTACACCAACGGTTTCGCCATCGGCTGGCGCGGCGCAGCCGGACTCAAGGGGAAGACTGCAGATGAATCTCGCGAGGCTTAAGCGCGGCGACAGCAGCAATCTCGTCATCGGCCTCGACATCGGTACGTCGAAGGTCGTGGCGCTCGTCGGCGAGGCCGGCCCGGACGGTGCCATCGAGGTTCTCGGCATCGGCTCGCAGCCCTCGCGCGGGCTGAAGAAGGGCGTCGTCGTCAACATCGAGTCCACCGTGAGCTCGATCCAGCGCGCGGTCGAGGAGGCCGAGCTCATGGCCGGCTGCGAGATCCACTCCGTGTATGCCGGCATCGCGGGCAGCCACGTGCGCAGCCTCAACTCCCACGGCGTGGTCGCGATCCGTGACCGCGAGGTCACGCACGGGGACGTCGAGCACGTGATCGACGCCGCCAAGGCGGTGGCGATCCCGGCGGATCAGAAGATCCTGCACGTGCTGCCGCAGGAATTCATCATCGACGGGCAGGAGGGCATCCGCGACCCGATCGGCATGTCCGGGGTGCGGCTCGAGGCCAAGGTGCACATCGTCACCGGCGCCGAGAGCGCCGCGCAGAACATCGAGAAGTGCATCCAGCGCTGCGGGCTCACGGTCGATGACATCGTGCTCGAGCAGCTCGCCTCGAGCTTCGCGGTGCTTACCGAGGACGAGAAGGAGCTCGGCGTGTGCCTGATCGATGTCGGCGGGGGCACCACCGACATCGCCGTGTTCGCCGGCGGGGCGATCCGCCACACCGCGGTGATCCCGATCGCCGGCGACCAGGTGACCAACGACATCGCCGTCTCGATGCGCACGCCCACCCAGTACGCCGAGGACATCAAGGTGCGCTATGCCTGCGCGCTCTCGCAGCTTGCCAATCCCGACGAGAGCATCGAGGTGCCGAGCGTCGGACAGCGCCCGGCGCGCCGCCTGGCGCGCCAGACCCTCGCAGAGATCGTCGAGCCGCGCTACGAGGAGCTGTTCGCGCTGGTGCGCGAGGAGCTGCGCCGCAGCGGCTTCGAGGAGTCGATCGCCGCCGGCATCGTGCTCACCGGCGGCAGCGCCAAGATGGAGGGCGCGATCGAGCTCGCCGAAGAGGTGTTCCACATGCCCGTGCGCCTGGGGCTGCCGCACCCGGTGCAGGGGCTGTCCGATGTGGTGCGCAACCCGATCTTCTCCACCGGCGTCGGCCTGCTGCTCTACGGCCGCGACAACGCGCAGCCCGCGCGCCAGCGCGCGGGACTTGCGGGCGCGAAGTCGGTCCTCGAGCGGATGCGCTCGTGGTTCAAGGGGAATTTCTGAAAGGTTTTGAGCTGACAGACGCAATGCGATGAGTCGATGAGTTTCAACCAACCGTTTCTTTTTTTGTCGACGAAGGAGAACAGCGATGTTTGAACTGATGGACGCTTACAGCCAGAGCGCCGTGATCAAGGTAGTGGGCGTCGGCGGCGGGGGAGGTAACGCCGTCGCCCACATGCTGACGAGCGGCATCGACTGCGTGGACTTCATGTGCATCAACACGGACGCACAGGCCTTGAAGCACTCCAAGGTCAAGACCGCGCTGCAGATAGGCTGCAACATCACCAAGGGACTCGGCGCGGGAGCGGACCCGGAGGTCGGCCGTCAGGCTGCGATGGAGGATCGCGACCGGATCGTGGAGCTGGTCGAGGGCTGTGACATGCTGTTCATCACGGCCGGCATGGGCGGCGGCACGGGCACCGGAGCTGCGCCGATCGTCGCCCAGGTCGCTCGCGAGCTCGGCATTCTCACCGTCGCGGTCGTGACCAAGCCGTTTGAGATGGAGGGCGGCAAGCGCTCCCTCGTCGCCGACCACGGCATCGCCGAGCTCTCCAAGTACTGCGACTCGCTGATCACCATTCCGAACCAGAAGCTGCTCACGGTGCTCGGTCCGCAGACGACGCTGCTCGATGCATTCAAGGCGGCGAATCAGGTGCTGCAGGGCGCGGTCCAGGGAATCGCCGAGCTCATCACCCGCCCGGGACTGATCAACGTCGACTTTGCAGACGTGCGCACGGTCATGGCCGAGACCGGCATGGCGATGATGGGCTCGGGCGCCGCAAGCGGCGAGGGCCGCGCGCGCGAGGCAGCCGAGGCCGCGGTGTCATCCCCGCTGCTCGAGGACATCAACCTGGCCGGCGCGCACGGCATCCTCGTCAACGTGACCGCCGGCATGGATCTGTCGATCGGCGAGTTCCAGGAGGTCGGTAACATCGTGAAACAGTTCGCATCCGAAGATGCGACGGTCGTGGTCGGCACGGTGATCGATCCGGAGCTCACGAATCAGGTGCGTGTCACGGTGGTCGCGACCGGTCTCGGGCGGCCTGCAAGCGCGGTACGTCAGGGTGCGCCGCGCGAGCTTGCCCCGGCGCGCGAGCCTCAAGCGCAGCGCGAGCCCGCGATGCGCGTCGTGCGGCGTCAACAGCCCATGTCGAGCAGCGACTACGCGGTGCTCGACAAACCGACGGTGCAGCGGCAGCGCGCGGTCGGCGACGGCCTACGCCCCGAGGAGGAGCCCGAGGATCTGCTGGACATTCCGGCGTTCCTGCGACGGCAGGCCGACTAGCGATCTGCGACTTCGGTCCCGGAGGCCGGGAGCACGGCCGTGATACCGTTGCGGCCCTCTTTTTTTGTGCGGGCGCACGCGGCCGCTTCCGGTATGCTTAGGTCTTCGATGGTCGGTCAACGAACTCTCAAGAACTCCATCCGCGCCACGGGCGTCGGTCTGCACACGGGCCGCAAGGTGCTGATGACGCTGCGCCCGGCGCCGCCTGACACGGGTATCGTGTTCCGGCGCTCGGACCTGCCCGATGCGGGCGAGCTGCCGGCACACGCGCAGTACGTCGGCGACACGGTGCTCGGCACGACGCTGGTGAGCGGCGAGGTGCGCGTGTCGACCGTGGAGCACCTGCTGTCGGCATTCGCAGGCCTCGGAATCGACAATGCGATCGTCGAGGTGAGCGCGCCGGAAGTGCCGATCATGGACGGCAGCGCCGGTCCGTTCGTATTCCTGCTGCAGTCGGCTGGGATCGAGGAGCAGCGCTCGCCCAAGCACTTCGTGCGCATCAAGAAGCCGCTGAAGGTCGAGGAGGGCGGAAAGTGGGCGCGCTTCAGCCCCTTCGACGGCTTCAAAGTCAACTTCGAGATCGAGTTCAACCATCCGATCTTCAAGCGCCGCGCCCAGCGCGCCTCGATGGACTTCTCGACGACCTCCTTTCTCAAGGAGGTGAGCCGGGCGCGCACTTTCGGGTTCATGCGCGACCTCGAGCAGCTGCGGGCGCGCAACCTCGCGCTCGGCGGCAACCTCGACAACGCGATCGTGCTCGATGATTTCCGGGTGCTCAACGAGGACGGCCTGCGCTACGAGGACGAGTTCGTCAAGCACAAGATCCTCGATGCGATCGGCGACCTGTACCTGCTCGGGCACAGCCTCATCGGCGAGTTCAGCGGCTACAAGTCCGGCCACGCCCTCAACAACCGCCTGCTGCGCGCGCTGCTCGCCGACCCGACCGCCTGGGAAGACGTGGTGTTCGAGACGCCCGAGGAGGCGCCGATCTCCTACGTCGAGGCGGTGAGTCTGCCGAAGAGCGCATCGACCTGAGCGGCCGGGCGCCCGCGCCAAATCCTAAAGTCGCTGGCGGACATCGCCGACAAGAAGATCAGGCAGCGGGGCCTTTCGGCATCACACGCACCGTGATCGAATCGATCCCCTGAGGCCTTTCGGCCTCCGCGAGGGCATAGCGCACGCGTACGCCCCAGCTTGCGGAGGCGGTGAATATGACAAGTTCGCCGTCGCGCTCGACGAGGCCTGTGATGTGCGTCTGGAGCCCCGCAGGCAGCGTCCCGGCGAGCCAATCCCGCCAGGAGTCCTGCCGGGACTGCTGGCTGCGTATGGAAGCGAGCAGCGGGCTCGAGCGGCCCAGAAGTTCTTTGACAGAATCCGCGCGGTGTGATCCACCCCGCGGCCTTGGGGAAGCGGGACGTATTTTCTTGTGTGGTCGCCTCGTATTGGGCATATTCGGTACGGCTGTATCAGGGCAAACCTGTCGAAAGGCGGGGACGCAAAGCCACCGGTCTACGGCGTGAAGCTATGACAGCGGGGTTGCCGGCAGGGCGCAAGGTTTATGAACGAGAACAGGGGCCAACGGGCCCGACAATCGTGTCATCACGACTTGCGCCCGCGCTACGGCCTTTAGCGCTGCTTCGCGTCTTTATTCGCCGGGTTGCTTTTCGGGAGCGCGCAGCATGAACGTGGTGTTGTTTTCGCATGGCCGGGGGGGCCGGTCGCGACACTTCAATCTCGCCCACCCCATCTCCTTGGGGGTGCTCGCCGCGCTCGTGCTCGGGATCCTCGGGACCGCGTTCGCGATCGGCATGCAGCTCGGGCAGCGCAGCGGCCGCACCATCGGCAGCAGTGAGACCCAGCGCTGGGGCCAGGTCCTCACCGAGCAGAAGTCCGAGATCGCGGATCTGAAGGCCCGGCTGCAGGAGCGGGTGGACGCCATGGCGATCCGCATCGCCCAGCTCGATGCTCACGTGATCCGCATCGATGCGCTCGGCAAGCGCCTCACCGACATGGCGAACATCGACCGCCGTGAGTTCAATTTCGACGACGAGCCGCCCACCGGGAGCCCGGAGAGCGAGGATGAGGGTGTGAGCCAGGATATTCCCGATCTGTCGGTGTCGCTGGCGCATCTGGAGCAGCGGGTGGACCTGCGCGATTCGCAGCTCTCCGCGCTCGAGAACGTGATCCTGGCCCGCAACCTCAACGCCGCCATCCATCCGGAAGGGCGGCCGGTGATGCAGGGCTTTATCTCCTCTTACTTCGGCGAGCGGGACGATCCGTTCACCGGTCACGAGGCCTTCCACAAGGGCGTCGATTTCGCCGGCAATGCCGGGGAGCCGGTCGTTGCGGTCGCAGCGGGTGTCGTGACCTGGGCGGGGCAACGCTCCGGCTACGGCACGCTGGTCGAGGTGAACCACGGCAAGGGCTACGTCACCCGTTACGCTCACAACGAGCGGACGCTCGTGAGCGTCGGCCAGACCGTCACCCGGGGCCAGCCGATCGCGCTCATGGGCTCCACGGGCCGCTCCACCGGGCCCCACGTGCACTTCGAGGTGCTCCGTAACGGTCGCCAGGTCAATCCGCTGAGCTTCACCGGCCACTAGCGCCGGCGCGCCCATCGGGCGCGCGTGCCCGACTGCGAGCTGCGAGGGCGCTGCCCCAGAGCACCGCCCTTGCAGACTCCCGAACCTGTCCCCACCAGAGCCGAGGGGCGAACCGCGGCGGGCAGGTTGAGTCTATTCTTCGTACAATACGCCGCGTCGATGCGCCCGCCGAAGCATAAGTATCTGGCGCGGCTCGTATTTCTCATCAGGAAGTCTTCGTGCTGAACCTCCTCACGCGTGTTTTCGGCAGTCGTAACGATCGATTGCTGCGCTCCTACTCCCATCTCGTCCGGGCCGCCAACTCGATGGAGGGACAGATCCAGGGGCTGAGCGATGAGCAGCTGAAGGCCAAGACCGTCGAGCTGCGCGAGAGGCTCAAGGCGGGCACCCCACTGGATGATCTCCTGCCCGAGGCCTTCGCCGTGGTCCGGGAGGCTTCGCGACGAACCCTCGGCTTGCGGCACTTCGATGTCCAGCTCGTCGGCGGCATCTCCCTGCACCAGGGCAAGATCAGCGAGATGCGCACGGGCGAGGGCAAGACCCTCATGGCGACCCTGCCGGCCTACCTGAACGCGCTCACCGGCGAGGGCGTGCACATCGTCACGGTGAACGAGTACCTGGCGCAGCGCGATGCGGACTGGATGCAGCCGATCTACGGTTTCCTCGGCCTCACGGTCGGCGTGATCAAGAACGCGCAGAACTCGCAGGAGAAACGCGCCGCCTACGCGTGTGACATCACCTACGGCACCAACAACGAGTTCGGCTTCGATTATCTGCGCGACAATCTCGCGTTCCGGCTCGAGGATCGCGTGCAGCGCAACCTCGCGTTCGCCGTCGTGGACGAGGTCGACTCGATCCTGATCGACGAGGCGCGCACGCCCCTCATCATCTCCGGGCCGGCCGAGGAGAGCACCGAGCTCTATCTGCGCATCAACGAGCTCGTGCCGCGCCTCACCCGGCAGAAGGAGGAGAACGGCCCTGGCGACTTCTCGGTCGAGGAGAAGACCAAGCAGGTGCACATGACCGAGGAGGGCCACGAGCGCGTCGAGACGCTGATGGCGGAGGCCGGCCTGCTGCGCGACGGGGAGAGCCTGTATTCCCCATCCAACATCCGCCTGATGCACCACCTGAACGCTGCGCTGCGGGCGCATGCGCTCTACAAGCGCGACGTCGAGTACATCGTGCGGGCGGGCGAGGTCATCATCGTCGATGAGTTCACCGGGCGCACCATGCCCGGCCGCCGTTGGTCGGACGGGCTGCACCAGGCGATCGAGGCGAAAGAAGGCGTCCGCGTGCGCGAGGAGAACCAGACGGTTGCCTCGATCACGTTCCAGAACTACTTCCGCCTCTACAAGAAGCTCTCGGGCATGACCGGCACCGCCGACACCGAGGCGCCCGAGTTCCTGCAGATCTACGGCCTCGAGGTCGTAGTCATCCCGACGCACAAGCCCATGATCCGCAAGGACATGGCTGATTTCGTGTATCTCACGCAGAAGGACAAGTTCGAGGCAATCATCGAGGACATCCGCGAGTGCGTGCAGGCGGAGCAGCCCACCCTCGTGGGCACCACCTCGATCGAGACATCGGAGTTCCTCTCGGGCCTGCTGCAGAAGCAGGGCATCACGCACCAGGTGCTGAATGCGAAGCAGCACGAGCGCGAGGCCCACGTCGTCGCCCAGGCCGGCCGGCCGGCGGCGGTGACCATCGCGACCAATATGGCCGGCCGCGGCACCGATATCGTCCTCGGCGGCAATCTCGCGGCCGAGCTCAACGCGCTCGGTCCCGAGAGCGACGAGGCCTCCCGCGAGCTCGCCCGCGCCGACTGGCAGGCGCGCCACGACAGAGTGGTCGCCGCCGGCGGACTGCACATCATCGGCACCGAGCGGCACGAATCGCGGCGCATCGACAATCAGCTGCGCGGCCGCTCTGGCCGGCAGGGCGATCCGGGCTCGAGCCGCTTCTATCTGTCGATGGAAGACAACCTGATGAGGATCTTCGGCGATCCGGTGCGCACCAAGCGCCTGCTGCAGATGGCAGGCATGAAGGAAGGCGAGGTCATCGAGAGCGGCATGCTCACGCGGCAGATCGAGAAGGCGCAGCGCAAAGTCGAGTCGCACAACTTCGACATCCGCAAGCAGCTGCTGCTGTTCGACGACGTGGCGAACGATCAGCGCAAGGTCGTGTACCAGCAGCGCACCGAGCTCATGGGCGCGGAGGACCTGGGCGATGCCATCCGCGGCATCCGCGAGGAGTGCGTGGGCGTGCTCATCGACCAGTATCTGCCGAAGGGGGTACCGCCCGCGGATTGGGATCTGCGGGGCCTGAGCGAGGCCGTCCTCAAGGACTTCGGCGCGCAGATCGACCCCGCGGCCTGGCTTGCCCAGGAGCCTGAGATCGAGGACACCGTGCTGCGGCGGCGCGTAGTCGATGCGACCCATGCCGTGTACGAGCAGAAGGTGGCGCGCTTCGGCACCCCTGTCATGCGGCACATCGAGAAGGAGATGATGCTGCGCACGCTCGACACGCACTGGCGCGAGCACCTCTCGGCGATGGATTACCTGCGCCAGGGCATCCATCTGCGCGGCTATGCCCAGAAGGACTACCGCTTCGAGTACAAGCGCGAGGCGTTCGAGCTCTTCAGCGCCATGCTCGACCGCGTCAAGTTCGACACCGTGTCGCTCCTGGCGAGAATCGAGGTGCGCACGCAGGAGGAAATCGATCAGGAAGAGGAGCAGCGGCGCGAGCGCCTGATGCGCGCGCTGCAGGCGCAGCACGCCGAGGCCCAGTCGCTGTTGGCGGCGGGTGAAGCTGCGGCCGACCCGAACGCCGCGCCCCCGCCCGGGCTGCAGCTCGGGGCGATCGCCGCGCCGGGAGCGCCGCCGCCACCGGTCGGGGCCTCTGCAGGGGCGTTGCCCCCGCTGCCCGCTGAAGCGGGCACGTTCGTGCGCTCCGAGCGCAAGGTGGGGCGCAACGAGCCCTGCCCCTGCGGCTCGGGCAAGAAGTACAAGCACTGCCACGGCGCGCTCGCCAGCGTCGAGTGACGCACGACAAGCCTGCCGTGGGTTCCGTCCGCGTGGTCGCGGCGGCGCTGATCGACGCGCATCAGCGCGTGCTGATCGCCGAGCGTCCCGCGGGACGGCACATGGCGGGCCGCTGGGAATTCCCCGGCGGCAAGGTCGCGGCCGGAGAGTCCGATGAGGCCGCGCTGGCGCGTGAGCTCAAGGAGGAGCTGGGCATCGAGGTGCTCGCGGGCCGCTTCCTCCTGGAGCTGAGCCACGACTACGCCGATCGCCACGTCGATCTGTCACTGTGGGTGGTGGAGCGTTTCAGCGGCGATCCGCGCGGACTCGACGGCCAGCGCCTGAAGTGGGTGTCGCCCGCGCAGCTCGACGCCGAGGACATCCTGGAGGCGGACCGTCCCTTCATCGAGGCGCTGCAGCGGCTGCGGCGCTGAGCCAGGCACGCCCGCGCTCCGGCTCGCCGCGCGCGGGCTGTTACAATGGACATCCGTCTCAAGGGCTACTCGAGTTCATCGAACATGGCAGCGCAACAGGAACTTCCGGAGATCAAGCTCGACGCCAGCAGCTTGTATCGCGAGGAGATCATCACCGACCGCAAGGCGGGCACTTTGCGGCGCCTCACGCCGATCAAGCTCGACGGCACCGCCGACGCCTCGCGCGCGGTCCTCTTTTCCGGCCAGACGCAGCTGCTCACGCCCGCGGGCGTGCTGCCGCTGGTGTTCGACATCGAGGCCGGCACGCTCGAGGAGGCGCTGCGCAAGTTCCCGGAGGCCGTGAAGCTTGCGCTCGATGAGGCCATCGAGGAGGCTCGTGAGATGCGACGCGAGGCCGCCTCGAGAATCGTCGTGCCCGAGGTGGGCGGTGGTGCCCTCGGCCCCGGCCCCGCTGCGGGCGGGGGCAAGATCAAGTTCCCTTGACCGGATGAGAGGCCGCCCACGCTCACGAGGGCATCAGCAGCGTCTGGATCTCGTTGCGATCATTGAAGATCGCGACCATCGGGCGGCCGACGCCGATCATGAACAGGGCGACCGGCAGCCGCGCGTCGATGCCTTGCCGCGCGAGCTGCTGGCGAAACAGCGCCTTCTGGCGTACGGAGAACAGCGGCATCTGATCGACCGGCTTCAACTGCGCTCGTAGCGCTGCGAGGCCCTGCTCCCAGGGGCGGTAGAAGCGCGGCTGCAGGATGACGCTCTTGCCGCTGTGGGCGAGCTCGGCGCGCTGCTCCGCATCCTCCGGCACCGGCGCCCAGACCCGGCGCGGCCGGCTGTACCAGTGTGGCGCCAACTGCGGGTTCTTGCGCAACGCCAGCTGCGCGTCGCTGGCCGATACGTCCTGGGCCTGCACCATCTCGAGGTGCTCACCCGAGAAGACGTAGTACAACGGCCGTCCCAGCCACAAAGTTGTGATCCCGTAGATCAGCGCCGACAGCTGTACCACGACGATCACCGCGATATCACGCGCCAGCACCCGTCCGGGCTTGCGGGGATTGGCGATCAGCAGCGTGACCAGCGGTCCGAGGACTACGTCGACCGCGCCGACGATGCCGGCAACCTTGATGACACCCGTCAGGTACCAACCGGGCCAGCGGTACCAGCCGAGGAACAGTCCACCGAACATGAGGCAGAGCACGCAGCTGCTGCCCAGGAGATGAAAACCAAAAGCCTTCATCCGGTGCTTCACACGGGTCTCCGTGGCTCAGATCGAATCCTCCGGCGGATCCTCGCCTGCGGCAGGGCGCTCCTGCAGGCTCTCGCCGCACACCGTGCGCTGCTCGCTCAGCCAGGCACCAAGATCGATGAGCCGGCAGCGCTCGCTGCAGAACGGACGAAACGGCGAGGCCGGCGACCACTCGATGGGCCGGCCGCACGTCGGACACTTGACCGCAGGAGCGCTCACGCCGGGCTAGGGGCAGCAGCTCAGTACGAAGCGGACGTCGCCCTCCGCCTGCGTTGCGCGCGCCGCAAGGCCGTTCCAGGTGAGAAAACGCACGCTGCAGCGGTAGTGGCTCCCGCTGATCTCCGGATACAGCCCGGCGGAGGCTGGCAGCGAGATGCGCAGCAGCTGCGCCGGCGCATCGCGTTCGAAGGTGATGTGGAACACCGCGCCCGTGGCCACCACCTCGCGCGCACGGCCGTTCTGGCGCGTGAGCCACAGCAGCTCCGCGATGGCATCGCACAGCGGACGCAGCATGCCGAGCCACTCGCCGAAGGTCTGCATCCGGTCCTCCGCGGAGCGGCTCAGCCAGTAGTAGTAGTCCGGCAGGTCGAACTCGCAGGTGCCACCGGGAATGGCGCTGCGATGCTTGATCGCATTCAGGAACTCGGAGTCGCGCATCGGCTGCAGGAACGCCGAGCCCGCGTTCAGCAGCTCGGCCCGCAGGCGCAGCAGGTTCGAGGTGACCGTCCGCAGCCGGCTGGCATCGACCCCCGGCTTCGCCTGAAACTCGTTGAGCGAGGCGAGGTGGCGCTCCAGCTCCTTGAGCACATCCGAGCGGGTGTCGCCGCGCGTCGTGATCGCCAGTATGTCAAGCAGACTCGACATCGCCGCGCGGCTGCCCCACTGGGTCGCGATCTCGTTGTGGTACAGCGCCTGGTTGTAGAGGAAATCGATCCGCAGGAACGTGCGCATGCGCTCATTCAGCGGCTGCTCGAATATCAGGGTCTCGGCATCGCCGTCGGCTGTCTGATCTTCCGCTTCGGCCATCGTCGTATTGTGCTTGAGGCGCACGACACCCGTAAACGGGCTCGGCCGCCCGCAGGCCGGCGTCACGGTCGCGCTGAGGCGCGACCCTGCAGATAGCGCGCGTGCAGCCGCTCGACCTGAGCGGTGAGCATGCGCAAGTCACCCTCGTTCACGATGACATCGTCGGCCGCGGCGAGGCGCGCCTCGCGGGAAGTCTGCGCCGCGAGCATGGCGCGCGCCTGCGCGAGGGTGGCGCCATCGCGCGCCTGCAGCCGCGCGAGCTGAGTCGCAACCTCGCAATCGACGACCAAGATCCGGTCCACCGGCATCGCCGCGCGCCCCTGCTCGATGAGCAGCGGGATCACCAGCACGAGGTAGGCGCCGCTCGCGCGCGCCGCCTGCGCCTCCATGGCGGCGCGGATCGCCGGGTGCGTGAGCCCTTCCAGCGCGGCGCGCGCCGCCGGGTCGGCGAAGACGATTGCCCGCAGGGCGCGCCGCTCGAGACTGCCGTCCGGCGCGAGGATCTGCGGACCGAAGCGCGCCGCCACGCGCCCGAGCAGCTCGGTACCGGGAGCCACGACCTCGCGCGCCACCACGTCCGCGTCGATGATCGATGCGCCGAGGGCGGCGAACAGCCGGGCGACCGTCGACTTGCCGCTCGCGATCCCGCCGGTCAGGCCCACGCGCAGCTTGGCGGGCATCAGGTGCGCGGGCCGAACAGCCCGAGATAGCGATCGACCAGCTCGTGCCCGTACAGCAGCATGAGCCAGCCTGCAGCCGCCAGGAACGGGCCGAATGGAATGGGCGTCCTGCGATCGCGGCCCCGCACCGCGAGCACAGTGATGCCGACGACGGCGCCCACGGCGGCCGAAGTGAGCACGATCGGCAGCAGCATCTGCCAGCCGAGCCAGGCGCCAAGCGCCGCGAGCAGCTTGAAGTCGCCGTAGCCCATGCCTTCCTTGCCCGTTGCCAGGCGGAAGAGGTGATAGATGCTCCACAGGCTCAGGTAGCCGGCGAGCGCCCCGATGATGCTCGAGCGCATGTCGACCGGGATGGCCGGCTGCCCCGGCAGCGGCGCCGCAAGGCTTGCAGCGAGCCCGAGCCACAGCAGCGGCAGCGTCAGATTGTCCGGCAGCAGCATATGGTCCAGGTCGATGCAGGTGAGCGCGATCAGGAACCAGGTGATGACGAGCGCCGCGAGCGCTGCCCAGCCGAAGCCAAACTTCCAGGCGACCGCCGCGGAGGCGAGCCCGGTCACCGCCTCGACGAGCGGATAGCGCGCGCTGATCGGGTTCCCGCAGGCCGCGCAGCGCCCCTTGAGCACGAGATAGCTCACGATGGGAATGTTCTGCAGCGCGGTGATCGGCGCGCGACACTTGGGGCAGGCGGACCGCGGCACGATCAGGTTGAATCGCTCCGTGGCCGGCGGCGGGACGGCTGCCGCAGCCGCTCCGGCATCCGCGGCGAGCTCGGCACACTCCGCGCGCCACTCGCGCTCGAGCATGATCGGCACGCGATGGATGACGACGTTCAGGAAGCTGCCGACAAGCAGGCCGAGCAGCAGACAGCTGCCAACGAAGAAGGCCGGCTCGGTGGCGAGTGCCTCGATCAGCACGATGCGCGCGTTTAGACGACCGAACCCAGCTTGAAGATCGGCAGGTACATGGCGATGACGAGACTGCCGACCAGGACGCCGAGCACCGCCATGATGAGCGGCTCGAGCAGGCTCGACATCGCATCGACGGCGTTATCGACCTCGGCCTCGTAGAAGGTCGCGACCTTGCCCGACATCGTGTCGAGGGAGCCGGATTCCTCGCCGACCGCGATCATCTGGATGACCATGTTGGGGAACATGCCCGTGTTCTCCATCGCGCGCTGCAGGCGCTGGCCGGTGGAGACCTCGTCGCGCATCTTCAAGACCGCGCTCTCGTACACGATGTTGCCGGTCGCGCCGGCGACCGATTCGAGCGCCTCGACCAGCGGCACACCGGCGGCGAACATGGTCGAGAGGGTGCGCGCGTAGCGGGCGATGGCCGCCTTGTTGAGGATTGGCCCGATGATCGGCAGCTTCAGGCTCAGGCGGTCGAGCTGCTCGTTCAGCACTCGCGAGCGCTTCTTGAAATACATGAAGGCATAGATTCCAGCGCCGACCACGATCCCGAGATAGATGCCCTTGGTCTGCACGAAGCGCGACATGTTGATGACGATCTGCGTGAATGCCGGCAGGTCCGCGCCGAACCCCTTGAACAGGCTCTCGAACTGCGGAATGACGAAGATCAGCAGGATGATCGTCACGACGACGGCCACCACCAGCACCGCGGCCGGATAGAACAGGGCCTTCTTGACCTTCTTCTTCAGGGCCTCTGACTTCTCCTTGTAGGTCGCGATCTTGTCGAGGAGGCTCTCGAGCGCACCGGCCTGCTCGCCGGCCTCGACCAGGTTCGTGTACAGCGCATCGAAGTACAGCGGGTGACGGCCGAGCGCCTCGTGCAGCGAGGTGCCGCCCTCGATATCAGCCTTGACTGAGAGGATCAGCTTCTGCACCGCGGGCTTCTCGTGGCCGTTGCCGACGATCTCCAGGCCCTGCACCAGAGGAATGCCTGCCGCGAGCATGGTCGCAAGCTGGCGGCTGAATACCGCGATGTCCTGGGCGTTGACCCTGCCGCCGGCCTTCAGTCCCGCGGACTGCTTGCGGATGCGCGAGGCGGCGATGCCCTGGCGGCGCAGGTCCGCGCGCAGCGCCTGCTCATCCGGCGCAAGGCTCCGCCCCTTGACGCGATTGCCCTTCTTGTCCCGGCCTTCCCAGGCGAAGGGAAGGTCGCGCTTGACGGCCTTAACGGTTGCCGTTGCAGCTGCCTGAGCCATGCATCACCCCGCGTGCCTGAAGCTATTCGATCGTGACACTGTTGACTTCCTCGAGGCTCGTGAGGCCGATCTTGACCTTCTCGAGGCCGGAACGGCGCAGATCCCACACGCCTTCCTTCTCCGCCTGGTCGCCGATGTCGACGGCACTGCCGCCGGCGAGGATGATGCGGCCGATCGACTCGGTGATCGGCAGCACCTGATAGATGCCCACGCGGCCCTTGTAGCCGTCCGTGCAGTTGCCGCAGCCCTTGGGGCTGAACAGCTTGATTCCGGCGGCGACGTCCGTCTCGGCGAAGCCCTCCTTCAGCAGGGCCTCCTTGGGCACGTCCATCGGCTGCTTGCAGTGCGAGCACAGCCGCCGCGCGAGGCGTTGCGCGATGATGAGGCTCACCGAGGTCGCGATCGCGTAGGGCTTCACACCCATGTCGACCAGGCGCGTGAGCGTCTGCGGCGCATCGTTCGTGTGCAGCGTGGAGAGCACCAGGTGGCCGGTCTGCGCCGCCTTGATCGCGATCTCGGCGGTCTCGAGGTCACGGATCTCACCGACCATGATCACATCCGGGTCCTGGCGCAGGAACGCGCGCATCGCGGCCGCGAACGTGAGGCCCACCTTGGGATTGACGTTGACCTGATTGACGCCCGGCAGATTGATTTCCGAAGGATCTTCCGCCGTCGAGATGTTGGTGTCCTCGCGATTGAGGATGTGCAGCCCGGTATACAGGGAGACGGTCTTGCCGCTGCCGGTGGGGCCGGTCACCAGGATCATGCCCTGGGGCTTTGCCAGGTACTTCATGTACAGATCTTTCTGGAATCCCTCGTAGCCGAGCGCATCGATGCCGAGCGCCGCCTGCGAGGGATCGAGAATACGCATCACGATCTTCTCGCCGAACAGCGTCGGGCAAGTGCTCACGCGAAAGTCGATCGCGCGATTCTTCGACAGGCGCATCTTGATGCGGCCGTCCTGCGGCACGCGCCGCTCGGCGATGTCGAGCCGCGACATGACCTTCAAGCGCGCGGCGAGCTTGCCGGCGAGCTGCACCGGCGGCTGCGCGATCTCCTTCAGCACGCCGTCCATGCGGTAGCGCACGCGGTAGGTCTTCTCGTACGGCTCGAAGTGCAGGTCCGAGGCGCCGCGGCGGATCGCATCGATCATCAGCTTGTTGACGAAGCGGACGATCGGCGCATCCTCGACGTCATCGCGCGTGATCTTCTCATCGATCTCGTCCTCGCCGCCGGAGACCTCGAGCGACTCGAGGTCGACGCCTTCCTCGTCGGTCAGTCCGGAGACCTGCGTGTCGACCTGCTCGATGGCCTTGTCGATGGCCTTCTGCAGCTTGTCGTCCTCGACCACGACGGCCTCGACGCCGAGACCGGTCTGGAACTTGATCTCATCGATCGCGTGCAGGTTGGTCGGGTCGGCGACCGCGAGGAACAGCCGCTTGCCGCGCTTGAAGATCGGCAGGACGCGGTGCTTCGCGAGCAGCTTGTCGGTGACGAGCTTGACGGTGTCGAGGTCGAGATTGACCGAATCAAGATCGAACAGCGGCACGCCGAACTCGTTGGCGGCGGCGATCGCAATGTCGCGCGCCTTGGCGGCACCGCTCGTGACGAGCTGGGTCACGACGTTGGTCTTACGCTCGCGCGCCGCGTTGAGCGCATCGAGCATGACGGGCTCCTCGACCACGCCATCCTGCACCAGGCGCTGTGGCAAGCCGCCCAGCCCGGAGCGTCCACCTCCGACGGCCAAAGAAGCGTTATCGTTCATGGAGTTACGGCAAGCGACCCACGCCCCACGATCTTCAGTCTACCGCAGATGATCGTGCGGGCAATTGTCATATCGAAATCCCAAAACTCATGCTCGCACACCCCCGGGGGGGCTCCTGTGACTCGCCTCCCAAAAGAAGAAGCCCCTCCTTTGGGGAGGGGCTTCGGTAGTCGCTTAAGACGCGACGATCAGCTTACTTGCACTGCGACGGGACGTACTTCGCCGGAACCGTGCCGGCGTTCACCGGCAGACCCTCGGCGGTCGCCGTGGCCGTCGTCGCCGAGCCGCAGGCCCAGTCCATGTTGCCAGGCGTGCCGGCAACCGGAGCAGCCTTCAGGACGCTCGGGGTGAACTTCAGCGTGTTGCCCACAGCGAGCACCGGGATGCCATTCGCCGTGGTGTCAAAGGTCACGGTGATGACGCCCGTGTTCTGGGCAATCGTGATGGACTTGACGTACTTCGTCGAGGCGAAGGACCAGCCAGCAGCGGCGGCGTTCATGCCGACGATGTCGCCCGACTGGAAGCCCTCGGAAACCGTGGTCTTCGCAGCCGCGGCGAGGTTGATGCCCTCAGTGACCTTCGAGCGGACGGTGTAGTCCTGGTAGGCGGGAATGGCGATCGCCGCCAGAATGCCGATGATCGCGACGACGATCATCAACTCGATCAGGGTGAAACCCTTTTGCACAGCCTTCATGAAGTAATGCTCCTAGGATTGAAATTTCGATTCGGTCAGCGGCGCAAAAGAGGCGCCTGCGCCCAAGATTGAGCAAGGCTCGTGCCAACTGCTCTGGCAGCAGGTAATCGGCTGATCTACAAGAGGAAATCTGTCTTACACTCGCGCTTGCGCTTAACTTAGGACCGTCACTAGCTGACGACGCGCCCGACCGCGCGCGTCACAAACTGACGCTGCGCGTCAGCCTCCTGCGCGGGAGAGTCATTCGATGCCGAGCTTCTTGATGCGATAGCGCAGTGCCCGAAAGCTCATGCCGAGAAGCTTCGCCGCGGCGGTCTTGTTGTAGCGCGTCTGCTCGAGCGCCTTGACGATCGCACCACGCTCGATGTCCTCCAGGTGCTCGCCCAGGGCCGCTCCACCTGCGGCGGCGCTCGGCGTCTCCGCAGGCTCGGAGGCCGGGCGTGAGGCCGCGCGCAGTTTGACATGTTCCGGCGCAATGACGCCGCCCGTGCTCAGGGTGAGCGCGCGCTCGAGGACGTTCTCGAGCTCGCGCACATTGCCGGGAAAGGGATACGCCTGCAGGGCATGCATCGCCTCTTCGCTGATGCTCGGCACCTCGATCTTCATGCGCCGGCAGAGCCTTCCCAGAATCACCGCGGCAAGGTCGGGTATGTCCTCGGGGCGCTCGCGCAGCGCCGGCACGCGCAGCTCGATCACGTTGATGCGGTAGAACAGATCCTCGCGGAAGCGGGACTCCGCGACGAGCTGCGCGAGGTTCTTGTGCGTCGCCGACAGGATGCGCACATCGACGCTCTCCTCACGGGACTCGCCCACGGGCCGCACCGTCTTCTCCTGCACCACGCGCAGCAGCTTCACCTGCATGTGCAGCGGCAGATCCGCGACCTCATCGAGGAACAGCGTACCGCCTTCCGCGCTCTGCACGAGCCCCTTCTTGTCGGCGACCGCGCCTGTGAAGCTGCCGCGCTTGTGGCCGAAGAGCTCGCTCTCCATGAGCTCCGTCGGGATCGCGCCGCAGTTGACCGGCACGAACGGCCCGTCGCAGCGCGCGCCGCTCTCGTGAATCAGGCGTGCGACGAGCTCCTTGCCGGTGCCCGATTCGCCGTAGATGTGCACCGGAGCCTGGCTGCGCGCCACCCGGCCGATCATCTCCCGCAGCTGCTGCATCACCGCCGAGTGTCCCAGCAGGCGCGGCACGCGCGCAGTGATCGTGGCCTCATCGGGTCGGGCTCCGAGGCGTATGGCGCTGCCGACCAGCTTGCGCAGCACGCCGAGATCCAGGGGCTTGGAGACGAAGTCGAACGCGCCGAGCTTCAACGCGCGCACCGCCGACTCGACGTTGCCGTGTGCCGTGATCACGGCCACCGGCACGCCCGTGCGGTTCTCCTGGATCCACTCGACCAGGTCGAGCCCGTCGCCGTCGGGCAGCCGCATGTCGGTGAGACACAGGTCGAAGTGCTGGCTGCGCAGCAGGCGCTGCGCGCTGGCAAGGTCGGCCGCCGTGCGCGTATCGAGGCTCATGCGGCTCAGCGTGAGACTCACGAGCTCGAGCAGATCGGGCTCGTCATCGACGATGAGAACGACTGGCTTGGTCATCGTGAGCTGATCGGTGCCGTCGCCTGCAGCTGCCGCGTTTCCCAGCGTCTGGGGTCGGCGAACACCAGACGGAAGATACTGCCGCCGCCCGCGCGGGGCTCGTACAGCAGCGTCGCGCCGCTCATCTGCGCGAGCTCCCGGGCCAGGAACAGCCCGAGCCCCGTGCCGCGCCGCTCGCCGCTGAAGAACGGCTCGAAGATCCGCTCGGCATTCTCGGTCGCCACGCCCGCGCCGCGATCGGCGACTTCGAGATAGGGCCTGCCGGTGGACACGAGGCGACCATAGCGCACCTCGACGGTTCCGTCTGCGCCGTCCTTCACGCCGTGCTTGATCGCGTTGTCGCACAGGTTCCAGATCACCTGGCGCAGCTGGCTCGGGTCGGCGCGCACCTCGACATCCTCCTTCGAGCCGGTCACCACGAGACGCGCGGCGGGCCACTGCATGGTGTCGCAGAACTCGCGCGCGAAGTCCGCGAGCCACGCCTTGAGTGAGAGCCGCTCGAGCTGCGTCTGCTCGCGCCGCGAGAGCTGCAGCACGTTGTTGATGATCGCGCTCACGCGCTCCGCATTGGTGCGGATGATCTCGGTCAGGCGGCGATCCTCGTGACCGAGCGCGGGCGATTCGGCGAGCAGCTGGCCAGCGTGGCTCATGGCGCCCACCGGGTTTCGGATCTCGTGGGCGATGCTGGCGGAGAGCCGCCCGAGAGCGGCGAGCTTCGATTGCTGCGCCTTGGCCTCGATGAGGCTCGTGTCCTCGAGGAACACCAGCACCGGCGAGGGCGCGCTCCCGCCGAGCGGCGCGAAGTGCGGCCGCACCATGCGCCCGCCGTCCGCGGCCACGAAGGTGTCGGTGAGCTCGGGCGGCGCATCCGGCTTGTTGCGCCAGGTCTCCAGCAGATACAGCAGCCGCGGCGAGGCCTCCCCCAGCAGCGCGCCGGGGTAGGCGGCCCGGTCGCCAAGAATGAGGGCGGCGGACTCGTTGATGAGCCGGATGCGATCCTCGGTGTCGACGACCAGAATGCTCTCGCGCAGGTGCTGCACGATGTACTGCGAGAGCTGTGCCAGGTTCGCAAGGTCCACTTCCTGGCGGCGCACCAGCGCCTCGCTCTCGCGCAGCCGGCTCGCGAACGGCCACATCGACAGCGGGATGACGAACAGCACCACGCCGAGCACGCCAGCGGTGGTGTAGTCGGTCCAGGACGCATCGCCCGCCGCCTGCACGGCGATCTGCTGCAGCAGCATGCCGAGAGCCGCCATCGCGGCGATCAGGAACGCATCGCGCCCGCCGGCCAGCACGGCCATCGCAAGCACCGGCAGCACCAGCAGGATGCCGAGTCCGCTCGAGACCCCGGCGCAGGCATACAGAATCAGCGAGATACCGGCCGTATCGACCGCCGCATTCGCCAGCGCGAGCAGGCGCAGGTTGGTCCATCGCAGCCGGCGCGCCAGCACCAGCAGCACGCCGGCGGCGAAATATCCGATGCACACCGCCGTGAGCAGATCGGGTTTCGGAGCCCGCAGCAGGGTATCGGCGCTGCCGAGCCCCTGCATCATCAGCAGCAGCAGCGGAATGAGCAGCCGATAGAGGTTGGCGAGCGCGATGACTCGCCACGCAAGATCGGTCGGCGCCGGGGCGCCGGCAGCCGCCGGCATCAGGCAAGCTCCTGGAACATCAACGGTTCGGCGCACCTCTTGGTGTGCGGGCGGGACTCTAGCACTTTTGGCAGAATACGTGCCTTCTCCCCCGAGGGCTCGCGAAGCGCATGAACCTGCACGAGTATCAGGCCAAGGACGTGTTCCGCGGCTACGGAATTCCCGTACCCGCGGGCAAGGTTGCAGCGAGCGGGGAGGCTGCCGCGGAGGCGGCGCGCGCGCTCGGTGGGTCGGTGTGGGTGGTCAAAGCCCAGGTGCACGCGGGTGGCCGCGGCAAGGCCGGCGGGGTCAAAGTGGTGCGCGACGCCGCCGCAGTGCAGGCGGCAGCGCAGGAGATGCTCGGCAAGCGCCTCGTCACCAAGCAGACCGGTCCCGAGGGGCTGCCGGTTGGACACGTCTACGTCGAAGCGGCCTCCGAGATCGAGCGTGAGATCTACCTGTCGCTCACACTCAACCGCGAGCGCGGTCGCATCGCCTTCATCGCCTCGAGCGCCGGCGGCATGGACATCGAGGAGGTCGCCGCCCATACGCCGGAGAGGATTCTCACCGTCAACGTGCACCCGGCGGCGGGGCTGCAGCCTTATCAGTGCCGCAAGCTTGCCTTCGGACTCGGCCTGTCGGGCGAGCAGATCGGCGAGTTCCAGTCAATCGCGCAGGCTCTGTATCGGCTCTATCTGGAGAAGGACGCGAGCCTGGTGGAGATCAACCCGCTGATCCTCACCCGTGCGGGCAAGCTGGTTGCGCTCGATGCCAAGATCAACATCGACGATAACGCGCTCTTCCGGCAAGGCGCGATCGCGGCGCTGCGCGATCCCGATCAGGAGGATCCGATGGAGCGCCGTGCGAGCGAGCACGACCTCAACTACGTCTCCCTCGACGGCAACATCGCCTGCATGGTGAACGGCGCCGGGCTTGCCATGGCGACGATGGATCTGATCAAGCTGCACGGCGGGCAGCCGGCGAACTTCCTGGACGTGGGAGGCGGGGCGACGAGCGAGCGCGTCACGGCTGCCTTCCAGCTCATTCTGTCCAATCCGCGCGTGCGCGCGATCCTCGTGAATATCTTTGGCGGAATCGTGCGCTGCGACCTGATCGCCGAGGGTGTGATCAACGCGGTGAAGAACGTCGGGATCAGCATCCCGGTCGTCGTGCGCCTGGAGGGCACCAATGCGGACAAGGCACGCGAGATGCTGCGCTCGAGCGGGCTCACGATCGCCGCCGCCGCCGACCTCACCGATGCCGCGCGGCAGGCGGTGACGCTCGCCGCCGGCAAGCCTGCGAGGAAGAGCGCAGCATGAGCATCCTCATCGACCGCAACACGCGCGTGCTGTGCCAGGGCTTCACCGGCAAGCAAGGCACCTTCCACTCCGAGCAGGCCTTGGCCTACGGCACCAAGCTCGTCGGCGGCACCACACCGGGCCGCGGCGGCGGCAAGCATCTGGGACTGCCGGTGTTCAATACCGTGGAGGAGGCCGTGCGCAAGACCGGCGCCACGGCCAGCATGATCTACGTGCCGGCGCCGTTCGCGGCGGATGCCATCCTCGAGGCGGCGGATGCCGGCATCGAGCTCGTCGTCTGCATTACCGAGGGCATTCCGGTCAACGACATGGTGCGCGTCAAGGCGGCCCTGGCGGGCTATCCCACGCGGCTCGTCGGGCCGAACTGCCCGGGCGTGATCACCCCGGGCGAGTGCAAGATCGGCATCATGCCCGGATTCATCCACAAGAAGGGCTCGGTCGGCATCGTGTCGCGCTCAGGCACGCTCACCTACGAGGCGGTTTTCCAGACGACCAATGCCGGGCTCGGCCAGAGCACCTGTGTCGGCATCGGCGGCGACCCGGTGCGTGGCATGAACTTCATCGATGTCCTGCAGCTCTTCGAGGCGGATCCGAAGACCGAAGGCATCATCATGGTCGGCGAGATCGGCGGCAGCGACGAGGAGGCCGGGGCGGAATTCATTCGTCGCCACGTCTCCAAGCCCGTCGTCGCCTACATCGCCGGCGTCACCGCCCCGCCGGGCAAGCGCATGGGCCACGCGGGCGCCATCGTCGCCGGCGGCAAAGGCACGGCCGCCGACAAGTTCGCCGCGCTGAGCGCCGCCGGGGTCCGCACGGTCAAGTCGCCCGCCGAGCTCGGCTCGACGATGTACGCTCTGCTGCGCTCGCGCCCGAAGCGGCGCAAGGGCGCGCGCGGCAAGCCGGCGGCGCGGCCTGCGAAGTCCCGGCGCACGCCGGCGCGGAGCGCCCGCCGGGCGCGCGGCGCGCGGCGCCGGTAGAGTATCGCGGCACGCGGCAGCCTTCGCCGCGTGCGGCGGTGACAGCACGCCCATGAGCACAGAGCGGTTACGAATTGCGCTCGCGCAGCTCGACCATCTGGTCGGTGACGTTCAGGGCAATGCCGCGCGCGTCATCGAGACGGCGCGTCAGGCGCGCGGCGCGCTCGCCCCGGACCTGATCGTGTTTCCGGAGCTGGCGCTGTCCGGTTACCCGCCCGAGGATCTGCTGTTCCACCGCGGCTTCCGGCGGCAGATCGAGGCGGCGCTCGCAAGCGTGCGCCGCAATCTGCAGGGCCTCGCCGCCGTGGTCGGCTATCCCGAGTACACCGGGCTCAATATCTTCAACTCCGCGGCGCTGGTGAGCGAGGGTGAGATCCTCGCCAACCACCGGAAGATCGAGCTGCCAAACTACAAGGTGTTCGACGAGAAGCGCTACTTCCGCGCGGGCGAGCGTGCGACGGTGGTGGAGCGCAACGGCTTCAAGGTGGGCCTGCTGGTGTGCGAGGACATCTGGGAAGCCGAGGCGGCACGGCGCGCGCACGCCCAGGGCGCCGAGCTGCTCGTCGTGATCAACGCCTCGCCGTACGAGATCCACAAGCAGCGCGAGCGCGAGCGCATCGCGCGCGACCGCATCGCCGAGGTGCAGCTGCCGCTCGTGTACGTGAACATGGTCGGCGGCCAGGATGAGCTGGTGTTCGACGGCAATTCCTTCGTCATGGATGCGCGCGGGCAGCTGGTCATGCGGGCGCCCGCGTTCGAGGAAGGGACCTACACGATCGAGTTCGTGCGCAGCGGCTCGCGCGCGGTTCCCGAGCCGGGGCTCGTCGCGCCGGAGCTCGCCGACGAGGCGAGTATCTACCAGGCCCTCGTGCTCGGCGTGCGCGACTACGTGAACAAGCACGGCTTTCCGGGCGTCGTGATGGGCCTGTCCGGCGGCGTCGACTCCGCGCTCACCCTGGTCATCGCCGTCGATGCGCTCGGCGCCGACCGCGTGCATGCGGTCATGATGCCCTCGCGGTACACGGCGGACATGAGCCTGAGCGATGCGGCCGATCAGGCGCGGCGCCTGGGTGTCGAGTACAGCGTGATCTCGATCGAAGGAATGTTCGCCGCCACCCTCGCCGCCCTCGAGAAGGAGTTCGCCGGCACCCGCCCCGACACCACCGAGGAGAACATCCAGTCCCGCTGCCGCATGCTGCTGCTCATGGGCATCTCCAACAAGACCGGCAAGATGCTGCTGACCACCGGCAACAAAAGCGAGATGGCGGTCGGCTACGCGACACTGTACGGGGACATGGCCGGGGGGTTCGCGCCGATCAAGGACTGCAGCAAGCTGCTCGTCTATCGTCTCGCGGCCTATCGCAATTCGACCGGTGAGGTGATTCCCCGTCGCGTCATCGAGCGCCCCCCCTCCGCGGAGCTGCGCCCCGATCAAAAGGACTCCGACTCGCTGCCGCCCTACGAAATGCTCGATCCGATCCTCGAGGCCTTCATCGAGGAGGATCTATCGGTCGATGAAATCGAGGCGCGCGGCTTCGACCGCGCGACGGTCGGTCGCGTGCTCGACCTCGTGAAGCGCAACGAGTACAAGCGGCGCCAGGCGCCGCCGGGGGTGCGCGTGAGCCGCCGGGCCTTCGGCCGCGACTGGCGTTACCCGATCACCAACGGCTATCGGCGGTAGCACCGTGCAGACGCCGGAGGATGCGCAGGTACTCGCGCACGCTCGCCGCCGGCGAATAGTGCGCCACGGCGAAGTCGCGGCGGGCGTGGCGGTGCGACGGGTCGCCCGGCCGGGCGAGCTCCCGGGTGATCGCCTCGGCGAAGCGCCGCGCCGAGGCCTCGGGTGCGGAAAGGTCCACTGCAATCCCGGTGAGCAGCGCTCGCGCGCGGTCATCGGCGGCCACGGTCTCCTCACCGCAGATGACGGCGAGCCCGCTCGCGAGCGCCTCCTGCACCACGAGCGGGAAGCCCTCCCCGACGCTTGGCAGCACGAGCACGTCGCTCGCGCGGTACAACGGGGCGAGCGACGCGCCGCTTAAGGTGCGATAGCACATCACGTTCGGCAGCTGCCAGCGCTCAGGATCGAGCTTTCCCCGGCCTGCAAACGCAAACGTGATGGTCGACAGCGATCGCGCCAGCCGCTCGAGGATGGCCAGGCCCTTCTTCTCCACAAACCTGCCCACGAACAGCACGACCGGGCCTCCTGCGGGTAGGCCGAGGGCGGTGCGATCTGCGGCCACCGACTCCTCGCTGGGCGGCAGCGAGAACGTGTCCGTGTCAACGGCGTTGAAGACCAGCTCGGCCGGTGCCCGCAGGCGGATGCCTGCAAACTGCCGCAGGGTCGTCTGACTGATGAAGACGACCTGCTCGGCACGTCGCAGCATCCTCGCGGCAATCAGGCGATTCGCCAAGCGCATCAGGCCCCGCAGGATGAGGCTGCGGTAGGGCACGAGTCCGACGTGCTGCACGATGACGAGCGGCTTGCGGTAGCGCCACGCGGCAAGCGCCGCCACGATGCTCGTCAGATACAGTGCGTCGTGCACCATGACGATGTCGGTGCCAGCGACTTCGCGGTAAATCCTCCTCACGGCGGAGGGTGCGAGCAGTGGGTAGGGCACGCCGAGCGCGTTGCCGAGCCTGTCGCTGGCGCGCACGGCGAGCCGGGTACAGGCGCCGCGCGCGGCGGACGGCGGCTGCGCCGGCGCGGTCGCGATCCAGCAGACGCTGATGGCGGCCTCGGCGAGCGCGCGGCACAGCCGTGCGGCGACGATCTCGATGCCTCCGCCGCGGTCATCGAAATAGTGCGAGACCATCAGGAGACGAATCAAGTCCGGCACCAGCGCATACTGGTTTCGAGTCGGTTCGGAAAAAGTGCTGCAAACGGCCCCGAGCGATAGGCCCCCGAGAGCGGCTCGCCCATCTCGTGGCCGGTGCTTGCGGCCAGCGCCGCCCAGTCCCGAGATGTGAGGTAGGTCGCGCTCACCATGCCACCGAACGGCAGGTTGCCGAGGACATCGAGCAGCCCGAGGCGCGCCGCATCGAGCGGACCGGCCGAGATGTGATCCTTGATGTAGATCGGCCCGCTCCCGGCCACGCGGCGACATTCACCGATCAGCTGTGCGCGCGCCGCCACCGGGACGTGGTGCAGGACGTTGAACAGCAGCACGCAATCGAAGCTGCCGTCGGGAAACGGCAGGTGGCGGCCGTCGTAGACGGCCGTTTCGATGTCGAGCGAGGGCAGAAACCGGTCCTGCACATCGACGGAGGCGACGCGGGTGAGGCCGAACAGAGTCTTCACCGCCTGCGCGATGATCCCGGTGCCGCCACCCACGTCGAGCGCGCTGCGGTGCCCTCCGAGCCACTGGCGCTGCAGGGTCGCGAGAGCCGCGTACTGATAGACGGGTCTGCGCCAGCGGTAGAGCCGCACGTGCGGTGCCAGGCAGCGCGCAACGCTCTCCAGGGTGATCGCCGGAGTCGACATCACCGCCTCACGTCAGCGCCGAACGCCGTGGCCAGCGAGCGTAGGCCGGTGAAGGCCCAGTGAGAGGCCGCGTAGCTCCACAGGAATACGAGCGCGGTCGTCAGCGGCGCGCCGAGGGTGACCGGCAGCTTCAGCAGCGTGCACAGCACGTACAGGCAGCCGCTCCAGAGCGGAAAGTTGGCCAGCATGACGAGCGTATAGCGCATGAACGAGACGCGCGATGACTCGAGACGAAACGTGAAGATCGCATGCAGCAGATAGCCGAGGAGCAGCACGGGCACGAACGCCAGCACCGCTGCCGTGAGCACTCCTAATCCGCCATGCGTGAGGACGATGATCAGCGTGTTGCTGAGCAGCGCGCAGATTGCGCCGCTGATCGCGTAGCGCGGCAGCCGCGTCACGGGCGCGCGGCTCGTGACAGGGTCACGTACACGCAGGCATTGTCGCGGCGCACCCACTCCGGGGTGATCAACCGCTCGAGCCGGCCGCGCGCGTTCATGACGAGGGCCAGCAGCCGTGCGAGCACCGCGCCTGCGAGCGGAATCCTCCGGCACAGCTGATAGCCGCAGGTGAGGCGCACGAGAGTCGTCCACTCGAGCGGTCCCAGAATGGGAATGCATTCGGTGGTCTCGAAGCCGTTGTGCGCGAGCTCCTCGAGCAGCCCCTGCCGGGTCCAGCGCCGGTGGTCTTCGGGGTGAGGATGGTAGAGCCAGGTGCCGTGCGTGGAGAGGATCAGCCACCCGTCCGAGCGCAGCAGACGCAGTGCCTCGCTCAGATAGCGGCTGACGTCGCGCACGTGCTCGAGAACCTGGAACGACAGCACCAGATCTGCGCTGTGATCGGCGGCCTCGACGCGGCCGTCCTCGCGAATGCGGATGTCGGCATGCTCGAAATCGGCGCCGTGATAGCTGACGCCGTGTGCATCGAACAACGGGCGGTACGGCTGGGTTCCGCACCCCAGGTCGATCGCGACCCGACCGGGTGCACCGACCAGTGCCGCAAGTCTCTCGATGGCGGGTCGCATCTCACTGAGCACGAGCCAGTCACTGTCGAAGATGCGGGGATGGAGTCGGCGCAGGGCGGACGTCGTTTCCATGATCGCTGGTCCAGGCGATGCGGCAGATTCTGCCTGAGAGGCACACCGGCCGCGAGCCGAAAATTCCCGACTGGCTCACACATCGGGGCGCGTCGTCGCGGCGATACTCGGCGCAGGTATTCCGGGGCAGGTCACGGCACAATATCTCCATGGAACCGCTCGGCACACCGGCGGAGGGTGCGGCAGCGCGCGCTTGCGAGCTGAGCATCCTGATGCCGTGCCTCAATGAGGCCGAAACCGTTGCCGCCTGTGTGCGCCAGGCACGGGAGTTTCTCGAGCGCACGCGGATTCAAGGCGAGGTCCTGATCGCCGACAACGGCTCCACCGACGGCTCGCGCGAGCTTGCCAGTGCGGCGGGCGCACGCGTCGTGGAGGTTGCTGCGAAGGGCTACGGCAGGGCGCTGCTGGGCGGAATTCACGCCGCCTGCGGCCGCTTCGTGATCATGGCAGACGCCGACGGCAGCTACGACTTCTCCCGGCTCGATGAGATGGTGGACAAGCTGCGCGCGGGCAGCAGGATGGTGATCGGGCATCGCTTCTGGGGCGGGATCCGGCCCGGCGCGATGCCGCCGCTGCATCGGTATCTCGGCAATCCGGTGCTGAGCTTCATCGGGCGGCTCTTCTTTCGCTCCAAAGTCGGCGATTTCCATTGCGGACTACGTGGCGCGGACCGCGCGGGATTGCTGGCCCTGAGTCTCACCTCGCCCGGCATGGAATTCGCAAGCGAGATGATCGTCAAGGCCGTCCTCGCCAAATGGCCCGTCGCACAGGTACCCACGGTGCTGTACCCGGCGGGACGCTCGCGTGCGCCGCACCTGCGCAGCTGGCGCGACGGCTGGCGGCATCTGCGCTTCCTGCTGATGATGAGCCCACGCTGGCTGATGCTTTACCCAGGCGCGGCGCTCATCTGCGCCGGCCTCGCCGCCGAGGTGGCGATTCTTCATGGTACGATCGTCGTGAACGGCGTGGGCTTCGACATTCATACGATGCTCTATGCCGCGGGCTCCACGGTGCTCGGGGTTCAGCTGGTGGTGTTCGCTCTGCTCGCGCGCGCTGTCGGGGTGCTCAAGAATCTGCTGCCGCTCACCCGGCCTTTGGCGTGGTTCCTGTCCGTGTTCACGCTCGAGCGCGGCATCGCGCTCGGCATGACGCTGGCCGCGGGGGGATTCGCGCTCGCCGTCTACTCGGTGACGAGTTGGGCGCGCGCCCGCCTCGGTGCCCTCGATCCATCGACGATGATGCGTGTCGCCATCCCATCGGTGACTTTGATGCTGGCCGGAGCGGAGCTGGTGTTCGCCTCTTTCCTGCTGAGCTTCATCGACGTGCGCGCCCGCGACAGCGCCGGCTCATGATCTCCGGGGTGAGCGCGCCGGCTGTCGCGACGGGCGCGCGCTCTCCCCGGGACAGCGCGATCGGTACACGGACCCGTCTGCTCATCTACGGCGCCTGCACGCTGTTCGCTGTGATCTGCAACTACGCCCTGGGCAAGGAGCTGGCCTGGGACGTGCTCAACTACCACGTCTACGCCGGATTCAGCGCAGTGCACGACCGTCTGGCGCAGGACTATTTCGCTGCCGGCCCGCAGTCCTACCTCAATCCGTATGTCTATCTGCCGTTCTATCTGCTCGCCAGCTCCGGCCTGCCGGCACTCGCCGTCGGCTCGGTCCTGGCGATCGCTCACAGCGCAATCCTCTGGCTGACATTTGAGCTTGCGATACGCCTGCGCCCGAGCGCGGCCGCAGCGGTCCGCATCCGCCTCGGGCTGGCCGCGACGGCGCTCGCAGCTGTCAACCCGATTCTGCTGCAGCAGATCGGCTCGAGCTTCGCCGACATCACCACGGCCGAGGTCGTGCTGGCAGGTTGGGTGATGCTGGCCGCGGCCGTGCACGCGCCGACTGCCGCACGCATTCTCGGTGCCGCCGCTCTGCTCGGCGCGGCGGCCGCCCTGAAGCCCACGAATGCGTTGGCGGCGATCGCCGGCACCGCCGTGTTGCTGCTGCTGCGTCGACCGCTGCGCGAGAGGCTGCGCGACTGCTGGCTCTACGTCGCGGGCGTGGGCGTCGGGTTCGCGGTGTTCGCCGCGCCGTGGGCCATCCGCATGTGGATGCGGTTCCGCAACCCGTTCTTTCCACTGCTGAACGGTGTGTTTCGCTCCCCGGAGTTCACGACCGAGACTCTGCGCCACTACAGGTTCATCCCCACGAGCCTCGCCGCGGCGCTGTGGCGGCCGTTTGCGATGCTGGATCCAGCGCGGCTGATCCACTCGGAGCTCAGCTCCCCGGACCCTCGCTATGCGTTGCTGGTGGTGCTGCTGTGCGCTCTGGCCGGTCGCTGGCTGTGGCGGCGGTTCGCTCGCGGCGGCGCGCCGCCGACCCCGCGCGCCGGCGCCGATGATGCAACCCTCGCCGCCGTTGCCGGGGGTCTTGCGGTCGCGTGGGTGATCTGGCTGGCCGGCTCCGGTAACAGCCGCTACTTCCTCGCCATGGCGTGCGTCGCCGGTGCGATCGCTGTCGCGCTGCTCGACAGGCTGGCCGCCGCGAGGCCCAAGACAGCCAATTTCATCCTGATCCTGCTGCTGGCCGCGCAAATCGTCCAGCTGTCGATCGGAGCGGAGCTGCGCTCGAGCGCCGTACCGTGGAATTCGGGCCCCTGGCTCGAAGTGCAAGTACCGCAGAGGCTCGCAACCGAGCCGAACCTGTACCTGACCATCGGCATCCAATCGCATTCCTACATCGCCGCGTACCTCGCGCCCGCATCGGGCGTGGTGAATTTCTCAGGCGGCTACGCGCTGGGCGGCACCGGTGCCAACGGCGAGCAGGTGCGGGCGCTCGTGCGACGCTACGCACCGCACCTGCGGT
>Ga0335081_10002143_pt1 | contig 30961 bp, 30 predicted proteins | sample Lox_Sample_35_FD_206713 | JGI IMG/M metagenome (GOLD analysis project Ga0335081, IMG submission 206713) | Soil microbial communities from Loxahatchee National Wildlife Refuge, Florida, United States - Lox_Sample_3.5 | ecosystem: Environmental > Terrestrial > Soil > Wetlands | place: USA...
GGCCCACTCGAAATGGCCCGGATCATCGAGCAGCTCACGCCGCTGATCATCTCGATCAACGTCCGCAACAAGGTCCGAGCCGGGATCAGGATCACCGGCCTGGGCGCACGTTGAGGGCGCCCGCGGTCGCGCTGGGCGGGAGCCGGACGACGCCGTGACCGGACCGGTCGTCGTCCTCGCCGGCGGGACCGGCGGCGCCAAGCTCGCCCGCGGGATGCTCGACGTGGTCGGATCGGACGAGCTCGTCGTGATCGCGAACACCGGCGACGACATCGAGATCTACGGCGCGTACGTGTCACCGGACCCGGACCTGGTCACGTTCTGGCTGGCCGACCGGATCGACGAGCGCGGCTGGGGCATCGCCGGCGATACCTTCCACGTGATGGACGGCCTCAAGCGCCTAGGGGTCGAGATATGGTTCAACGTCGGCGACGAGGATCTCGCGGTCGGGATCGAGCGCGCCCGCATGCTGCAGCAAGGAACCCGTCTCACCGATGCGCATGCTGCGATCGCCACCGCAATCGGGGCCCCGGGGCGGATCCTCCCGATGAGCGACGCCCCCGTCCGAACCCGAGTGATGGCCGGCGGCCGCTGGTGGCCGTTTCAGGAGTTCATGATCAGGGCCGGGGGTCAGGGTCCGATCGAGGACGTCGATTTTCGCGGCGTGCACGGCGCGCGGCTCACGCCGGAGATCAAAAACGCCCTCGCCACCGCCCAGGCGATCGTGATCGGCCCCTCCAATCCGGTCATCTCGATCGCCCCGATCCTCGCCGTGCCCGGACTCCGCGGCGCGCTCAGTGCCAGCGCGGCCCCGGTCGTCGCCGTCAGCCCGCTCGTCGCCGGCGCGGTCGTCAAGGGTCCGACGAAGCCGTTCATGGAGTGGGCGGGCCAGCCGCTGTCGAGCGATGGGATCGCGGCTTACTACGAGCACGTCATCGACGGCCTTGTCGCGGATACGCGCACCCACCTCGTCTCCGGCCTCCACACGGACGTCCTGATGGACACGCCCGCGGCACGCCGCCGTGTCGCCGACGAGACGCTCCACTTCGCGCTCGCGCTGCGGTGATGGACCGGCCGCTCCCCAAACCCAATCCTTGAGTACCGTACCCGCGCCATGCGGACACTCGCGATCCTGCCAATCAAGAGCTTCTCACAAGCCAAACAGCGGCTGCGCGCCGAGCTGAGCGACGCCGACCGGCGCGCGCTCGTCGACGCGATGTTCTCCGACGTTCTGGTGGCCCTTCGCCGGGTTCCGGCGCTCGAGTCGATCGTCGTGGTCAGCGGCGATCGTGTCGCCCAGCGGATCGGCCAGGGCTACGGCACAATCGTCGTCGAGGACGACGAACGCGGACACAACTCGGCGGCCAAGATGGGGATCGCGGTCGCACTCGAGGAAGGGATCGAGCGGGCGCTGCTGGTCCCTGGAGACTGCCCGCTGATGGACCCGAGGGAGCTCGCGGAACTGCTCGCCCGTCCGGCCGGCGAGCGCTCGGCTTTGATCGTCCCGGACCGCCACGGCACCGGCACGAACGCGCTGCTGCTCGCCCCGCCGAACGTGCTCGCGTCGAGCTTCGGTCCGGACAGCTGCCGGCGCCATATGGCCGACGCCGACGCTGCCGGGGTGCCGGCGGAGGTCGTCGAGGTGCCGTGCCTCGCGCTCGACGTCGACACGCCCGACGATCTGGAGGCGCTCCAGCACCACCTGGCCCGCACGCGCGGCGGAGCGGCCCACACGCGGGGCATGCTCAACCAGCTGATGCGAGCCCGGTCTTAGTGGCGACAACGCTTAGCGTGACCGCCCTCGAGGGACTCCCGGAGGTCGGGCCGGGCGACGATCTCGCCAACCTCATCGCAACGGCGATCGGCGACGTGCGCGGCCCGGGAAAGCTCACCGACACCGACGTGCTGGTGATCGCGCACAAGGTCGTGTCCAAGTCGGAGGGCCGGGTCCGCCGCCTGAGCGAGGTCCAACCCGGATCGAGAGCGGTCGAGCTGGCACATCAACTCGGCAAGGATCCGCGCCACGTCCAGGTCGTCCTCGACGAGTCGCGCGAGGTCATCCGCGCCTCCCACGGCGTGCTCATAACCGTCACCCATCATGGCTTCGTCTGCGCCAACGCCGGCGTCGACGCCTCCAACGTCCCCGGCGACGACGCGCTGGTCCTCCTCCCCAAGAATCCCGATGCGTCCGCGCGAACCCTGAGAGCCCGCATCCACAACCTGACAAACGCCGCCCCCGCAATCCTGATCACGGACTCGTTCGGCCGGGCCTGGCGGCACGGCCAGGTCGACGTTGCGATCGGCTGCGCCGGGCTGACCCCGCTCGAGGACTGGCGTGGCCGGACCGACGCGGTCGGTCGCGAGCTCAAGGCCACCTCGATCGCGGTCGCGGACGAGCTGACCGCGGCCGCGGACCTCGCCCGGACCAAGGACGGCGCGCTACCCGTGATCGTCGTGCGCGGCGCCGACCGGCACGTCAGCCCCGAGGACGGACCCGGTGCGGCGGCGTTGATCCGCCCGGAGTCTCAGGACCTCTTCCGGTAGCGCGCGCACGCCCGGTGCCGTCGCGGTGATCACCGCCGACAGCACGATTGCCACCCCCACGAGCTGGAGCGTGGTCGGAGCCTCCCCGAGGATCAGCACCGCGAGCGCCACCGAGCCGACCGGCTGGACGGTTAGCGTCAGCGACGTGATCGCCGCGGGCAGCCGCGGCAGCGAGGTCGTGATCAGCAGCCACCCGATCACCTGCGAGGTCAGCGCGAGCACGATCAGCCACCCGACCCCCGGCCACCCGGGAAGCAAGTTCGCATCGCCCACGATCAGACCGGCGGCCACGGCGAACACGGTGGCCGTCGCGGTCGCCTCGAACAGCGGCCCGGCGACGCGACGCAGGTCCGAGCCGCTGCGACGCAGCAGCAGCAGGAAGCCGACGTAGGCGATGCCGGCCCCGAGCCCAAACGCGGCGCCACGACCCGGGGCCGCCCCGTAGGCGCCGTGCTGCTCGAGCACCCCTGAGATCAGCAGCACGCCGAGCAGCGCGATCGGCAGCGCCGCAAGCACGCGCCGGCTCGGCCGCTCGGCCAGGACCGCCCACGCCACCAGCGGCACGAGCACCACCTGGATGTTCGCGAGCACGGTGGCAAGCCCCGCGCCGACGTCGTCGATCGAGTGGTGCCAGAGGATCAGGTCGGCGGCGAAGAAGACGCCCGCGCCGATCGCCATACGCCGATCCGTCCAGGACCGCGCGCCGAACCGGCGATCCTCGAGCCACGCCAGCGCGCCCAGCACCGGCAACGCAAACGCGCACCGGAAGATCGCCGCGGTCGACGGCGAGGCGTGACTCAGCCTGACGAGGATGCTCGAGAACGCGATCGCGACCGCGCCGAGCAGCGCGGACGCGCGTACGAGTCGCTCATCTGCGAGCCAGCGCTGCATGTCCAGACCAGGCTAGACGCCCACCAGCCGCCGGAACGTCCAAAAAACGCCGAAGCTGCTAGCCCTGCGCTGGGGCGCCGACCGCGTGGAACCCGCCGTCGACGTGCACGATCTCGCCGCTGATCGCGCGCGCGTAGTCCGACAGCAGGAAGCAGATCGCGTCGGCGACGGGCGCCGGGTCCTCGACGTCCCACCCGAGCGGAGCCTGCGCCCGCCACAGCTCGGCCAGGCCCTCGAACCCCGGAATCCCCCGCGCCGCCACCGTCCCCAAGGGTCCAGCGGACACGAGGTTGACGCGGATCCCGCGTGGCCCGAGATCCCGCGCGAGGTACCGCGACACCGACTCGAGCGCCGCCTTGGCGACGCCCATCCAGTCGTAGATCGGCCACGCGACGGTCGCGTCGAAGTCGAGCCCGACGATGCTCGACCCCGTCCCCATCAGCGGCACAAGCGCGGCCGCCAGCTCCTTCAAAGAGAACGCGCTCGTCTGAAACGCCGCGGAGGCGCTCTCCGGCGGAGTGGTCATGAACCGCCCCCCCAACGCGTCCTCGGGCGCGAACGCAATCGCGTGGAGCGCCCCGTCGACATCGCCCCAGCGCTCGCGCAACGTCGACGTCAACCCCGCCAGATCGTCAGCGCTGTTCACGTCCAACTCGAGCACGTCGACCTCGGCCGACAGCCGCTTGGCCGCCCGCTGGGTCATCCGCCGCGCCCGCCCGAAGCTCGTCAGCACCACCGAGGCGCCCTCCTCGAGCGCGCGCGAAGCCGCATGGAACGCGATCGAGTCCTTCGTGATCACGCCCGTGATCACGAGCTTCTTGCCCTCGAGGATCACAGCCGCGAGCCGGCGAGCGTCCACAACGCGCCGGCGAGGCGCTCGCGCGTTTCGGCCGGCTCGATCAGCTCGTCGACGAACCCCGAGGCGGCGGCGGCCCCGGCCCGCAGGTGCTCGTCGAAATATTGGTCGGCGAGCCGCGTATGCTCGACCTCGGCGTCGTCGGCGGCGCGCAGCTCGCGGCGATTGACGACCCCGACGGCCGCCCGCGCGCTCATGATCCCGAGCTCGGCCTCGGGCCACGCCAGCACCAGGTCGGCGCCCAGGTCGCGCGAGTTCATCGTGATGTACGCGCCGCCGTAGGACTTGCGCAGGACCACGGTCAGCTTCGGCACCCGCGCCGCGGCGAACGCGCGGACCAGCGACGCCCCGTGCCTGATCACGCCCGCCCGCTCCTGTTTGGAGCCGGGCATGAAGCCCGGGGTGTCGACCATTGCGATCAGCGGCAGCCCGAACGAGTCGCAGAACCCCACGAACCGCGCCGCCTTCTCGGAGCCCTCCGCGTCGAGTACGCCGCCGAGATGGTGCGGCTGGTTGGCCACGATCCCGACCGGCCGGCCTTCGATCCGGCCGAACGTCGTCACGACGTTGCGCGCCCACCGGGGGCACAGCTCGAGCAGCGAATCCGCGTCGACGATCCCGCGCAGCGCGTCGCGCACGTCGTACGCACGCCGCGGCTCGATCGGCACCACGGACCCGGGGTCGTCGATCTCCGGACCAACCGGATCGACCGCCGGCAAACCCGCGCCTGCAGATGAAGGGAGATACGACAACACTTCCCGCACTCGCAAAGCCGCGGCTAGCTCGTCGTGCGCGACCAGATGGCAGACGCCGTTGTGCTCGTGCACCCGCGGGCCCCCGAGCGACACCGCGTCGATCTCCTCGCCGAGCGCGTCCCGGACGACCCCGGGTCCGGTGAGGAACATCGCGGCGTCCTCGGTCATGATGATCAGGTCGGTCAGCGCCGGCGAATATGCCCCGCCGCCGGCCGATGCGCCCGACACGACCGAAATCTGCGGGACCACGCCGGTCAACCCGACGGTGTGGCGGAAGATCCGGCCGTACCCGGCGAGCGCGGCCTGGCCCTCCTGCATCCGCGCCCCGCCCGACTCGACGAACGCGACCACCGGAATCCGGGCGCGCTCAGCGGTCTTCAGGACGCGGACGATCGTGTCCGCGTGCTGCTCTCCGAGCGATCCCCCGAAATACGAGCCGTCCTCCGCGTAGCACGCGATCGGCCGTCCCACGACGCTTCCCGTCGCGCCCAGGACACCGTCTCCGGGCGCGGCACGGGCCCCGAGCCGGCGCGAGACCACGCGCGAGCGCAGCGGCCTGACGCTGCCCGGGTCGCAGAGGGCCTCGAGCCGCTCGAGCGGGTCGAGCCGCCGCGCCGGTTCGTGGAGAACGGTCGCGCTCACGACTCGGCCCCGCGGAACACCAGCGTGACGTTGTGGCCGCCGAACGCGAACGAGTTCGAGATCGCGACCGGCGGATGGCCGTTGGACAGCACCAGCGGCCGCGCCTCGCCCGGGACGTAGTCGAGATCGCAGTCGGGATCCGGCACCTCGTAGCCGATCGTCGGCGGGATCACCCGCGTATTCAGCGTCTTGACGGTGGCGACGGCCTCGACGGCGCCGGCGGCGCCGAGCAGGTGGCCGATCGCCGACTTGGTCGAGGACACGGGGATCTGGTGGGCCCGCTGCTCCCCCAGCGCGCGCTTCAGGGCGGCGGTCTCGGCCGCGTCGTTCAGCTGCGTCGAAGTGCCGTGCGCGTTGATGTAGTCGACATCGTCAGGACCGATTCCGGCATCGCCCAGCGCCAGCTCGATCGCGCGCGTCGCCGCGGCGCCGCTCGGCTCGGGCGCCGTGAGGTGATACGCGTCCGAGGTGGACCCGTAGCCGGTCACTTCGCCGAGCACGTGCGCCCCGCGCGCGGCGGCCGCCGACGCCTCCTCGAGCACGAGCACGCCGGCGCCCTCGCCCATCACGAACCCGTCGCGACGCGCGTCGAACGGCCGCGAGATCCCCGTCGGCGACAGCGCCTGCATCGAGTTGAAGCTGCCGAACCCGAACGGGGTCAGCGTCGCCTCGGCGCCACCGACGACGACCGCGTCGGCATCGTCGTACTGGATCATCCGCAGCGCGCAGCCGATCGCGTGCGCACCGCTCGAGCACGCGGACACGACGCTGTACATCTGGCCCTGGAGGCCGAATTTCATCGACACCGCCGCGGCGGCCGCGTTCGGCATCTGCGCCGGGATCCCGAGCGGTGACATCCGGGACGCGCCGCGATCGCGCAGCACGTCGTGCTGAAGCTCGATCGTCTGGATCCCGCCGATCCCGGTCGCGAGGATGCAGCCGAGCCGCATCCGGTCGTACGGCAGATCGTCGTCCCAGCCGGCGTCCTCGATCGCCTCGCCGGCCGCGACCAGCGCGAGCTGCGAGAAGCGGTCGAGCCGGCGGATCTCCTTGACCGACAGGACCTCGCTGGGCTCGAAGTCGGTGCACGCTCCGGCTCCGTCGAGGATCCCGCAATCGCCGGCCGCCCACCGCGAGTACAGGGTCGCGGCGCCGACGCCCAGCGGCGTGACGGCGCCCAGACCGGTGATCACGACCCTACGTCGCCCGGGCCGGCCGTTTGAGTGCGTGTCGCTCACCTAAGAACCGGCTTCACTCCGCGCGGCTGACGATCAGGTCAATCGCGTCGCCGACGGTCTTGAGCTCCTTCATGTCCTCGCCCTTGAGGACCACGCCGTAGTCGTCCTCGACGACCTGCGCCAGCTCGACCAGGTCGAGTGAGTCGATGTCGAGCTCCTCGAACGTCGACTCACGGGTGATCTGGTCGGCGTCCGGGCCGAAGCTCGCAAGCGTCTCGACGACGCGGGTCTCCACCTGTTCTGCGGTAATCGTTGCCATGTCTGTGGTCCTCTTTCAGTCGGTTATGGGGGTTAGGCCGCCAGCCCACCGTCCACGGTGAGCACCGCGCCGGTGACGTAGCTGGCCTCATCGGATGCCAGGAAGCGGACGCACGCGGCGACCTCTTCCGGAGTGCCGACGCGCTTGGCGGGAATCGCCTCGAGGATCTCCTCCGACGCCCCGCCGATGAACTCGGTGTCGATCAGTCCCGGCGCGACCGCGTTGACGGTCACACCGCGCCGTGCCACCTCGACCGCCGCGGTCTTGGTCAGCGCGATCAGCCCGGCCTTTGCGGCGGAGTAGTTTGCCTGCCCGGGGTTGGCGCGCAACGCGGCGGCAGAAGAGATGTTGACGATCCGCCCCGAGCGGGCGCGGAGCATCGTCTTGAGCGCGCGACGCGTGAGCCGGAACGCCGCGCTCAGGTTCGTCTGGATCACCGAGTCCCATTCCTCGTCGCCGAGCCTGGGAGTGATGTCGTCCCGGCTGATCCCGGCATTGTTGACGAGCACCAGGACGGGACCGCCGAAGCGCGACTCGAGCGCCCCGAACAGCGCGTCGGGCGCGCCCAGGTCGGCGACATCCGCGGCCAGCGCGATCGCCTGGCCCCCGTCGCGCTCGATGTCGGCGACGACGCGCTCGGCGCCGTCGCGGTCTGAGCGATAGTTGACGCCGACCCGCCACCCGTCGCGGGCGAGCACCCGCGCGATCGCGGCGCCGATCCCGCGGGATGCGCCGGTGACGAGCGCGGATCCCCGCGCGGGCTCAGGCACTGTCCGCGCCTCCCCATTCGATCACGCCGGCGCCCCAGGTGAACCCGGCGCCGAACGCGCTCAGCAGGACGCGCGAGCCCGGCTTCAGCCAGCCCTGCCGCTCGGCAAAGTCGAGTCCGAGCGGCAACGTCGCCGCCGAGGAATTACCCAGGTTCTCGATGCAGTCCACAACGCGCTGGGACGGGAGTTGAAGCTTTTCCGCAAGCGCCCGCAGAATCCTGCCGTTGGCCTGGTGATAGACGAACAGGTCGATGTCCTCGAGCGTGAGGCCGGCCCCCTCGACCGCGATTAGCGTCGCCTCGCCCATCCGCGCCACCGCATGGCGGTACACCTCGGGTCCGTCCATCCGCAGCTTCCGGTCGCCGTGACCGATCCGGATCGCGGAGGCGCCGGACCCGTCGGCGCCGAGCACGATCGGCCCGATCCCGCCGAACTCGCCGCGCGCGGGGCCGAGCACCGCTGCGCCGGCGCCGTCGCCGAACAGCGGCGCGGTCCGCTTGTCGTCCCAATCGACGATCCGCGTGGTGAAGTCAGCGCCGATCAGCAGCACGCATTCGGCGCGACCGGTCTCGATCTGGGCGGCCCCGACCGACAGCCCCGAGAGGAACCCGGTGCAGGCCGCGCCGAGATCGATCGCGCCGGCGCGGTCGGCGCCGATCGCGTGGGCCACGATCGGCGCGGCGTTCGGCATCAGCTCGTCCTGGGTGAGCGTCGCGACCAGCACCAGATCGACCTCGGACGGCTCGACGCCGGCGCGCCTGAGCGCGCCCTCCCCGGCGCGCGCGGCGAAGTCGGAAAGCCGCTCGTCCGCAGCCGCGACCGGACGCTCGCGGATGCCCGTGCGCGACACGATCCAGTCCTCGCTGACCCCGAGGCGATCCGCCAGCTCGGCGGTGGTCACGCGCGCGGACGGAACCTCGGCCGCGACTGACAGGACCGCCGGGCGGGCCGGGGCAAACGTCGCCGGAGCGGCCTCAGCGGCGCCGCGCGCATGCGTGATGATCCCGGCCGACTCAAGCATCGGCGGGCCGGGGATCCGAGCGGAGAAACAGGATCGCGGCGACTCCCATTCTGCTATCACCCTACGCGGCAATCCGGGTCCGGATACAGCCGCCAAGCGGACTTCCCCCCGTTCGGGGGGAGGGCCGAAACAGGCGCCGCGGTCAGGCGCCGCCGACCATCGTCCTAATGTCCCTACCGCGCCCGAAAGCGTTGAGCCTCCCCAAGCCAACACCGTCATCCGCTGCCCTCGTGACCGGCGCGTCGGCCGGAATCGGGAGCGAGATCGCCAGGCTCCTGGCCGCGCGTGGGCACAATCTCGTGCTGATCGCCCGGCGCAAGGAGCGGCTCGTCGCGGCCGCCGACGAGCTCAGCGAGGCGCACGGCGTGCGGGTCGAGACGATCGCGTGCGACCTCGGCAGGGCGGCGCCGCGGGGCAGGATTCCCGGCCAGATCGACGAGCTCGGCCTCGACGTCGAGATCCTCGTCAACAACGCCGGCTTCGCCACCGGCGGCCCGTTCCACGAGACCGACCCCGAACGCGAGCTCGAGCAGGTCCGGGTCCTGGTCGAGGCGCCCGTGGTGCTCACGAGGATGTTCGTGCCGGCGATGGTGGAGCGCGGGCGCGGCGCGATCCTGAACGTCGCCTCCACCGCCGGCATGCAGCCGATGCCCTACTCGGCCGGCTACTCGGCCGCCAAGGCATACGTGCTGACGTTCTCCGAGGCGCTCCACCAGGAGCTGCGTGGCCACGGGGTGACGGTCACCGCGCTCGCGCCGGGGCCGGTCGAGACGGACTTCTGGCAGATCGCGGGTTGGGAGACGTCGAGCGGCCAGTCGTTCGAGCGCGCGGTGCCGGGAACGCTGATCTCGGCCGAGCACGCCGCGCGCGCGGGCGTCGACGGCCTCGATCACGGCGAGCGCGTCGTGGTCCCGGGGCTGCCGATGCGGGTCGGCATGCTCGCCAGCCGCTACATCCCGCACGCGTTCAAGCTGCCGGCGCTCGAGCGGTTCATGCGCCCGGGCGGCGACAAATAGCCCGAACAACTCGCCCTCAGGGTGGTCATGGGCCGCTTCGCGGCGTCCGTGGGGCCGTGCGGCCGGGCATCCATGCCCGGCCGGGGAGTCGCGACCAGGCCCGCCGTGACGGACGCGGCGAATTCGGCTAAGGCATGAGCGCTGAACACGGGGCGTCGAGCCAAGTTCCCTGCACGGAACGGCGGCCCCGCTCGGCATCCATGCCTCGTATCAGCACCCTGCCGCGCCACACCCGACGGACGGCGCCGCAGGCGGCTCCAGAATCCCTAACCGAGCAGCCCGATCCGCTGGGCGCGCTGCACGGCCTCGGCCCGGTTGCGGGCGCGCAGCTTGCGGTACAGCGCGCTCGTGTGCTCCTTGACGGTGTGCGGCGACAGGTACAGCTGCTCGGCGATCTCGCGGTTGGTCGAACCGACCGCGATCAGGTCGAGCACCTCGCGCTCGCGCTCTGTCAGCAGCGGCGCCGGCTGCTCGGCCTTCGGCGGGAACGAGGTCATCCCGAGCGCGACCCGGCGCACCGCCGCCGCGACCCGGCTCGCCTCCCAGTCCTTGGAGACGAACCCCGACGCCCCGGCGGCGCGGGCGGCCGCCGGCGACATCCGGCCGGCGCCCGAGATCAGCAGCACGCGCGTGGCCGGCGAGGCCTCGCGGATCGCCCCGGTCAACTCCGCGCCGGACTCCTGGGCGAGGAACAGGTCGACGAGCGCGACGTGCGGCTTGTTCGCCCGCGCCAGCGCGATCGCCTCGACGCCCGTGCGCGCCTGGAAGAACCGCTCGACCCACGGCTGCTCGCCGAGAAGCACGCGGAAGCCCCAGTGGACGACGTCGTGATCGTCGACCACGAGCACGCGCAGCCTGCGGTCGTCCATCAGAACTCCTCGGGCTCGACCGGCTCCGCCTCGCGCTGGTCCTGCTGGAGCGGCACGGCCAAGCGCACCCGCCACCGATCCCCGTCGACGAGCCCGAACTCGACCTCGCCGCCCTGCTGCAGAGCCTCGAACGCCGCCAGCCGCAGGCCCATCCCCGGGTCCCCCGACCCCGGGCGGGCACCGTCGTTGCGAACCTCGAGCATGAACGTGTCCTGATCGCGCGAGACCGCGACCTCGACGCGCGAGGGGTCGGCGTGCTTGGCGATGTTGCGCAGGGCCTCCGCGAGCACCGACTGCGCAAGCGGCTCGATATCGGCGGGCACCGTCGATTCCCCCCGCCAATCGACCTCGACGACGAACCCCGGCGACCGCCTGACCCGGTCGAGCTCGGCCGCGAGCGTCGTTCCGGTCTCGGGGGGGAGCGGCGCCAGCGGGCGCTCGAGCGCACGGCGCAGATCGCTCAGCGCCTCCTGCATCTCGATCCGGCAGCGCTCGCGCTCGGCGCGGTCGAGCGGCTGCTCGGCGCCCAGCGCGAGCGAGACCCCGAACAGGCGCTGGAGCACGCTCTCGTGGATCTCGCGCGCGAGGTCGAGCCGCTCGCCGAGGCGCCGGGTGCGCTCCTGCTGGCGCGTGACGTTGCGGGCGGCGGCCACCAGCGCGGCGATCTTGCCGAGCGTCCACAGCAGGTGGCGCTCGCCGTCGGACAGCTCGAACCGCCCGCCGCCGCGGTCGGCGCAGATCACTCCGTAGGCGTAGCCGCCGGCGCTCAGCGGCGTGCACACCAGCGTCGTGATTCCGAGCAGCTGGGCGTACTCGGGCGGAACCTCCTCCTCGATCCGCTCGGACACCACCACCACCTTGTCCTCGAGCAGCGCGCGCTGCGCGATCGGCGTGTTGACGAGCGTCGGCCGAATACCCGACAGCTGGTCGAACGAGATTCCGTAGGAGCCGATCGCGCGGACCCGTCGGCGCGCGGCGTCGGCCATGAACAGCGCGGCCCGGCGCATCGTCGTCAGGCGGCAGATCGCCTCGCAGATCCGGTCGTAGAACTCCGTCGGGGAGGTGTGCATGTCGATCTCGCCGAGCAGCTCGACGAACACCTCGACCGACTCGACGCCGGCGAACAGCGACGGCGCGCGGTCCGCGATCGGCCCCTCGACGCTCACGCCGTCTGGCCTGCCGGCGCTCGCCATCCGGGCTCGCCACGATCGCCGGCGGCCAGACTCATCCGGCGCGAAACCGGGTACCGCCGGCGGACCTCGTACAGAGTCGTCCGCTCCGCCGCCGGCCGGCCCGCCCGGTGCGCGGCCGCCACCAGCTCCGGAGGCGTCAATCGAACGCCGTGGTAGCTGCCGGCCATCCGCGAGATCGACTCCTCCATCAGCGTCCCGCCGAGATCGTTGACGCCCCAGTGCAGCGCTTCGGTGGCGGCGTCGAGTCCCATCTTGACCCAGCTCGCCTGGAGATTGCGGATGGTTTTCCCGAGCGCCAGGCGGAACGCGGCCGTGTGCTTGAGGTTCTCCTCGCGCGAGATCTCCTCGACCCCATGGGTGCGGCCGAGCAGCGTATGGAAGGGTATGAACGACAGCGGCACGAACTCGGTGAAGCCGCCCGTGCGCTCCTGGAGCTCGCGCACCACCCGCATGTGCTCGGCGAGCTCCCACGGCTCCTCCACGTGCCCGAACATCACGGTCACGGTCGAGCGGATCCCCTCCGCGTGAGAGGCCTCGATGATCTCGACCCACCGCGCCACCGGCAGCTTGTTCGGCGAGATCCGCTCGCGGACGCCGTCGTGGAGAACCTCGGCGGCGGTCCCCGGCGTCGAGCCGAGCCCGGCCTCGCGCAGCCGGTCGAACACGTGGCGGGGCGACAGGCCGCTGACATCGCACATATGCGCGACCTCCATCGGCGAGTACGCGTGCAGATGGATGTCCGGCGCGACGCGCTTGGCAACCCGGAGCCATCGCTCGTAATCCGGCAGGCCCCAGTCGGGATGGATCCCCGACTGCATGCAGATCTCGGTGGCGCCGAACTCGACCGCGTCCTGCACGCGCCCGACGAACTCCTCCTCGGAGTGCTCGTACGCGTCGGGGGAGCGCCGCGATTGCCCGAACCCGCAGAACGCGCATCCGACCGTGCAGATGTTCGAGACGTTGATGTTGCGGTTGACGACGAATGTCACGGTGTCGCCGGCGAGCTCGGAGCGGAGCTCGTCCGCGGCGAAGCGCATCTCCTCGATCACCTCAGGGCGCGTCTCGGCGAACAGCGCGGTCAGCTCCTCGGGGGTCAGCGCGGCCCCGTTGCGGGCCCGCCCCACCGCCCTCGGCGCGACGTCGTCGGCGACATCGACCGTTGCCCGCCGGCCCGATCCGCGCCGCGGGATGAACGACCAGTACGCAGTCTTGATCACGTCCATCACCGGCCGCGAGATCCACTCCGGGTCGATGTACTCCGGATAGACGCACAGCCGCTCCGACAGCGCCACCCCGTCGGCCCGCAGCCGTTTGCGCACCTCGGTCGGCGACGGGAACGGGTGCTCGGGTGAGATGTGGTCCCCGTTGGCGCTCAGCCCGCCGAGGTCGGTGGCGCCGGCTCGCACCAGCTCGGCCCACCAGTCGGACAGGTTCGGCGGAACCTGGATGCCGACGCCCGGCATCAGGCGCCGCGTCTCGGCGACCAGACGCTTCATGTCCTCGACGGTCACCTCGCACGCCCACGACGGGGCCTCGAGGTGGGGCCCGTCCCACACCCCGGTCCGCCAGTACTCCTCGGTCGCGGCGCCGGCGATCTGGGCCGGCTCCCGGCCGTAGTAACTCTGGTGGGGCACGAAATTCTGGAGGATCACCTCCTGGACGTGGCCGTAGCGATCGTGCAGCCCCGCGATCGCCTCGAGCGCCGCGACCCGCTCGTCCTCGGTCTCGCCGATCCCGACCAGGATTCCGCTCGTGAACGGGATCCTCAGCTCGCCCGCGGCCGCGATCGTCTCCAGGCGCAATGCCGGGTGCTTGGTCGGGGAGCCCTGGTGTACGACGAGATCCGGGTTGACCGACTCGAGCATCAACCCCTGCGACGCGGTCACGTCGCGCAGCCGAGCGAGATCGTCCGCGTCCAGCACGCCGAGGTTCGTGTGCGGCAGCAGCCCCCGCTCCAAAGCCCGCTCGCACACCCACGCCACGTACGACGTGAAATCCGCATGCCCGTACTCGGCCAGTCGCCGGGAGACCTCGGCGCTCACCTCGGGCCTTTCGCCCGTGAGCACGAGCAGCTCCTTGACGTGGTGGCGCGACACGGCCCGGTCGAGCAGCGCCACCACCTCCTCCGGCGAGTGTAGATGGGGCTTGTGGGTCGCGAACGCGCAGTACTTGCAGTAGCAGCGGCAGGTCCGCGACAGCGACAGCGTGAGGTTGCGGCTGAACGTGACACGGCGACGCATGCGCGCGCCCCATTCTACGAACCGACTCCCCGGGGCAACCGAGCGCCTATCCTGGCCCCGCTGATGCTAGTGGTCGTTCCCGTAAGTACGGTCGCACCGAGAGGTGCCACTGGTGGATGCGGCGCGAGGACGCGGGGTCCGATGCGTAGCAGAGCTACGTGAGGATCCGAGGACCCCGGACGATCGCGGGCGCGGCCCAAGACAGCGAGGCCGGATGCCGGGCGGGCCGCAAGCCCGCGGCAGCGCTGGCAGGAGTGCGTCGAATGCGAGCGTGTTGGCGGGGGCGCCCACCAGGAGCGATCCGTGCACGGGCGATCCGCACCTGCCTGCTGGCCGCGCTGACCGCCGTCGCAACCGGTTGCGGGTCGGGGGCGTCCTCGTCGAACCCGGCCATGTCCGCGACGAAGGCAGCGGCGGCCGCCCCCTCGCCCGCCCGCAGCGCCACGCTGATGCTCGACTTCACCCCCAACGCCGTCCACACCGGCATCTACGCCGCGCTCGTCCGCGGCTACGACCGCGACGACGGGGTGAAGCTGCAGGTGGTCGCGCCGACGGCAAGCACCGACTCGATCAAGCTGCTCGAGACCGGCAAGGTCAAGTTCGCGATCCTCGACATCCACGACCTCGCGATCGCCGACGCCTCGGCCGCCTCCCACCCCGAGCTCGTCGGAATCATGGCGATCGTCGAGCGGCCGCTGGCGGCGGTGATCGCCGCCCCGGACATCAGCTCGCCGCGCGCGCTGCAAGGCAAGACGGTCGGGATCACCGGCGTGCCAAGCGATACGGCCGTGCTGAAGTCGACCGTCGCCGGATCCGGCGGCGATCCCGCCAAGGTCAAGACGATCACGATCGGCTTCAACGCGGTCGCCGACCTGCTGGCGGGACGGATCGCCGGTGCGACCGCGTTCTGGAACGACGAGGGGGTGACGATCCAGACTCAGCGGCCCACCCGGGGCCAATTCCACGTGTTCAGGGTCGATGACTTCGGCGCGCCCTCCTACCCCGAGCTGGTCGTGTGCGCGACCGCCTCGACGCTCGCCCACGACCCACGGCTCGCGCGCGGGGTGGTGGACGCGCTCGTGCGGGGCTATACGTACACGCTCTCGCACCCGCAGCAGGCCGCGGCCGATCTCGAGCACGAGGTCGCGGGGCTCGATCCGAAGCTCGTCGCGGCGCAGCTGCGCGCGCTGCTGCCCGCCTTCCGGGCCGCCGGCAGGCGCGTTGGCGAGCTCGACACCGCGAGCCTCGCGAGCTGGGCGGCGTGGGAGGCTCGGTTCGGAGTCGTCAGCCGCCCGCCCGACGTAGGCCGAATGTTCGACCCGAGCTACGCCTCGCACACGCCATGAGCCACCTGCGTTCGGCGGCCAGGCTTGACGGTCGGGCGACCTCGGGCGTAGGCTGCCGCTCCGGTCACTCGGAGGGAGGTACGAAGTGAAGTTGGTGCAACGGTCGGCGGCGCCTGACGGCGGCGCCTCAGCACGGGTTCTCAGCGCGCTGGCGATCGTCGCGGTGCTGGTGGTGATGGTTGCGGTGAGCGCCGGCAGCGTCGCCTCGGCGGCGAGCAGACGCACGGTCACCGTGCCCCCCGCGGGCGGCGCGGCCTCCGATGGTCCCGGCACCGAGAGCTACTTCGACCTTGCCCGCAAGGACTGCGTCGGCACCGCCCGCAACACGACTGCCAAGGTGTGGTTCACGGTCGCCGACGGCGTCCTGTCCGACACCTACTGGCCGACGATCGACGCGACCAACGTCAACACCCTCCAGTACCTGGTGACTGACGGCCACACCTTCACCGACCTCCAGACGCGGGACATGACCTACAAGGTCGTCCCGGATCCGACGGGGATGAGCTGCACGGTGGTTGCGACGCCGACCGCATCGGGACGCGGCTACCGGATCGTGACGACCTATATCGCCGATCCGAACAACGACGCCGTGCTGATGCGGACGAGCTTCCAGGGGCCGAGCGGCGACCGGCTGTACGTGCGCCTGGATCCGCTCGCCGGCGGTACCGGTGGCGGCGGCTCCGAGAACGCCGGCGGGAACAGCGCGGTCATCGCTCCGGGCAACGTTCCGGTCGCATACAACACGAACACGACGACGAACGCCGTCAACCGCGACTACGCTGTCAAGACGTACATGGCGCTCGAGTCCTCGGACGGCTTCTCGAGCGCCGACGCCGGCTACGCCGGGGCCGCCAGCGACGGCCTGACGATGCTCGACAGCGCCCACCCGCTCACGGGCGGCTTCTCGTCCGCCCAAGACGGGCACGTCACGCTCACCGCCGAGGTGCCGACCGGATGGCACCGCTCGGTGACGCTCGCGCTCGGATTCGGACAAACGCAGAAGGCCGCCGTGGGCGTCGCGCAGGCGTCGGTGTCGCAGGACTTCGGGCGCGCGTGGTCCGACTACGAGCGGGGTTGGCTCCGCTACGACGCCCGGCTGCGCAAGCCGGCCCGATGGCTCGGCGCGAGCGCGGTACGCGAGTACTACGAATCGGTCAACGTGGTCAAGGCCAGCGAGGACAAGACGTTCACCGGCGCGATCGCGGCCGGTCTCGCCTCACCGTGGGGCCAGGCCGTGCCCGCGGGCAACTTCACCGACAACGAGCCGACGTACTTCGGTTCCTACCGCGAGGAGTTCTCCCGAGACATGTACGAGGCATTCACCGGACTACTGGTCGCGGGAGACGTCAAGACCGCGCAGGACGCCACCAAGTTCCTGTTCCTCCGCCAGCAGCTCCCCGACGGCTCGATGCCGCGCAACTCGCTGCCGAACGGCAAGGCCGCGCCCGATACGGGCGGCCTCCAACTCGACGAGTGCTCGTACCCGATCCTGATGGACTGGCAGGCCGGTCTCGCGGGCGACGCGACGCTCTACCGCAAGCACGTGATCCCCGCCGCCGACTTCGTCGTCGCGCACGGGCCGTCCGACGGATCCGAGCGCTGGGAGGAGCAGAGCGGCTATTCGCCGTCGACGATCGCGGCCGAGATCGCGGGGCTCACGGCGGCGGCGGCGATCGCCAGGGTCAACCACGATCCGGCGCATGCCCGCCTCTACCAGGCGACCGCGGACGACTTCGCGCGCAACATCAAGGGTTGGACCGTGACCACGACCGGGCCCCTGGGTGCCCGGTACTTCATTCGCGTCTCGAAGACCGGTGATCCGAACGCGGCGATCACGTACGGACTCGGCAACGGAAGCGGCACGTTCGATCAGCGCTCGGTCGTCGACGCCGGCTTCCTCGAGCTGGTCCGCCTCGGTGTGCTGCCCGCAAGCGACCCGGACGTCCAGGCTTCGGTGAACGTCGTCGACGGCACGATCGAGCGCACGACGCCAAACGGACCGGGCTTCTATCGCTACGGGACCAACTCGGGGGTGAGTGAGGACGGCTACGGCGACTGCTTCCATCCGAGCGGCTCGAGCTGCAAGGTGCCGGGCGCGCCGTGGCCCCCGACCGACACCGGAACCGGGCACCTGTGGCCGGTCCTGTCGAGCGAGCGGGGCGAGTACGACATCGCGAGCGGCGACTCGAGCAGCGCCTCGTCGCTCCTGGCCGCGATGCGCAAGATGACCTCCGGCCAGGGGCTCGAGCCCGAGCAGGTCTGGGAGGACCAGCAGAGCATCCCGCCCTCGCCGTTCGGGACCGACCCGGCGACCGCGTCGATCGGATTCGTCGACGGCCAGCCCGCGGGCTCGGCCAGCCCGCTGACCTGGGCCCAGGCCTCGTACGCCCGGCTGGCGCTCGACCTGAGCGCCGGCCGCAACCTCGAGACGCCCCGCATCGTCACGAACCGCTATGTCGAGCACGGGATGCCGGGAGTGCTTGCACTGACGGTGACGTCGCCTGCCCTCGGCGCGACCGTGACTACACCGACCGTCACGGTCACCGGCACGACCGCGCCCGGCGCGCGCGTCGATGCCGAAGCGGTCGGCCCGCTCGGGGGCACAGCCGGCATTGCTTCGGCGACCGCGGACTCGTCCGGCGACTGGACGCTGGTTCTCCCGACGTCGTTCGCCAGCACCACGATCACCGTTACCGCCACGTTGCATGGCAGCACTGCCTATGTCCAGCGGTTCGTCATAGGCGGGCCGCTTCCGGGGACGACTGCGCTCGATGCCAATGATCCAACCGGTGACGACAACGGCCCGGGGACGTATGCGTACCCGCTCAACGGTGCGTTCGCCCCGGGCGGGTTCGACCTAACCGAGTTCAAGGTGAGCCAGACGGGCACCGAGGTGTACATCCAGACGACCATCCGCAATCTCGTGAACACGTTCGGCAGCGACTTCGGTGCGCAGCTGCTCGACATCTACGTGCACACGCCGGGTGCCACGACCACGTCGACGGCGTCCGCGTATCCCGGCAATATGAACTACACGATCGCGTCCGCTTGGAGCGAGCGGCTCGAAGCGCAGGGGTTCGCATCACCGGTCTGGGTCGACGCGACGGGCCACTCGCTGGGCAATGCTCAGTTCGTCGCCGACGATCGGAGCGGTACCGCAACGCTGATCCTGCCGAAACAGACGTTCGGCACGGTCGGTTCCGGCTGGACCTTCACGGTGGCTCTGACCGGACAGGACGGGACCCACTCCCCGCCGACACGTGACTTCACCCGGCTACCCGACCAGTACACGTTCGGCGTGTGCACTTCGACGGAGACGAGTCCGATCTGCTCGCTGGACCCGACCACTGTCCCCAAGGTGATGGACACGATCCCCGCGCCGGGCGTCGATCAGGGCGCCGAACTCAACCCCCTGAACGGTCCCGTCGTGCTCCAGGGCGTGTCCGTGCCCTAACCGATCGTGCCTGTCTCGAGCAGCCGCGCCACGAGACTCGCGCCCTCGCGCGCCATCCGCGAGCGCGGGACGACCAGGTCGAATCCGGCCCGCTGGGCCCGCGTTCGCACGTCCGCCTCGACGTGGGAATAGAACGCGAGTGTCCTGACGGCGCCGCCCAGGATTCCCTCGAGCTGCTCGAGCCGTTCGGCGGCGTCCGCGGTCAGGTCGACGACCAGTACCTGGGCGCCGGGAAGCTCGCTCCGCACCGCGTAGGCGTCGGGGACGAGCACCGGCTCGTGGCCGGCGGCCTGCAGAGCCCCGACCACGTTCGAGCCGAACAACAGATCGGGGATGAACGCGACCACTCGCGCCATGATTCGATGGCCCCGACCGCGCTCCGCTACTGCGCGTTCAGCCGCCTGAACTCCTCGCGCACGGACTCGGTCCGTCCCCACATCGGGGCCACCGTGGCGCGACCGGTGCGGGCCTCGCGGACCGCCATCTCGCCGTCGATCCCGGCCTCGTCGAGCAGCTTCAGCGCCGCGTGAGTCGCCGGGGCCGAGGCGGCATGCCCGAAACGATGGGCGACCAGCAGCCGCCAGTGCCAGTCGTGCTTGGAGTAGGGCTGGGCGTTGCAGGTCACGAGCAGGACCGCCGCGTCGACGTATCGGCGCTCGTCGAAGATGCGCAGGTCGAGCTCGAGGTCGGTCCAGTCGTCCGGGAGCGAGTCGACGATCTCCCCGAAGGTGTCCGCCAGCGCCATGGGTGCAAGCGTACCGAGCGCCGCCCCGGGCCGGGGCGGACGCCCTACATGAAGAACTGCTGGTAGAGCAGGAACAGGTTGAGCCCCGTGATCAGGGCCGCGCAGCTCCACGCCGCCACGGTGGTCACCGGGCGGTTGACGTGAACCCCCATCACGCCGCGCCGGCAGGTGAGGATCACCAGCGGTACGAGTGCGAGCGGAATCCCGAACGACAGCACGACCTGGCTGAGGACGAGGGCGTCGGTCGGGTTCATCCCCAGCGCGAGGACGATGAGCGCGGGGACCATCGTCAGCGCGCGCCTCAGCATCAGCGGGATGCGGAGTTTGATGAAGCCGCCCATGACCACCTGCCCGGCGTAGGTGCCGACGCTCGAGGATGATGCTCCGGAGGCCAGGAGCGCGATCGCGAACGCCAGCGCGGCGGTCCCGCCGACGAGCCGGCCGAACTCCGCGTGCGCCTGCGGGATCGTGCTGAGCCCGGACAGCGCCGGCGTGTGGAACAGCTTCGCGGCGACCGCGAGCATCGCCATGTTGACCATTCCCGCCAGGCCGAGCGCGATGATCACGTCGAGCCGCTCGAACCGCAGGACGCGGCCCCGCTCCTGGTCGTCGCGCACCGGCATCCGGCCCTGCGTGAGCGCCGAATGCAGGTAGATCGCGTGCGGCATCACGGTGGCGCCGATGATCCCTACGGCGAGGTACAGCGAGCCCGATCCGTCCAAGCCCGGAACGAGGCCCGCCAGCGCCTCGTGAGACGACGGTCCGATGCGCAGCGTTTCGTACAGGAACCCCAGGAAGATGATTCCGAGCAGCCCGGTGATCGCGAGCTCGAACCGGCGGAAGCCCCTGCTCTGCAGCTCGAGGATCGCGAACGCGATCACGCCGGTCAGCAGGCCCGCCGCGAGCATCGGGACGCCGAACAGCAGGTTCAGGCCCAGCGCGGCCCCGAGGAACTCCGCGATGTCGGTCGACATCGCCATGACCTCGGCCTGGATCCACATCCCGAAGCTGACCGACCGCGGCCAGTGCTCGCGGATGTTTTCCGGCAGGCTGTGGCCGGTGACGACGCCGAGCTTGGCCGACAGGTACTGGATCAGCATCGCGACCAGGTTCGCCAGCAGCACGACCCACAGGAGCAGGTAGCCGTACCGGGCGCCGCCCTGGAGGTTGGTCGCGAAGTTGCCGGGATCGACATACGCGATCGACGCGACAAACGCGGGGCCCAGCATCGCGAGCGTCGCCCGCAGGCGACCCTTGGCGAGCAGCTGCTCGAGCGGGCTCTGGATCCCGCCGCCGTCGCGGAGGACGACCGAGCCGCCCTCGCCGGCGCCCTCGAGCACCGGCTCGTGGATCGGACCGGCCGGGGGCGTCACGCCCCGACCTCGACGCGCATCGCCTTGGCCAGGGTCCCGCCCAGCACGTGTACGTGGTCGCCGAAGCGCACGAACAGCGGACCGTCGAACGGCTGCTTCTCGACCACTTCAAGCTTGTCGCCCGGCGCAATCCCGCGCTCGGCGAGGAACCGGAGCATCTCGGGATCGGAGTCGGACACCCGCGCGAACGTCCCCCGGTCCCCGACCTCGAGCGCCTGGAGGCTGACCGTCGAGCCCTCCTCGATCGTGAGCTCGCGTGTCGGGATCGGATCGCCATGGGGGTCGTGCGTGGGGTCGCCGAGCTTGGCCGCGATCAGCTCCTCGAGCTCCTCGGACAGCACGTGCTCGAGCACCTCGGCCTCCTGGTGCACGCGATCCCATGGGACGCCCAGCGATTTGACGAGGTACAGCTCGAGCAGCCGGTGGTGGCGCATCACCTCGAGTGCCACGCGCCTGCCGTCCGCGGTCAGCGACACCCCGCGGTACGGCTGGTGCTCGACCAGGCCCAGCTCGTCGAGGCGCTTCACCATCCCCGACGCCGACGCGGCGGTGACCCCGAGGCGATCCGCCAGCGCATTCGTGCTGACCGCTTCGCCGTCGCGCAGTTCCAGGGCGTAAATCGCCTTCGCGTAGTCCTGCACCGCCTGCGAGCGGATTGAGTCCTGGGTTGCCATCATTGAAATTATGGTACCCCTAAATCTGAGTTTCGCAAGACTGCTTTCGGCATGGCGAAGCCGCGTATCCTGTTTTCATGGCTTCGCTGGACACAATCGGCGCCGACTACCGCACGATCACCGAGGCGTGCGGGCTGCTCGACCGCTCCGAGCGCGGGAAGCTCGCGCTCACCGGATCCGACGCGCGCAGCTTCCTCCAGGGCCAGGTCACGAATGACGTCGAGGCGCTGCCCGCCGGCCGCGGCTGCTACGCCGCGTTCCTGACGCCAAAGGGCAAGATGCTCGGCGATCTCCGGATCCTCGCCACCGACGACGAGCTCCTGCTGGACACCGAGCGGGTCGCGCTCCAGGGGCTGTTCAACATGATCCGGCGGTTCAGCATCGGCTACGACGTCGAGCTGCACAAGCGCACGCTCGAGCGTGGGCTGCTGTCGCTGGTCGGATCGGGTGCCGCTACTGTCTCGGGCGCCGGCGACCTCCCCGACGAAGAGCACGCCCACGCGCTCGTGACGGTCCCGGGGAGCGATGTGACCGCGCGCGCGATTCGCACGGACGTCGGCATCGACCTGCTGTGCGACGCCGCCGACGTCGAAGCGCTGCGGGCCACGCTCGAGGAAGCGGGCGCGCCGGCGGTCGTGGAGGGGGCGGTCGAATGCCTGCGGGTGGAGCGCGGACGGCCCCGCTTCGGGATCGACCTCGACGACTCGGTGATCCCACAGGAGGCGGGGCTCAACGAGCGCGCGGTGTCGTTCACCAAGGGCTGCTACGTCGGCCAGGAAACCGTCGCCCGGCTCTACTACCGGGGCAAGCCGAACCGCCAGCTGCGCGGGCTCCGGCTATCGGCGCCTGCTTCCACCGGAGACGAGCTGTCGTTCGACGGGCGCGTGGTCGGCCGCCTCGCGAGCGTCGCTGTGTCACCGCGGCTCGGTCCGATCGCGCTGGCGCTCGTGCGCCGCGAGGCGCCGCCGGGGACGACCGTCACTGTGACCGACGACGGTGGCGTCACCGGCGAGGTCGTCGAGCTGCCGTTCTAGAGCACCAGCTCGGTCGTCTCGGGGTGCGACGCGAGGTAGTTCGACACGATCCGCAGCTCGTCGATCTCGGTCGGCGGGACGTGCGCGCCGAGCTCGCCGGCGCGGCCCCCGCGCCTGAGGGCCGCCTGCGAGCGCTCGCCGAGCGCGGCGGCGTCGGCCGGCGCCCGTGGGAGCGGGCCCCAATCCACGAGCCGGCCCCCGACGAGCCAGAACGCGTCGCGCCGGTCCGGTTTGATCGGGTGGGCGGCGAGCAGCAGCCGGGCGCGGGCATGGGTCGCCTCGAGCGCGCCGCCCATCCGCTCGAGGATCACGCCGAGCCGGTGAAGCCGCCGGCGCAGCCATGCTGCGCGTTCGTACTGCTGCTGGTCGGACGCCGCGCGCATCTGCGTGCGGACGTGGGCGAGGAGCCGTTCGCGGCCGTCCGCCTCGCCGATGAACAGTCTCAGCGCTTCGTCAAGCCGGCGCCGGTAGAGGTTCGGATCCAGATCGCCCAGGCACGGCGACAGGCACCGGCCCATCTGCCCGTACGCCGACGGATGCTCCCGCAGCACGAGCTTTCGTCCGCAGTGTCGCAGCCCGAACAGCGAGTCGAGCTGCTCGACGAGCTCGTGCGCGAGCCGCCGGCCCCTGAGCGGCCCGATCGTGACGGCATGGCCGGGCGACGGGTCGGACGCCACCTCGAGAATCGGGAAGGGGATGTCGAGCCGGCAGCGGATGTAGCAGAGCCGGTCGTCCCGCCGGGCCAGCCGGATGTTGCCCGGAGGGCGGTGCTGCTTGATCAGCCGGTTCTCGAGCACGAGCGCGCCGAGCTCCGAGTTCGTGCTCTGGTAGTCGACGACCGTGGCCTGGACGGTCCAGTCCGCCGGCCCGCTCGAGGGAGCGAAGTGGGCGCGGGCGCGGCTGCGGATCGAGATCGACTTGCCGACGTACAGCACCCGGCCGGCGTCGTCGCGAAACAGGTACACGCCCGGGTCGCTCGGCAGCTCGGCGAAGTCGAGCTGGGGCGGCGCGGTCATCGCGGGGGTCCGGCGCTTGCGGCCGGTGGCGCGCCTGCGCCGGGCGTTCGCGAGCGCCACCGCGTCGGCGATCGTCACCGCGTTCGCGCACAGCCGCGGGAACATCGCGCACAACACCCGTGCACAGGTCTCCGCGTCGGCGAGCGCCCGGTGCGCGGTCTGCACCTCGACTCCGAGCGCGTCGGCGAGCACGCCCAGCCCGCGCTTGTTCTGAAGCGGCAGCAGCTTGCGCGCGAGCGCCGCGGTGCACAGCACGGGTGGATTGGGCCACTCGAGGCCGGTCAGCGCGAACGCCCGGCGAAGCACCCGGCGGTCGAACGGCGCGTTGTGCGCCACCAGGACCCGTCCTCGGAGCAGGTCCTCGAGCGGCGGGAGGACCGCCTCGAGCCCCGGCGCGTCGGCCATCATCTCCTGCGTGATCCCGGTGAACCGCTGGATCCCCCGGCCGAGCGGCCGGTTGCAGCGCACCAGCGAGGACCAGCGGTCGTGCAGCTCGCCGCCGCCGACGAGCACGGCGCCGACCTCGGTCATCTCGCACGCCTCTCCACCCAGGCCGTTGGTCTCGGTGTCGACCACCAGGAACTCGGTCGTGGCAACCGGCTGCTCGAGCAACGTCACAGACGCGTGATACGCCTGCTGCCGGACGGCAAGCAAGCAGGATTGCAGCGCCCGCCGTCGCATCGTCTCGATGACCGGAACCACGGGTAGGATCGGCAGCACCAATCCTCGGGAAGGAGGTGACGTGATCACTACCGCCCCTGACCTCGCACAGCTCCGCGAGCTGGAGGACGGAACCCGTCGCGCATGGATGGCTTACAGCGAACGGCTCCGCGACCTCGATGGCGAGGAGTACGAGCTCGCCGAGCACCAATCGTGGACCGAGCTTCAGGCCGAGCTCCGGCGCCTCGAGCGCCGGCGAGCCTCGCTGCTGGCCGCCACCTGATCCGTCGGCCTGTCCGGAGTGCCGCGCTCACCGGGCCAGGCCCGGCGCGCCACGGGTGTCCGCGCCGGCCCCGCGGCCTGGCGCCACCGTGTCCGCACCAACCCCGCGGCCGTCCACGCGTCCCGGCGCTCCCGCAACCGCCCTCATGCCCCCGCCGCAACAAGTTGACACCGATCGGTGTTACGTTCCTCGGTGCGGGTATTACGCACGCTAGGGTTCCGCGCGCCACCCGGAATCACCGCGGATGCCCGGCCCTTCAGACGGTCCCGCAGAGGAGGCAACCTCGAGGATGTGCAGCAGGACGATCGCGATGCTCGCCGGCAGCGCCCTGGCCGTCTCCGCCTGCGGATCGAGCTCCCCCGCCGCGACCACGCCGCGCCCCCCGGCGCCGGTGAACCTGACCGTGTTCATCGATAACAGCCGGGTGTCGGTGTCCCCGACGATCGTCGGCGCGGGGCCGGTTGAGTTCATCATCACCAACCAGGCCAGCCAGGCCGAGTCGCTCGCGATCGTCCGCTCCGGCGCCTCCGCCGGCCAGCCGCTGGCCAACACGGGCCCGATCAATCCCCAGGCGACCGCGCAGGTGACCGTCAACCTCTCCTCGCCCGGCAGCTACTCGCTCGCCACCGGCGGCAGCGGGCCGGGCTCGGGCTCCACGATCCGGGCGGCTTCGATCCGTATCGGCGCCAAGCGCGCCAGCAGCGACAACCAACTCCTCCAGCCGTAGCCCCGGCCTCGAGGGCGGGTTTGCGCGTTACGAGGGCGACTTTCGACCCACTCGACCCGGCCCGCGCGGCGAGTGCGCCGTTGTTCGCCCTATCCCCGAGTTTCGCCCCACTCGACCCCGCCGGCGCGGCGAGTACGCCGTTGTTCGCCCTAGCCGCCGCCGACCGTTGAACGCCGCGAAACACGGCCCGCCGCGCCCAACTTGCTTGTGTGCAATACTTGCGTGCGTGCAAGCAACTCAGATGACCGGGTTGGCGACGGCCGCCGGAACCGCCACCGGGACCGGGGCCACCCTGGCGACGGACCTCTACGCGCTCGTCGTTTTCCTACACAAGAACTGCAACGCCGACCTGTTCCAAGCCGTCGGCGACCTCGAGCTCTCGCTCAGCCAGATCAAGCTGCTCCACCACCTCGAGGATCAGCCGCGCGAGCTGTCCCTCAAGGAGGCCGCAGAGGTCGTCCACGTGTCGATGCCCGCCGCCAGCCGGATGGTCGACGACCTCGTCCGCCGCGGTTTCGCGCAGCGTCGCGAGGACGAGGACGATCGCCGGATGAAGAGGGTCTGCCTGACCGACGGTGGGCGCGCCGCGATCCGCCGCCTGAACGCCGCCCGCCTCAGCGGACTTCGGCAGTTCGTCACCAGCCTGACCACGACCGAAAAGACAACGCTGGCGCGAGCGCTGCAGCAGCTGCTCGAACGCGATGACATCGCCGCCTGCCGCCCGGAGGGCCTGACCGCATGACCGATCGCATCCTCGCCCACCGCCACCGCCTCGTGAACGACGAGAACAGCAAGTGGTGGACGCTCGGCGCGATGTGCTTCGCGCTGTTCATGATCATGCTCGACAACACGGTGGTGAACGTCGCGCTTCCGTCGATTCAGCGCGACCTTCACGCCTCGCTGGCGTCGCTCGAGTGGACCGTCAACGCATACACGCTGACGTTCGCGGTGCTGCTGGTCACCGGCGGGCGCCTTGGCGACATCTTCGGGCGCCGGCGGATGTTCCTGTTCGGCGTCGTCGTGTTCGGCCTGTCCAGCCTGATGATCGGGTTCTCGCCCAGCGACACGTGGCTCGTGGGGTTCCGCGCGGTCCAGGGCGTCGGGGCCGCGTTCATGATGCCGGGCACCCTGTCGATCATCACCCAGGCGTTCCCGCCCGAGCAGCGGGGAACGGCGATCGGGACCTGGGCCGGCGTGAGCGCGCTCGCGCTCGCGATCGGCCCTGTGGTCGGCGGCTTCCTGACCGAGGACGTCAGCTGGCGCGCGATCTTCTTCATCAACCCGCCGATCGCCGTTGGCGCGGTAGCGGTCACTCTGTTCGCGGCCCGTGAGTCGCGCGACGAGACCGTGGATAGAACGGTCGACTTCGCCGGCATCGGATCGCTCACGATCGGGCTGACCGCGCTCGTGCTCGCGCTCGTCGAGAGCAACAGCTGGGGCTGGGGCTCGGCCCGGATCATCTCGCTGCTTGTGCTGAGCGCCGTCGCGCTCACTGCCTTCGTCATGATCGAAAGACGGGTCCGCGTCCCGATGATCGACTTCGCGTTCTTCCGCTCGCGCACATCGAAGGGCGCGAACATCGTCGCGTTCCTGATCTCGTTCGCGATGTTCGCCCAGTTCTTCTTCCTGACGCTCTATCTCCAGAACGTCCTGCACTACTCGCCGCTCGAGACCGGCCTGCGCTTCCTGCCCTCGACGCTGGTGATCATCGTCGTGGCGCCGGTTGCCGGCCGTCTCGCCGATCGAGTCGGCTCGCGGCCGCTGATGACGCTCGGGCTGGTGATCGTCGCCGGCGCAATGTTCATCGAGTCACGGGTGACCATCCACAGCGGATATGGCCTCCTGTTGCCCGGGTTCGTGCTGATGGGCCTGGGCATGGGGCTCGTGATGTCGCCGATGAGCACGGCCGCGATGAACGCGGTCGACCGCACCAAGGCGGGCGCGGCATCGGGCGTCCTGTCGATGAGCCGCATGGTCGGGAGCACGTTCGGCGTGGCGGTGATGGGGGCGCTCGTGACCGCGATCGGCCGCTCGAAGATCAACTCGAGCCTCCCCCACGCCACGTCGGCGACTCGCGACCAGATCGTCAATGCGCTCGGCAGCGGCGCCAGCTTCGGCAGTCACGTCTCGACCCGGATCGTCGCGGCCGCCAACGACGCATTCGTCTCGGCGCTCGGGACCGGTCTCCTGGTCGGCTCGCTCGTGACCCTGAGCGGCGCGGTCGTGGCGTGGATGCTGATCCAACGGCGCGTGACCGCGCCGGCGCCCGCACCCGCACAGGACCAAGCAGCCGCACAAGCGACCGAGGCCGGGGACGAAGCGCCGTCCGAGGTCACACTCGTCTGACCACCTCGCTTGCTACACCCGAGTAGCATCCGGGCCGCGAACTCCGCCGACCCTAGGAAGGTGCAACACCAGTGGCAGTTGACTTGAGTCAGGTCGCACACGTTGAGACCGAGCCGGGCGTGCTCCCGCGAACGATGGCCGCCTGGGTCATCCGGGAGGAGCGCCAGGGCGAACCCACAGACGCCTTCCAGATCGAGGAGATCGAGGTTCCCGAACCGGGCGCGTTCGAGGTGATCGTGCGCGTGATGGCCGCCGGGGTGAACTTCAACAACGTCTGGGCGGCGCTCGGCGAGCCCGTCTCGGTATTCCGCTATCACCCCGAGGAGGACCACCACATCGGCGGATCCGACGCCTCCGGCGTGGTCTGGAAGGTCGGCCCGGGCGTCACGCGCTGGAAGCCGGGCGACGAGGTCGTGATCCATTGCAACCAGGCCTCTTACGAGGATCCCGAGGTGCACGGGCTCGATCCGCTCGCGGCGCCCTCGCAGCGCATCTGGGGATACGAGACGAGCTGGGGCTCGTTCGCCCAGTTCTGCAAGGTCCAGGCCCAGCAGCTGCTCCCCAAGCCGGCCCAGCTGGCCTGGGAGGAGGCGGCTGCCTACGGCCTCACCTACTTCACCGCCTACCGCATGCTGATCGACCGCTGCCATCTGCAGGCGGGCGATCGCGTGCTGATCTGGGGCGCGGCCGGCGGCCTCGGAGTGTTCGCCACCCAGCTGTGCGCGCTCACCGGCGCGGACGCGGTCGGGGTCGTCTCGAGCGACGAGAAGGGTCAGCTGATCGAGCAGCTCGGGGCGGTCGGCTATATCAATCGGTCCGAGTTCGCCGCCATGATGCGCCGCGGAAACGAGACCGCGGACGAGGAGCGCGCCCGGTTCAAGGAGTCCCGGCGCTTCTCCAAGGCGGTCGAGGACATCCTAGGCGAGCCGCCGGACATCGTGTTCGAGCACGTCGGCAAGGCGACCTTCCCAACCTCGGTGCTCGTCGTCCGCCCATTCGGGAAGGTCGTGATCTGCGGCGCCACGTCTGGCTATCAGCTCGACTTCGACGTCCGCTACCTGTGGATGCGCCAGAAGGAGATCATCGGCTCGCACTTCGCCAACGCGTGGGAGGCGAACAAGGCGAACCTGTTGATCGAGGAGTCGAAGGTGCGCCCCGTGCTGTGGCAGACGATGGGGTTCGAGAAGGTCGCCGAGGCGCACCAGCTCCTGCGCGACAACAAGCACCTCGGCAAGATCGCGATCCTCGTCGGCGCCACCGAGGAGGGTCAGGGCAGCACGGCCGAGGGTCCGGGGGCAATCCGAGCGGAGGTGGGAGCCTGATGGCCGGCGTCATCCACATCGACTGGTACGCGACCGTCCTCCGTCAGGATCTGTTCGCGGCGGAGGTTTCGGCCGTGGCGCCGCTCGCGCTGCGCTACGGGGCGACCCAGTACTCGGTGCATCGCTCGCGCGATGACCGCTACAAGATCACCCAGATGGCCTGGTTCGAGTCCAAGCCGGACTGGTACAGCTACTGGGAGGGCCCGGAGATGATCGAGTTCCGCCGGCGGCTGATCGGCAAGTACCAGATCCCGATCAACTACATCTGGTACGACGAGCTCGTCACCGGCGCACTCGGCCCCGAGGTCGAGCTCGAACCCGCGCCGGCGCCCGAGCCGGCGCCCACGGCGGTCGTCTGACGCACGCCGCCCGCCACGTCCTACCTTGGCCCCGTGACGCGGGCCCACAGGATCGCCAACCTGATCGGCGTGCCGCTCCCGCTCGTCGGGTTGGTCGCCCCGATCGTGCTGCTGTGGAACCGGGATGGACGAGTCGTGGCATCACAACCACCACGCGTTCCCGACCTCCGCGTTTCAAGGCCTCCGCCGGTGGGAGCGCCTGGCTGACCCGACCGGGCCGCTGATCGCCGCGCTCGAGAAATTGGGGATTGTCTGGAACGTGGTCACGGTCAGCCCGCAACGCCAGCGAGCGAAGGCACTCGCCGGACGGGCGTAGGGACGGCCGCCCGCAAACCCCCGCCGAGCCGCCCCCGGATCTACCCTGCTTCGAGCGGCGCCATCGTCAGTCCGGCGCCGTTCAGCTCCTCCCAGTACCCCTCGGCCTCGTCGCGCGGGCCGCTCCACACGATCGCGCAGCCGCTCTTGTGGATGCGATCGGCGAGCCGGTAGCCCTGCGCCAGCGTGATGCCCGGTATCACCCGTGAAAGCGTCTCCGCGACGTGGTCGAAGGTGTTGAAGTCGTCGTTGAGCACGACCACCCGCCACAGCCCGCCGAGGTCGCTGCCGGGTCCACCTACGCGCGGCAGCTCAACCGTCTCCGACATCTGATTCAGGATACCTCGCGTCCGGGGATCATCGGATTGATCGGCGGCGCCTGACGGCGGCGCCTCATCGGGTTGATCGGCGGCGCCTGACGGCGGCGCCTCATCGGGTTGATCGGCGGCGCCTGACGGCGGCGCCTCATCGGGTTGATCGGCGGCGCCCGACGGCGGCGCCTGGGCCCGCGGCGTCGGCGTCGGCGCGCTTGCGCCAGTACCGCTCCAGGCCGGCGTACAGCTGATCGGCAGGAGCCGCCTGCTCGTAGGCATCCAGCAGATCGTGGTCGGCGTGCTCCTCAATCTCGGCCCGGACCGCGGCGATGAACGTCTCGGCATCCTGCTCGCGGGCCAGCCCCGCCCAGTCGTCCAGGCGCGCCGACAGCTCGGCCAGCTGCGCCTCGACGTCCTCGCTCGCGCCGAAATGGGTCTGGACCAGGCGCTGCGGCTTCCAGGCGGCGATCCGCTCGATCGACTCGTGCCACAGCTCGACGTCGATGTCCGGCGGCGGGCTCGGCGGGATCGTCAACGACGAGCTGGCGATCCGCACGCCGCCGGTGTCGCCCACGAATGCCGCCCCGTCGTGCAGGTAGGAGACGTGGTGCGAGGCGTGCCCGGGGGTATAGGCGACCTCGAACGCTCCGCCGAACAGCTTCTCGCCACCGTGCAGGACCCGCAGATTGTCCGCCGGCA
>Ga0335081_10002144_pt1 | contig 30958 bp, 28 predicted proteins | sample Lox_Sample_35_FD_206713 | JGI IMG/M metagenome (GOLD analysis project Ga0335081, IMG submission 206713) | Soil microbial communities from Loxahatchee National Wildlife Refuge, Florida, United States - Lox_Sample_3.5 | ecosystem: Environmental > Terrestrial > Soil > Wetlands | place: USA...
CCGGCCACGTGCTGTTCCTCATCATCCAGGCGGCCACCGCGGCGATCCTGTTCACCGGGGGAAACACCGGCTTCAGCGGGTTCCCGTTCCTGGCCAGCTTCGTGGCCGAGGACTCGTTCCTGCCGCGCTGGCTGACCAAGCGCGGGCACCGGCTGGTGTTCTCCAACGGCATCATCATCCTCGCCGCGGCGGCGCTGTCGCTGCTGGTGGTGGTGGGCGCCAGCGTCGCGTCGCTGGTGCCCTTCTACGCGATCGGCGTCTTCACCGGGTTCACGATGGCCGGCTTCGGCATGGCCCGCTATCACCGGCGGACCAGGGAACGGGGCTGGCGCCGGCGGCTGGTGATCAACGCGGCCGGCGGCGTGTACACGGTGGCCGTGGTGGCGGTCTTCGCGGTCGTGAAGTTCACCGAGGGCGCCTGGCTGATCGTCGTGGTCTTCCCGGTCGTGGTGTTCGTGCTGATCCGGCTCAACCGTGAGTACCGGCGCGAATCAGGGGTGCTGGACAACATCGACGCGGCCGCGGTGACGGCCGGGGCCGCCAGCGTCCGGCACCGCACCGTGCTGGTGTTCGTGGACGGTTACGACCTGGCTACGATCGCTGCCGTGAGGTATGCGAAGAGCCTGCGGCCGCAGGCGCTGCGCGCGGTCCACCTGTCGATCGACCACGCGCACGGCGACCGGCTGGCGGAGCGGTGGCTGGCCGCCGGGACGGGCATCCCGCTCGACCTGGTCGACTGCCCGGACCGGCGGCTCGCGCACGCCGCCGCGGACCTGGTCACCACCGAGACCACGGCGGGCGTGCACGTGACGGCGGTGCTGCCGCGCCGCAGCTACGCCCCGCTGGCAGGACGGCTGCTGCACGACCGGACGGCGGACCGGATGGCCCGCGCGATCAGCCGGATCCCCGGTGCGGTGGCCACCATCGTCCCCTTCGACGTGCGGCACAAGACCGAGGTCATGCACGGTCAGCAGGCGCGGGCCGCAGCCGGCGACGTGGCCGCGGCCGTGCGCAGCGCCGCGTACGCGCTGCCGGCCGCCGGGCCGGACCGGGCCGGGCACGGGCACGGGCACGGGCTGGCGGACTACGAGCGGCCGCGGCCGCCGCAGGGCGCCGACCCGATCGGCGGCCTGGGCGGCGCCGGCCACGCGACGGTCGAGGGCCGGGTGCACACGGTCCAGGTCCGCCCGGCCGGCCGGAGCACCGTGCTGTGCTGCCAGATCGCCGACGCCACCGGCGAGGTGACCGCGCTGTTCTACGGGCGCCGGCACATCGCCGGCGTCGAACCGGGCAGCCGGATCCGGCTGCACGGCGTCGCGGCCCGGTGCGACGGCAGGTCCACCATGGTCAACCCGGTCTACGAGCTGATCTGATGGGCGGCGGCCGGGCGCAGGTCGGCGTCCAGCTCGTACAGCAGCGGGACGCCGTTGGGCACGCTCAGCCCCGCGCTGGCCTCGTCGCTGACCGACTCCAGGTGCTTGATCAGGGCCCGCAGCGTGTTGCCGTGCGAGGCCACCAGGACCAGGCCCTGCCGCAGGTCGGGAACGATCGAGTCATACCAGTAGGGCAGCAGCCGCGCGGTGACGTCGCGCAGCGATTCCCCGCGCGGCCGGGCCTCCGGCGGCAGCGCCGCGTACCGCGGGTCGGCGAACTGCGAATGCTCCGCGCCGGCCGCCGCCAGCGGCGGCCGGACACCGTACCCGCGCCGCCAGGACATGTACTGCTCCTCGCCGTATTCCGCGCGCACCTCGGCCTTGCTGCGGCCCTGCAGCGCGCCGTAGTGATTGGAGTTCAGCCGCCAGGACCGGCGCACCGGGATCCAGTCGCGGTCACAGGCGGCCAGGGCCAGCTCGGCGGTGCGGATCGCGCGCCGCTGCAGCGAGGTGTGCACGATGTCCGGGGACAGGTCATGCGCGCTGAGCAGGTCGCCGGCACGGGTCGCCTGCCGCTCGCCGTGGCCGGACAGCGGGACGTTCACCCACCCGGTGAACACGTTCCGCGCGTTCCACGCGCTCTCACCGTGACGCAGCAGGACCAGTCGGGGCACCCGACAACCGTAGCGAAGCGGCATCCGGGACCTTCGGCCCCGGGGTGCGGGCCGGACGCCCCGCACCACTGCGGCCATTTACCGGTACCAGCCGGCTCACCAATCCCGTGAACTGGGCCAAGGAACGCTTGACGAAAGAAGGCGAGCGCGATGAGCGCCAAGGTGATGGATGTCATGACGAGGAACGTGGTGGCGGTACACACCGGCGCGTCGTTCAAGGAAATCGCGGCCACGCTGCGCGATCGCCGGGTCAGCGCATTTCCGGTCGTCGATGACCAGGGCCGGGTGATCGGGCTGGTGTCCGAGGCTGACCTGATCGCCAAGGAGGCCCTCGAAAACGGGTACGAAAGCACCGGGCCGCTGGCCGGGCTGCTGCACCGCCGCGACCTGGAGAAGGCCAGGGGCGCGACGGCGGGCGAGCTGATGAGCCGGCCACCGGTCACGGTCCTCCCCGATGACCTGGTCAGCCACGCGGCGCACCTGATGCACGACCGGCGGGTCAAGCAGCTGCCGGTGGTCAGCGCCGACGGCAAGCTGGTCGGGATCATCAGCCGCAGCGACGTGCTGAGCGTGTTCGGCCGCACGGACAGCGACGTCCGCCGCGAGATCACCCAGAACATCCTGCTGGAGCGGTTCCTCACCGATCCCGGTACGATCACCGTCACCGTGCGGGACGGCATCGTGACGCTGGAAGGCAGCCCCGAGAACGCGGCCCTCGGCCATGACATCGTCACGGCGGTCCGGCACCTGGAAGGCGTCGTCGCCGTGCATGACCGCCTCGACTACCCCGCCCCGGCCAGCTACGCGCCGGTCTCCGGGCCGTTGTCCTGACCTCGGCCGGATCTGGGGAGGCAGAGATGAGCATCACGCCCATGACCGTCAGCGCAAGCGCGTACGCGCTGCTGACCGACGGGACGACAGTTGAGATACGGGCGGCCCGCCCGGACGATGCGCCGGCCGTCGAGGCCATGCACGAGGGAATGTCCGGCGACAACCTGTACCTGCGGTTCTTCAACCTCAGCCGGCAATCGGCCGCAGAGGAGGCCGGGCAGGTCTGCCGGCCGGCCGGGACCGGCCACGCCGCGCTGCTGGCGCTGTGCGGCGAGCAGGTTATCGGCGTGGCCCGCTACGAGGTCACCGGGGACGGGGCGGCGGCGGTCGCCATAGCGGTGCCGGACACCATGCACGGCCGCGGCATCGGCACGCTGCTGCTGGAGCACCTGGTGTCCGAGGCCGGCCACCGCGGCATCACCACCTTCACCGCCGAGGTGCTGTCACAGAACTCCGAGATGCTGGGCGTCTTCCGGGACGCCGGGCTGAGCGTGCGGCGCCAGCTCGACGGGGGCGTGATCGAGTTCACCTGCGAACTGCCGGGCGATGACGCCGACCCGCGCTGGGACCCCTACCTGGACGCGGCGGCGGCCCGGGAAAGCCAGGCCGACGTGGCGAGCCTGCGGCACGTGTTCCAGCCCGCCTCCGTGGCCGTGGTCGGCGCCAGCCGCCGGATGGGCACGGTCGGCCGGGCCATCCTGCACAATATCGTCACCGACGGCTACCAGGGCCGGGTCTACGCGGTGAATCCGCACGCGGCGCACATGGAGGCGGTCACCTGCGTGCCGTCGGTCGCCGCGCTCCCGGAGCCGGTCGACCTCGCGGTGATCGCGGTGCCGGCGGCCCGGGTGTCGGCGGTGGCCGATGAGTGCGGCCGCCGCGGCGTCAAGGCGCTGATCGTCATCACCGCCGGGCTGGACACCCCGCAGGGCGCGGACCTGCTGGCCATCTGCCGCCGCTACGGCATGCGGCTGGCCGGCCCCAACTGCTTCGGCGTCGCCGTGCCCGGCATCGGCCTGGACGCGACGTTCGCCGCGCGGCACCCCGCGGCGGGCACGGCGGGCCTGGTCATGCAGTCCGGCGGTCTCGGGTTCGCGCTGGCCGACCGGCTGTCGCGGCTGGGCATCGGGGTCTCCTCGTTCGCCTCGATCGGGAACAAGTACGACATCTCCAGCAACGACATGCTGATGTGGTGGGCGCAGGACGGAATCACCAAGCTCGCGGTGCTGTACATCGAATCGTTCGGCAACCCGCGCAAGTTCGCCCGCACCGCGCGGCACGTCGGCAGGACCATGCCCGTGCTGACCGTGCTGGCGGGCCGGTCGGCGCCCGGCCAGCAGGCCGCCGCCTCGCACACCGCGGCGATCGCCTCGCCGCTGGTGAACCGGGAGGCGCTGTTCCAGCAGGCCGGCGTCATCGCCACGAACAGCCTCGGCGAGCTGCTCGACGTCGCCGCGCTGCTGGCCACCCAGCCGGTACCGGCCGGCTCGCACGTCGCGATCGTGTCGAACGTCGGCGGCGCCGGCGTGCTCGCCGCCGACTCGTGCACCGAGCACGGCCTCATCGTGCACCGGCTGAGCGGCGAGACCAGGCGGCGGCTGCACGCGCTGGTCCCGGCCGGCGGCGCGGTCACCGGCCCGGTGGACACCACCGCGACCGTATCCGGGGACTCGTTCCGCCGGTGCCTGGAGATGGTCGCCGCGGACAAGGGCGTGGACGCGGTCATCGCCCTGGTCCTGCCGACCGCGGCCACCGGCGACCTCGTCTCGGCGATCCGCTCGGCCGACGTCCGCGTGCCGCTCGCGGCGGTCCTGCTCGACCAGGCCGAGTCGGTCCAGCTGATGCCCAGGATCGTGCCCGGCGGGGCCGGCGGCGAGTCTGCGGCCCCGTCCCAGCCACCGGCCATCCCGTGCTACGCCGACCCGGAGACCGCCGCGCAGGCCATGGCGCGCGCGGCGTGCTACGGCGGGTGGCGGGCGCGGCCGTCCGGGCGCATCCAGGAGTTCACCGACGCCGCGCCGGGCGACGCCCGGGCGCTGATCCAGGGCTACCTGAACCGTTTCCCGGCCGGCGGCTGGCTGCCACCGGACAAGGTGGCCGACCTGCTGGCGTGCTACGGCATCCGGCTCACCGAGCTGACCCCGGTCGCCAGCGCTGATGAGGCGGTGAAGGCCGCGGCGGCCGCCGGCGGCCCGGTCGTGCTGAAGGCCGACGTGCCCGGCCTGCTGCACAAGACCGACGCGGGCGCGGTCCAGCTCGACCTGCGTACCGAGATCGAGATACGGCGCGCGTGGCGCCTGCTGACCAGCAAGTTCGGGCCTCGGCTGCGCCAGGTGCTGCTCCAGCCGATGATCACGGGCGGGACCGAGGTGATCATCGGCGTCGCCCAGGAACCCGTGTTCGGGCCGCTGATCATCTTCGGGCTCGGCGGTGTCGCCACGGACGTGCTGGCCGACCACACGGCGCGGCTCACCCCGCTCACCGACACCGATGCCGACGAGCTGATTCACTCCATCCGGTCGGCACCGCTGCTGCTCGGCCACCGGGGCAGCCCGCCCGCCGACCTCGCCGCGCTGCGGGACACGCTGCTGCGCATCTCCCGGCTGGCCGACGACCTGCCCGAGGTCGCCGAGCTGGACCTGAACCCGGTCATCGCGCGCCCGGACGGGGTGGCCGCCGTGGACGCACGGATCCGGATCACGCCGGCCAAGCCGCAGGACCTGTTCCTGCGCAAGCTCCGCTGAGCCGGGCACGCTCCGTCGGCCCGGGCCGCAGGAACCAGCCTGACCAGCCCCGGCCCGGGTCGGCGGACTCGGCCGCCGATGTGGTTCCCGACACGCCCGCGGGAAGATACGTTTGGTTTGTGCGCGACAACAATGCCCCGGACGAGGCGATCCGGGTTTTTCTGCTTGATGATCATGAGATTGTCCGGCTCGGCGTCCGCGATCTGCTGGAGGCTCAGCCGGATATCCGGGTGATCGGGGAGGCGGGCACGGCCGCGTCCGCCCTGGCCCGGATTCCGGCCCTGCGGCCGGACGTGGCGGTGCTCGACGTCCGGCTGCCCGACGGGGACGGGGTTTCGGTCTGCCGGGAGATCCGGTCCCGGATGCCGGAGGTCGCCTGCCTGATGCTTACCTCGTTCGGAGACGACGAGGCCCTGTTCGACGCGGTGATGGCCGGGGCGGCCGGCTACGTGCTCAAGCAGATCCGCGGCACCGACCTGGTCGGCGCGGTGCGGACGGTCGCGTCCGGGCAGTCGATGCTGGACCCCAAGGCGGCCAGCCAGCTCATGGCGCGGCTGCGCGACACGTCGCAGAAGCGGGACCCGCTGGAGGGGCTGACCGGGCAGGAGCGCCGGATCCTGGAGCTGATCGGCGAGGGGCTGACCAACCGGCAGATCGGCGAGCGCCTCTACCTGGCCGAGAAGACCGTCAAGAACTACGTGTCGGCGCTGTTCCAGAAGCTCGGCATGGAACGGCGCACCCAGGCCGCCGCGTACGCGGCGCGGATTTTCGGCGAGGAAGGCGGCGCGAACGACCATCAGGGAAAGGACCTTCCTGCTTAGCTGAGCAGGGCCTTCGTCCCTGTGCGCCACCCTGCCGGGGGAATATCCATGGATCATGAGCGCAGACGCCCCAACACTTCGGATGCTTCCGGCGGGAGAATGCCTGCGGCTGCTCAAGTCGGTCCCGGTCGGACGCATCGCCTACACCAAGAACGCGCTGCCCGCCGTCGAGCCGGTGAGGTTCGCCCTCGACGGCCGGCATATCGTGATCCGGGTTGATCCCGGCAGCGTGCTGTCCTCGGCCCTGCACCACACCGTCGTGGCGTTCGAGGCCGACCACGTGGACTTCGACACTCACCGGGGCTGGAGCGTGACCATTGTGGGCAACGCCCGCGAGGTAGTCGACCCGCACGAGATCCGCCGGCTCCAGGCCATCGGCCTCACTTCGTGGGCCGTGGCAGGCGATGGGTACTTCTTCCGCATCATGCCGGGCATCGTGACCGGCCAGGAACTGCTGGCCGCCGCCTGCTAGCCATGGACCGCGCCGGATGGCACCCGCCACACCAGCTCGGTGCCCCGCCCCGCCGCGTCGGCCGGTCCCAGCCGCAGCTCCCCGCCGAGTTTCTCGGCCCGCAGCCGCAGGTTCCGCAGCCCGCTGCGCCGCCCGTCCGGCGGAATCCCGACGCCGTTGTCGGTCACCCGGACGGTGAGGAAACCGTCCGGGTCGACATCCACGCTCACATCCACCCGGCTGGCCCGCGCGTGGCGGACCGCGTTGGACAGCGCCTCGCGCAGCGCGGACAGCATGTCCTCGGCGATCGCCGGCCGTACCTGGTCGTTGAGCTTCGCGCCGAGCCGCAGCGACGGCGTGAAGCCCGCCGAGGGCGTCATCTCCTCGACGACGGCGACGATCGCCTCACGCAGGTTCGGCTGCTCCTCCTGGCCGCGGGACTGCAGCGCGAAGATCGTCAGGCGGATGTCCTTGATGGTCTGGTCCATCGCGTCCACCGCCCGCTTGACCCGGGTGGCGGCCTCCGGCCTGCTGATCATGGGCACCGTGCCCTCCAGCGACATGCCGGTCGCGTACAGCCGCTGGATGACGAGGTCGTGCAGGTCCCGCGCGATGCGGTCGCGGTCCTCGTACAGCGACAGGCGCTCCGCGTCGCGGCGGCGGGCAGCCAGTTCCAGCGCGATCCCCGCCTGCGCCGCGAAGGAGGCGGCGACGTCCGTGGTGGCCTCCGGGAACGGCATGCCGCCGCGGCGGCGCCCGATGGTCAGCACGCCGCGCACGTCTCCCGCCGCGCCCAGCGGGAACAGCACCGCCGGGCCGATATGGCCCATCGGCCCGCGGACCACATCGGCGGTGCGGGTGTCCGCGGCGAAGTCCTCCACCACGAGCGGCTCCCCGGTGGACAGCACGTGCCCGGACAGCGAATGCTCGACCGGCAGCATCAGGCTGCGCGCGGCGTCGGCGCCGTCGCCCTCGGCAAAGTCGATCGTCAGCAGCCGGCCGTCCTGCTCGGGCAGCGCCAGCACCGCCAGGTCCGCGTGGGACAGCTCGTGCACCTGCCGGGTCACCGCGGCCAGCACCTCATCCGGGGCGGCACCGGACAGCAGCGCGGTGGCCACCTCGGCGTTGGCCTGCATCCAGCGCTGCTGCCGCCGGGCCGCGTCGTAGAGCCGGGCGTTCTCGATCGCGACACCCGCCGCGGCGCCGAGGGCGACCAGAACCGCCTCGTCGTCCTCGGTGAACGCGCCGCCGCCCTGCTTCTCGGTGAGATACAGGTTGCCGAACACCTCGTCGCGGACCCGGACCGGGACGCCGACGAAGCTCTTCATCGGCGGGTGCCCCACCGGGAAACCCGAGGAGTCGGGGCTCGCCGCGATGTTCGCGAGCCGCAGCGGGCGCGGATCATCGATCAGCTTGCCGAGCAGGCCGCGCCCCTCGGGCCAGTGATCGACCTTGCTGATGTCGTCCTCGTCCATGCCGACCGGCACGAACTCGGCCAGCCGCTGCCCTTCGCCGATCACCCCGAGCGCGCCGTACCGCGCGTCCACCAGCCCGACGGCCGCCTCGACGATCCGCTTCAGCGTGCTCTCCAGGTCCAGGCGGGAGCCGATCGCGACGACCGCCTGCAGCAGGCCGTGCATCCGGTCCCGGGTCGCGAGGATCATCTGGAGCCGCGCCTGCAGCTCCAGCAGCAGCTCGTCCATCTGAAGCTGCGGCAGCATCCCGGAATTACCGGACGCAGGTTCCATCGGGCAACCCTCTCAGCTCCCTGTCCTCTTACTGATCCGCCGCACTGAGCCGCACTGCCCAGCGTAACCATCAGCCCCGCTCAAGGGCCAGACAGCGATCATGAAGGGCGGGAAACCGGGATCAGGCGGACAGGGACGGAACGCGCGCCCGCCGGGCCAGCCGGCACTGACCTGCCCGCACGCGTAACCCGCCATTGTCAAGATCCGGTACGGACCAAAGTCCCGGCGCTACGTTGCCGACGGCCCTCGCCGCAGCGCCCGGTATTGACAATTCTCAAAGGCGTGACCCAGAGGGGCGCCAACCGGTCCCTCGGCCCGTACCAGCCGACGGCCTGGCTCCGGCCAGGCCCAGCGCGCTGCGCAGAAGTGAGGTGGGGCAGCATGACCGCCAGCCCGGAAATTGAACACCGCCCGGCTCGCCCCGACGGCGGTTCCTGGCCATCACCGCCCTACCCAGGCGATCTGAGCCGGCGGGTCGCCCAGCGCCGCTCCGAATTGAAGCTTACCCGCCAGCAGGTCGCCGCGCGGGCCAACGTCAGCCTGCGCTACCTGGAGTTCCTGGAGAACTACCCGGGCATGCCCTCCAGCTCCGTGCTGCGCCAGCTCGCCGCGGCCCTGCAGACCAGCCCGTCGGCGCTGCTCGGGGCGGGCATCGACTCCCCGCCCGGCAGCGGCAAGGCGCCCACCCGGGAGGTCATCCTGGAGCGCCTGCCGGCCGCGGAGTGCCGCCAGCTGATCGCGACGGGCGGCGTCGGGCGGATCGGGTTCTCCACCGCGTCCGGCACCGTGATCCTGCCGGTCAACTTCGCGATGACCGCGAACACGATCGTGATCCGGACCGGATCGGGCTCCGTGATCGCCGCGCACGGCGACGGTGACGTCTCCTTCGAGGTCGACCACATCGACGAGGCGATGGAGCAGGCCTGGAGCGTGCTGGTGCAGGGCCAGGCGCACCGTGTGCTGCAGCGCACCGAGCTGGCGCACCTGCAGCGGTGCGCGGCGGTGCTGCCGTGGCCGGGCGATGACCACGACGCGTACATCCGCATTGCGCCGCACCGGATCAGCGGCCGGCGTATCGTCCGCCGGTAGCGCGGTGGGATTGCACGGAAGGACCTTGGTCCCCCGGCGTTGAGGCCCCGCGTCCCTACGTGAGCTGCGGGTTTGCCAATGATGATCGTTTACGGCGCGGAGAATCCCGTGTCCGCGGATCGCCGTCATCAGCAGACCGAGCCTGGGAGGCCACGGGTGAACGTGCTCGAGCTTTCACGGTGGCAGTTCGGTATCACCACTGTGTACCACTTCCTGTTCGTGCCGATCACCATCGGCCTGGCCTTCCTGGTGGCCGGGTTTGAGACCGCGTGGCTGCGCTCCGGGGACGACCGCTGGCTGCGGCTGACCAAGTTCTACGGGAAGCTGTTCCTGATCAACTTCGCCATGGGCGTGGTGACCGGGATCGTGCAGGAGTTCCAGTTCGGCATGAACTGGTCGGCCTACTCGCGGTTCGTCGGTGACATCTTCGGTGCGCCGCTGGCCGTGGAGGCGCTGCTCGCCTTCTTCCTGGAGTCCACCTTCCTGGGCCTGTGGATCTTCGGCTGGGACCGGCTGCCACCCAAGCTGCACGCGGCGTGCATGTGGCTGACCGCGGTCGGCACGATGCTGTCCGCCTACTTCATTCTGGCCGCCAACTCCTGGATGCAGCACCCGGTCGGCTACCACTACAACCCGGCGACCCACCGCGAGGAACTCACCAGCTTCGTCGCCGTGCTCACCAACCCGACCCAGCTCGTCACGTTCCCGCACACGATCGCGGCCGCCTTCATGGTGGCCGGGGCGCTGGTCGCCGCGGTGGCGCTGTGGCACCTGATCCGCCGCCCGGCCGGGCCCGACGCCGCGTCCCGGTCCGCGGCCGTCGCGTTCCGCTCGGCGGCCAAGGCCGGCTCTATCACCGTCCTGGTCGCCGCGGTGCTCACCGCGATCACCGGTGACATCCAGGGCAAGATCATGACGAAGTACCAGCCGATGAAGATGGCCGCGGCCGAGGCGCTCTACCACACCGCCAAGCCGGCCTCGTTCTCGCTGTTCACCATCGGCAGCCTGACCGGCTCCAAGGAAGTCTTCGCGATCAAGATCCCCGGGCTGCTGTCCTTCCTGGCCACCGGCAACTTCAGCGGCAACGTGCAGGGCATCGACAACATCCAGGCGCTGTACAGCCAGATCTACGGGCCCGGCTCCTACACCCCGATCATCCCGGTGACGTACTGGAGCTTCCGGCTCATGATCGGCATCGGCATGCTGGCCGCGCTGGTGGCGATCGTCGCGCTGTGGGTGCTGCGGCGCAGCCGCCTGCGGGGCAACCCGGCCGGGATCAGCCTGACCGGCGGCTGGCGCCGGGCACTGCTGTGGTCGGCGATCGCGCTGCCGCTGCTACCGCTGGTGGCGTGCTCGTTCGGCTGGATCTTCACCGAGATGGGCCGCCAGCCGTGGATTGTCTTCGGGCAGATGAAGACGGCCGCCGGCGTGTCGGCCAACTCGGCGGGCGAGGTACTCGCCTCGATGATCATCCTGACTCTGCTGTACGGCGGGCTGGCCGTCGTCGAGGTGGGCCTGCTGCTCAGGTACGCCAGGGCGGGCCTGCCCACCGAGCCCCCGCCCGGCGCGCCGAGCGACGAGGACAAGCCACTGGAACTCGTCTACTGACCCGCTGGACGGACCACCTGAGGGAGCCTGCCGTGCTGCACCTGTCCGACATATGGTTCATCGCCATCGCCGTACTGTGGGCCGGATACTTCGTGCTGGAGGGCTTCGACTTCGGCGTCGGCATCCTGCTGCCGGTGCTCGGCCGGGCCAACGCCGAGCGCCGCGCCGTGATCAACACGATCGGCCCGGTCTGGGACGGCAACGAGGTGTGGCTGCTGACCGCGGGCGGCGCCACCTTCGCGGCCTTCCCCGGCTGGTATGCGGCCATGTTCAGCGCCTTCTACCTGCCGCTGCTGGTCGTGCTGGTGTGCCTGATCTTCCGCGGGGTGGCCTTCGAGTACCGCGGCAAGCGGGACAGCGCCCGCTGGCGGGGCGGCTGGGACGCCGCCATCTTCGGCGGGTCGCTGGTGCCCGCGCTGCTGTGGGGGGTCGCGTTTGGCAACGTGCTGCACGGTATCCCGCTGAACGCCGCGCACAACTACACCGGCAACTTTTTCAGCCTGCTCAACCCGTATTCGCTGCTCGGCGGGGTGACCACGCTGGCGTTGTTCACGCTGGACGGCGCGCTGTTCCTGGGCCTGAAGACCACCGGTGACCTGCGCCGCCGGGCCAACGCGCTGGCCTGGCCGGTGGGCGTGGGCGCGATCGTGGCCGCAGCCGCCTTCCTGTCCTGGACCATGGCCAGCTACCGCAGCCCGGGCCACGTGGCCACCGGGGTCGCCGCGGTGGCGTTCGCGGCGGTGGCCGCGGTCACGCTGATCGGCGGCGTGCTGGCCAGCCGGGCCGGCCGTGAGGGATACGCGTTCGCGGCCGTGGCCGTGGCCATCGCGTGTGCGACGGGTGCCCTGTTCAGCGCGCTGTTCCCGGACGTCCTGCGCTCCTCGACCAGTCCCCTGTTCACGCTCACCGTCGCGAACGCGTCCTCCACGGCCAAGACGCTCGCGCTGATGACCGTGATCGCCTGCATCTTCCTGCCGTTCGTGCTGCTTTACCAGGCCTGGACGTACTGGGTGTTCCGCAAGCGGATCAGCGTGCCCGGCGGGACCGCCGACTCGCCCGCCCCGCTCGTGCCGCCCGCCCCGGCGGGGCCGGACGATTCGATCGGCCTGGCCCGCCCCGGCACGCCGGAGACACCCTCCACGGCCGCGCGGTGAAACCGCTCGATCCCCGGCTGCTGCGGCACGCCCGGCAGACGGCGCTGGCCATCGCCGTGCTGGTCGCGCTGGGTGCGGCGGCCGCCGGGCTGATCATCGCGCAGGCGCAGCTGCTGTCGGGGGCCATCGCGGATGCGGTGGACCACGGCGCCACGCTGAGGTCGCTGCGCGGCGTCGTGATCGCGCTGGCCGCCGTGCTGGCCGGCCGCGCGCTGATCGCGTGGGCGACGGAGGCGGCGTCCTACCGGGCCAGCGCGGCGGTCAAGTCGCAGCTCCGGCGGAGCGTGCTGGCCCGCGCCGCCGCGCTCGGGCCGCGCTGGCTGGCTGGCCGCCGCAGTGCGGAGCTGACTGCGCTGGCCACCGAGGGGATCGACGCGCTGGACGGGTACTTCGCCAAGTATCTGCCGCAGCTCATCCTGGCCGTGATCGTGCCGGCCGCCGTGCTGATCCGGGTCGGCACGGCCGACCCGCTGTCCGGGGTCACGATCCTGGTCACCCTGCCGCTGATCCCGCTGTTCGGCGCGCTGGCCGGCATGGCCACCGGAGCCTACGCCCGGCGGCGCTGGGCGGCCCTGGCCCGGCTGTCGCACCACTTCCTTGACGTGGTGGCGGGCCTGCCCACGCTGAAGGTGTTCGGCCGGTCCCGCGAGCAGCGCGCGTCCGTCGGGAAGGTCACCGGCGAATACCGCAGCGCGACCATGCGGACGCTGCGCGTCGCGTTCCTGTCCTCAATGGTCCTGGAGCTCGCCGCGACCATGTCGGTCGCGCTCATCGCGGTCAGCATCGGGCTGCGGCTGGTCAACGGGCACCTGGATCTGCGCACCGGGCTGCTCGTGCTGATCCTCGCGCCGGAGGCGTACCTGCCGCTGCGCGCCGTGGGCGCGCAGTTCCACGCCAGCGCGGACGGCCTGGCCGCGGCCGACGAGGCGTTCGCGGTGCTCGAGGAGCCGCCGCCGCCGGGTGGCGAGGAGCTCGCGCCGGAGCCGTGCGTGCTGCGCGCAGCGGGTGTCGCGGTGGCCCAGCCGGGCCGCTCCCGCCCCGCCCCGGACGGGGTCAGCCTGCTGGTCAGCCGGGGCGCCATCACCGCCCTGGCCGGCCCCAGCGGGTGCGGCAAGTCCACCCTGCTGAACGTGCTGCTGGGCTTCGTCCCGCCGTCAGCGGGCACGGTCTCGGTGACCGGGCCGAACGGCGAGACGGACCTGTCCCTGATCGACCCGGACCACTGGCGCTCGCGGGTCGCCTGGGTCCCGCAGGACCCGGTCCTGCTGCGCGGGACGGTGGAGTCGAACATCCGGCTCGGCTGGCCGGACGCGCCCGCCGGGGCCATCGCGGCCGCGGCACGCGCTGCGGCGCTGGATGACGTGCCGCTGACCCAGCCGGTGGGTGAGCGCGGCAGCGGCCTGTCGGCCGGCCAGCGCCGCCGGGTGGCGCTCGCCCGTGCCCTGCTCCCCCGCCGCGCCCAGCGGCCGGTGCTGCTGCTGGACGAGCCCACCGCCGGGCTGGACGCCGCTACCGAGGCCCGCGTGCTGGACACGCTGCGGGCCGAGGCCGCGGCCGGGCGGGCGATCCTCATCGCCGCGCACCGGCCCACCGTCCTGGCCATCGCCGACCGGGTGACGGTGCTGACCGCCGCCGGAGCCGAGCCGGCGGATGACGCTGGTGAGTTCACGGCCGCCGAGCCGGCGCTGCGGCGCCGCGACGACCCGGCGGCAGGCACGGCGGACGGCGCGGACGCCGGCGGCCGGGCCGGGCGCAGGCTGACGCTGGCCGGGGTGCTCGGCACGCTGGCGGCGGGCTGCTCCATCGGGCTGCTGGCCACGTCCGCGTGGCTGATCTCGCGGGCCGCGCAGCAGCCGCCCGTGCTCTACCTCCTGGTCGCGGTCACCGCGGTGCAGGCGTTCGGCATCGGGCGCAGCGTATTCCGCTACGCCGAGCGGCTGGCCAGTCACGACGCCGCGCTGCGGATCCTGGCCCGGATGCGGATGACCGCCTACGGCCGGCTGGAGCGTCTCGCCCCGGCCGGGCTCGCCGCCTTCCGGTCCGGTGACCTGCTCAGCCGGCTGGTCACCGACATCGACTCGCTGGCCGACCGGTGGCTGCGGGTGCGGCTGCCCTACGCGGTGGCCGCCGCGGCCGGAGCCGGCGCCGTCGCCGTCTCCGCCGCGCTGCTGCCCGGCGCCGGCCTGGTGCTCGCGGCCAGCCTGCTCGGTGCCGCGGTGACCGCCCCGGCGATCGCGCTGGCCATCGCGCGGCGGGCCGAGCGGCAGATCGCCCCGGCGCGCGGCGAGCTCGCCGCGGCCAGCCTGGACCTGCTGCACGGGGCCGGCGAGCTGACCGCGTTCGGCGCGGCCGGCCGGGCGCTCCGGCAGGTCGCGGACGCCGACCGCGCGGTAGCCCGCGGTGAGGCCCGCTCGGCCTACGCCAAGGGCAGCGGCGCGGCCGTGGCCATGCTCGCCGCCGGCGCGGCCGTCTGGGCCGCCGTGGTGCTCGGGGTGCCGGCCGTCCGTTCCGGTGCGCTGGCCTCGGTCACGCTCGCGGTGGTGGTCCTGCTCCCGCTCGCCGCGCACGAGGTGTTCGCGGGCCTGGCGCCCGCCGCGCAGGAAATGCCCCGGCTGCGGTCGGCGACCGCACGGGTATCGCAGGTGCTCGCGCAGCCCGATCCGGTGACCGAGCCCGCGGTGCCCGCCGCTGCCCCGGCCGCGCCCTGCGACCTGCGGGTCCGCGGGCTGACGGCGCGCTGGGAAGCGGACGGGCCGGACGTGCTGCGCGGCCTCGACCTGGACGTCCCGGCCGGGCAGCGGGTGGCGGTGATCGGCCCGAGCGGCTGCGGCAAGACCACACTGGCCATGGTGCTGCTGCGGTTCCTGGACCCGGCGGCCGGCACCGTGACGGTCGGCGGCACCGACATCATGGCGCTGGAATCGGACACGGTGCGGCGCATCATCGGCCTGTGCGCGCAGGACGCGCACATCTTCGACTCCACCCTGGAGGCGAACCTGCGGCTGGCCCGGCCGGACGCCTCACCCGGCGACCTGCGCGCGGCCCTGGCCCGGGCCCGGCTGCTGGACTGGGTGGACAGCCTGCCCGCGGGACTGGCGACCCCGGTCGGCGAGCACGGCGCGCGGCTGTCCGGCGGGCAGCGGCAGCGGCTCGCGCTGGCCCGCGTGCTGCTGGCGGATTTCCCCATCGTCGTCCTGGACGAACCGGCCGAGCACCTGGACGACCGCACGGCGCGCGCGGTGACCCGCGACGTGCTGGCCGCGACCGGGGGGCGGACGCGGCTGCTCATCACGCACCGGGCGGTCGCCGCCGGCGACGTCGACCAGATCGTCCGGCTCGGCGGGGCGCCGGACGTCGCCGCGCCGCGACCAACGGCGGACACCGCACGGGCCTTGGTCCCTACCAGCCCGGTTGCCGCTGCCGTGTGATGAGGTAGGCACGCAGCTCAACGAAAGGTGAAGCCGATGGGCACCCTGCTGCACCGGGACGCCAGGACCGTCCCGGAACTGCTCGACTGGCTGGAGTCGCCGTTCATGACGCTCCGTCCTTACCTGGCCCAGCCGATCAGGGTCGAGGACTACGTCGCCGACGGGCGCTACGTGGTCCGGGCCGAGCTGCCTGGCTTCGATCCGGACAAGGACATCGAAGTCATCGTGGGGCCGGGCTACCTCACCATCAAGGCCGAGCGGACCGACGAGTCCGAAGGCAGGCACCATTCCGAGTTCCGCTACGGCCGCTTCACCCGCACGGTCTCGCTGCCGGCGGACGCCGACGGCGACGACGTGACGGCCGGCTGCCACAACGGCATCCTCACCATCAGCGCCGCCCTGAAGAGCGCCGGCAGCGAGCCGCACCGCAAGGTCCCGGTGTCCAAGGATGCGCCCGGTAGGAGCTTGACCCGGCACGTTCGGCGGGTCCGCAGCGGCGGTTCGGCCTGCGTTCAGCGGCGGGCGGCATCCTTTCGTTAAGACCACCATGTCCAGTGGGAAGGAGGCCGGTGACGATGATGTGGTACTGGGGCACCGGAGTCCACGGGTGGGCCTGGGGGCTCGGTATCCTCATCTCGCTCATCTTCTGGGGGCTCATCATCTGGGCGATCGTCGCGCTGGTGAGCTGGGCCCGCCGTGACCGGGCCGGGCGCCGCTGAGGCCTGCTGACCCGGACCGGGCCTCAGCAGGGGATCTCCTCCAGCAGTTCGGTGACCTTGCGGGAGACCGCGGCGGCCGCCTCTTCGGTCCCGCCCGGCGCGTCGCCGGCGGCAACCTGGTCGGCCAGCATGAGCAGGGCGGCGGCGACCCCGGCCAGCCGCGCCTCCAGCGCCAGCGTCTGCCCGCCGAGGCGATCCGCGTAGGCCCTGGTCTCGGCGCCGGCCACGGCGACCCGGCCGAGCCGGGCCTCCATCTCGCGGAGCCGGGCCTCTATCCCCTGCATGCGCACCTGCACCGCGAGGAGGTTCTCCTCCAGCACCGCGGCCTGCGGTACCCCGAGCCACGGATCCAGTTGCCGAGCCATCGATCCCACCACCCACATAAATCGCGGGGCCACCGTTCCCGCTGCCGCGGCGGGGACCGGCGCGGACGGGGACCTGGACACCCGGGCGGACTGCCCTGCCCCTAGCGCAGCACGACGGGTTTGCGCACGTCACAGGAACAACGTCCGGAAACCGGCGGGCCCTAAGTCCCTGTTCCGGACCAGCCGCCGTGCAATATCGGGCCCTTTATCCAGGACGAAAGTCCTGACCCGCAGGTGACACACATCCCTGGAACGCCGCCCGTCTCACAGAGGACATTCGGCACGTACCTTTTCCGCCTGCGCGGGCCGGTCCCGCGTTGTCCGCTTCCGGAGCAGCTGATGACAGCCATGGCGCTCGCGGCCACCCCGCCCGTCGCGATCGATCTGAATCAGTCTGGGACGTTCCTGAACTGGTCGATCTTCTCAGTGTCGGAGGCGAACCTCGTCCTGATCGCCGTGATGGTCGTGATCTTCGGCGCGGCGCTGCTGCTGCCGTTCCCGCATGGCCGCACGCAGGCCACCGGCGGGAGCGAACCGGGCGGCGGCACCCTGGCCGGCGCGGCGGACGGCGACAGCGCGGCGGAGCCGGAGGCGCCGAGCGCGCCCGGGCCGGATGACCGGATGTGGACGGCCCGCGTGCGGAACTGGGGCCTGCGGAGGCTGCCGCCCGGCACGCTGCTGCCCGACCGCCAGCCCGCCTACGTGGCCTCCTGGGTGTACGTGTTCGGCGTGGCCACGCTGGCCGCGCTGGGCGTCGTGCTGGCCAGCGGATTCGCCATTGCGCTGGGCGGCCCGGACTGGTGGCACACGAACCCGGTCGGCCACTTCTTCAACAGCCTCCACCTGTGGAGCGTCGAGCTGTTCATGGCGTTCATGGTCATCCACCTGTGGGGCAAGTTCTGGATGGCGGCCTGGCGCGGGCGCCGCACGCTGACCTGGATCACCGGCATGGTCGCGTTCGTCGCCGCGATCCTGGAGTGCTTCACCGGCTACCTGTCGCAGCAGAACTTCGACTCCCAGTGGATCGCCACGAACGGCAAGGACGCCTTCAACGCCCTCGGCGTCGGGGCGTTCTTCAACCTGATGAACTTCGGCCAGATGCTGATGTGGCACATCGTGCTCATCCCCATCATCTTGATCGCGCTGGTCGGCGGGCACGTGCTGCTGGTCCGGATGCGCGGCGTGAGCCACCCGCTGCCGGTCAGCCGCCCCCGCGGGCGGTCCGCCCGCCGCGCCGCCCGGGCCGCGGAACGGGCCGCCTGGCGCGGGCCGACCCGGCGCTACGACATCCTGAAGGAGGGCACGATCGCCGGAGTGATCGTGCTCGCGCTGACCTTCGGCCTGGCCGGCCTGCTGTCCTCGCCCAGCGTGCCGCCGGTGACGGTCCGCAGCTGGGTCCAGGTCGCACCGGCCGACTTCCTGGCCACCGCCGCGACCGAGCTGAACGGGACCAGCGAAACCGCGACCTACGGGCCGCCCTACAACAACAACGGCACCCCGCAGTCGCTGCTGTTCGCCCCGTCGAAGATTTTCGGGGTGCGGCAGCCCATCGACGCGGCGCAGACCTTCGTGCTCGGCCCGCTGGCCAAGACCGCGCCGACCGACCCGCCGCTGGCCGCCGCGCTGCGGATCTACACCGCCGCCTCAGCGGACCAGCAGGCGAAGTGGGCCACGGCCTACGCGAACGCGGTCACCAAGGTGACGTTCACCCGCAGCGGCACCCCGGTGGTGCCCAAGGCCAACGACGGCCCGGTGCCGTTCCTGCTGGCCACCGAGCTCACTCTGGCCCGCAGCGGGGCGATCGACGCCGCGCTGTCCGCGCAGCAGCCCTTCTACGGCACCGACTACACCAAGCCGCTGCTGTTCCTGGAGGACGGCCAGTACTACGCGAACCAGGCCACGGCCATGCACCTGACCGGTGACCAGTGGGGCGTCATGAACGAGACCGGCAGCTACCCCGGCCAGCCGTGGCTGTGGCTGTACCAGCTCTGGTACCACGTCCCGGGCTTTGACCACTCGGCCAACGTGGACCTGATCGCGCTGTACCTGACCGGGCTGGCCACCATCCTGCTCCTGCTGGTGCCGTTCATCCCGGGCCTGCGGGACATCCCGCGCTGGATCCCGGTGCACCGGCTGGTCTGGCGGTCGTGGAACGCCACGCCGGGCGCGGCCGCGTGGGCCGGGTCCGGCGGGCCGGACGGGCCGGACGGGCCGGACGGGCGGGGCGGCCCGGACGGGCCGGTGACGCCCGAACGGCACCCGGCGGGTTCCGCGGGCTAGGGACCGCGCCGGACTACCCGCCCGGCGGGTAACCGATCTGGCCCGGCCGGCAGGACAACGGCGTCCCGCGCGGCCGGGCCAGCGGCATGTCCGGGCACCGGGCCGCATCGCCGGGGCCGGGCGGGCGATGGTCCCGGTGATTACGGGCTTACGCATCTAGCCAGCGGCCCCCGGCCTGCGTGCGATGAAAGCACAACCATGGAATTGCGGGTCAGGGAGGCGCATCATGAGAGCGCTGATCGTCTACGAATCGCTGTACGGCAACACCCATATCGTCGCGAACTCCGTCGCCGCGGGCCTGCGGGACAAGGCGTGGGACGCGACCGTGGTGCCGGTGAACCGGGCCACGGCCGAGCTGATGGACGGCATCGATCTGCTCATCGTCGGCGGCCCCACCCACATGCACGGCATGTCGAGCGGGCGGAGCCGGCGGTTCGGCGCGGACGCTGCCGCCCGGCCCGGCAGCGGGCTCACCCTGGAGCCCGGCGCGGCCGGCCCCGGGGTCCGGGACTGGCTGCACGGCGCCGGCAGCGGGCACGGCGTGCCGGCGGCCGCGTTCGACACCCGGCTGGACGGCCCGCCGCTGTTCACCGGGCGGGCAAGCACCAGCATCGCGCACCGGCTGCGCCGGCACGGCTACCGTCTCGTCGTCCCGGCGGAGAGCTTCCTGATCACCAAGCGCAATGCGCTCCTCGGCAACGAGTCCGACCGGGCCCGGGCCTGGGGCGCCGCGCTGGCCTTCGCCGCCAGCGCCCTGCGTCCGGCGCCGGCGAGCTGACCCGGGCGCCCGTCCCCGGGGGACGGCCTCCGGGGACGGGCCGCCTCAGCGGCTGGACGGGACGATGGCGATGGGGCCGTGCGCGTGGTTCAGCACTGGGTGCTGGATCGAGCCGATGCTGGCCGCGCCGCCTTCGGGGCCGTGGTGGCGGCCGATCACGACGAGATCGGCGCGCGCGGAGTAGCTGGCCAGCACGCGCCCGGGGTGGCCGCGGACGATGTCCTGGCTCACCCGGACCTCCGGGTACTTGTCCTGCCAGCCGGCCAGCACCTGGGTCAGCTCGGCCGCGGCGACCGCCTCGTCGGCCGGCCCGCCCGCCGCAGGCTGGGCGGCCTGCTCCGCGGCGCCCGGCGCCCGGTGCAGCCACGCGGCCAGCGCCAGGTCTTCCTCGCCGCGTGAGGGGGCGACCGGGTACGGGGCGAGCGCGTGCACCGCCATCAGCAGGGCACCGCGCATCGACGCCTCCTCGAACGCGAAGCCGAGGCTGCCCGCCGCCTCCGCCGGGTCGGCGACCCCGACGACGACCTCGCGGTGCACGGCCATGCTGTCCTCCTGCGCGACCACGACCGGGCACGACGCGTGCATGGCAACGTACCGGCTGACCGAGCCGAGCACCATCGCGCTGAAGCCGCCCGCGCCGCGGGCCCCGACGACCAGCATGGACGCGCCGGAGGCGTACGCGGCCAGCGTCGGTGCCGGCGGGCCGGACACCAGGTCTGCTTCGACGAGCAGGCCCGGCGCGACCTCCTTGGCGCGGGTGAGGGCCGCCGCGAGCGTCCGGGCCGAGATCTTGTGCAGGATGTCGGCGATGGTCGCGGGTGACGCGTGCTGCGGCCGCATGCGGGGCGGCATGGCCGACACCGACACGATACGCAGCGGGGCCTTGCGGCGGACGGCCTCCCGTGCCGCCCATTCCACCGCGCGCGACGACTGCTCGGAGCCGTCCGCGCCGACCACGATCGGCATGCTTGCCATGACTTATCCTCCTTGACGCCCCGCGCCCGGCGGGGTCAGTGGCGGCCGAGGACGACCTTGAGCGCGCCGGTCTCGGCCGCGCGGCCGAAGACGTCGCAGGCCTCGGGAAACTCGTCCAGGGCGAAGTGATGGGTGACGAGCCGCGGCGCCTCGATCTGGCGGCCAGGCGGAGCAGCGTGGGCGTCGGGCTCGTGTCGGCCAGCCCGGTGGTGATGGTGATGTCACGGGCCCTACCTCGGCCCAGGCTGTGCGGCCCGGCCCGAGGTAGCTGAGCGCCCTCATCGCATCCCTCCGTCACGGCCAGGGGCGGGCGGGCACGTACCTGTCGAGCAGCCGGTTCCTGATCGCCTGCAGCCGGTTGGAGGCCACACCGAGGAACCGGTGGCTGAGCTCGTAGCCCAGGCGCGGGTCGGCGTCGCACAGCGCCCGGACGGCGTTCCCGTCGAACGCGAACGCCTCCACCGGGTGGACGGCCACTGCGCCGAGCGCCCACCTGCGCTCCGGCAGCTGCCAGGACCAGCCGAGCACGTCGCCCATGCCGAGGCTCTCGATGGTGACCTGCCCCTCGCCGGGGACGTGCAGGTCCAGCGCCACCGAGCCGGAGCGGATGAGCCAGAAGCCGCGGGCCCGGCCGCCGTCCTCGAAGATCCGGCGGCCCGCCGGCAGCGCGACCAGGCGGGCGGCCGGCACGAGCTCGGCGATCTGCTCGCGCGGCATGCCGTGCAGGAACGGGTGCGCGGCGAGCGCCGTCACCGTGACCCCGGAAACGCCCTTCTCCGTCATGCCGGCATCTCCCTCCCGTGAGCGTGCTTTCCCCGCGCTTACACAGTGCCGCGGCCGCGTCACCGGCCCCCACAGGCATAGGCCACGGCGGTCCGGGTCTTTCGTCCCTGTCAAGTCCCGGGTTTACGGGAGGGCTCACGGGCCATCGCCGACGCGGTGGCCATGTGCCGCCCGGAGGTGATCTGCGCGCACCCCATCACGCCGCAGACGCACATCGTCGCGGCGCTCGGCGCGAAGGTCAAGGTGGGCACGCTGCGGCCGTGTGAGTTCCGCAACGGGGAGTCGGAGTTCGCGGCGACGCGGCGGCCGGCGCACTGGAGCCGCTGTCGTTCCTGGACTGAACAAGGGCCTGGCCGAGCGTGAGATCAGCCGCGAGCGGCAGACCCGCCGGTCCGGTCCCGTCAACCCGAGCAGACCTGACCGGCGACTCCCGCAGCCGGCCCGGCTCCGCCCGCCCCGGAGCCGGGCCGGCGTTTGTCCCGGCACGGGCGGCGGCCGGGCCCATGGTCACCGGGCGGAGCTTCCGGCTGGGCTGACCGCGCCGGGCGGCCCGGCGGCGGTCAGCCGAGCTGGCGGATCCGCCGGCCGGTCACCCGGCTGGGCACGATACGGACGTAGTGCTCCTTGTCTCCCCCGGCCCAGGGCTCGACACCGGACTCGCGGACCTCCCCGCGCTCGGCCTCGGTGTCCACGTGGTGCGCCGCACCCTGCAGCAGGACGCTCCACCCGGTCCGCTGGGCCTTGTCGATCTCGTCGATCTCGAAGGCGACCTTGTATTCGGCGTGCAAGATGCCGGAACGCAGGTCCTCATCCAGCGCGCTGTGCCGCCCGGTCCGGAAGACGATCGTGTTCTCGAACACCTCATAGTTGACCGGGAGCACGGTCAGGCCGAAACGGCCCGAATACGCGATCCGGCCGATACCGCCGGGGGAAATGAGCCTGAGGCATTCATCCGCGGTCAGCTCATCAACGGCCCCGCCGTGCAGGTCAGGCATGTTCGTGGCTCTCCTTCGCGGCCCTCGCGGGCGGTTACGGGCGCAGCACCAGCACGAGCGGGCGCCCGAACTGCTGAACCACTGCGGCTTTCCTGTCTCCTCCTTGAGCTCCTGCTGCCCGCCCAGAGCTCCTGCTGCCCGCCCACCCGGCTCCAGCCTGGGCCGATGCCCTCCATGCGGGGAGTGCCGCAGGTCACGGCGGCAGATGACCAAAGCCCCGGACGATGCGTCGGAATGCAGACCAAGGTCCCAGGCGGCAGGGCCGATTCGCCCTTCGCGGGACGGCCCCGGATACGGGAAGCTGGGGTCAGTGTGAGGTGGCCGCCCGGCGGCATTCCGCCTTCCCCGCCGGCCGCCGCAGGAGGTGACCCACGATGAGGATGGCCGGCCCCCTCGCCCGGGAAGCCCGCACGGCATGCTGGGCCCGCTGCGTCCGCTGGCTGGGACTCGACCGGAACCCGCTGCGCCGCACCGTGGACCGGGTCGAGACGGCGGTCCGGCTGGCCGTGATCGTCCTGCTCGTCACCGCCGTGCCGGCAGCCGCCGTGCTGGCCGGGCGCACCGCAGATCACGTCCTCCTGCGCCAGGCGCACGCCCAGCAGACCTCGAACCACCAGGTCACCGCGACTCTCACGCAGAACGCCCCGGCGTCCGGCGCCGCCGACCCGTACACGTCGGTGCAGACGACGTGGGCCCCGGCGCGGTGGACGGCGCCAAACGGGACGAAACACTCCGGCCAGGTCCTGGTCGCGCCGGGCGCACCGGCGGGCAGCACCGTGGGGATCTGGATCAACGCCGCCGGCGCGATCACCGACCCGCCCGCGGGCTACAAGGACGTGATGGCCGAGGTCGCCGTCACGGTGATGGTCACCGGGATCGCGGCACTCCTGCTGCTGCTCGGCGCGGAGGCGCTGGCCTGCCGCAGCCTCAACCGCCGGCGGTCCGCCGCCTGGGACGCGGAATGGCGCGCGATCGGTCCGCAGTGGACCGATCACCGCACCTGACGGCAATATTTTCCGGCTTGTTTCAAGTCTTATGACAAGGTCCTTGTCAGATACGACCGTTGATCCTGCGGGTGGAGGACGTTGCGCCGTGATGCCTCCCGTGTGATGTGCACTGCCTGCGGAGCGGCACCGGCTCCCTCGCCTCATCCGTACCAGCCATCCCCCGCGCCGCACATCATGATCGGCTCCCGTCAGAGTTCGCGCAGTTTACGCTGCTGGAACATGCTGGAACAGCACGCAGTGCACGCATTTCGGGATGCGCGGTTACGCGGATGGGATGACGGCGACCGAGCCTTCGGCATGGTTGAGCAGCGCGTGCAGGGTGGGGCTGTGGCTGGCGTGCCAGCTGGCATGCGGCCGGCGGCCGATCACGGTCAGGTCGGCGTGGCCGGAGAACGAGGCGAGGACCTTGCCCGGCTGGCCGTGCATGACCATCGGGCTGACCGGAACCCGGGGGTACTTCTGCCGCCAGGCGTTCAGGACCTCGGCGAGCCGCGCGGCCGTTTGCGAGGACTGGCCACGGCTGTCGGGACGATGCATGGTGGCGGTCAGCACCCCGCCGCGGCGCTTTTCGTGCTGGCCGTGCGCCGCGTGGGGGTGCGCCGGCCACGGCAGCGCCGAAGCCCAGTGCCACGCGTGCACCGCCCGCAGCCGCGCGCCGCGCAGGGCGGCCTCGGCGAAGGCGAACTCGAGCACGCCGGCCGAGTCTTCCGGATCCTCGACCCCGGCCACGACCTCGCCGTAAACCGCCGCGCCGTGGTCGCGGAAGACCACGACCGGGCAGGCCGCGTGGTCGGCCACGTACCGGCTCACCGGTCCGGCGCTTCGCTCCCCGTAGCCGCCCACGCCGGACGCGGCCACGACGAGCATCGCGGCCGCCGACGCGTCCGCGGCCAGGATCCTTCCCGGCGGGCCGGACAGCAGCTCGGTCTCAATGGCGAGGCCCGGGGCCATCCCGGCCGCGTGGCCCGCGGTCGTGTGCAGGGCGTCGGCATAAACGTTCCGCAGCAGGTCGTCAGACGTCAGCGGTGCCCCGGGCCGGCCCGGCGGCCGGTCCGGGGCCGCCGTCACCGTGATGATCCGCAGCGGCAGGGCCCGGCGGGCAGCCACGTGCGTGGCCCAGTCCACCGCGCGCAGGGATTCCTCGGAGCCGTCCGTGCCCACGACAACTGGCCTGGCACTCATCCGCTGCCTCCTTAGTCGTGCACCCAGCGTGCCGCCGGGGCGCAACACCGTGGTAGGGACCCGCGGACGTCGCGCCCATGGCCGAAAGTCCCAAAATCGGGGCCGGGCCGAACGTCCCCCCGATGACGGACCGCCGCCCCTGGCCCGCGCCGCTCAGCTGAGCGACCCTCGGCTCAACGCAGGGGAGGCCACCATGGCCAGCACAGAACATGGGATCCTCGTCGGGTATGACGGTTCGTCAAGCAGCCACCAGGCGCTGAGCTGGGCGGCACGTGAGGCGCGGGAACGCGGCCTGGCCGTCACCCTGTGCCATACCTGGCTGCCGGGGTCCGCCGGGCCGCCGCTGGCCGGTGAGACCGAGGACCTGGCTCGGGAGAGCGCCGAGCGGATACTCGCCACCGGGACGCGCTCCGCGTACGCCCCCGACGTGCGGACGATGCTGCTGGAAGGGCCGGCCGCGCGGGTACTGTGCGAACGCAGCGCCGCCGCGGACCTGGTGGTCGTGGGTTCGCGCGGCCTGGGCGGGCTGTCCGGGCTGATGCTCGGGTCGGTCAGCCTTCAGGTGGCCGCGTTCGCGGCCGCGCCGGTGGTGGTGGTCCGCGGCCACTGGCGGCCGGTCGGCGATTACCTGCCGGGCCACATCGTGGTCGGAGCGGACGGGTCGGCCAGCACCGACGCCGCGCTGGCCTTCGCCGGAACCGAGGCCACGCTGCGCGGCGTCCCGCTCACCGTGGTGTGCGCGCTGTCGGACGCGCCGGGCAGCCTGGGGATGGCCCACCACATCGAGGACGAGGTCGAGCGGTCGATCATCCGGTGGGAGAAGGACCACCCGGACGTCGAGATCCACCGGCAGATCACACTGGAATCCCCGCGGGCCGCGCTGCTCGCGGCCGCCCAGGACGCGCAGCTTCTCGTGGTCGGGTGCCGCGGCCGCGGCGGCATGGAGGGCATGACGCTGGGCTCGGTGACCCAGGCACTGCTCTGGCACGCCCCCTGCCCGCTCGCCGTCATCCATGCGCACTGACCGGGCCGCCCCGGGCTCTGTCAGCGCCCGCCACTGGGGCAGGGCGGTGACGGGCTGGTCAGCTGCGGCATCCGCCACGCCGCGGCGGCCTGGGCGACCAGCTCGGCGGCGTTCAGCATCGGCGGCTGGCCGCGGACTGCGGCGCCGCTCAGGAAGCTGCGCACCTCGCGCTGCACCCCGGTGTTGCCGAGCAGGCCGCCATGCAGCGCCGGGACCACGACCGTGCTGGCGGGCAGCGGGCACGCGGGCATGGTGAGGCTGTCAGCCAGCGGCACGACGGCCATCCAGCGGAGCGGGCGCTGGTGCGCCTGCCTGATCGCCTGGGCCACGTACTGCGCGCCGCTGCGGTCGACCGAGTCGATGAGCTGTTCGGCGCCGGAGGTGCCGAACGGGGACAGGCCGCCGATGAACCACACGACGGCTTGCAGCGCATACCCGGGCACGGCGCCGCCCCCGTCGCGGCCGTCGGCGGGAAAGCTGACCTGGCCCGGTGCGACGATCGGGCTGAGCAGGACGATGGACCGGGCCGGCGCGTCCGGGTGCCGGGCCAGCATGGCGTAGACGCCGAGGGTACCCTCGCTTTCCGCCACGATGTCGACCGGCCGCCCGGTCTCCTGATGCAGGTGCTCGACCTGGGCGGCGAGACGGTCGCCGAGCAGCGGCAGCGGCAGGTTGCTGGCGGCCGGCCCGTGCGGCAGCGGCTGGCCGCGGGAGTTCAGGCCCCGGTAGGAGAACTGCCGCGCGGTCGCGCCGCCGGCCACCGCCCGGAGTGCGGACGCGGTGGAACAGCAGGAGGATCCGAAGCCCTGGACCTCCAGGACGGCCGGGCGCCCGGCCGCGGTGGCCGGCGGCGCGGATGACGTGACCGGCTGGACCGCGGGCGCCGCCGCGGCCTCCGCGGCGGCCCGGGTGGTCGGCGCGTGCGGGCCGGCCGCGAACACGAATCCGGCCCGGGCCACGCCGATGACCAGCACGACCGCGAGCGCGGCGGCCGCGGGCGCGATCGGGAGCCGGCCCGGGGCCGGCCGCGGGCGGCCGACCGCTCGCGGCATGGCCAGGGATGCCGTCACACCGTACCAGGCCCGCGCGTTGACGATCCCGGCCAGCCCGGCCGCGGGCACCGCCCACCCGGGCGGCAGCCGGCTGATCACCACCGCGGCCAGGGACAGCACCAGGAAGTCCGCGACCAGCCACTCGGCGGAACGCAGCGGCGGCAGAGTCCGCCACCACCAGCTCGCGGCGCCGCCGTGGCTGAGCAGCAGCGCGAACAGCATCAGCACCGGCAAGGCGCCCAGGAACGGCCAGGAGAAAGGCAGCAGGGCCACCCCGAACGTCAGCGTGACCAGCGGCGACATGAGCAGCCCGGCGCACAGCGTCAGCACGGCCCCCGAGCCCAGCAGCACCGCGGGACGGGGCCGCGGCTGGCCGGCCGGCCAGGCGAGCCAGGCGAGCACCGCGTCCAGCACGCTGCGCGCCACCACCACGGCGGACAACGCCACCACGAACCGCGGCCAGGTCCCGCCGAAACCGAACAGCCAGCGCAGGTCGTGGAAGACCGCGAGCGGCGCCAGGGCGGTCACCTCGGGGGCCAGGACGCGTGCGGCCGGCGCGACCGCATTCACCAAGGCCGCCTCGGCCATCGGAGTGGCCGCGGCCACCATGATCAGCGCCGGGCGGCCGGTGAAGCCCCGGCCGAAGGCTTGTGCCCCGGCGCCGTGACGAAGGCGTCCTCGTATCCCGGCACGCATCGCAAGGACCGGTCCTTTACCCGCCGTCCACTGATGACCCTGCGTGATGTTTCCTGGGGCGCTGGCGCCCGGCTCGGCCGGCCACCTCCGTCCCTCCTTTGATCGTAATCCGCCCGGCAACATCTGTATGCCCGCAGCGGTCAGCTTCAGCCAGACGCCGCTGTGGGCCGGCATCGCCATGGCCCCGCTGACCATCGGGTTCCTGATCACCGGCCCAATCGGCACATCGGGATCGCCTCCTGCCCATCACCGTGGTCCCGCGGCCACGCCGGTCGCATGGCTCGCATGGCTCGCGTGGCACGGCGAGCATAATGTCACCTGAGAGCCAGCCTGCCGGGCTGGGCCCATGATCGCAGACCAGGACGGAGGCGCCACCGGTGTTTGAGGCCGAGGATATTCGGGAGTGGCGTGGCCACAATGTCGTCGATGAATCGGGGACGAAGATCGGCGAGCTTGAGGCCCTGTACGTCGACACCCGGACGGACGAGTACTCGTTCGCGACCGTGAAGACCGGCATGCTGTCCCGGTCGCGGCTGGTCTTCGTGCCGACCGTGGGCGCGAAGGTCGGGCCCGGCTACCTCAAGGTGGCCTTTTCCAAGAAGCGGGTCCGCGACGCGCCGTCGATCCATACCGACGGGGAACTGCTGGCCGGCGACGAGCCCGCCGTGTTCCGGCACTATGAGATGCTATACGATGCGGGCGAGACGGAGCGCCTGCTGGCCCGCCGGTAAGCGGCGGACACGGCGATAGGCAGCGTTTTACGGGGAAGGAGTCCAGGTATGGCGCTATTCCTGTTTGTGATCATCATCGCGATCGTCCTGGGCATTCTCGGTGTCGTGCTCAAGGGCCTGCTCTGGCTGCTGATCATCGCGATCGTGGTGTTCCTGCTCAACCTGCTCATCGGCGGGATGCGGCTCGGCAAGCGCCACGGCAGCCGGACGCCGCGCTGACCGTCAGGCCGCCGCGGCCACCAGGTCCCGCTGGTGCGCCCCGGCATGCCCGGCCCTGACCCCCTCCGCGATGATGCGCGATCCCAGTCGTGATTGGCGATGATCGCCGCGGGTCAGTCCGTGTCGGAGCCCTCGGCGAGCACCGCTACGATCAGGTCCCGCAGCGGGCCGGCGAGGCCGCGTTCCGCGACCTGAATCGAGCGCTCCCCGTCACTGACCTGGTAGACCGGCCGCCCTGGGTCTGGGTGGTAGGGCGGCGGGAGGTCCAGGTTGGCCCGGCTGAGCAGTTCGCGCCAGCGGGCGGCGTCCGGGCGCTCCTCCGGCTCCACCCGGGCCCGCCGGATGCTGCCATCCCCGAGGATGCGCGTCACCTCGATGTTCATCGCCCTAGTGTGTCTCAAAACCGTCGCCCTGGCACTACTTGTGGGGCCATTGGCCCCGGCTGCGCCCGCCGCGCGTCGCGGCCGGCCGGCTTTCCCCGCGAGATCGCCGTGACCTCGGTGAATGCTCTCAGCTTCGCGCGGTCCCGGCCCGGCCATCCGGCGGCCACACGGCGGCGCCGAGGGTTAGAAAGCCCCGCGGCTGGGCATCCGGCCCTCATGGCTGTTCTCAGAGCTGTCGCGCGGCCCATGCTGGCCTCGATCTTCATCGCCCAGGGACTCGATTCCGCGCTGCACCCCGAAAAGAAGGTACCGGCCGCCGAACCGGTCGTCCGGCCCCTCGCCGAACGGGTGCCCGCCGTGCCGGCCGACGTCGAGCAGGCGGTCCGGATCAACGGCGCGGTGCAGTTCGCGGCCGGCTCGATGCTGGCCCTGGGCCGTTTCCCCCGGCTGTCGGCCCTGGCCCTGGCGGCCACCCTGCTGCCGACCACGTATGCCGGGCACCGGTTCTGGGAGACCGACGACAAGCTGGAGCGCATGCAGCAGCGCATCCACTTCCTGAAGAACGTCTCGATGTTCGGCGGCCTGCTGATCGCGGCGGGTGACACCGCCGGCAACCCCTCGCTGGCCTGGCGCGGGCGGCACGCGGCCCGGTCGGCCAGGCACGACGCGGCGCTTATGGCCACGAACGCCAGGGCCCAGGCGAGGACGGCGCGGGCGGCCGCCAAGGCCGGTGCCACGGCGGGGCGGGTGTCCGCCCGGGGCGGTGCCCCGGCACGCCGCCTCCGCAACCTCCTCCCGGCTGGCTGAGTGCAGGCCGGGCGAGGCGGGCGGCGGGCGAGGCGGGTGGTCAGCGGGCGGGTCAGGCGATGCGGCGGGCGCCCGGCCCGGGCAGCGGGGTGATCTCGCGCGGCGAGCCGAGGGTGTGCCCGGCGTCGCAGGCCAGCTGGAGGTGCACCGGCTCGCCGCAGCCGCGGTGGGTGAGCACGACGGGCGGCCCCTCGGGCCCGCCCGCGTACCGGTCACCCCACTCCATCAGGGCCACCATGACCTGATACAGGTCCCGGCCTTTGCCGGTCAGCCGGTACTCATGCCGGACGCGCTGCCCGTCCTCCTGGTAGGGCACCCGGCGGAGCAGGCCCATGCTCGCGCTGATCAGGCGCCATTTCCCGGCGGCGCATTCCTGCTACGCCGGGCCTGCCATCACGGTCCATGTTCCGCTGCCACTGACTCAGGCGGCGACCGGGCGGCTGCGCTGCGAGGGCACGGTGGACTACATCGGCACCCGGACAGCCCTGGCCAAAGCCCGGCTGATGAGCGACGACGGGAAGTTGTTCGCACAGGCGACAAGCAACTGCCTGATCATCCGGCCCGGCAGCCCAGGCTGACGTCATGGTCGGGGCTGGCTTACGCGGCTGCCGCGGTAGCCAGCCCCGATCACTCCCGCCAGGCGGCGGGGAGCTTCAGGTTGTAGACCCGGCACGCGTTGCCGGCCAGGACGAGGCCGGCGGTTTCCTGATCCGGGCAGAGCGCCGCCACGGCCCGGGCGTTCTTCGCGATGCCCGGCACGCCGGGCCAGTCGGTCGCGAAGATCATCCGGCGGGCCAGCCGGGGCCAGCTGTGCCGGGCGTAGTACTCGCGCAGCCGCGATGGCGGCAGGCCGGACAGCTCGATCCAGACCCGCTCGTTCGACAGCGCCATGAACGCGGCCGCGTCGTACCACCAGCCGCGCCCGCCGTGCGCCAGCACGACGTTGAGCCGCCGGAAGTCACGCAGCACGTCATCGAGGACGGCCGGATCGGCGAACATGTTGGACGCCCCCGGGAACGTGCTCGTGCCGCAGTGCACGAC